>Ga0007834_1000191_pt1 | contig 21283 bp, 20 predicted proteins | sample CryBogCBE06Nov07_FD_71233 | JGI IMG/M metagenome (GOLD analysis project Ga0007834, IMG submission 71233) | Freshwater microbial communities from Crystal Bog, Wisconsin, USA - CBE06Nov07 | ecosystem: Environmental > Aquatic > Freshwater > Lake | place: Crystal Bog, Wisconsin, USA | collected...
GCCTGCGCTTGATGCACTTTGACGGATCCCTGCGCAGGTGTAACAGGTGCAGGTTTCATCGACGGGCCGCTCGTCCGTCTTGTAGCGCGCATTGCGGATTTTTAAGTCACCAAAGCGCGTGAACATATGCCCATTGCGGGCATTGCGCGTCGGCATCACGCAGTCAAACATGTCCACGCCATTGGCCACGCCATCCACCAGGTCTTCGGGTGTGCCCACACCCATCAGGTAGCGCGGCTTGTGCGCCGGCAGCCGGTGCGGCGTGTGCGCCATGATGCGCAGCATCTCGTCCTTGGGCTCGCCCACACTGACGCCGCCCACGGCGTAGCCGGGGAAGTCCATCGCAACCAGTTGGTCCAGAGACTCTTGGCGCAAGTTCTCGAACATGCCGCCCTGCACGATGCCAAACAGCGCGTTGGGGTTTTCAAGGCGGGCAAACTCTGTTCTGCAGCGCCGCGCCCAGCGCAGGCTCAGTTCCATGGATTGGCGCGCCTCCGGCTCGGTGGTGACGTGGCCCTTGACGTCATAGGGGGTGCATTCATCAAACTGCATCACGATATCGCTGTTCAACGTGGTCTGGATCTGCATGCTGATTTCGGGGGTGAGAAACAGCTTGTCGCCATTGACAGGAGAGGCAAACCGGACGCCTTCCTCGCTGATCTTGCGCATCTCGCCAAGGCTCCAGACCTGGAAGCCTCCACTGTCGGTCAGGATGGGCTTGCTCCAGCGCTCGAACTGGTGCAGCCCGCCAAACTGCGCCATGACGTCCAGGCCCGGGCGCATCCAGAGGTGAAAGGTGTTGCCCAGGATGATCTGGGCGCCCATCTCTTCTAGGCTGCGCGGCATCACGCCCTTGACGGTTCCGTAGGTGCCCACGGGCATGAAGATGGGCGTCTCGACCACGCCGTGGTTGAGGGTCAGGCGGGCACGCCGGGCGTGCGAGTGCGGGTCGGTGTGGAGGAGTTCAAACTGGAGCATGAGGGTGTTTCCGGGCGAGCAGCATGGAGTCGCCGTAGCTGAAAAAACGGTAGTGTTGCCTGATAGCGTGGTGGTAGAGCGCCATGACGTGTTCATAGCCTGCAAAGGCGCTCACCAGCATCATCAGGGTGGACTTGGGCAGGTGGAAGTTGGTGACCAGCAGGTCGACCACCTGGAACGCAAAGCCAGGCGTGATGAAGATGGCTGTGTCACCCGAGGTGGCGCCGGTGCGCGCCCAGGATTCCAGCGTCCGCACGGTGGTGGTCCCGACCGCTACTACGCGTCCGCCGCGGGCGCGGCAGGCGGCAATGGCCCCTAGTGTTTCGGGCGGGATGGAATACCACTCGCTGTGCATGTGGTGGGCGCTGATGTCATCCGTCTTGACGGGCTGGAAGGTGCCAGCGCCCACATGCAGGGTGACGCTGGCGCGCTGCACGCCGGCGGCATCCAGTGCCGTGAGCACGCCTTCATCGAAATGCAGCGCTGCCGTGGGCGCGGCAACAGCACCGGGATGCCGGGCAAACACGGTCTGGTAGCGCGCCTCGTCTTCGGCCTCGTCGGCATGAGTAATGTAGGGAGGCAGCGGCACGTGGCCGTGGCGCTCCAGCAGGGTGTAGGGGTCGTCACCGGAGTCGTTGCTGAGCACCAGGCGGAACATGGCCCCCGGCTCCCCAGCTGCAGTTTCAGGCCAGCGGCCCAGCAGGGTGGCGCTCAGACCGTCCTCCCGCCCCGGGGCGCAGTGGAGCCGGATGGTGGTGCCCACTTCGGGCTTCTTGCTCACCCGCATGTGGGCCGCCACCTGATTTCCACCGAGGACGCGTTCCACCAGCAGTTCGACCTTGCCGCCCGTGGGTTTTTCGCCAAACAGCCGCGCCTTGATGACCTTGGTGTCATTGAAGACCAGCAGGTCGCCGGCATTCAGCAGAGTGGGCAGCTCATGGAACACCCGATCCACCGGCAGGGCTGCGCTTCCGTCGAGCAGTCGCGAGCCGCTCCGCTCGGGCGCGGGGTGCTGGGCAATGAGTTCCGTGGGGAGGGCGAAGTCGAAATCGCCGAGCGTGAAATTGCGCATGGTGCTTGAGGGCTGGACGAACCCGTTCCAAGTTGGTGACAGGGCACAATTGTCCCATGCCTTCGTCAAAGCCCCCAGCCGCTGCGCTTAGCGTGCCGCAAAAGGCGCTGCACAAAATGGGCTTGCTGCGCCCTATTGATCTGGCCTTGCACCTGCCCATGCGCTACGAGGACGAAACCCGGATCACGCGCCTGACTGATGCGCGCGATGGCGATACCGTGCAGATTGAGGCCACCGTGACGGCTTGCGAGGTGGCCTACCGCCCGCGCCGCCAATTGCTGGTCACAGTGGACGATGGCAGCGACACCTGCCAGCTGCGGTTCTTCAACTTTTATCCGTCGCAACAAAAGGCCCTGGCGGTGGGGCAGCGCATCCGCGCGCGCGGGGAAGTCCGGGGTGGCTTCCTGGGCCGCAGCATGATGCACCCGACTTGCAAAGGCGCAGGCGCAGAACTACCGGAGGCGCTGACCCCGGTCTATTCGACGGTAGCGGGCCTGCCCCAGGCCTATTTGCGCCGAGCCGTGCTGGCGGGCCTGAGGCAGGTGGATCTTCCGGACACCCTTGCACCTCTGGTTTCGAATAGAAATGGACACGAACTGGCCTGGAATCTGCGTGAGGCGCTATCATTTTTGCATCAACCTGCCCCGGATGTGGCACTGGCCACCCTCGAAGATCGCAGCCACCCGGCCTGGCAGCGCCTCAAATGCGAAGAGTTGCTGGCCCAGCAGATCTCGCAATTGCAGGCCCGGCGCGGGCGTGAGCTCCTCCGGGCGCCCCCCATCGCGCCGGCGCGCGAATGCTCCTTGCGTGCGAAGTTGCTGGCCGCGTTACCCTTTGCGCTGACAGCCGCCCAGGTTCGGGTCATTGAAGAGATTGCACAGGACCTCGCGCAGGGCGTGCCCATGCACCGCCTGCTGCAAGGTGATGTGGGTTCCGGCAAGACGGTAGTCGCCGCCCTCGCGGCCGCCCTGTGCATCGACGCGGGCTACCAGTGCGCCCTGATGGCACCCACCGAAATCCTCGCGGCGCAGCATTTCCAGAAGTTGATCGGGTGGCTGGAGCCTTTGGGTGTGCGCGTGGCCTGGCTGACCGGCAGCCAGAAGACCAAGGAGCGCCGCGCCATGCTTGCTGCAGTTGCCAGCGGCGAAGCGGCCCTGGTGGTTGGCACCCACGCCATCATCCAGGACAAGGTGGAGTTCAGCAAGCTAGCCCTGGCCATCATCGATGAGCAGCACCGCTTCGGAGTCCAGCAGCGCCTGGCCCTGCGGAGCAAGATGAATGGCGGTCAGGTCGAACCCCACCTGCTCATGATGACTGCCACACCGATTCCCCGCACCCTGGCCATGAGCTATTACGCCGACCTCAATGTCTCCACCCTTGACGAACTGCCACCCGGACGCACGCCGGTGGTGACCAAGCTGGTAGCCGAAGCGCGCCGCCCCGAGGTGATCGAGAGGGTGCGCAGCCAGCTGGCCCAGGGCCGCCAGGTCTACTGGGTCTGCCCGCTGATCGAGGAAAGCGAAGCCCTCGATCTGACCAATGCCACTCAAACCCATGCAGAGCTGAGCCAATCCTTGCCAGGGGTCATGGTGGGCCTGTTGCATTCGCGCATGCCCCAGGCCGAAAAGAAGGCCGTGATGGACCTGTTCGTGGGTGGCCAGATGGGCGTGCTCGTCAGCACCACGGTCATCGAGGTCGGGGTGGACGTGCCCAATGCCAGCCTGATGGTCATCGAGCACGCCGAGCGCTTCGGACTCTCGCAACTGCACCAGTTGCGCGGGCGGGTTGGTCGCGGTGCTGCGGCCTCGGCCTGCGTGCTCCTGTATTCAACGGGCGACGCGCCGCGTCTGGGCGAGTTGGCGCGCGCGCGCCTCAAGGCCATGCAGGAGACAGCGGACGGCTTCGAGATCGCCCGGCGTGACCTGGAAATCCGCGGCCCCGGGGAGTTTCTCGGCGCACGCCAATCCGGGGCCGCCCTACTGCGCTTTGCCGATCTGGCCACCGATGCCGCCCTGCTCGACTGGGCCCGCGCCGCTGCCCCGCGCATGCTCGATCAGTACCCTGATTTGGCCCGCGAGCATGTCGAGCGCTGGTTGGGAGGAAAATCGGAGTTCCTCAAGGCCTGAAGCATGACCCTCACCGAACTCAAATACATCGTCGCCGTGGCGCGGGAAAAGCATTTTGGCAAGGCGGCTGAGGCCTGCTTTGTCTCGCAGCCCACGCTGTCGGTCGCGATCAAGAAGTTGGAGGACGAGTTGGAGGTCAAGCTGTTTGAGCGGAGCGCCAACGAAGTGACTGTCACGCCCCTGGGCGAGGAGATCGTGCGTCAGGCGCAAAGCGTGCTCGAGCAGGCGGCCAACATCAAGGATATTGCGCGCCGTGGCAAGGACCCGCTGGCTGGCCCGCTCCGCCTGGGCCTGATCTACACGATTGGCCCCTATCTTCTGCCCGACCTGGTGCGCCAGTGCATTGATCTCTCGCCCCAGATGCCGCTGATGCTGCAGGAAAACTTCACCGTCAAACTGCTGGAAATGCTGCGCACGGGCGAGATCGACTGCGCCATCATGGCCGAACCCTTTCCTGATACCGGGCTGGCCATCGCCACGCTGTATGACGAACCCTTCATGGCGGCAGTGCCCAGCACCCATCCGCTGGCCGAGCGCGCCAGCGTCAGCGCGGCCGAGCTCAAGGCCGAGACCATGCTGCTGCTGGGAACGGGCCACTGTTTTCGCGACCACGTCCTCGAAGTCTGTCCCGAGTTCGCGCGATTTTCCAGCAATGCCGAGGGCATCCGCAAGAGCTTTGAAGGCTCATCCCTCGAGACCATCAAGCACATGGTCGCAGCCGGCATGGGCGTTACCCTGGTGCCGCGCCTATCGGTGCCCAGGAGCGCACTCAAGGCGCAAAGCGCCAGCGAAGCCGCAGCGCGCCAGAAACGCAGCCACGACGACGAGGGCTTCGTGAAATACATCCCCATTGAGGACGAAACCGGCGCCGAGCCGCCAACGCGCCGCGTGGTCTTGGCCTGGCGCCGCAGCTTTACGCGTTATGAAGCCATTGCCGCGCTGCGCAACGCCATCTATGCCTGCGAGTTGCCGGGCGTCAAGCGCCTGTCCTGATCACGCGACCAGGCCCAGCACTGCGGCCTGCAGGCCGCCCAGAAGCATTTGCGCAATCTGCACCAGCACCATGCCGACCAGGGGCGAGAGGTCGATGCCGCCCACCAGCGGTATCAGGCGCCGGATGGGTCGCAGCAGAGGCGCGCAGAGCTGGTCCGTTACGTCGCTGATGGGCGAGCCACCGGGCAGCCAGCTCACCACCGCATTGACCAGCAGCAGGGCAAACAGGCCGCTGAGCACCAACCGCAGAAGGTCGAATACCGCGAATACCAGAAGTGCCACCACATGGAAAGGACCAGCCATGCCCAGCAGCTGCGCCGCACCCGCCAGCAAGAGCTGGTGCGCGAGCGCAAGCAGCAACGCGGCCAGCAGGCTGGCGCTGTCCCAGCCTGCAAGCGATGGTAGTGCCCCGCGCAGCGGCAGCACGATCCAGTTGCTCACCGCCATCACGAAGCGCCCCGCGGGATTGCCGAAGGGCACCCGCCAGCGCTGCATGAACAGGCGCAGCAGGCAGGCGCCCGCGAGCAGGCCAAAAGCCACTTCGAGCAGAAACGAGAGAATTTGCAGGAGCATCGATCAAGCCAGCGCAGAGTTTGCCAGCCCCCGTTATATACCTTGGCCACCAGCCCAAGAAAAAAGGCCTGCAGTCCGGTAACTGCAGGCCTTGGCGTGGGGAGGACCCTGACTGGGTTACTTGACCGACAGAACGGGCAGGATTTGCAGCTTGGTCGTGCCGGGGTTGTCCTCCACCACAGCGAAGAACGTGGCGCCTGGAGCCGTCAGGCTGGCCCCTGCCAGGCCAAGATAGATCGTTTCACCGACGCTGGTGTTGGTCATGATCAGCACACCGTTGATGGGGGACATGCTCACGGTGAACGTCCCCGGACTACCGCAGCCGCTTGGCGTGAAGGTGGCACCCGTGGCGTCAAACGCCAGAACCAGTGTGCCTCCAGTAGAGCCGTTGCAATTGCTGTTCTGGCGCAGAGAAATCGTGTGACCAGCCAACATGCTTTGCGTCATGGGCGTTATCAACTGGCCGGAGCCCGTATAGTTTCCAAACTCGACAGCAGTGAGTCCGCTGTTGTACTTGGTGTAGACGCCCGAGTAGTACGTTGTCCCGTTGCCGCTATATGCAACGGTGCTGGTTTGGCTCTGGGTCGGAGTGCTTCCGTTTCCAGTCAGCACGTTGAACAAGAGGACGTTGTTTCCGCTTACCGTATAGGTGAACGTTTGCTGCGCCGGGGTGAGCGGCAAGGGTGAGTTTGGCCTTTGACTCCAGTGCAGGCGCAAACCGTTGCCAGCTCCATCGCGGTACTGAAAGTTGTAAGCGAAATAGGGCGTGTTTTCAGCTAAGGAAGATGCGCCGTAGTTGCCCGTAGTGTTGTTGAAAATGATTTGCGGCGAGGAAATGGTGACCGAAGTTGGAGTGCCACCCAGCACGCCACTTGCCATTACGGAGTTCAAGGTGTTGTTGACAGCCTGGCTGAAGGGCGAATTTGTTACCGTGGTATTGCTCGCTGGCAATACCGGCGTCAAGGTCGTGCCGCCCACCAGGCTGCCCTGCTGGAGCTGGTAGTAGAGTTGGTCTACCGAGCCTGCGCCAGTGGGCAATGAGCCGGTGCTGATGTAGCTGTTGGCGTTGCTCACCAGCACGGAATTTGCTGAGGAGACCGTGATGCCGCTTACATCCATGGCGTTTGCGCTGCCGTGGTTCAGTGCCTGCAAGGTTTGCGCAATGGCCAAACCGTTGGTGAACGCCAACACAAAGGTTTGCGTGGCCATGGGGCTGAGCGATCCCAGTGCGATGGCCGTGGTACTGGTCGAACTCGGGGCGGTCGTACCGCAACCGTTGCCGCTCACATCAATCCAGAACGAAACGACATCGCCAGCAACATAATTGTAGGCACCATTGGCATCCGTCGTACCGGTGGTGCCAGACGGGCTGCCGTAGTAACACGCGCCCTTGACCGGCGCGTCCACCAGGTTGGCGGACTGGGTCACAACGGCCGGCGTGCTGGTAGGGGTTGTGCTCGCGGCAATACTACCGCCTCCCCCGCCACCGCAGCCGGAAAGGACCAGCGCCGCGATGCCCAAGCTTGCACCGAATTGGAGAATAGGTCGAAGAAATGCATACGCCATGAAAAGTTCCCTTTGAAAAATTCTGTTGCAGAACGTAAGGGTCATGATGGGCCCTGATTTTTCAAAGAGCAATTCGGAATCTTGCGGCGAGTTTCGGAATCTTGCGGTTTACAAATACTGCCATCCGGCGAGGCGCGATTGCCTTACCAGGCTGTCGCAGCGTCAATAACGCCGCCACCGAGGCATACCTCACCCTGGTAGAGAACGGCCGATTGACCCGGGGTGACGGCCCATTGGGCTTGATCGAAGTCAAGAGCGAATCCCTCCGGTGTGGGCTCGCCAAGTTCACAGGGGGCATCGCTTTGCCTGTAGCGCGTCTTGGCCGCGATCTGCACAGCCGCAGGCGGCTGACCCGCTACCCAGCTGGCGTCTGCAGCCAACAGGCCTCGATACAGCAACCAGGGGTGCTCATGCCCTTGCACCACGTAAAGCGTGTTGCTGGCCATGTCCTTGCGTGCCACATACCAGGGTTCCTCGGGCGCGCCCTTGACGCCACCAATACCCAGCCCCTGGCGCTGGCCCAAGGTGTAGAACGAAAGCCCCACGTGCTCGCCCACCCTGCGCCCGCGCTCGTCCTTGATGGGGCCCTGCGCATGGCTCAGGTAGCGGTTCAAAAATTCGCGGAAGGGCCGCTCGCCGATGAAGCAGATGCCGGTGGAGTCCTTCTTTTTCGCGTTGGGCAGGCCGATGTCGGCAGCAATCCGGCGGACTTCGGTCTTGGGCAATTCGCCGACAGGGAAGAGTGTGCTGGCCAGCTGCGGTTGTGTCAGCCGGTGCAGGAAGTAGCTCTGGTCCTTGAGCGGATCCAGGCCTTTGAGCAACTCGTGCCTGCCCGTGGCCGGGTTGTGGCGCACCCGGGCGTAATGCCCGGTGGCGATGTGATCGGCCCCGCGAGCCATGGCATGGTCCAGAAAGGCCTTGAACTTGATCTCGGCGTTGCACAGCACATCCGGGTTGGGCGTGCGGCCGGCCTGGTATTCGCGCAGGAACTCGGCGAACACGCGGTCCTTGTAATCGGCGGCAAAGTTGACGTGCTCGATCTCGATGCCGATCACATCGGCCACGGCAGCGGCGTCCACAAAATCGATGTTGGAGGAGCAGAATTCGCTGTCGTCATCGTCTTCCCAGTTTTTCATGAAGATGCCGATGACCTCGTGGCCCTGTTGTTTGAGCAGCCAGGCGCTGACAGCGGAATCCACGCCGCCACTCAAGCCGACCACGATGCGCTTTTTACTGGCGGAACTGCGTTGCATTTGTGCGATTATCCGGGGAGCCCCTTCGACCCATGAAGTTTCAGCCTTTTCCTGACCTGCCTGAACCGCGCCGCGCGTCTCCGCCCGCTTTGTTGACGGCGATCGTGCTGCATCTGGCCTTGCTCTGGCTGCTCAACCAGTATTGGCCGGTAGCCCAGGCGATCCGGTATGTGGTGTTTCAGGTGGTGCAGCCCTTGACTGCCAGCAACCAGCCGCCTGCTTCACGCGCCATCACCTTGCTGCAAAGGGCCACATCGGCCAGCCCCGCGCCGCCTGATTTGCCTGTGTTCACCAAACGGGTGGACAAATCCATGCCCCTGAAGACGACTACCCAGCTGCCTGAGCTCAATGCCACACTCGTCGAACAACCGACGGTGGCGCAGGTGGTCGAGCCCGCAGCAGCACCTGCACCTGCTCCGGCACCTGCTCCAGCGCTAACCCCCGCGCCGGCTCCCGTACCCGCTCCGGTACCCGCGCCGGCACCAGCACCCAAGGTGGAACTGGCCCCGCCACCGGTGCCGGCCCCGGCGCCGATACCTGCGCCCGCTCCCGCCCCCATTCCCGTCCCAGTGGCTGCACCAGCTCCGACCCCGGCGCCACCACCGCCCGTGCCTCCACCCCCTGCGCCGCCTGCCCCGGCACCAGCACCAGCACCAGCTCCAGCACCAGCACCAGCACCAGCACCAGCACCAGCACCAGCACCAGCACCGACGCCTGCCCCGGTATCGGCACCCGCTCCCACTGTGGTGGCCGAGCCGGCTCCTGTCGCACCATCTGTGGCAGACGCCCAGCGCGAGAGCCGCAGGCTGCAAGCGCCGGCGCGCGATGTGGTGGTGCCCGCCGGCAACGCGGTCGCCAATGTGCCCGCCGGCGCGTCTGTGGTGGTCGTACCGGTGCTGACCGGCTCGGGCGCCAGCAACGCGGGTGTGGCAGGTGGCGCAGCGGTGCGACCTGGAGCTGGCAGCCCCGTTGGCGCCGCCGGTGGCAATGCCACGGGCGCTGCTGCTGCGGGCAATCCCGCCGGTCTTGCCAACCCCGCCGCCAGTGCCTCGGCACCCAAGCCCATGAACCTCAATCTGCCCTATCTGCGCGGGCCCTACGCCCAGCAGCCAAGGCGCAGCCTGGCGGAGATGGCCAACGAACAACTGCGCCAGGGCCGTGAGCCTCGCGATGCCTTCGCCGATGATATGGCGCGTGGCAGCAAGGTCGATTGCACACGTCCCGGTGGAACGGGCACGGTTGGGGGTTTGCTGGCTGCGCCCCTTCTGGCCGCCCGGGCGTTGGCTGGCGACTGCCCGAAATGACGATGGAGAACATGGTTGATGTGCTGGTGATCGGCGGGGGCAATGCGGCCTTGTGTGCAGCACTCACTGCGCGCGAAGCGGGGGCTTCGGTGCTACTGCTAGAGGCCGCCCCCCGGGCCTGGCGCGGCGGCAATTCGATCCACACGCGCAACCTGCGCTGCATGCACGACGCGCCACAGGACGTACTGACCGAGGCCTACCCCGAGGAAGAGTTCTGGCAGGACCTGCTCAAGGTCACGGGCGGCAAGACCAACGAGACCCTGGCGCGCAAGGTGATCGTGGATTCTTCGCGTTGCCGTGACTGGATGCGCGGCCATGGCGTGCACTTCCAGCCCTCGCTCTCGGGCACCCTGCACCTGAGCCGCACCAATGCGTTTTTCATGGGCGGGGGCAAGGCCCTTGTCAATGCCTACTATCGCAGTGCCCAGCAGCTGGGCATACAGGTTCGCTACGAAACGCCGGTGCATCGGTTGGTGCTGGAGGGCGGGCGCTTTGTCGCAGCCCATACCAACTGCGGCGAGCGGATCGCCGCACGCGCCTGTGTCGTGGCCAATGGCGGTTTCGAGTCGGATCGTGAATGGGTGCGCGAAGCCTGGGGGCAAAACGCGGCGGGCGAATGGCCGGCCGACAATTTTCTGGTCCGCGGCACGCGTTTCAACATGGGCGTTGTGCTCAAGGACCTGATGGCCCAGGGCGTCGACACGATTGGCGACCCGACCCAGGCCCATATGGTGGCCATCGATGCCCGTGCCCCGCTCTACGACGGCGGCATCTGCACGCGGGTGGACTGCGTATCGCTGGGCATCATGGTCAACAAAAATGCACAGCGCTTTTATGACGAGGGCGAAGACTTCTGGCCCAAGCGCTATGCGATCTGGGGGCGCCTGGTGGCGCAGCAACCAGGACAGATCGGCTATTCCATAACGGACGCCAAGGCAGTCGGCCGGTTCATGCCTCCGGTGTTTGAGGGCTGCAAGGCCGGCAGCCTGCCTGAACTGGCACGCCAGTTGGGCCTGGACGAAGCCGGGCTGATGGAAACCGTCAGCCAGTACAACGCCGCCTGCCGGGTGGGCCACTTTGACCACGCCGTGCTCGACGATTGCCACACCGAGGGGCTCGCGCCAGCCAAGACCCACTGGGCGCTACCCATTGATACGGCGCCGTTTTATGGCTACGCTCTCAGGCCCGGGATCACATTCACTTATCTCGGAACCCGGGTCGATGAAGATGCCCGCATGCAGTTCGGCGGCCAGCCCAGCGCCAACCTCTTTGCCGCGGGCGAAGTCATGGCAGGCAATGTGCTGGGTCAGGGCTACACAGCCGGCGTAGGGATGACGATCGGCACGGTTTTTGGACGCATTGCCGGCGCGGAATCTGCGAAGGCAGCTATGAAAGTTGTAGCGTGAGCACGGACAGCCTGAACCGCCTGATTGCCCAAGCCGAGGCCGAAGTGGCGCGCCAGATGCAGGTCTGCAATGCATGCCGCTACTGCGAAGGCTATTGCGCCGTTTTCCCTGCCATGGCGCGCCGCCTGGAATTTCCATCCGCGGACACGCATTACCTGGCCAACCTCTGTCACAACTGCGGTGCCTGCCTGCATGCCTGCCAGTACGCCCCGCCCCACGAATTTGCCATCAATGTGCCCCAGGCCATGGCCCGGCTGCGCGTGCAGACCTATGCCCATTTCGCGTGGCCGCATCGCCTTGGCGCCCTATACAGCCGCAACGGGCTCTGGCTGGCGCTGGCACTGGCCTGGTCGCTCGCGTTGTTTCTGGTGTTGGCGCTCGCACTCAAAGGTTCGCTCTGGCATGGCCTGCTGGCTGGCGATTTTTATGCGATTTTCCCGCACAACCTGCTGGTGGCCCTGTTTGCGCCGATTTTCGTTTTTGTCGTGTTCGCACTGGCGATGGGTGTGTCCAGGTTCTGGCGGGAAATTGCCCCGGCGGGCGACCCGTTGGCCGCGCCCCATGCCGGCGAGGCTTGGCGCGAGGCGACAGCGAATGCCCTGACACTCCAATACCTCGGGGGCGGTCATGGTGAGGGGTGCTCCAACTCAGACGATGCGCCCACGCCGTGGCGCCGGCGTTTTCACCATGTGACCGCCTATGGGTTTCTGTTGTGTTTTGCCTCCACGTGCGTGGCCACGCTTTACCACTATGCAATAGGCTGGCATGCGCCTTACGCACTTACCAGCCTGCCGGTTCTGCTCGGAATTGTGGGTGGCGCGGGCTTGCTGGTCGGGCCGGTGGGCTTGCTCTGGCTCAACATCATTCGCGATCCGGCCCAGGGGGATGCCCAGCAAAAGCCGATGGATCGGGGCTTCATCGCCTTGTTGCTGCTGACCGGTGTGACGGGCATGGCCTTGCTGGCCTTGCGCGATTCACTTGCCATGGGCGTGTTGCTGGCTGTGCATCTGGGCGTAGTCATGGCGCTCTTTTTGACCCTCCCGTATGGCAAATTCGCGCATGGTGTTTACCGCTGTGCTGCGCTGCTCAACTGGGCGATCGAAAAGCGCCAGCCCAGCCGCCTGCGGCTGAGCGATGCCTGATTCCGGAATCCAGGAAGCACGCCTGCCTGGCCTTGTAAAACAGGCGTGTGCAGCTATCTATTTAATAGCAAATGGTGTGTAGACACTGGCGTCTGTTTGCAATGTGTTGAGCGGAAACCGCTGGCCGGCCAGGCAGTCTTCCATGCAGCGCAGCAGGAGGGGGCTGCGGTGCCTCGCAACGCATTCGCGGATCTGGGCCGGGCCCATCCACACTGTGCGCAGAATGCCGCTGTCCAGGCTGCGGCCGGCTAAATGCTCGCCGACGCTACCGCAAAACGCCAGTCGCAGGTAGGTGATGTCTTCGTCTGCCTGGCCACCCTGACCGGGGCGGACAAACCGCGACAGATAGACGCCCAGCAGCGCCTGCGGCATAAACAGACGGGCGGTTTCTTCGAGCGCCTCGCGCACGCAGCCTTCGAGCGGCGACTCGCCCGGCTCCAGATGGCCGGCCGGATTGTTCAGGCGGATGCCTTCAGGGGTTTCCTCCTCCACCAGCAAAAACTCCCGGTTTTCAGCTTCGCCGCGCGTGATGATGGCGGCTACAGTCACGCTGGGTTTCCATCGGGTGTCCATGGCGGCATTATCGGGTGGGCGAAAATCCCCTACAGTTGCGCATTACGCGAGGAAATCCATGATCCGTGCTTTTACAGCTTTTTTCCTGGTGGTGTCCCTGCTGGGTCCGGTGGCCGCTTTGGCCCAGACACCCGCTAGCGTGCCGGTTGCGCCCGCAGCCCTGATCCAGGCGCCAGCGCTGGGGGCCGTGCCCGCCGTCCAGCCGGCAGGCAATGCCTTTCTGGACAACCCCTACGGCCTCGCGGCCCTCTGGCAGCAGGGGGACTACATCTCCAAGACCACGCTGATGGTCTTGCTGGTGATGTCGCTTTACACGTGGTACGTGCTTATCGCCAAGCTGATCGAGCAGGTGCGCTTCAAGGCCCATGCCAAGGCTGCGCGCGAGGCTTTCTGGAAGGCGGCCACCGTGCGCCAGGGTGCCGACCAGTTGCACCTGGAGAGCCCGTTCCGCTATGTGGCTGAGTCGGCCCTGCAGGCCACGCAAAAACATGAGGGGCTGCTGGGCCAGGTGGATCTCAATACCTGGGTGACGCAAAGCATCCAGGATGCGGTAGCCCATGTGCAAAGCCGCAGCCAGAACGGATTGGCGGTGCTGGCCACCGTCGGGTCCACCGCGCCCTTTGTCGGCCTGTTCGGCACGGTCTGGGGCATTTACAACGCCCTGGTCAAGATCGGTGCCTCCGGCCAGGCGTCCATTGACAAGGTGGCCGGCCCGGTGGGCGAGGCCCTGATCATGACGGCCATTGGCCTGGCGGTTGCCGTGCCGGCTGTGCTGGGCTATAACTGGCTCGTCCGCCGCAACAAGCTGGCGATGGACCGGGTCAAGGTTTTTGGTTCGGGCCTGCATACCGTCCTGCTGGCGGCCAACGCCCGGCGTGAGGCCAGGCCCGATCCCAAGCCTGAACCGCAGCCCGAGGCTTGAATCCAGGGCCATGGCGATCGATTTCAACAACAGCGCGGGGACGGGCGACGATGCCCTGATGGCCCAAATCAACACCACGCCACTGGTCGACGTGATGCTGGTCCTGCTCATCATCTTCCTGATCACCATTCCGGTGGTCAACAGTTCGGTGGTGGTGAGCCTTCCGCAGGAAAGCGTGCAGCCCAGCGAGCCCAAGCCGGAGAATGTCCTGATCACAGTGGATGCCTCCGGAGCCGTCTACTGGTTTGATACGCGGCTGGAGAGCCCGGCTGCCCTGACCGGGTTGCTGGCCAAGGTGGCGCTGATGGAGCCCCAGCCCGAGGTGCATATCCGCGGCGATGCCCGAGCCCAGTATGAAGCCGTGGGCCGCGTGGTCTATGCCTGCCAGCAGACCGGCATCGTGCGCGTGGGTTTCATGACCGAACCACCCAAGGGGCTGTAGCATGGCCATGAACTTTGATCCCGCTGCCGGTGGCGACGAGCCCGGCCTGATGGTCGAGATGAACACCACCCCGCTGATTGACGTGATGCTGGTCCTCCTGGTCATGCTGATCATCACCATTCCGCTGCAATTGCATGCCGTGAATCTGGAAATGCCGGTGGGCGTGTCACCGCCGCAGACCGTGGAGCCCGAGATCGTCAAGATCGATGTCAATGCCGCCAGCCAGGTTTTGTGGAATGGCGAACTGGTGGCGGATCGCCAGGCGCTTGATACACGCTTGCAGGCTGCCAGCACCGCTGCGGTGCAACCCGAGATTCATGTGCGGCCAGACCGTGCAGCCAACTACGACGTGGTGGCATCGGTGCTCGCCGCCTCCCAACGCATGGGGTTGGTGAAAATCGGCATCGTCGGCTCGGAACAGTTCGCCCAATAGGGAGCACAGCCTGGGGCCAATAGTGTTTGCCCGCGAAAGATTCGCGCAAAACTCATGTAAGCTCCCGGACAGATTCATTTTCAGCAAAGAGGAGACGCCCCATGATGATCGGCGTACCCACCGAAACTGCGGTGGGAGAAACCCGTGTCTCGGCCACACCCGAGACGGTAAAAAAACTCAAGGCGCTGGGCCACACCCTGCATGTCCAGTCCGGTGCCGGCGTTGCAGCAAGTGTCACCGACGAGGCCTACCAGGCTGCGGGTGCCGAGATCACCGACGCGGCAGGCGCATTTGGCTGCGAGCTGGTGCTCAAGGTGCGCAACCTGTTTGACAACGAGGCCGGCCTGGTAAAACCCGGCTGTACCGTGGTTGGCATGCTCAACCCCTTTGATGCGCCGGGCCTGCAGCGCCTGGCCACGGCGGGTGTAACAGGCTTCGCGCTCGAAGCTGCCCCGCGCACCACGCGGGCGCAGAGCATGGATGTGCTCTCGAGCCAGGCCAACATTGCCGGCTACAAGGCCGTGATGATGGCGGCTGACAAATACCAACGCTTTTTCCCGATGCTGATGACTGCAGCCGGCACCGTCAAGGCGGCCCGCGTGGTCATTCTCGGGGTGGGCGTGGCGGGCCTGCAGGCGATTGCCACTGCCAAGCGCCTGGGCGCCGTGATCGAGGCCTCCGACGTGCGGCCTTCGGTGAAGGAGCAGGTCGAGTCGCTGGGCGGCAAGTTCATTGATGTGCCCTACGAAACCGCCGAAGAAAAAGAGGCGGCCGAAGGCGTGGGTGGCTATGCCAAACCGATGCCGCCAAGCTGGCTGGAGCGCCAGAAGGCCGAAGTTGCCAAGCGTGTCGCCCTGGCCGACGTGGTCATTTCTACCGCACTGATTCCCGGCCGGCCCGCGCCCACCCTGATCACCGAAGATATGGTCAGGAGCATGAAGCCTGGCTCGGTGATTGTGGACATTGCCGCAGGCAAAGGCCCGGGCGGCGGCGGCAACTGCCCGATATCCGAAGCCGACAAAACGGTCGTCAAACACGGCGTGACCCTGATCGGCGAAACCAACCTGGCTGCGCTCGTGGCAGCCGATGCCAGCGCACTGTATGCGCGCAATGTGCTCGACTTCCTCAAGCTGATCATCACGAAAGAGGGTGCGCTCAAGGTCGACATGGAAGACGACATCGTGGCCGCGTGCCTCGTCACGCAAGCTGGTGAAGTCAGGAGAAAATAATTATCTTGAGGGACAGACCCCAGCACGCAATGCAAGCTCTGTCCTCAACTGATCAAAGGGTATTTATGGACATCGTTTCGCATACGGTTATCAACCTCATCATTTTCGTGTTGGCCATCTATGTGGGTTACCACGTGGTCTGGACGGTCACGCCCGCCCTGCATACGCCGCTCATGGCAGTTACCAATGCCATCAGCGCCATCGTGATCGTGGGCGCCATGCTCGCCGCCGCGCTGACCGAAACCTCGCTTGGCAAGACCATGGGCATCCTGGCGGTCGCGCTGGCAGCAGTCAACGTCTTTGGCGGATTTCTGGTGACGCGGCGCATGCTGGAGATGTTTAAGAAGAAAGAGAAAAAACTTCCCGTAGCGACGGAAGGGGCCGCCAAATGAGCATGAACCTTGTCACGCTGCTCTACCTAGTAGCGTCCATTTGCTTTATTCAGGCGCTGAAGGGCCTGAGCCACCCGACCACCTCCATTCGCGGTAACGTGTTCGGCATGAGTGGCATGGCTATTGCGGTGGTGACCACGGGCGCGCTGATTTACAAACTGGCCAATGGCAATGTCACCGGGTTGGGCTATGTGCTGGTTGCCCTGGTGATTGGCGGGGGTCTGGGCGCCTACATGGCCAACAAGGTCGAGATGACCAAGATGCCCGAGCTGGTGGCCTTCATGCACAGCATGATCGGTCTGGCCGCAGTATTCATCGCCGTCGCTGCAGTAGCCGAGCCCCATGCTTTTGCCATTGCGGCCAAGGGCGAAGCCATTCCCCCGGGTAACCGGCTCGAACTGTTCCTGTGTGCGGCCATTGGCGCTGTCACGTTCAGCGGCTCGGTCATCGCCTTCGGCAAGCTATCGGGCAAGTACAAATTCCGCCTGTTTCAGGGTGCGCCCGTCCAGTTTGCAGGCCAGCACATGCTCAATCTGGTGCTCGGTCTGGCCACCATAGGCCTGGGCCTGGTCTTCATGGCTACGGAAAACTGGAGCGCATTCTTTGCCATGCTGGCCCTGGCTTTCGTGATGGGCGTACTGATCATTATCCCGATTGGCGGGGCGGACATGCCGGTCGTGGTGTCCATGCTCAACAGCTATTCGGGCTGGGCGGCAGCAGGTATCGGCTTCAGCCTGAACAACGCGATGCTGATCGTGGCCGGTTCGCTGGTGGGCAGCTCAGGGGCTATCCTGAGCTACATCATGTGCAAGGCCATGAACCGCAGCTTCTTCAATGTGATACTCGGTGGTTTCGGCGGCGAAGCGGCAACTGCAGGCGGGGCCGCCAAGGAGCAACGCCCCGTCAAGAGCGGCAGCGCGGACGACGCGGCCTTCGTTTTGGGCAACGCCGAAACCGTGGTGATCGTCCCGGGTTACGGCCTTGCCGTGGCCCGCGCCCAGCATGCTGTGAAGGAACTTGCCGCCAAGCTCACCGAAAAAGGTATTAGGGTGAAGTACGCCATCCATCCTGTGGCGGGCCGTATGCCCGGGCACATGAATGTGCTGCTGGCCGAGGCCGAGGTGCCCTACGACCAGGTCTTCGAGATGGAGGACATCAATGGCGAGTTCGGCCAGGCCGATGTGGCCATCATCCTGGGTGCCAATGACGTGGTGAATCCTGCCGCCCACACCAAGGGCAGCCCAATTTATGGCATGCCCATCTTGGAGGCCTACAAAGCCAAGACGGTCATCGTGAACAAGCGCTCGATGGCCGCCGGTTATGCTGGCCTAGACAACGAGTTGTTCTACATGGACAAGACCATGATGGTCTTCGGCGACGCCAAGAAGGTGGTCGAAGACATGACCAAGGCTCTGGACTGAACTCAGCGCCGCAGCGCCAGATACGCGACGGCAAGGGCCAGGATGAGCGCGAGGCTTGACAAGGCGTAGACATAGCCCTTGAGCCTTTCGTTCCTTTTTTGTTCATTGGCCAGCGCCCCCCGCAGCCGCTGCATCTTTTCGAGCCGGGCCTTGAGCGCCTGGCGCTCGCCCCGGACGGCGTCGAGCAGGTGGAAAAGGCTGTCAATCTGCGCTTGCTGCATGGCGGAACTCACAGGCGCGGGCGCCGGCGCAGGTGGCAGGCGGATTTCCGGGGATTCGGCCCTGGCGACGCGCAACATGTCGTCAAAACTGCCGGGCGTGGTGCTGCCATACAGAACGTCGGCAGCGTTTTGCGAGTTGAAGCGGCTGTCGTCGAGCAGACCCTCCAGGGCGGTGAAGGATTCCGATTTGGCCGCTTTGACGAGCTCCGGCGGCCGCAGTGCGACCAGACCCAGGGTCAGCAGTTCCGCCAGCAAATCGGCGACGTCGCCAAAGCCCTGCAATTTCTGCATGTACAGCTTGACAGGCTGTGATCCGTCGATGGACAACAAAAGCAGGCGGATGCGGCGCGGAAGGTCTCGCGGGTCCCGCTGGACGATGGTTTTCCCACGCTCAGTGCGGATAACGACAAAGTCGAGCTGTTTGAGAAGGGTTGTCTTGGTAAATGCCGGCACGGCTCAGTGGGTTTGTTATTGCGCCCTGCATGGAGTTTAATACTTTTGGTTGTATTTTTGATCGGGCGGGGCAATTCGGCTGCCAACTGGCCGGGCACCGTTGCAGCTAGGGGAAAACACAGCAAGGGACACGACTGGCGCCAGACACAATCCCCACCTGAAGACAACCTGGAATTAGATCGGAGAGTCCCGGATGACCGAACGCCCCTGGCTTGCTGCGTACCCCCAAGGCGTGCCTGCCGATATTGACCCATCCATTTACCCCTCGCTCGTGGCCCTGATGGAGGAGAGCTTTGCGGCTTTTGCGCAGCGCTGCGCGTACAGCTTCATGGGCATGGACCAGAGCTATGCCGAGACCGACGCACAAAGCGTCGCGCTGGCGGCCTACCTGCAAGGCCTGGGCTTGGTCAAGGGCGATCGCGTCGCCATCATGATGCCCAATGTGCCGCAATACCCGGTTGCCGTCGCTGCGATCCTGCGGGCCGGATTCGTGGTGGTGAATGTCAACCCGCTGTATACGCCGCGCGAACTCGAGCATCAGCTCAAGGACAGCGGAGCCAAGGCCATCTTCATCATCGAAAACTTTGCCACTACCCTGCAGCAATGCATTGCGAATACCGCCGTGCGGCATATCGTGCTGTGCGCCATGGGCGACAGGCTGGGCCTGCTCAAAGGGGCACTGGTCAATCATGTGGTGCGCAATGTGAAGAAGATGGTGCCTGCCTACCGGCTTTCCGGGGCGGTGCGCTTCAATGAGGCACTCGCCATGGGCCGCCGGGCCCGCTTTGTGCGGCCCGAAATCGGCCCGGATGACGTGGCAGTGCTGCAATACACCGGCGGAACCACGGGCGTGAGCAAGGGTGCCGTACTTTTGCACCGCAACATTGTCGCCAACGTGATCCAGTCCGAAGTCTGGAACCAGCCCGTAATGACGAAAATTCCGGCGGGCGAGCAGCCCACCGGGGTTTGCGCGCTCCCGCTGTACCACATCTTCGCCTTCACGGTGGGCATGATGCTGGGCATGCGCACGGGTGGCAAACTCATCCTGATTGCCAATCCGCGCGATATTGCGGGTCTGCTCAAGGAACTGTCGAAGCACCGCATCCACAGCTTTCCGGCAGTCAATACCCTGTTCAATGGCATGGCCAATCACCCGGATTTCAATACCGTCGACTGGAGCCACCTCAAGATATCGGTCGGCGGCGGCATGGCCGTGCAAAGTGCGGTGGCCAAGCTCTGGCTGGAAAAGACGGGCTGTCCGATTTGCGAGGGGTATGGCTTGAGCGAAACCAGCCCGTCGGCCAGTTGCAACCCGACCACCAGCACCGCCTATTCGGGCAGTATTGGTGTGCCTCTGCCCAGCACCCGGTTCCAGCTGCTGGACGATGAGGGTGCCGAGGTGCCCCTGGGCCAGCCCGGCGAAATTGCCATCAAGGGGCCCCAGGTCATGGCCGGCTACTGGCAGCGGCCCGATGAAACGGCCAAGGTCATGACGCCTGAGGGCTATTTCAAGACTGGTGACATCGGCGTTGCCGATGCCAGGGGCTATTTCAAAATTGTTGACCGCAAGAAAGACATGGTGCTCGTCAGCGGCTTCAATGTGTACCCTAACGAAGTCGAAGACGTGGTTTCGTCCATGCCCGGCGTCCTGGAGTGCGCCGTGGTGGGAGTGCCCGACGAAAAGTCCGGCGAGGCCGTCAAGCTGGTCATTGTTAAAAAGGACCCGGCGCTCACCGAGGCCCAGGTGCGCGAGTTTTGCAAGGCCAATCTGACGGGCTACAAGCAGCCCAGGGTGGTGGAGTTCCGTGCCGATTTGCCCAAGACCCCTGTTGGGAAAATCCTGCGCCGCGAACTGCGGGACGGCAAGTAGCAGAGCACGAAATTGACTGCATGAGCACGGCCATTCTGAGCGCCCTCGCGGAAGAACAGGCCGGCCTGCTTGCCCTGTTGCAGGAGGCGCAGACCACCCGCCATGCCGGGCGCGAATTCCATACCGGCATGCTGCATGGCCAGTCGGTGGTGCTCGCCTTGGCGCGCATCGGCAAGGTGGCAGCGGCAACCACCGCCACAGCCCTGATTGAGCATTTTGGCGCCCAGCGCATTGTCTTTACCGGGGTGGCTGGCGGCTTGGCCGCGGCGGTGCGCATCGGCGACGTGGTCGTAGGCGAGCACTTTGCCCAGCACGACATGGATGCGCGCCCGCTGTTTCCGCGCTACGAGGTGCCCCTGTACGGGCGCACCCTGTTTGATGCCGACGAGTCATTGGCCGCTATGATTTTGGTAGCTACCAATGAAGCAATGAGGGTGGCGGGAAGCCATTTTGATGCGGACAACCGGGTGCATGCCGGCCTCATTGTCAGTGGTGACCAGTTTGTCCACGGTGCCGATGCCGGGGCCGGGCTGCGGGAGCGCTGGCCCGATGCGCTCTGCGTTGAAATGGAATGCGCGGCCGTGGCCCAGGTCTGCCTGGACTACGAGCGGCCCTTTGCCGCTGCCCGCACGATTTCCGACCGCGCGGACAATTCGGCTGCCATCGACTTCACCCGTTTTGTCAACACCGTGGCGGGCCCGTTCTCGACCCATCTGGTGGACGCGCTGCTGCGCAGACTTGCACGAGGTTGAATCAGCGCAACCAGCCGCGGCGGTAGCAATACCACATGGGTACGGCAGCGCTCAGGAACATGACCGTCACCACATAGGGGTAGGCCAGCTGGCCCAGCAGGGCGAACTCGGGGAACTGCAGGTTCATGCCGTAGATGCTCGCCACGAGGGTCGGCGGAAGCA
>Ga0007834_1000192_pt1 | contig 21200 bp, 20 predicted proteins | sample CryBogCBE06Nov07_FD_71233 | JGI IMG/M metagenome (GOLD analysis project Ga0007834, IMG submission 71233) | Freshwater microbial communities from Crystal Bog, Wisconsin, USA - CBE06Nov07 | ecosystem: Environmental > Aquatic > Freshwater > Lake | place: Crystal Bog, Wisconsin, USA | collected...
TGCATTTGCAGGATATCAGAAACAAGTGGGTAAAATGTTTGGTAGCGATGTTAATTTTACATTTAACAACACCACTAAATTACTAACAGTGATGCAACGCCCGCAGGCTGAGGAAGAATTACTAGTTTGGATGTATAATCATCGTCCTGATTTTAATCTACTACAAGATCCACAAGCAGGTCAATGGTTAAAAGACTATGCCCTAGCGACCTGTAAGATCATGCTAGGCGAGGCACGTGAGAAATTTGCCACCATTGCCAGCCCCCAAGGCGGCACACAATTGAATGGTGCTGCACTCAAAGCCGAAGGCAAGGCTGAAATCGAAATCCTAGAACAGGATCTAATCAACTACAAAGATGGCGGTTCTCCGCTTACTTTCGTCATAGGTTAAATTGCTGATATAATTATCTTATCCTGCTCCAATTAGACTAAATAAGTTTTAAGGAGTAAGTATGTTTATCGATAACAAATATAAAAAATGGTATTATCAAATAATAAATCGAGCATCTACTCGAATCTTGTTAGAGTATACTGAAAAACATCATATAATTCCTAAAAGTTTAGGCGGTACTAACGATAAAACTAATCTAGTTGATCTAACTGCGAGGGAACATTTAATCTGTCATATGTTATTACCTAAAATGGTAATAGGAAATTCATACCATAAGATGGTAAATGCACTATGGGCAATGAGCAACTTAAAGAATAGGTATCATCAACGAGCACATATTACATCTAGGATTTACGAAAAATTAAAAAAAGATCGATCTGCAGTATTATCAGAAATGTATAAAGGGGACAACAACCCATTTCATGGAAAAAATCATTCAGAAGATACAAAAGAAAAAATGAAGGGCAGAGTAGTATCAGATGCTACAAAAGAGTTAATTTCAGTTCAACAAAAAGAAAGATTTAGTAAGGTACCAGGTACATTCTCTGGTAAAACACATAGTAATGAAACTAAAGAAAAAATTAGACAGTCTAGGATAGGCAAAAAAGATTCTGAAGAAGTTCGTATTAAAAAATCTATTTCTGGTAAGAATAAACCGCCAGTTTCTGCCGAAACACGAGACAAACTGAGCAAAATTAATAAAGGTAGACCCGGACTGCCAGGAGAAAAAAATGGATTCTTTGGAAAACATCATAGCGAAGAACAGCGGGCAAAAAAGAGGGAAGAAAAACTTGCAGCACCTAAAATAATATGTTATCATTGTAGCAAGGAAGTAGATGCTATGAACTATAGGAGATGGCACGGTGATAAATGCAAACAACGAACATAAAAAAGGTATGGTGGTCGGATTTGTAGGACTAATTGGCGCTGGCAAAGACACTGCCGCAGATTTTTTAGTTAATTCACATGGTTTTAGACGAGACAGTTTTGCCAACACACTCAAAGATGCTGTAGCCAATGTATTTGGTTGGGATCGAGTTCTACTAGAAGGTCGAACCAAAGAAGCTCGTGAGTGGCGAGAACAAGTAGATCATTGGTGGGCCAAGCGATTAAACATGCCGCATCTTACTCCAAGATGGGTTCTACAATATTGGGGTACAGAAGTCTGTCGCAATGGATTCCATGACGATATTTGGATTGCATCTGTGGAAAATAAGATGCGTAAAACCACTGACAATATTGTTATCAGTGATGTTAGATTCCCCAACGAGATTCGAGCCATTCACAATGCAGGCGGACAGGTTATTCGAATCAAACGAGGAGAAGATCCAATTTGGTTTGAAGCCGCAGCCAGTGTTAATCGTGGCCCCGAAGGCAATGCATCTTGGGCATTAAGTGTTGCCAAGCTAGAAAAGTTAAAAATCCATGCCAGCGAAACAAGTTGGGTTGGTGGTAGAATTGACCATGTTGTCCTAAACAATTCTACCATTGATGATCTATACAATCAGCTAGAGCAACTACTGCCCACTCGAGAACTAACACTGCCTGTAAAGGTAGCTCTAGATCTAGCCTAAAAATCTGCCCTCAAATCTCCCTGACGCCATTTAACGCCTTCTTTCTGTAGTATGCGTTGGCAGTTAGCACAGATGGTTTTTAAATTTGTATAACGGTGATTCTGTAGATCACCGTCTACATAAAACACATTAAACTGTTCAGGATGCTTAGAAGTGTAGTTGCATTTTTCGCAGGTTGATTTTTTCTTATATCCGTACAGGGCCCATAGAGGCCTTGTTTCTTTTGCGCCCCTAGCACAATGGTCGCATTTTGATCTATAGAACGCCTGCCCTTCTTTGTAGTAATTAACAGCCACTGGTCGTTCTCGACATTCTTTACAAAGTTTTCTCATATGTGCCCTTTTTCCTGCCCTTTTATATTTAATTCAACGGGTAGTTTTCCCAATGTTCTGCTAAATAAAACAAAGTAATCCATTAAGGAGTTTTGAAGATGGCACAATCACTACAATCACCAGGCGTAAGCGTATCAGTTATAGATCAAAGTTTCTATACACCGGCAGCTCCTGGCACTGTTCCTATGATTTTCGTAGCAACAGCAGAAAACAAATCTAATGCTACCGGTACAGGTATTGCAGCAGGAACAATGGCAGACAAAGCAGGATGCGTTTGGGTTATCACTAGCCAACGCGATCTAACTGATACATTTGGTACACCATATTTTGAAACTGATGCTCAAGGCAATCCAGTTCATGGCGGTGAGCTTAATGAATACGGCTTACAAGCAGCTTATAGCTTGTTAGGTGTTAGCAGCCAGGCTTATATTGCTCGTGCTGATATCGACCTAGGTGCATTAAAACCGCAAGGATCTGTTCCTACAGGCGCACCTGCCTGCGGTACATACTGGATTGATACCAGCGACACTCGATTTGGTATTAACGAATGGAGCACTGCTACTCAATCTTTTACTGTAAAAACTCCATTAGTAATTGACGATAGCAATGCAAGTACATTATTATCCGGTTGCACTCCTGTTAACTCCTTTGGTTCTATCGGTAGCTACGCAGCAGTTGTTACTAGCTGCAATACAAACCAATTATTCTACTATTCCACATCAGGTTCTTGGGTCAAGGTACAAGACACATTTGACACTACTAACAAACAGTTAGTAATGAGCCCCCATTATCAATACCCTGATTTTACTCCTACAGGATGCAATGCTCCTACAGGCAGTGTATGGGTTAAAACAACCACTCCCGGACTAGGTGCTAACTGGGATGTAAAATACTACAATTCTAGTTCAGAATCTTGGACTTCTGTAACCCCCACACTAGCATCGGGCACTGCAGGTGCTATTGCTGCATTAGACCCAGTGGGCGGCGGATTAGGTATTCCTTTAAAAACTGTGTTTATCGATTACAACTATACTAAAGGCGCAGCCGGTAAAGATGTTGTAGCAAACTTCGAAGCTTGGATTCGTTATCGTGCAGGAGTTACTAATGTATCAGTTATTTCTAGCACAACATCTACTGGTGGAACATTCAAGATCAGAGAAACATTAAACAACGGTACTTGGAATTCTCCTGTAACCATTCATGTTCCTGGATCTCTTACAAATAAAGTAGGACAACAGGTAGCATCTGCTATCAACACTAATACTAATCTAATTAATGTTACAGCAGCATGGAACTCTAGTATTAATCAACTAACCATTACACACAATTTAGGTGGTGATATTGAATTAACCGAAACTGGTAATAATGCTAGTACACGCATTTTATTCGGCACTGACTCCGGTGAGTTAGGAATCGAAATCGATGTAACTCCTAATGTATACCCTGCTCCTTATGGCGATATTGTAACACTAGGAAATAATCCAGCAGAACATACTGCACTGATTACTAACTGGAAACCATTAAGCTACATGGCACAACCTACTGCTCCTACTACAGCACCAGCAAATGGCCGACTATGGTATGATAGCAATATCGACAGTGTTGACATTATGTACAATACTGGCGAAATGTGGACCGGATATCTAAATGCGTTTGAAGGCACAGATCCTAATGGACCATTAATCGAAGCTAGCGCTCCTATTCTTAATAGCCAAGGTGATTCGTTGGTCACTGGCGATATTTGGATCGATAGTTCTAATCCAGACGAATTTGGACAAAACATCTACGTATATAATAGCAATTTAGGCACTGGCGTTACAGGATGGGTCAAGCAAGATGTAACTGATCATACAAGCCCTAATGGTTGGGTATTTGCTGATGCACGTTGGGGAACCGACGGCACTATGTCTAATCCGGCAACTATTGTTGAATTGCTAAACAGCGACTTTGTTGACTTTGATGTACCTGATCCAAGATTCTATCCACGTGGCACACGTCTATGGAATACTCGTCGTAGTGGTTACAATGTTAAAAAATATGTAGCTGGTTATATCAACCCAAATGACGCAAACATGCAATATAACGATGAGCTAATGAACGAATACTTCTTAGATCGTTGGGTCACTGCAAGTCCTAACAATGTCAAGGGTGTCGGCTCGTTTGGTCGTTTAGCTCAACGTGCTCTAGTTGTTGAATCACTAAAAGCATTGGTTTCTGCTAATACAGCAATTCGTGATAGCGACACACTAACATTCAACCTAACTGCTGCTCCTGGATACCCAGAACTTATCCAAGATATGGTTGCGTTTAACGCAGATATTGGGTTAACTTCGTTTGTTGTCGGTGATAGCCCATTCCGCTTAACTAACAATGCTACTGAACTAGCTCACTGGGGTAACAACCACGCTCTAGCAGCAGACAACGGCGACGAAGGTCTAGTAACACACGATACACAATTAGGTGTATGGTATCCAAGTGGCTACACCAACGATAATCACGGAAACAGTATTGTTGTTCCTTCAAGCCACATGATGTTGCGTACAATTGTCAACAATGACAATGTTGCTTATCCTTGGTTTGCTCCGGCAGGTACCCGTCGTGGTATTGTTGACAATGCTAGCTCTGTAGGTTATGTTGACCCTACAACTGGCGAGTTTGTTACTGCAAGTTTGTATGAAGGACTTCGTAATGTATTAAGCGGTGTTAATGTTAACCCGATTGCTACATTACCTGGTGCTGGATTAACTGTTATGGGACAAAAAACTCGTGCTAGCGGTGCAAGTGCACTAGACCGTGTTAACGTTTCTAGATTAATTTGCTATCTACGTAGACAACTAGCAGTATTGGCCAAACCATATTTGTTTGAACCTAACGATGCACAAACACGCCACGAAATTACAGCGGCTGTAAACAGTTTATTGTTAGAACTAGTAAGTCAACGTGCTCTTTACGACTATGTTGTTGTATGTGATAAAACCAATAACACACCTGCAAGAATTGATCGTAACGAACTATGGGTAGATATTGCTATTGAACCAGTTAAAGCTGTAGAATTTATCTACATTCCATTGAGAATATTGAACACAGGTGCTATTTCGTCTGGCAACTTTGGTTCTCAATCTTCGGGCTCGGGCGCATAATTAAAAGAATAAGGAGCATAAAATGCCAATTGCAAGTTTAACAAGATTTTCGGTACCGCTAAGTACTGATGCCAGCGCCAGCAGCCAAGGGTTGTTGATGCCTAAACTACAGTATCGCTTCCGCGTTACTCTAGTCGACTTCGGTGTAGGCGGGGCTCCTACAACCGAATTGACCAAACAGGTTATGAGCGTTGATCGTCCAAAGCCAAGTTTTGAAGAAATTAAATTAGATGTTTATAACAGCACAGTAAAACTAGCCGGTAAACATAAATTTGATGATATCAAACTTAAACTACGCGACGATATGACTAATGCGGTAACAACATTAGTTGGCCAACAAATGCAAACACAGTTTGATTTCTATGAGCAATCTAGTGCAAGTTCCGGCCAAGACTATAAATTTACCATGTACATTGAAATTCTAGACGGCGGCAATGGTAATTTTGAGCCTATTACATTAGAAACATTCGAAGTACAAGGTTGCTGGATCAAAATCATCACATATGACGGTGGCGATTACAGCAAGGCCACTGATCCGCTAACAATGGAATTGACAATTTGCTACGATAACGCAGTACAAACTCAATTCATCGGTGGTGACACAATGGGATTAGGTTCGTTTGTTGGTCGTACTAACGGCACTAACTCTATCGGTAGTTAATTTTACGCTACTCCAAAAGCCCAGTAATACTGGGCTTTTTTTATGACATAAATAATGCTATGGGCAATCCTTATAAAGATTATTATACAAATGGTGGTAATGGGCTTATTTTTAAGACATATGACCATGCGACTAAATTATACATTAATGACAAATTAGCTAGAGCACCTAAAGTAGGGTTTCTGTATTATGTTTCTTTTAAAGTTAAACAAAATGTAAATTCTATCGATGAAGTTGGGCTATTAGTAAAAAAGATCGACCTTCCTAAATTTAAAATTGCCACAGACACTATAAATCAATACAATAGAAAAACTAACATACAAACTAAAATAACCTACGAGCCTATCAGCATAGAATTTCACGACGATAATAGCGATATTACAAACGGACTATGGAAAGCATACTATCAATATTATTATGCAGATACTAACGCCAATTTTAGTGACAATAAGTTTGGAGAAGGATATGTTCAATACGGACTTGCTAATGGACAAACAACTCCATTATTCGACAGTGTAGATATATATTCTTTACATCAAGGGAATTTTACAAAATTTACACTGATAAATCCGCTAGTTACTCAATGGGATCATGATAGTCTAGATCAATCAGACGGCTTAAAAACATTGAAAAGTAAGATGGTTTTAAACTATGAAAAGGTTATCTACAACAGCGGAGTTATTGCCGACGATGATCAGGCTAGTGCATTTGAACAAACATATTACGACAATCAGCCGGGGTCTAAAGGAATGTATGATCCTCAAGGAATAGGGGCAACTGCTAGCAGTAATAGTACTAAACCAGGAGCTGTTCAATTTTTTAATTCTGGGCCGAGTCAAAGTCAAATTAATAAAGTTGCTGCACTACAACAAGGATTATACAATGGGCCTAGTGTAGGATATCCAATTCCTCCTATGCCAACATCGCCCGTGGGTGTAAATATACCAGTAATTCCTACAATTCCATCTATCTCTGCATTGCCTATAAACTTAAATTAAAATGACATCTTACAATAATTTACCACCATCGCTGGTACCTGCAAATGCAACAATACAGGCATTTGATAATTATTATGTTAAACCTATTCAGTTAAATGCAGGTATGTTTGATGCTATTCGTGGGTTTTTTAACAGCAAAGGTTTTGATGTAGTAAGTGCTGAAACTATAGCTACAGCAATAATGAAACAAGCCCAATTGGGTAATTATAATCCTATGCAAGTTTTAGATTCGTTAAAAGGATTAACAGATCTTGAGCTTAATAATCTAATTGCCGAGATTATGAATTATAGTAGATTTAAAACCAGTCTACTAGGGTCTACAGTTGCATCTAGTCCATATTCTGAAGTCACTAGAAATATTGCACCAAATATTCCAGTACCGCCGCCGCCCCCTCCACCACCACCGCCACCTGCGGTGCCGTGTGCTCCTATCATTAATCGCGTCTCTGCTGTATGCTCCGGTGCTGTTATTGAATTTACTCCTAGCGGTTTAGGTTATCCTAACAATTGTGTAATTTATCAATCAGTTAGCACACCGGGTTGTATTACCACTTGTGTATCTTATAGCCCTATTAATGTTACCGGTCTAACAAATTGTCAAAGTTATACATTTGAAATTCGTGCTCATAACCCTACAGGGTGGGGAGCATATTCGGCATCTAGTGGTGCAGTGGTGCCTCATCCTAGCCCATCTGTTCCAGGCATACCGAGTATATGTAGTAGCACAGCTGGGTGCTCTAGTGTTAGCGTTTGTTTCAGCCCGCCTAATAGCATCGGATACCCTTGCCATCCTATTACCTATCAAGTTATTAGCGTACCAGGGTGCATTTCTGTTATAGGTTCAAGTAGCCCTATTAATATCTGCGGATTAACCAATTGTCAAAATTATACATTTAAGATTCGTGCACATAATCCTACAGGATGGGGTGCATATTCAGCAGCCGGCGGTGCCGCAATGCCACATCCTGCTCCTACTGTACCAGGAGCACCGAGCATAACCGGTGGAACTGCTGGATGTTCGAGTGCTGCGATAAGTTTTAATCCACCGTCATCATTCGGATATCCTAACCATCCCATTACCTATCAAGTGATTAGTAGTCCTGATGGTATTGCTGCTACAGGATCGAGCAGCCCTATTAATGTTACCGGACTAACTAATTGTCAAAGTTATACATTTAGAGTTAGAGCCAACAATCCCACAGGATGGGGAGAATATTCCACCGCCAGTAGTGCAACGATTCCTCACCCACCGCCGTCTATCCCCGGAGTACCTAGTGTAACAACTGGTACTGCTGGGTGTACCAGCGCTAGCGTGAGCTTTACTCCTTCTGGAACATTGGGATATCCATGCCATCCTATTACCTTTGAAGTGGTCAGCGTTCCCGGATGTATTAGTTCTACAGGATCAACTAGCCCTATCAATGTTGTCGGATTAACCAATTGCCAAAGTTATACATTTAAAGCCCGGGCCCACAACCCCACAGGGTATAGTGCGTTTTCTGTCGCAGGCGGGGCTACAATGCCGCATCCACCTCCAGCTGCTCCCGGTGCACCCACTATAGGCACTGCTAGCATTACTAATTGCAGTACAACAGCAACAATTACATTTACCACAGGAACATCAGGATATCCTGCAACTTGTTTGACATATCAAGTTATTAGTGTTCCTGGAAATATAACAGCCTGCGGCTCTGCCAGTCCTATATGCGTGCCTGGTTTAACTGTGTGCACACCGTATCAGTTTAAGGTTCGAGGCCATAATCCCACAGGTTGGGGATGTTATTCAGGGTTAAGTAACTCCATTACACCTATAGTGGTTCCGTATAGTTGGTCTAGTTCTGGTGCAAATATAACCATGATCCCTTATGGATCCGGAGATCAATATCTAATCGCTGCTGTATCTCAATCTATTTTAAGTTCAAATCCTTGGAAAACAGTGGTAGAGGGTGGTAGCGGTGGACCTGTTACAGTTGCATCGGGATCTTCGTTTTTTCCAGTTAGCAAGGGAATTTTAAATGGTAGCACTAGATATACAGGATTTTGGTATGCCCATGTAACTATTGCATCTCAAGACAACACCTATATTAATGTAAAGAGTTATGTAGCAGTAATTGCTGATGCAATTGCTAACAATCAATATACCGGACCTATTCCTACAATTTAACATATGAGTCTCAAGTTTGCTCAAGGAGCCTACTCTCCTAAAAATCCTGAAAAGTACATAGGTACTAAAACTCCCTATTGCCGCAGTTCGTGGGAAACAACCTTCTGTATGTTCTGTGACAATAACCCTGCTGTAGAATCTTGGGCCAGTGAACCAGTTAAAATTCCCTATCGTGATCCACTCACTGGCAAACAGACTGTATATGTTCCTGACTTTCTAGTATCCTATATAGATAAAAATAATAAAAAACATGTAGAAATGATTGAGATTAAACCTGCCAGCCAAATGTTAATAGAGCGTGTAGGTAAAAATCCCTACAACCAAGCACAGTTTATTAAAAATCAAGCCAAGTGGGCGGCGGCAACAGCATGGTGTCAGAATCAGGGCATTAGGTTCCGCATAATCAACGAACACGATATTTTCGCTAATACAAAACCGCCCAGAAAAAAGAAATAAGTAAGAGTATGACTAAAAAATTAAACGAAGTGTTTAACTTGCCCGATCAAGACGAACCTCTAGTAACTCCAGAAGACGCTCCTGAAATGGGCGCAGTGATTAACCTAGAAGAACGCCTAGAAGAGTTTGACAAAATCTCTGCCGCCTTGCCCCGTGTAAAAGGCCTGGGCGATATCAGCGACTCTGAACTAGATGCATTGGCCAACAAGGCAGAACAGGCCTATGACGATCTAATGGATCTAGGTATGAATGTTGAGGCACGTTATGGTGCTCGTATGTTCGAAGTAGCAGCACAAATGATGAACGCCGCTATACAGGCCAAGACCAACAAGATTGACAAAAAGTTAAAGATGGTTGATCTACAACTTAAGAAGTTGGCCATTGATCGTAAGAACGGCGAAAGCAGCACAGCTCCTGTAGAGGGCGAAGGATACATACTTACAGATCGTAATAGCATCCTAGAGAAATTAAAGAATCTGAATAAATAATACACTATGACTAAATCATTTAAAGAATATCTTTCCGAATCTTTTGCTGCTAAAAAACATGAATTTCGTGTTAAAGTAGCAGGTGATTTTACCGCTGAACAAGAGTCTAAACTACAGACCATGTTGAGCCGTTTCCAAGTTGAAACATTTAAAAAGGTAGGCACTACACCTATCCAAGCACTTCCATTAGATTTTCCACAAGTTAAAAACTGCGAAGTACACATCTATGAATTTGTAGTTGACTATCCAACTACTCAACAAGAACTTACAGAATACCTAACACAAGGTCTAGAAGTTAATCGTCAAAATCTTGTTGTTCGTCGTCCTGGCGAACCCTATGAACAATATCAAGAACCTGTGGCCAAGCGTGAAGGGGCATTGTTAAATGACAATACCTACGCTGAAGCAGGTGATCCTAAATTTGAAGACTACTACGGTGACAAATACAATAGTGGCTTTGTTAAAGAATTAAACGATTTGCTAAAACTAGAACGCAAAGCTCGCGGGGAAGAAATTCCAACTGAAAGTGTGGCCAAATATAATATCGAAGCTCCACAGAACAATACAAGTCCTATTGCCAAAGGCGAAGGCACCTATATGGTTAAAGCAGGAAACGGAAAATAATATGCAAATGATCGACGTACTAAAACGCCTAGCAGAATTAGATGCAGGCAATCCAAATGTAATCAAAGAATCACAATCTGTTGAAGAATGTGGAATGTCTCCAATGGGCGGTATGATGGCAGATGCTATCATCGAACCAGCAATTGAAAAGCCTTCTACTCCTGCTTCTATCAATATGACTGCAGGCAGCGGTGAAGAATTAAGCAGTATGTTAGCCACAATCATGCAACTAGCCGGTATGCAAAAAGTCGGTGATGAGCACATGGGTGTAGAACACGAGCCAGCAGTTATGACCGCTGAGCCTGCTATGACCGGTGCTGCTCCCAGTGCTGGTGAAGAAATGCGTGCTGTGTTAGACAAGATGCACGACGGCGGTGCTGAAGGCGGTGAAACCGACGAACCAGACCACGATGGCGAGGAAGAAGAAACAGACGAAAGCGCAATGGGCGGATGGGATAATAGTCCTAATAACCCTAATGACAAAAACGAGTTTGATTCTGAAGAATATGCTAACCACGAAAATCAACCACAAGGTGGCAGTGTTCCTAAAGACCACGAAAATCGTCCACGCGATCGCAACCAACCAGTTGCCACAATGGAACAACGTTTGATGGCTGAATACAAGGCATTCCTTGGCGCATAAGCAGCTGATTCAACTAATCCAAATAGCTCCTTCGGGGGCTATTTTTTTCAGTAAATACGATTATGGCAAGTAAAAATCTCGATGGCAAACTTATAAAAACAGCACATTCAACTCAGAAGTTTACTGAGGAGGATATTGCTAACTTAATAAAATGTCAAGATCCTGTCACAGGGGCTAAATTTTTCCTTGACAATTATTTCTTTATTCAACACCCTACTAAAGGTAAGATACAATATCAAGCGTTTCCTTACCAACATGAATTATTACAAAGTTATAACGATCATCGATTTAGTGTTAATATGCTAGGGCGGCAGATGGGCAAGACTACCACTGCTGTGGGATATTTGTTGTGGTATGCTATGTTTGTTCCTGACAGCACTATTCTAATTTCCGCACACAAATACACAGGTGCTCAAGAAATTATGCAGCGCCTGCGATACGCCTATGAAACCTGCCCCGATTGGATTCGAGCAGGTGTGACCAGTTATAACAAGCAGAGTATAGAGTTTGACAATGGTAGTCGTATTGTAGCGCAGACAACTACAGAAACTACCGGCCGGGGTATGTCTGTGTCCTTGCTATACTGCGATGAGTTTGCCTACGTAGAACCAAATATTGCCACAGAATTCTGGACTTCTATTTCACCTACACTGGCCACAGGTGGTAAGGCCATTATTACATCAACACCTAATTCGGACGAAGATCAATTCTCCTTGATCTGGAGGGAAGCCAACAAGCGCATTGACGACTACGGTAATTCTACAGAACTGGGTAAGAATGGTTTCTATCCCTATATGGCAGTATGGAGCCAACATCCTGACCGCGACGAAGTATGGGCCAACGAAGAACGCAGTCGTGTAGGAGATGAACGCTTCCGTCGAGAGCACGAATGTATTTCCGGAGACTCTACTATAACAATTAAATGGCCTAATGGCAAAATAGAGTCTGTAACTATTTTTGAATTAAAACGTTTATTAAGTTTGTAATGTAGGACGAAATGATAAATAATGTTATGAGAAAGACTCATAAACATCATATTGTACCTAGACATGCAGGCGGTTCTGACGATCCGTCTAATCTTGTAGAGCTTACTATAGAAGAACATGCAGAAGCTCATCGATTACTGTATGAACAATATAATAGATGGCAAGACCGAGTAGCATGGTTAAGTTTATCCGGAATTATGAAGGATGAAGAACGTATCTATGAGATACTAAAGAATTCAAACCCCGGCGGTTATAAACACACAGAAGAAGCTAAACAACGGTTATCTGTTATGAGACTAGGAGAGAAAAATCCTATGTACGGAAAACCTGCTCCTAATAAAGGCAAAAAACGGCCGGGAGTAGGTGGTAGGAAAAGAGGTACAGTTTGGTCAGATGCAGAAAAAGAATTACACAAAAAAATTAGAGCCGCTGATGGGTATTACGACTATACAAAAGACCCTATTAGAAATAAAAAAATTAGCGATTCTAAAAAAGGAACAGTAGGTTCTGCCAAAGGAAAATTTTGGTATAACAACGGAGTTACAGAAACTTATAGCCTAGAATGCCCCGACGGTTTTACCAAGGGGAGAATTTCTAAAGCACAGCCAAATAAAAAAGGATTAGTGTGGTATAACAACGGTATTATTAATAAGCAATTTAAAGAAAATACACAGCCGGAAGGATTTAATCGTGGAAGAATTAGTAAAAAATAATCTAGGTTTGCAGGTGCTTACAGATACCGGTTGGAGTAATTTTGACGGATTACTCGAAAAGGGAAACAAGCAAACTATTCAAATTAAAACGCAAAAGAAATCGATTGTGTGTACACCTGATCATAATTTTTTCGATAAATCTTTTAAGACCGTTGAAGCTAGACAATTAAAGCCCGGTTCGACCATACAGATAAATTCCGGCATAGATAAGGTTGTGTCAGTTACATTGAAAGATTCCGAAGTTGTATATGACTTATTCAACGTAGAAAAAAATCACAGATTTTACGCAAATGACATGCTTGTTAAAAATTGTGAATTTATCATCTTTGATGAAACTCTAATTAATAGTATATGTCTTGCCTCGCTAGAAGGCATTGAGCCTATTATGAAGATGGGGCAGTGCCGTTGGTATAAAAAGATCAATCCAAAGTATACCTACATTGTGGCATTAGATCCTAGTCTAGGTACAGGCGGCGACCCTGCAGGTATACAGATCATAGAACTTCCATCGTTTACCCAGGTGGGCGAATGGCATCACAATCTTACCGTTATTCAAGGCCAGGTGCGAATACTGCGAGATATATGCCAGCACATTGCTGCTGAATTTAACAAGAAAGGCATTACACCTAGCCTCTACTACAGTGTAGAAAACAATGCTGTAGGTGAAGCTGCTCTAGTGGCCATAAATGAAATAGGTGAAGAAAGTATTCCGGGACTATTCCTCAGTGAACCTATACGCAAGGGTCATGTTCGTAGATATCGTAAAGGATTCTACACAACCAGTAGCACTAAAATATCCGGATGTGCCAAGTTAAAACACCTAGTAGAAAGTGGTAGACTACATATTAATTCTAAAGCTCTAATATCAGAACTAAAGACCTACATTGCCAAGGGTCTAAGTTTTGAAGCCAAAGTAGGACAACACGATGACTTAGTCAGTGCTATGTTGTTAGCAGTGCGTATGGCCATGGTGCTACAAGATTGGGATCCCGCAATCTACGATAAAATGCGAGAAGAACGTGATGACGAATGGGAAATGCCCTTGCCCATTTATGTCAGCGGATCTTACTAAATAGTAATTATGAATGCAATTCAGATAATTTCTCAAGACCTTTTCGACAAAGTTCGTAGCCGTTTTCAAAATTTAGAAATGGGCGACTCTACTGGTGCTGTTACCATTGACCCGGCAGAAGCTCGTTTTTATGACTTTGACTTTGTAATCGAAGGCAACAATCTAGGCCGTGTTAGTGTTAGCATCGGCGACCCTGGCATCCTTAAAGTATATTACAGTCAAGGCATTACAGAAAATCAAGATGATCCTGCTAAACAAGAATGGTATAAATTTTTAAGAGAAATGCGTATATTTGCCATGCGTAGACTGCTACGTTTTGACACACGCGATATTGCTAAAACTAATCTAGATAAAAACGATTTTCAACATTTGGCTGCAACACAGCCAACTAAAGGACAAGATATGACAACTATGAACGAATCACGCTGGAGTCCAAAGAGCAGCAAAAAAACTAGTCGTGCTACATCAGGCCGTACTGAAGTTATTGTTCGTCACAGTAACGATTTCCAAGAAACCTATGCAGGCGCTCGTAGCCAACCTAAACACATTAAATCTATCTTTATTCAAAACGCCGACGGCGAACGTTTCAAATATCCATTTATCCATACAGCAGGTGCGTTTGCTATGGCTCAACACGTAGACCACGGTGGCGTTCCGCACGATCCTGCAGGCAAAGCAATTATTAAAATGAGCGAAGAAATTGCTCAACTAGGCGCATTCCACAAGAAAGTAAGAAATGCTACCTTGCACGACGATGCAATTGGTGTAACTGAGCGTGCCCTAGGCCGCATGAATGAACTCAAGGCACAGGTAGCAGCATTGGGCAAAAGACATCACTATGAATCATGGATCAACGAATTCAACGGTATGGCCGACGAAGGCGACATGATGTTAGATGCTGTTACCATGGAACAATACAAACAGAAGTTTACACAAACCAGTTTCCAAGAAGAACTCAGCGCATACTTCCCACTATTACATAAAATCATGAGTGAAACTAACGCAGTCGAATTAGAAGATTATGTTAGCGAAGGCAGTGATGATGATGCTTGCCCAGATTGCGGCGAACATCACGAAGGTGCCTGTAAAGATGACGACGGAAAAATCAAAAAAGAAAGTTTCGAAATGTTTGCCGAGTGGGCCGAAGCTGTAGAGCAAGGTAAATTGAGCGACGATCAAATTGCTCAATTAAAACAAGCACTAGGTGAATTACCACAAGGTCAAAATGGTCCTGAATTAAAACTAGGTCCTCAAGGTTCTACAGCTATTCAATTCTTCCAAGGTCTAGGGCTAGATGACAGCGACCTAGAAGATAAACTAAAAGACATGGCCAATGTTGATCCGGAAACTGATGCTCTAGAAGTATTTAAAATTTGGTCCAACGATAACTATCCTGAACTAGCCGTGGCATTAGGAATGAGCGACACCGGTGAACAACCACAGGCTGATGCACCTCCACAAGAAGTTGGTACTCCGCCTGAAGGCCAAGAGCAACCTGCTGCTGAAAATGAAGAAATGGATGGTCCTGCTAACAAGACTATGCCTACTCGTGAAGCAGTGGTCAAAGAAGTTGCTAAATTGGTTAAGAGCCGTTACAATCAAGACAACCCAGAAGTTGGTCCATTCAATGGCAAAGAAAACATTGCTCTTGATGTTAAGAAAAAGATTGCCGAAATGTTTGGTGATAAGGTCGGCGAACAAGCCGAATCCCTAGCCATGCAATTTATGGAAAAACTTTCCGAACACTGGCAAGAAAAACACGGCCAAGTTAGCCAAGATGACGGCCTAGCTCGCCTAAAAGAGTTGCTGGGTAATGTTAAAACCAAGGTAGAAGACATTGATCGTCCTGCCGGCGGAGTTGCTACAACACACGGAATTATGCCAGCTAATGAAGATATTTCTGATATTTTGAAACTATCTGGTTTGGCAAAATAACATCATAAACTGGCAACTTAACAGGTTGCGATGATAAATAAAAGTGCGTACAATTAGTTGTATGCACTTTTTCTTTTTAGTCAGTGGGCTTTAAAGGAATGGCATATAAAATCATTTATTAAGGAAAAACATTATGGCAACTTTAGCAGAAATCCGCGCGAAGCTTCAAGCTTCTTCTCAACAAAACTCCAATCAAGGCGGTGGAGATAACGCAATTTACCCTCACTGGAACGCTCCAGAAGGATCAACTACTACCGTTCGATTCCTACCAGACGGTAACCCAAATAACACTTTTTTCTGGCAAGAACGTAACTTGATCAAGTTGCCTTTCGCTGGCATCAAAGGTGAAACAAATTCTAAACCTACATTTGTACAAGTTCCTTGTATGGAAATGTGGGGAGAAACCTGCCCTATTCTAACTGAAGTACGTCCTTGGTTCAAAGACAAATCTTTAGAAGAAATGGGTCGTAAATACTGGAAGAAAAAGTCTTACTTGTTCCAAGGTTTTGTCACAGACAGCAAACTACAAGAAGATGGCAAGGTTCCAGAAAATCCAATTCGTCGATTCATTATCGGCTCACAAATTTTCAATATCGTCAAGAACGCATTGATGGACAGTGAAATTGAAGAATTGCCAACAGACTATGTTCGTGGTTTGGACTTCAAGATTGCTAAGACATCTAAAGGCGGTTATGCTGATTATTCTACATCAACTTGGGCTCGTCGTGAACGTGCTTTGAGCGAAGCAGAAAACGCAGCCGTGGCCCAATATGGCTTGTTTAACTTGAGCGATTTCTTGCCCAAGAAACCTGGCGAAGTTGAACTTAAAGTTATGAAAGAAATGTTCGAAGCATCAGTAGATGGTGAAGCATTTGATATGGAACGTTGGGGTCAATACTTCAAACCAGCAGGTGCTGGCGGCAGTGGTCAAACTACAGGAAGCGCTCCTACAGCGTCCCCAGTAAGCCGTCCTGCTCCAGTAGCAGCACCTATCGATGACGACGATGTCCCTTTTGAATCAGCGGCACCTGCTCCTTCAGCACCCTCATCAAGCGGTGATGCTGGTTCACGTGCCGCAGACATTCTAGCCAAGATTCGCAGCCGTCAACAATAATTAGGAGATAGATTATGGTAAAGAGTTTCGATATCTCGAAATTCCGTAAATCTATCACTAAGAGTATTGATGGTTTAGGAATTGGTTTTAATGATCCAACAGATTGGATCTCAACTGGTAATTATGCGTTGAATTATCTCATCAGTGGTAGCTTTAATAAAGGCGTGCCATTGGGCAAGGTAACAGTATTTGCCGGAGAAAGTGGTGCAGGTAAATCATATATCTGTTCAGGTAATTTGATTCGCCATGCACAAGAGCAAGGCATTTATGTTGTCCTAGTTGACTCAGAAAATGCGTTAGACGAACAATGGTTGAAGAATCTGGGCGTTGACACCAGCGAAGATAAACTTCTAAAATTGAATATGGCTATGATCGATGATGTGGCCAAGACAATTTCTGAGTTTATGAAAGAATACAAAGTAATGAACGAGGACGAGCGTCCCAAGGTCATGTTTGTTATTGATTCGCTTGGTATGTTGTTAACTCCTACTGATGTAAATCAGTTCGAAGCAGGTGAAATGAAAGGTGATATGGGCCGTAAGCCTAAAGCACTTACATCGCTGGTTCGTAACTGTGTTAATATGTTTGGGAGTTATAATGTCGGAATGGTTTGTACGAATCACACATACGCTTCGCAAGATATGTTCGATCCAGACGATAAAATTTCTGGTGGACAGGGATTCATTTATGCATCTTCTATCGTGGTTGCCATGAGGAAGTTGAAATTGAAGACTGATGCAGATGGCAACAAGACTACAACTGTAAACGGTATTCGTTCAGCTTGTAAGATTATGAAAACACGCTATGCAAAACCATTTGAAAGCGTTCAAGTTGAAATTCCTTATACCACTGGTATGAGTCCTTTTAGTGGTTTAGTTGACTTGTTTGAAGCCAAGGGCTTGCTAAAGAAAGAAGGTAACAGTCTTGTCTATACAACCAAAGATGGCGAAATTATTAAACAATTCCGCAAAGGTTGGGAGAAGAATGAGAAAGATGGCCTTACTACAATCATGGCCGAATGGGATGATTCCGAAGTAAGTGCTGTAGTAACCACAGAAGAGTCAGAGGAAGCATAATGGAAGAAGATCAAATCATTGGAATTTGGGATGTATTCAAAGAATATATTCCTGAGAAAAATAAAGATACTGCTGCCAACCACTTTGTTGACTTCTTAGTCGGCCAAGATATTGAAAGTAGTGTCCTACAAGGTCTTGTAGGCTACGATACTCACCTCGACGATGCCATTGAACTAGTGTTAGGCGATGAAGTCGAAGAGGAAGAGGAAGAAGATTACTCCTACGACGACGACGAGGACTATTGATCGTGACATGGTATGCTAAAGTATCGAAAGATATAGCATATCTCCCAAACTGTTTAGATCATTTCTACAAAGAACTAGAAGACGCGAGGTTAGAGGTCAAAATCCACGGTAATGTGGAGAAGGCCTCTGCTTCGTTGCCTGGTATTGTAGAACAACGATTTAATCAACTACAAGAGATTGAAGCTATTCTAGAGTATCTCAATATTGAGCTACGTCGTATTCGCTCCAAGACGTTTAGAAAGTATTTAGAGAGCTATGCTCGCGCTCTAAGTGCCAACGAAGTCAGCAAATACGTCGAAGGTGAAGCAGATGTTGTTGATATGGAAAAAGTCATCAACGAATTTGCCATGTTGCGTAATCAGTGGCTAGGCATTATCAAGGGCCTTGACATCAAAGGCTATCAAATTAACAATATTATCAAATTAAGAGCCGCAGGGCTTGAAGATATTACTCTGTGAGTGTATAATAAGTTATGAATGTAGAAGACTTAATCATAGGACTGTTTAGATGCAATTGTGATCTCAATAAATGGGATAGTGATGTTGTATCTAGTTTCTATGAACAGCTAACTGACGGCTTAGGCTTCACTGAAAAGCAAAGTCTTTTGGCTATTAGGATACTTAAAAAGCATTCTAACGAGCTATCCTCAAAAACTGGTGTAGATGTTGCTGCTTTGATTGAAAATCCGGTGTTTAGACTACCTGTGCGTAAAATTAGCAATGCCAAGACAATGAACATTGTTGAAATTGAACCACATAAACATTTTGTCGAAGTTCGTTTCCCCTACAACGAAAAATATATTGCTGCCTTTAAGAAGGCCAAAGACATGCAGGTCAGCGGAGTGTGGGGTGCTGATGTAAAAGCCTGGATTTTTCCGGTATCTGAGGGAAATTTGCGATTTTTAATAAATTTTGCCAAAGAAGAAAATTTCACCATCGACGAAGAACTTGAAAAATATGGCCAGGACATAGAAAATATTTTGTCTAACATAGACAACTATATTCCCGCTTTAGTCATAGATAACAAAATACCAAAAATTGTGAATTTTCCTGAAAATTTGTCAAATTTAGAAACCACTGATATTCGTGGTGCGATTTTCGAAGCCAGGAAATTAGGTATAATGGTTTGGGACGAAACTATTTCTAACTACATTGAAAGTGATCAGGTGTCGGAATTGTTAAGAAATTTCTTAAAATCTGATCCATCGGAAAATTTCCAGATTTTGAGTGAAAATAATGACATTTCTTGCCTAACTGAAATCCTATTAAATCTCGGACCAACCTTGTTTGTTTTGCCCGGTGGCTCCGAAATAGAAAAATTGGCAAAAACTTACGAATACTTAAAAACTATCGATATTGCCAATGACGAAATTAGTGTGATGTTTAGATTGCCGTCAGCAACCAGTCAAAATTTCAATGAATTTGTAAAATTTAATCAGTTGAATAGTCCTATCACTAAAAAAACTAAAATTGTTTTCATCAGCGGAAAGCTGCCCAAGACAATTTTGAAGAGTGGCATTAAATTTCACAGCGTGATCAATCTAGGATTTTACAACGCTCACTATACAATGAAAGAATACCTAAAAAATCAGGAAAATTTGGTATCTTACATTGATAAAAAATATAAGAAAGAGTATCCCTTTGCCTTCCTGTAAAATTACCATACTCGACGAAGTGAATGTCAAGATTGCAAATCTAGATCTCGACACACGCAAGGCCTTGGTTAAAAAATTCAAATACGAGGACCCTACCGCTCGCTTCAGACCGGCCTATAAATTAGGTCGTTGGGATGGTACTGTGAGTTTCTTTGGTCTTGGCGGTACTACCTATATGAGTATGTTGCCACAAGTTTTAGAATATTTAGAATCACACAACTTCTACATTGAACTCGAAGATCTGCGTACTCCTTTAGACCTAAAATTTGATGAAATTTTCGTGGATTTTTGGGGTGAAAAAACATGGCCAGTTGGTCATCGTTTTGCAGGACATCCTATTCGTCTGCGCGAAGATCAAGTTGATGTTATTAATACTTTTCTTAAACATCCGCAGAGCATACAAGAAATTGCTACAGGGTTTGGCAAGACAATCACCACTGCAACTTTGAGTAAAATTTGTGAAAAATACGGTCGAACAATAACCATTGTTCCTAACAAAAGTTTAGTAGAACAAACTGAAGAAGATTTTGTAAACTGCGGATTAGATGTCGGTGTTTACTACGGCGACAGAAAAGACCTAGACAAAACACATACAATTTGCACTTGGCAAAGTTTGAATATTTTGGACAAAAATTCCAAGAATTGGGACGAAGCAGCCAGTGCAAAAATGGAGATGCTGTTAGCGGATGTTTGCTGTGTCATGGTGGACGAAGTTCACATGGCTAAAGCGGAAGTGCTAAAGACCTTGCTAACACGTAATCTAGCCAGTGCTCCTATTCGGTGGGGACTAACTGGCACCATACCTAAAGCAGATCACGAATTTCAAAGCATCAAAGCCAGCCTAGGTGAAGTTACAAATCATGTATTTGCTCACGAACTCCAAGAAGCAGGCGTGCTGAGTAATTGTCATGTAAATATTATCCAGACTGCAGAG
>Ga0007834_1000193_pt1 | contig 20995 bp, 24 predicted proteins | sample CryBogCBE06Nov07_FD_71233 | JGI IMG/M metagenome (GOLD analysis project Ga0007834, IMG submission 71233) | Freshwater microbial communities from Crystal Bog, Wisconsin, USA - CBE06Nov07 | ecosystem: Environmental > Aquatic > Freshwater > Lake | place: Crystal Bog, Wisconsin, USA | collected...
GTTTATGGAGCGCGGGGTGACCGAGTGCAAGGTAACGCTACTGATTTGCAGTGAGACATACACCACCAAAGCGAACGAGCGGAAGGCGGGGGTCGGTTTCGAGACTATTCTTTCCTCACATGAGTACATGCTTCGCACGCCGGAACAGCGGTCTCGGATGATCGCGATTGTCAGAGACAATGGATTGCCAAAGGGGCGCAAATTGCCTCGATATCTCGGAAGTTCAATCTACGTCGATATGTCCTCATCGGACTGGCAAGCCGCTCCGATGCTTACGCTTGTCGACGCAATTAGACGACATGCTTAGTACGATGACGCCCAACCCCTCAATCCAGCGGATTGCCTTCGGCAGCCGCTGATTTCGAACGTTAACCCTCAGGAGAACATATGCGCGTGACTAAAGGCGGCACTGATATGTACTGTCCCTCGTGCAAGAATGTGACGACGTGCAAAGCCGTGCCGGCCGCACAAGTGACGTACAACGCGAGTGACTATGGGCAGCGCAAGTACTACATCAAGCATGACGACATACAGTTCTTCCAGCGAGGGCGAGAATGCCTAAGCTGCGGGCACGAGTTCGTTTCGGTTGAAGTTGATCACCAGTTCCTTGAAGAACTGGTTGAATTGCGCGGCGCTCTCAGCGAGATCAAGGGCAATGCGGAAGCGTTCGTAAAGCAGTCCGCAGCAGCTTCGGTCTCTCTCGATAAACTAAGTGAATCACTTGGCGTCCTTCGAGCCCTCAAGGTGTACAAGATTGCGAAAAAGGGTTAACTTGTCAGTCAACACGGACGCCCAAGTTCGTCCGCGAGCCGAGCGCATACCTGGCCTTGGGCGCCGGTTACTTTTACGTTAAATTGCAATGAGTGAATCGTCGTCTCCACTTTGGTTGCACGCTTACGCGGGGCGGGAAAACGGCCTTATGGTCGTTGGTTCCGCTGAAGCTTTGAAGACTCTCGGCACTCAACTACAGGCGGCGGGAGATTTCGTGAGCAAACCCTCGAAAGACTGGCCTGCAGAAGTTGCTCATCCCCTGGTAGCTGGGCCATATAGGGACGTCCCAGACTTTCAGCTCACCTTTCATTTGGTCGGTGATGCCCCGCTTTCCACGGCAGCGCCTCACATTCGGCGCACCATGCCCGCGCCGCTATTTCTAGTTATTGCTGCTTGCGCAGTTGTGGGCGCTGTGACGATATTTAGGTGGGTGGTGTCGTATGCAATTTAACCCCTCGGCCCAGGGGCGACCGCCTATGGCGTCGCCTGGCCTCCAACGTTAGCGCCCAACACCATGAGTATTACCAAGCTCCTGCTCCTCGTCTTTTTCATTGGTGCAACAACCACCGCGGTTGCTGCTGGTAGCACGCCGCCCGAGATCGTTCGCTACCTGAAGAAGCAAGGTCCGGTCGTTGAGAGCCGCGTCTTCCGCTCTGAAGCTTATGACCAAATTGTGGTGAGGTTCTGCGTCGATGAAAACCTTAGGGGTGGCGCAAACGAGGGGGCGAGTAACCCTACAAACGTTCACTGTGAAGTCGCGCTCTTCAACAAGAAGGCGAAATGGATGCTTGCTAATCAATTATTCATTGGGCAGGGTTCCATCCAAGAGTTCGCGAACGGCCGCGTTCAAGGTGAGTCGGTTACCTATGCGCCGGAGGATCCGCTTTGCTGCCCGAGCAAAAAGGCGAAGCTGGTGTTCTCAACCGAAGGAGGAAAGCTTGTCGCGATTCAAAAATAGTTGGGCGCTAACCCATCGTTGCACCGGAGCTGCGCGAAAAGACGCGCAGGCCGGTGAATTCAGACGTTAGCGCTTATGAAAGCAATCCGCTCCCTACTTATTGCCGCCAGCCTCCTAGCAACTACTGGCGCTCTTTCTTTCGTTTGGGCACAGGGGTTTGAAGTCACGGGCAAGCCGATCACGATGAATTGGCCAACCAAAGACTGGAACGGACAGCACTCTTTCGCGAACGTCTTTTGTTTGACGTATCCGAATTCACGCGAGGCTTTGGATCTGACACAGGTCATGTTCAACCGGAACACTCTTTACCTTGCACGCACGACCTACAACGAAAACATGGCAATTTATATCGCCACGTCAACGATGCCTGCTGGCCGAACGCCAGCCCAGGAATTCGCGATAGTCATGGAGTCAAACCGACGTAGTGCGCTGAGCGCACCAACGGACATTATGATTTCTGAGCATGTGGGAGATTTCGGCCCTATTGCAGGCCTCACTATCCGAAATGCCGTCGAGGGAAACGCGACCGCGCCCTTCCCGTTCGTGCGTCGTATCGCAAGGCCCAACGACGGCAGCCTGCATTCCATTTCAGTCCATCGGCTGTTTGCTCGGGGTCCTGACCGCATTGAAGTTGCCGGTCTCCGGTACTTCCCATCGACCATCCAGGGCCCCTTGGAACAGGAAGCGACGACTCAATTGACCGGATTTGTTGAGTCCGTGGTCAAGTCGCTTCAAACGTGCACCGCAACAATGCCAGTCAGAAACACGCAATGACCGCTAACCTTTCGCTCGTTCGGACCCGCCTTCGGCGGGCCGCACATCTCCAACGTTATGCGACCTTAACGATTACGACCAACTGATGTCCACCACCGAATCCATTCAGCTAGTGCTGGAAGCGGTCATCCTACTGCTTCTGCTCTATATGGCATTTTTAAAGTCTTACTTCCAAGAAAAAGGTAAGAACGTCGCTATGAAGGAGGACGTTGAAGAAATTACGTCGTTGGTCGAAGCAGTCAAATCGCAGCTACAGTTCTCCCTACAGGCCAAGCTCAGCCTAAGGGCAGAAGAACATCAATCGCTAATCGACTATTTTTCGAGATATTCAACCTGGTTGTCAGCCATTACAAACTGCAGTGCAGTAGGCATCACCAAAGACAACCCGTCTCGATCGACAGAAATCCGATCTCAACTGGATATGCTTCATGAAGATTTTGATCTTGCCGCAGGGAAGATGGAGCTGTTTGTGGAGAACGAAGAGATTCAATCGCAGCACGGCCTACTGGTTATTGAGACGCTCAAATTTCAAGCTCGTGCGCAACAGATGACTTTCGAAATCGACGGGGTCCTCTTAGAAGTGAATCATATGCTGCTGAGTACACCCCTAGACGAACAGGCGGGGCGATATAGCGAGCTGCTCGGAAAGCAAATGGAAATCTATAAGAAGTTCAAGGAGGAGCAGTTACAGACGTACAAAGCCCTTCTTCCAGTTGTGCAAAAGCAGAGACGCGCGATCTCAAACCACCTTAAAGGTATGGCAAATTGGCTAGAACGAACGCTCGCATAACAAACCGTTGCAGCCGACCAGCGGCAGTGGCGATTCGCGCCTCCCCGCCGGCGGCTGAACGGTAACGTTAACCATCAGGGAGTTCTCACATGTCGATTTCAGGTGTTCTTTGGCGTTTTCTCGGCGCGTACGTGGCTCTGATGATTGCCGCAGTCGTCACTTTCCGGCTGCTTGGCACCACCACAAACTCTGGGGTGAACGTTGGCATTCTGATTGGAGCGGTGTTGTGACCATGCATGGCATTCGGTACGAAAAACAAGCGCTACTTCACGGCCACCGAGAAGAGCAAAGTCATATGGGGCATGATCGGCATCAATTTGGTGCTTCAGCTTCTGGTTGGTGGCGGTGCCTTTGCGTCCGAAGGAAAATTGAGTGTGGGCGCACTTGGGTTCGCGCTGCTCTTTGTGGGCGTGCTTCACTCTCTAGCAATTGCCTATTTTGTGGGTTTGGGCGGAAAGCTTCTCGATAAGCAGCTTCAAAAGCAGGCGGCTACTGGTGGTTAACTGGGTGGCCAACACGGACCCACAACAGAAGGAGGCGGTCTCGCCGCAAATGTTCCGGTCCGGTTGCCTTCAACGTTAAATGCCACTTAGGTCATGAGAACCTTTAGCCCTTTGTATGCCAGTCTCGCTACCATCGTCGCCGCGTTATTGGGTGGAATTGCGTTCTATTTCGTTGGTATGTTTATTGGTGCCGTGACCGGCGTTATCGCAATGTGTGCCACTGCGCCCATGTGGTGTGTGATGATTTGTCTGGGAGGATTTGTTGTCGGACTCCTCGCCAGCATGCTTTATTCAGGGCAATGGGCGTATGGGCGCTATCGCAAGGGATGCGATGCTCAAAGTATTTGACTGGTCGGCCTACCCGGGCCCGCAACATCAGGTTGCCGCTTCGCGACGCGTATTGCGTGCCGATGGCCATTGGCGTTAAATGGTCACCAACTTCAGCTTTCCCTTATGAACACTCCGCCAGAAGACATTCGTAAGCAGCTTTCGCCCAATGAGCCGATCCTTTGGTGGGGCAGACCTCGCCAAGGACTTGTGCTCCGTGGTTCTGATGCCTTGCTAATTCCATTCAGTCTGCTTTGGTGTGGCTTCACAATATTCTGGGAGTCGTCTGTTTTGAGTTCTCCGAATGCACCAGTGTTTTTTGTACTATGGGGAGTGCCCTTCGTCGCTGTTGGTATCTATATGGTTGTTGGACGGTTCTTTGTAGAAGCGCGCCAACGTTCAAGTACCTTCTATGCCGTCACGCCTGAGCGGGTGCTGATTATTTCTGGCTTGTTCAGCCGCGAGGTGAAGTCGCTAAGTCTCAAAACCATAACTGATCTTTCGCTTTCTCAGGGGAAAAACGACCAGGGCTCCATTACGTTTGGACCTCAAAATCCTTTCGCATCCATGTTTGGTGGCATTCCGGCATGGCCTGGCGTGAGCCAACAACAGGGGCCAAGGTTCGACCTTGTTCCCGACGCAAAGCACGTGTACGAGATCATTCGCAGTGCACAACGTGCCGCAGATTGAACCAATTAACATGTCGATCGACACGGACCCACGACAGCAACACCCGGCTTTGCCGCAAGGTGTTGTCGTCCGGTCATCTTCACGTTAAATGCTTGCTATGAAACCGGTCGCCGGAGTTGTGCTCGTCCTTATCGCTCTGGCCGGCACGGCATTCGTTGCTGGTGCGGTTGTCGATGCCAGAGCGTCTTCGTCCTCTGAGCAAGTTTGTACTGCGCTCAGTCCAGGGGTTTCGATTGAAGATGCATCGCGCATAGCGCAGGAAAACGGTGGCTGGTTCCGTCCTTCGACAGCGGATAGTGCACGCGCCGGAGCTTCAGGTTGGAATCTCATTTGTAGGTGTAGAGTCGATCTAAAGGAAGGCGTCATTGCGTATGTTTCGAAATCCCTTTGCATCTCCTAAAGACGCATCTAACTGGTTGTATATGGACTCCCCCTTAACGGCAAGAGGCTGATCGATAGTTTGGCTGCTGGGGAAACACCTGCAGTCGCATATCTGGCATCTGTTGTGGGATCGAATGCGTCCCGTGCCGACATGGAATCTGCGTCACTGATGCGCCAGTCGCTACGAGCGGCAGGCAAGCTGCCGGAAGAGTTATCGGCGTCTGTCGGTGCGGGGAGGACCCTGGTAGCCATGATTGTCGATCAAACTCGTCGCAAGCGTGGATGATTGAGCGCCAGTTTGACCTGGTGAAGGTGCGCTACAAAGGGCTGCAGAAGAACACGGCGCACCTGCTGACACTGTTCGCGCTGTCGAATCTATGGATGGCGCGACGGCAGTTGATGGGACAGGTACGCCCGAAGATGGCCTGAGGGCCCGCAGCGGCTTCGAAATATCATTGAAAGACGCTTCAGATAATGCACTTCTTCCGGCGTCGCAATGTTCCGACGTTTACATCGGGTGCGTTTGCGAGTTGTTCAGACCTCCCCTAGGGATCGACGGTGATAAGCAAAGCAAATTTTCGCTATCGCAACGGACGACTTCCCGTGAATTACATGAGCTCTGTGACCAGCAGCGCAGACTTTAATTCGCGAATTTAATTTGGAAAATTCAGAGTTAAATGATTGCGCTTACCGAAAGTTCAAAGTTAAGTGAAACGGCGATTTAAAACCCGGTGCAACGGACTACGTAAGTTGTTGATATCCTTAGGATTTGAGTTCAGGACCTAGTGAAAACCGACATTGAAACGGCGATTCAAAACCCGGTGCAACGGACTACGTAAGTTGTTGATATCCTTAGGATTTGAGTTCAAGGCCTAGTGAAACCCGACATCAGCTAACTTTGAACTTTTTTCACTTAACTCTGAACTCTGATCGGCTCAAAATGAGGAAGCTATCCAGCGCCTCTCAGGCGTTCTACCGGGTTTGATGGTCATGCGCAGCGGCCCAGGCGATGGCTTTGCGGGGTTGAACGGCGTTTTATTTGACTGCGACGACTGCCAAATGGATAGAAAACGCTTGCGCGACAACGCCTTGGCGGTGATCGCGGTGGGCGGAATAGGTCGCGCTCGCTATCTCACCCGGATACGCAATTACCTTTACAATTTGTGACTTAAATACACCTCTCTAAACACACCTTCATGCGCCACTTCCCGTTTTTCAAGCTGGGCCTCTCATGGCTTTGTCTGCTGTGCGTCACAGCGTTTCTTGTTGGCTGCTCGGGCTCGGACTCCGGGTCCGGTTCAGCCACCTCAACAGGCATTGGGCCTGCGGGCGGCACGGTTGCCCTCGCCGACGGCGCGTCCGTCAGCGTGCCCGCCAGTGCGCTGGACAGCAACATCGCGATCTCCGTCACGCAAGATGCCACAGGCGCGCCTGTGCTGCCGGTGACCAGTGCGGGCAATGTGTACCAGTTCTTGCCCCACGGCGTCACCTTTGCTTTGCCGGTGACTATCGTCGTGCCGTACGACCCATCGCTGGTGCCTGCAGGCCAGAGCCCCACGCTGTGGAAAGCCCAGCCCGGCGGCACCTATGCCCAGGTTACGCCCATCACCGTCGACCCAGTTGGCAAGAAGATCACCGCGCAGGTGACCAGCTTCTCGTTCGTAGCCCCGGCTGTTGCCCCCACCACGGCGACGACAACGACTACTCCAACTCCAACTCCAACACCGTCGCCCACAGCGCCAGCGGTCACAGGCATTGCGCCCGCCACCGCCACACAAAACTCAGCCACATCCATCGCAGTCACAGGCACAAACCTGCCGACGACGGCGGTGCTGAGCGTCACCAATGGCACGTGCGCCGCACCAACCAGCCAAAGCGCTACGGGCTTCACCAGCGTCTGCACGTTCGCAGTGCTGGGCAACCAATCAGTCACCGTGCTCAGCGCCACAGGCGCCACGGCGCTTACCAACAGCTCGGGCGTGAATGCGATTGTGGTGACTGCTCCCATCATCTCCACTCTCAACGACACCGGCATCACCGCGAGTCAGTGCGTGGCTTCTGCCAGCACCTACGCCCCGTTGGTGAGCTGCACAGACCCAACAGCGACTGCACTGTCAGACACGCAAGACGGCATGCTGGGGCGCGATGTCACGGCATCTGACCCAACTGATGGCAAGCTGGGCTTTAGCTTCAGTACCGTTTCAGGCGGCTGCGTCAAAGATAACGTGACGGGGCTGATGTGGGAGGGCAAAACCGTTTCAAACACAACCATTCAGTACACAAACGCCGACACACCAGCGTCAGCCGCCGACGTCGCGAACTACATAATCATCACTAACACGTATCAGCCGCTGTGCGGCTACACAGACTGGCGTTTGCCCACTCCCGAGGAGCTGCAAAGCATTGTTGACTATGGAGCGACCAGCGGCGCTAGGATTGACACGACTTGGTTTCCCAACACCCAAGCCAATATATATTGGGCTTCCACTAAGGCTGCGGCCTATTCTGGCCAAGTGTGGGGCGTCGATTTCAACGATGGCTCCGAGAGCTTTTACACCAGCGGCAGCACCCACTATGTGCGTTTGGTGCGCGGCACTTCAGCCACACCGAGCTACAGCTACAGCGCGACGGGTGACGAAGTAATCGACAACGTCACAGGCCTGATTTGGCGTAGATGCTCTGAAGGGACAACCTGGAACGGCACAACCTGCACAGGCACAGGGACAAGATTTACGTTTGCTGGCGCCTTCGCGCAAGCTAAAACGCAAGCCACCAGCACCTCCAAACCGTGGCGTGTGCCCAATATTAAAGAGTTGGCTAGCATCACTAAAAAAAGCGTGGCTTTCATGGCGATTGACAGCACGGCGTTTCCAGCCACCTCAAATGACTACTACTGGACTTCCAGCCCGGTTGTGGGCTTGTCCGGCAATGCTTGGATCGTCAATTCCCCCACCGGCAGCGTGTCCCCCTACGACCGTACCGCCAACTCCGCAGCTCTGCGTTTGGTGCGTTAGTCTTACTGTGCTTGTTGAGGCCGACCGAAAACTTTCCACATTAACGGGGTAGTGCCGACCCAAAAGTTTCCAGGGTGTTCCACTGACCTGCTGAATTATTCAGCAGGCAAGACAAAGGTGATCACCATGGACATGATTGGCAAAGTCAGGCGGCTGAGGCTGCGCAAGAAGCTCACGATCAGTGAGATATCAAGGGCGACGGGACTGTCGCGACCCACGATCAGAAAGTGGTTGCAGGAAGACGCGGCGGTGCCGCCGCGGTATCAGCGTGGGCAGGCCGACACCAAGCTGTCAGCCTTCAAGGAGATGCTGGTGCAGGCGTTGAAGGCCGACTCCCACCGGCCCAAGCACGCGCGACGCACGGGCCGGGATCTGCACAAGCAGGCTGTTGCTCAGGGGTATCGGGGCAGCTACAGCCGGGTGACTGACTTCATTCGTCAGTGGCGCCAGGAGCAAAGCTAGGACCCTGGCCGGGCGTTTGTGCCGCTGAGCTTTGAGCTGGGCGAGGCGTTTCAGTTTGACTGGAGTGAGGAAGGCTTGGCGTTCGGCGGTGTGTATTACCGCATGCAGGTGGCGCACCTGAAGCTGTGCGCCAGTCGGGCGTTCTGGCTGGTGACCTATCACAGCCAGGGTCATGAAATGCTGTTTGACGCGCACACGAGCGCTTTCAGAGCGCTGGGCGGCGTGGCGCGCCGTGGCATCTACGACATTTGAACTTTTTTCACTTAACTTTGAACTCGGCCTAGCCCGAAAGGCGGTGTACTCTAGCCCTCCGGTTTAGTGTCATTGGCCCGTCGAGACCCGCAGCAGCGCCTATTACCGTCGCGGCGATGGAATGCCAAGTGGAGTTTTTATGCGGCCGTCTCTAGCCGCTCAATGTCTGCAAAGCCTACCAAGAAGTGGTCATCGGCGAACGACGGCTTTCAGGAAGTCTGGACGATGGCAAAAGTTAGAAGAACAATTGGCTAAACTTGTCTTACGCCTAGTGCCTATTGGGCTGGCGCTAACCTCAAGGAGACCTCATGATCGCCCCAGTTTGTCCCTTCGTGTGGCATGACCTGATCACAACCGACACCAAAGCTTCAAAGGCCTTTTATGCGAAGGTCTTGGGCTGGACGATGCAAGATTTCCCTGGGGGAAATGAATACACGGTGGTTTCAGTCGGTTCAACGGGTGTCGGTGGAATAATGCCAATGCCGCAGCAGGCGCTCAATCGAGGTGCGCCGGCATTCTGGCAAGGCTACATCTCCGTTCCTGACGTTGATGCTTGGGCATTGCGCATCAAGGCAAAGGGAGGAGCCTTGATTGAGCCTCCTCAAGATATTCCAAATATCGGGCAATTTGCACTTGTCGCAGACTTGTACGGCGCCGTTTTCATCATCTTCAAGCCAAGTGGCGAAGGGACACCCTCCCTGTCACTAAGAACTCCCGGCACTGTGGGCTGGAATGAGCTTCATTCTGGAGATGGTGTTGCTGCCTTTGAGTGGTATTCAGAGCTCTTTGGCTGGGCCAAAGAACGGGATATGGATATGGGTCCTATGGGTATTTATCGACTGTTCTCCACAGGAGGTCAGGATGCGGTTGGCGGCATAATGACCAAGATGGCAGATGCCTCCGCGGCCTTTTGGGCTTACTACTTCAATGTGGATGCGATTGATTCCGCAATAGAAAGAGTCAAAACATTTGGTGGAAAGGTCTTGAACGGGCCAATGGAGGTTCCAGGTCCCATGTTTACAGCCAATTGTCAGGATCCACAGGGCGCTCGGTTTTCGTTGGTTGCGCCCAAACGTTAGGTGCTGGCATTTTCCACACATACGAGTTGTCCAAAAGCTCGTAATTCCACAATCATATCCGCGCGGACTGGTCTGCCGTGACTGGCATTATGGCTTTCTGTAGGCCGAGGTCAGCTTGGCCCCTAAGAAGCGGACACTCACGAACGACTCCTATCAGGATGGTCACGTGACTATTCGTTTGTGATCCACTGCGTTCGACCGTGATCAGTCTCCCGGTCATAGTCGAGATTCTTTTTGTATTACTGATCGCGCAATCGTTCAAAAACTTGCTGTGTCACCGCAGGCAGCTTGTCCCTAATCAGACTCCCTGATGGACTGCATTGCCTACCTAGAACCGGTCATTCACCAAAGGCTGGTATAGCGAAGCAGGCGTAGGTGTATAGCTCGACAGCCCTCAGGACTCTTCCGGCGTCCAGTCCGGGCTGTACCCACCGAGCGTTGGGTGATACATCTCATCTCCCGTGTGCTGCGTGAATTCGACGTTGAGCCTATCTTCGCGCAGACCAAGTAGCTCAATGCAGTGGGCGCAAAGCGCCTTTGCAAGAACCATTCGCAATTCGGGTGATCGCCCCTTCCGGATATCCAGCATCAGCAGCGCAACGGGTACAGGCCGGCCTTCCGCATCAGGAATACGCCAGAGGCCGCCTTCACCTAGCTCACGCACAGCGACACTGATACGACGAATGTCCACTGACATCATCTCGGCGTAAGTGCGGCACATTGCCTCGGCGAGCCGCTGCTTAGTAGCAGAAGGGTAGTGATAGGTAACGTCCAACTGAAGATAGGGCATGGTGAGCTCCAAAGGTTCGGGTAGCTTACCGCCGTGAAATGAACGACAGCAACGCCCCTAAGAAGCAGACATTCAAGAGCGGCTGCTTTCGGGAAATCAAGTCGCACGATTCAATTGGCCTCGCAGGGCACCCCACTTTTGAGTTTCAATCGTGAAAAATGAACTTCCAATTGAGGCAAATGAACCGAAAGACTTCACTATTTCACTGTCTTCCTGTCGTGGGCGAAGGACAAGCCCCCTGTCGCTGAATTTCGTGATGTCCCAGTTACGCCCCCAGCCCATTTCGACCACAGCACCGCAAGCGATCTGACAATGCTGGTCCAATCTCCCAAGACCTGGCAAAACCAGCTAACCTTGCAAACTCTCACTACTTGAACCGCAAACTCACCTCGTATGGGTCCTCAAATCCTGCGTCTTGTATGGGCACTTGCTTTTTCGGCAGCAATTGTTCCGATGGTGCATGCTGGCCAAGCATCTTTGATTGGCCAAGCAATTTGGATCGAGCAGTGAACAAACGCGACCATTGATTCCGTAGCAGGTCCAGGCTCCGCGCTATTCCAACCCGTCGTGGGGAAAGTGATTTATCCCCTCGGCCCCGGCAAGACCTTATGGCTGCACGCCAAGTTGGACAAGGGCGACACGGGGGACATCCGCTACGGACTGGATATACCGGTACCCTTGCTGGACTACGTCACGCTTTTTCAACGAGATTCCGGCAGACAATGGAAGCTGCAAAGGGCGGGGGACCGATTGCCTGTTGCCAGCTGGTTTCGGCGTGCGCCCTATCCCAGCTTTGATCTGTCGGAGTGTGCCCGAGCACCTTGCGATTTCTATTTGCAAATTCGCCATAGCGACCCGATTGGGTTCGACCTGAGGGTGGGGCCATCCGAGGATCTCGCGCTACAGAGGCAGCTTGGTTACCTCGAACTGGGGCTCATTCTGGGTGGCCTGATTTTGCTCATGATGTGGTGCATCTTCCAGGCTGTGATTTTTGCTGATTTCAGCTACGCCTGGTACGCCCTCTACACAGGCGCAATGATATTGACCCGCACCACCATTTCGGGGGTTGCGACGAGCCTGCTCTGGCCTGATTCACCAACGTGGGCGGACGCCGCGCAAGGGGCTGTGCCCATTTTCCTGGCTGGCGTCACGCTGCTTTTTCTCAGACACCTGTGCGGCATCGCCACGCGCAATCCCCGCCTGGGTCGCCTGGCCCTGCTCGCCGGCCTCTGCGTGGTCCTGATGGGCCTGTCATACACATGGATCGACAGCCAATGGCAGAGCCACTTCGTATCCATCAGCCTCGCAGGGAGCGCATTTTTAAGCCTGCTTATGGCGACACTGACCTGGCGGCGAAAAGACCCGGTTGGGGGCTGGATCATCCTTGCCTATGCGCCTCTGGCGCTGGCCGTGGTGGTGAGCCTGCTGCGCCTCAACGGTTGGATTGCTGCCAGTGCGCTTACCTTCAACAGCGTCGAATGGGCCCTGGCGGCGTCAGTTCCGATGCTTTTGTTCGCTCTGAATGAGCGCTCGCGATTTCGGCACGGCATCCTTGTTCGGATCAACAAGCTGACCGAACAGGATGCGCTCACCGGCTTGCTGGCATTTACCGCCTTTGAGAAATCGCTGGCCCAAACCGTGAAGGACGCCATCATGCGGCGTCGATATGCGGCCGTCGTTCTGGTGGATCTGGCGAACTTTGCGGATATCCGCAGCCGGTACGGGGACGGGATCGCTGAGCAAAGCCTGTTGAAATCTGTCGTCAAGTTGCAAAAAGCCGCGCAGGAATCCGACCCGATTGCACGGGTAGGCACAGCCCTGTTCGCCTTCATTGTGGAAAGCCCTCAGTCGCGTTCCGCTGTGCAAGAGCGCATGGTGCAGCTCATTGCCTCCGGTTTACGATCCCCATGGGGAACCCAATTGGAAATTCCGCTCCGATTCCATGTCGGGTGCCTCATGCTCGATGAAAAAGTTCTGGCCCCATCAGAGGTTATCCGCCAACTTAAAGAGCTGCTTACTGCCATGTCCCCCCGAACGCGCCGGCCTTTTCGCTTTCTAGAGAATCCAAAAATCATCTGACCTGTGGGTATCGGTACCGGGATCCAACGGCCTTAGTGGGTATGAGCAAGCCAAGTCCTGCTATGCCCCTAAGAAGCAGACATATACGAGTGTCAGCTTTGACGAAGCAAATTCCACTAGTTTTTCTAGCTGATGGCGCCATCTTGGGTGCGGACGCCAGAGCAGGAAGCGATGAGCCACTAGCCGCTCAAGCGCCAACTTGCTTCGGTTTGGTATCGACGGCTAGACAAAGCACTGCCGTAACCAGCGCAAGGCCGATGTGGATCAGATAGAGCGGAATAAAATTTGCGCGTTGCACCCCGGCATGCCCGATCAGAAGAACGGTAATCGCCACGCCAATGACCGAGCCGACCTGCCGAGTGGCCTGGTTGACAGCGCTGCCCACTGCGTAATGCGCGGACGGCAGGCGGCTCACTGCCGCACCTGACAGGGAGGGCATCACGAGGCCCACTCCAATGCCGCTGAGCAGCTGGCCCGGCAACCAGTGGAGTAGGTAGGAGGGCTCGGTTCCTCCCATCAGCAGGAACCACAAGCCCGCCGAGCCATAGACGAGCGAGCCACCCACGAGGAAGGGCCGGTGACCCAGCCGTGCTGCAAGTCGGCCTGTGATGATGGCCACGGGCATCACAATCAGCGGCCCCGGCGTGATGGCCAGGCCCGCACGGGTCAGGCTGTAGTGCCAGACGTTGGTCATGTAGAAGAAGAAGGTGAAGAACATCATCGAAAACGAGATGCCGAAAGCCAGCGTAGCGAGGTTCACGAAGCTGTAAGTTCTGTAGCGGAACAAGGCTGGGTCCACCAGTGGTGACTTAGCGTGGCGCATCCATATCACGAATGCGATGAAGGCCACAATGCCCGTGCCGGCAGCGGCCAACAAATCCTGGCGCTGCCAGTGAGGAGAGTCGGATTGGACGATGCTCAGTGCAATCGCCCCCACCGCCACTATCAGCAGCGCCATCCCCACCACATCCAGATGGCGCCGATGCACCGAACCCTCGGACTCCTTAAGCAGGAGCGCGCCGCGCCAGAGCGAGATAGCGCCCAAGGGCAAGTTCAGGTAGAAGGCCCATTGCCAACCCCAGGCATCAATCACGAAAGAGCCAAGACTAGGTCCGATCGCTGCAGCCAGCCCCCCCACGGCACCCCAGACGCTGACTGTAAAGCTGCGCTTGTTGATGGGAAATGCTTCAAGAACCAGCGACAGGGATGCTGGAGTCAACAGTGCGGCACCCATGGCCTGCAGCACCCGGGCCGCAATCAGCCATCCCACACTGGACGCGAGCCCGCAAGCGGCCGAGGCAGCCAGGAACAGCGTGACACCGAGCAGGAACATGCGCTTGCGCCCGTGCGCGTCGGCCAGGCCTCCTGCCGGGATCAACATGGCCGCATACACCACGGTGTAGGCATTCATGACCCATGAAAGGTCGGCAGGCGACGCATCACTGAAGCTACGGCGCAGCGCACTAAAGGCTGCAAACAGCATGGTAGTGTCGAGTGACACCAGGAACACTGCGATGCTGGCAATCCAGAAAATGGTCCAGGGCGTGGATTGCGTCTGAGTTTGAACTGGCGGTACAACCGGAGCGGTGGCCTGGGTGATGGACATGGTCTTTTCAATCAAAGGGTTGTACGGGCTCAGCGGGCCAGTGGGGTCAGGTAGACGCCTGGCTCTGCGGACAGGCCTCGCTTGACCTGTCGGGTGATATCGTCCGCCAGCACTTCAGAGGCACCTGCTTCAAGCGCGTCCAGAGCGCAGGAAACAACGATTTCGGGCGCGGTCTTGGGCACATCGAAGCCGCGCGTTAGATCGGTGTCCACGAAACCCACATGCAGGCCCAGCACCTGAGTGCCCTGCTCGCGCAATTCATGGCGCAAGCCGTTGGTAAGCGCCCAGGCGGCGGACTTGGTAGCGCCGTAAACACCGAGCATGGGTGAGTTGATCCAGGAGGCAATGGAAAGCACGTTGAGAATCGCGCCACCACCATTGCTGCGCAGGATTTCCGCGAAGGCCTGGCTCAGGCGCAGCGGGCCGAAGAAGTTGGTCTCCAGATGCTTGCGTGCCGACTCTACGCTGTCGGCTCCCAGAAAGCCGCCGGTGGTGGCGATACCGGCATTGTTGATGAGTAGCGTCACGTCGCCGCATTGCTTCGCAGCGGTGGTCACGTCCTCGGGATTCGTCACATCAAGCTTTAGTGGCTCGACCCCGGCCAGGGTCACGCTATTCGGGTTGCGGGCTCCGGCGTAGACCTTTCGCGCGCCCCGAACCAAGGCTTGACGGGCAAATTCCAGGCCCAGGCCACGATTGGCTCCGGTGACGAGGACGACGGCGTTTTTGATTTCCATGCTGGACTCCTTCTGGGTGAATGGCTGCCGCGCAGCGTTGATTGGTTGCATGACGACTGCATAAATATGATGAGCGTAATATTAATGTCTAAAGAAAAACTCCTGCGGGCAACCCGCCCGGCGATTCAATGGGCGGCCGGGACACCTTTGGTATCCTGGCTGTCAAACTGGGCGATCAGGGCCTTGCGACTTGCAGCCAACAGGGCCTTGCCATCGGAGTTATTGCCCAGAACCCGGGCCAGTTGGAGCGTCCCGACCAAGGTGCCAGCAATTGCCATGGCATCTTGTGAAGTGGCACCCGCGGGCAGAGAGCGTTGCACCATCTCTAACAGGCCATGGACACGACCCCGGGCCACATTGCGCACCTCTGGTGCCTGTCGGGGCATTTCAGAGGCCAACGCCGCCACAGGGCATCCGGACTCGCATGATTGCAGGTGTGCATCGGACAGATAGCCCTCAACGAGAGCCTGGAACGGGCCCATGCCTTGGGCTTGCCGGCTGGCAGACCGCTTGGCAATTCGCGCAGCGCCTTCGCGACCGGCATATTCCAGCGCCTCTGCCAGCATCGCGTCGCGCGAGTGAAAGTGCGCGTAAAAACCGCCGTGCGTGAGGCCGGCTTCCTTCATGATGTCCGCGACCCCCACGCCATTGCAGCCAGAGCGCCGAATGGCGCGAGAGGCCGTCTCAAGAATGCGCTCATGGCTGAGCTGTTTGCGGGTTGGTTTGGTGTCCATACCAGAAGGCATATAATATTACGATCATCATATTACCACGGCCAAGAATTTCCCACGGGATATCTCGGGATTCAAGGTCTGCTATGCCCCTAAGAAGCGGTCGTTGGTGGGCGTTAGCTTTTGGGAAGTTCAATCCGGCTAGCGGTAACCGTTATTCGTCCCGTTAGTTTGCCCAACTGCGCCCGCCAGAAAATGTGCAACCAGAAGGAGAAAAGCAAAATGCAAGGAAACAAAGCAGTCCAAAAGTACCCCGAAGCGTTAGAGGCGCCGGCCCTTTGGAATCCCAACGTGGCTGCCAATTGGAGCCTCATTTTCACCCCTATTTTCGGCGCTTACTTGCATTGGAAGAACTGGGTTGCATTGGGTCAATCACAGAAGGCTGGCCTGGCGCAGAAATGGTTCTATTCGGCGATTGGCCTTATGGGCGTTTACCCTCTCCAGCTGGTAGTCTTACCCAATATGCGCATTGCCGAAGAGTTAGTGCGCCTCACTGGAATTGTTTTTCTGCTGTCTTGGTACTTCGGACCCGCTCGGGATCAATCGAAATTCGTTAAAGACCGATTCGAGACCAGCTACCCCCACAGGGCATGGGAAAAACCACTGGGCCTTGCGGCCCTTGTGGCTATCTCTTTTTTTGCTGCTACATTTTTATTTGCTTTTGTTGTTCTCGCTGCGTGAAAGTCGTTCAGTTAGTAGCGTTAAACTTCACGAATTGCGCAGGGGGTTTTGGCGGAAACAAGTGCGATTCGTCGACTCAAAGAAATGACGCTCGTCGAGGCTGACAAAACCTTCGATTCAGTCGGCCTGCGATTTGACGGTGCAATCATTCGCGCTTTCATGGCGTTTTCTGCGTCGCTTTCTATCCCAGCACTCGTCGGACTGTCCGTGGTCTCCGTTGAAGTTGTACCGTCACCGTATCTCGCCATTAATTTTTCAGGAGGTCATCTCGTGAGGATATCGCTTGACTCTACTGAATACACTGCAACGGATTTCGTAAGTGGTTGGTTTCCTTAGGGTTTGAGTTCAGGACTTAGCGAAAACCGACATCCGCGCCCATTCCCGCGTCCGCAAAAGCGTGGGCAGGTATTGCCGGACCATCTCTCCCAGCGTCATGCGCTCGGCCTTGGTTGAAATGCTCAGGGCAGCCAGCGTTTCTCCGGACTGGCCCTGCAAAGGAATGGCGATGGAGCGGACACCCATTTCAATTTCCTCATCGCAGGTCGCGTAACCAAGGTCCTGGCACGCCGCCAACATGCGGCGCAATCCCGTGAGCGTGGTGACGGTTTGAGATGTCAGCGGCTCCATGGGCTCGCAACGCACCAGCAGTTCCCATTGCTCGCGGGGAAGGCTGGCCAGCAAGGCCCGGCCGGCGGCCGAGCAATGCAGGGGCAGGCGGGAGCCGACGCCAAGACCGACGCGCATGGTCTGGCGGGCCGTGGAACGCGCCGCAATGACCACACGATGGCCGTCCAGAACGGACAGGGTGGCCGATTCGCGCGTTCGCTCGGACAGGGCGTCCAAAGCGGGCTGCAGCAGTCTGGGCAGGCGCGTGGACGATGCATAGGCATAGGCCACGCGCAGGGCCCCATGCCCAAGCCAGAACCACTTGCCGTCGGTTTGCATGTAGCCCAGCCGCACCAGCGTCAACAGGCAGCGACGCGCTGCAGCGGGACTGATGCCGACCCTGAGCGCGGCTTCGCTGATGGTCATACGTGTATGGGCTGCATCGAAAGCCTCTACCAGCATCAGGCCTTTGGTCAGCCCGCCAATCTGGCTCCTGTCCCGTACGGAACCACCGGAGTCTGTAACCATGGAAACGACGGGAATAAATTGACCCATCGCAACAGAATAACGCGAAATTTGCGCATAGCGCAAAAACGGCTGGGGCTAGCAAGAACAAGCAGCCACACTTTGCCACCTTCAAAGACCAAAACGAAACCATCCATGTGCCCCAATCCATCCGGAATGCAAGCGTCCATTGTCCAAGGCCCCAGCAAACGGAGCGCCCAACGGCAGTGGCCAGCCGGAGGTGTCAATCGTGCTCCCTACTGGGTCTACAGCGACCCCGCCATCTACGCACAGGAGCAGCAATCCATTTTCCAGGGAGCGCATTGGCATTATCTGGGCCTGGAAGACGAGGTGCCCGAACCCGGTTGCTACAAAACCACCTGGATCGGCGAGCAATCCGTCTTGCTCACACGAGGCGAGGATGGCAGCTTGAATGCCATGCTCAACCGCTGCGCCCATCGGGGCAACATGGTGTGCCGCGAGCCGTTCGGCAGCGCCAAGAAACTCTATTGTGTCTACCACGCTTGGAGTTACAAGCTCAATGGGGACCTCAGCCACGCAGCCTTTCAGCACGGCCTGCGCGGCGAAGGCGGCTTGCCCAAGGATTTTGAACTGTCGGAACACGGCTTGCGGAAACTGCGCGTGGGCTCCATTTGCGGCCTGGTCTTCGCAACTTTTTCAGAACAGACGGAGCCACTGGAAGATTGGCTGGGCGAAGTGGCCGCTGGCATCCGGCGGGTTTGCGCAAAGCCCCTGAAAGTGCTCGGATACGATACCCAACGGATCCACGCGAACTGGAAGGCCTACCACGAGAATCCGCGCGACTCCTACCACGCCAACATCCTGCATACCTTCTACGGCACGTTTGGACTTTCACGCCAGTCCCAGGAATCGGGCATGGTGCTCGACGCCGCTGGCAGGCATGTGTACTTCTACACCAAGGCTGGAACGGAAAAAGAGAGTGGCGACTACAAGCAGACCGCTTCGACCCTACGGTCGCACAATGACGACCTCAAGCTCGAAGACCCAAGCATTCTGAAGTGGCGTGACGAATTCGGGGATGGCGTCAGCGTGCAGATTCTCACCACTTACCCATCCTTTGTACTCCATCAGATTGCCAACAGCCTAGCAACGCGGCAGTTGATTCCCCGCGGCCCGGGACAGTCCGATCTGGTCTGGACCTATTTCGGCTTTGCCGATGACGACGAAGCAACGACGCGCGCGCGTCTGACGCAAACCAATCTGGTCGGGTCCGCGGGCATGGTGTCGGTGGAGGATGCTGCCGTGTGCGAAATGATGCGCCGCGCTACGGGCGATGGATCGGCCGGAGAGTCATTCATCGAGATGGGCGGGCGCGGCCTGGAGAGCGGTGGCAACAGCAAGTTGTCAGAGCGTGCCATCCGCAACTTCTGGCACATCTACCGCCAGGACCTGGGCCTGTAGCCACCGCCTTCGTACCAACCAACCGACTATGTCCCATGCCTCCACTTCACGAACAGCATTTTCGAGCCGTTGAGAATCTCATTTATGAATGGGCGCGCGCTGTTGACGAGGACCGAGTAGAAGCCATTTGCGACCTGCTGGCCCCCGATGGGCGCTACACCGTGGCCTCGCGCTTCAACCATGATCGCGGGCTTCCCCTGGCCATCATCGACGCCCACAGCGCCGCACAGTTGCGCGACCGCATCAAGTCCATGCGGATTGCCAATATCTATGAGCCGCACCACTACCGGCATATCATCTCGGCCGTACAGATCACGGGAGAACAACAGGGCTCATTGGTTGTCCGCTCCAATTTTCTTGTCGTGCGTACCATGGACCTGGACGGTGACATGAAACTGTATTCAACGGGCCAAGCACAGGATTTAGTGGATGTGTCGGGCACTGCACCGCGCTTTGTCCAGCGAAAGCTGGTCTTTGATTCAAGGGCGGTCGAAACTCTCATGGTCATACCCTTGTAAGCTTAATTCCCCAAGCGAAAACACCGGGAGAAAATGAATGCCATTTGAAAAAGCTTCGCCAACCACGCGGCGCAACCTGATGCTCGCCTGCCTTTCGGCGGTGGCAACTGGCCCCCTGCCCGCCTTGGCGCAGCAAGGCTCCGACTGGCCCCAAAAGCCGGTTCGCATACTGGTTCCCAACCCTGCGGGCGGAACAGCCGATCTGCTGCCGCGCCTGATTGCCGAGCAACTGTCAAGCCGCCTGGGCCAACCGGTCATCGTCGAGAACAAGCCGGGCGCGGCGGGCAATATTGCCGCTGAGATGGTCTATAACGCGGAACCCGACGGATACACCTTGATGGCTGCCCCGCCGCCCCCGCTTTCCATCAATGTCAGCCTCTACCCCAAGCTGGGCTACGACCCCACCCGCTTCGCACCGATCACCGTGATGGCCGCGGTGCCCAACGCGCTGATGGTGCATCCGTCGCTACCGGTCCATACGGCGCAGGAATTCATTACCTATGCCAAGCTCAATCCGGGCAAGCTCAGCTATGCATCCCAGGGCAGCGGGTCAACGGCCCATCTGACGGCTGAACTTTTCAAGCTGAAAACCGGAATCCGCATGGTCCATATCCCCTACAAGGGGGACGCTCCCGCCATTTCGGACCTGCTGGCTGGCCATGTCCAGTTGATGTTTGGCAACATCACGGCCGCGTCGGCACACGCGCGCGCCGGCAAGCTGCGCATTTTGGCCGTCACCAGTGCAAAGCGACTGCCCTCCCTGCCGGATGTTCCGGCAATGGACGAGTTGGTACCAGGGGTGATCGCAGTAGCATGGTTTGCATTGGTGGCACCCCCGCAAACGCCGGCACCGATCGTGAACCGGCTTTCAGCCACCGTTTCCGACATCTTGCGCACGCCCGACATCCAGCGACACTTCGCGGAAGTGGGCGCCGAACCGGTGGGCAATTCCCCAAGGGAGATGGCCGCGTGGATGAAAGAAGACACGGAGCGCTGGCGCGCCGTGATCAAAGCCGGCAATATTCAGGTGGACTAAGGCCGCGTCACAGCTTGAATGCTGGCCTGTGCGCCAGGTCCGCGCGCCAGCGCACCAGCTGAGCATGCTGCTCCCCGGGCTTCACACGGACGACGCGCGCAAAGTCCACCGCCACGGCGGCGGTGATATCCGCAATACTGAATTGCCCGGCGGCCATGAAGTCACGTCCGGCCAAGTGCTCGTCCAAGGCATCGAAAAACTGCTGCACCCTCGCCAGTCCGCGGCGCGCCAGGTCCGGAATTTGGGGATAGTCCACCGGCCCG
>Ga0007834_1000195_pt1 | contig 20927 bp, 17 predicted proteins | sample CryBogCBE06Nov07_FD_71233 | JGI IMG/M metagenome (GOLD analysis project Ga0007834, IMG submission 71233) | Freshwater microbial communities from Crystal Bog, Wisconsin, USA - CBE06Nov07 | ecosystem: Environmental > Aquatic > Freshwater > Lake | place: Crystal Bog, Wisconsin, USA | collected...
TGCAAAGCCACTTGGCACTGCTGGCCAAGCGCCAAAGGGCGATGTTCGAACATATTGCCGACGCCACCATCACGCTCGACAGCAGTGGCAAGGTCAGCGAAGCCAACCGGGCAGCCCGGCATCTGCTGGACAAACCGGAATTTGCGGACGTGGTCGGACAGCCTTTGAGCCTCCTGCTTGGCATGGATATGGCCGACCTGGACACCACCCGCAGCATGGAAATCACCCGGAGTAATGGCCAGAGCGTACCGGTGAATGTTTCCGCGAGCCATTGGGCCAGCGGCTCGGAGTCCTTCTGCACCGTGACCCTGCACGATCTGACCGAGCAGCGGCGCGTGGAGCGGATGAAGGACGAGTTTCTCGCGACAGTCAGTCACGAGTTGCGAACCCCGCTGACATCCGTACTGGGAGCCCTCGGCCTGGTCGCAGCTGGCGCGGCGGGTGAGGTCCCTGCCGCGGCGCAAGGCCTGATCGTGGTTGCCCGCCGCAATGGCGAGCGCCTCAGCCGTCTGGTGGACGATGTGCTCGATCTGACCAAGCTCGAAGGCAACCAGATGGTGCTGCAGCAGCGCCCGGCATCGCTGAATAAATTGCTCGAAGAGGCTGTGGCAGCCAACACGGCCTATGCCGAGCGCACGGGAGCGCTGCTGCAACTGGCCATCCAGGCTGACAGCCCGCGTGCCCTGGTGGACCCGGACCGCCTGATGCAGGTCATGGCCAATCTGCTCTCGAATGCGATCAAGCATTCGCGATCCGGGCAGACCGTTGGCGTTGCCCTCTATGGCCACTCCGACGGGTGGCGCATTGACGTGACGGACCAGGGACCGGGGATTGATCCTGCGTTCAGGGAACGCCTGTTCACCAAATTTGCACAGGCTGACGGCTCAGACCACCGTGCCCAGGGCGGCACAGGCCTGGGCCTGTACATCAGCAGGATGCTGCTGGACCGCATGGGCGCCCGCATCTTCGTGGAATCGCGGCCGGGGGAAGGATCCACCTTCAGTGTCATCATCCCAGCACTGCGCGAGAGCGATGCAAAACCATGGATTCTGTGCATTGCCCGCGACCCCCAGCATCTCGAGCGCCTGGAAGATTGGCTGGGCCAGCTTGCCACTGTCGAGACGGCCATGGATGCACCATCCGCGCGGAGCCTCGTTGAACGCCGGGGGCCCGCCTTGGCACTGGTGGCCGATTTGCAAGGGCAGGATTCGGCGGATGCGTTTTGCGCGAGTCTGCGTGAGATTGCAAAACCCAGATCCATCACGCTCACAGGAAGCGGCATTGACGAAGACTATGCCAGCCGCCAGGGCATGTCTTGGATTCCCGCTGGAGATGAGGCGCGGCCCTTGCTGATCCAATGGGTCGGGGGCCTTGTCTCGGAAAGCACGAACAGGAGTTGAAATGGAGGAATTCAAACGGGTGATGTGCGTGGAGGATGATCCGGACATCCGGATGATCCTGGAGTTCAGCCTTCAGCAACTGGGTGGCTATGAATTGCTTCTGTGCCCGGGTGGGCATGAGGCCCTGGCCAAGGTGGATGCATTTGCCCCCCAACTCGTTCTGCTCGATGTCATGATGCCCCAGCTCAGCGGGCCCCAGACCCTGGAACAATTGCGCAAGAAAGACATCATGCGCGGGGTTCCCGTTGTCTTCCTCACGGCAAAAGCGATGCGGGATGAAGTGGAGGCCCTGCTGGAGTACGGCGCCACCGGCATCATCGTCAAGCCCTTCGATCCAGTCAGCCTGCCAAAAGATATCCGGATTTATTGGGAGCACGGGCGTGGCAAGCCAGCCTGAACAGCAGTCCGGGCCCGCTGCCCGATTCGAGTTGATCCGGCAACAATTTGTCGCGGGGCTGGTGCGGCGCGCGCAGGAAATCGACGAGGCTCCGGATGCGGAATCATTGCGGGCCGCCTTGCACCGCCTGGCAGGCGTCGCAGGTTCCTACGGTTACGACCATCTCGGATCCCTCGCGCGGACTGCCATGCAGGCCAGCGAAAGCAATCTGTCCACGCAGGTGGCCGAAGCCCTTGCGCAGCTCAAGGCTGAGTTCAAGCGGATAGCGTCCTGAACCTGCCCCTTCCGGGTTCTGTCGGGGTTTTCACAATCCCATCACATTCCCGTCGACCGCCCGCCGTCTAATACCCGACATGCAGAGCCGAACCCTGGCTCTTTCAGGAGAAACCATGGAACTTAACCAAACTACCCAAGCCGATGGCGTCCTCGTCGTCGAATGCCGCGAAGAGAACCTCGACGCCAGCAATGTTCGCGATTTCCGCGAATCCATGCAGGCGATCATGAAGAACCAGACCAAAGTGGTTCTGGACATGTCCCAGATGAAATTCGTGGACAGCTCCGGCCTCGGAGCACTGATTTCCTGCCTGCGCGATGCGAACAGCCGCAAAGGCGATTTCCGCCTGTGTTCCATGTCCACGTCGGTACGCGCCTTGTTCGAGCTGATGCGCATGCACCGTGTGTTCAGCATTCACGACAGCGTGGCAGCTGCCGTTGCATCGTTCCGCTAAATCTGACCATCCCACCGGGAGCCCATCGTGCATGTCGCTGAATTCTTTGAAAACGTTGTCCTGCTTCAGGGTGCTGGAACCAGCGCCAATCCGGTCCGCGAGCGACTTGAGGAAATGGGACATTCGCCGCTGTCGATGGATCTGGCCGATGGAGTGTCCTGGCGCAAAACGCTGGCCCAATCCCTTTCGAATGCAAAGCAATGCGGTGCACCTGGCGTTCTCCTGATGCTCGGCGACCAGTGCGACGACGAAGCGTTTTGGCGCAGCCAGGATGCCTTGGTCGAGTCGCTGGCCTCACGGGCTTGGGACATCGTCTACCTCGGCCATGGGGCGAGCCAGGAAAATGACCCTGCGGCAGACCGCCCCAGTCTCGTCCACTGCGACATGCCGCCGAGCAATGTCAGCGCCATCGTCATCAGTTGCGCCGCTCTGCAATTCCTGGTCGATGCCATGCCCGACCATGGAGTGGACGGGCCACTCTCGCCAGCCGACTGGTTGGCAATTGCCTGCTGGCTTGCGATAGCCAGCGTGCGGCCGCAGGGCAGCCTGGCCGCCTGGCCGCCCCTCATGCACACGGGCACCATTGCCCCCATCGACTCCACGGCGGCGCCGGACCGTGCCGAAGTGGATTTCACGCGCAGGGTGCATTGCCTTCTGGGCCTGCCCTTTGACGCCGTCACCTTGCCCGAGGCAGCCGAGCACCTAGAGGCCGTTCGTGCCCAAGGCAAGCGCTGCTTCCTCTCGACTCCGAACCTGAATTTCGCGGTGACCAGTCTGAACGATGCCGCATTCAGGGACTCGGTCTGCCGCAGCGACCTGAGCGTCGCCGACGGGATGCCATTGATCTGGGCAGCACGCCTGCTGGGTGTTCCCCTCAAGGAACGGGTCAGTGGTTCGAGCCTGTTTGACTACCTGCGCAAACGATCCCAGGCGCGCTGGAACGTTTTCTTCTTTGGTGGCAATGACGGTGCCGGCGACAAGGCCTGCAAAGTGCTTGCCCACGACCAGTCAGCCATGCATCCTGCGGGGCATCTGAATCCCGGCTTTGGCAACGTGGAGCAGATGAGCCGCCCGGACTGGATTCAAGAGATCAATTCGCGCCAGCCTGACATGATCGTCGTTTCCCTGGGTTCTGCCAAAGGCCAGTCATGGATTGACAGGAACCTGAACCTGCTCAACGCCTCGGTGATCACCAACCTGGGAGCCGTCATCAATTTTGTGGCTGGCTCGGTCAACCGGGCACCGCTCTGGATGCAGCGGGCGGGTCTGGAATGGCTCTGGCGCATCAAGGAAGAGCCTTACCTCTGGCGCCGGTACCTCAACGATGGTCTTGCGTTGGCGCGTCTGCTTGCCACCCGCATGCTTCCCCTTGCAGTCTGGCAGCGCCTCGGGACAACCCCCAAAGCCGAGTTCTGGCGCGCCTACGTCAGCTCGTCGGTGGGTGCCTCAACCGTCCGCGTAAAGATGGGCGGAGCCTGGCGGGACAGCAATCTCAAGTCGATTCGCACGGAGTTTGCGCGCCTCTACAAGCTCGGGCGCAGCGTGACGGTCGACCTTTCTGATTCCACCTGGGTGGACAGCGCATTTCTGGGAATTCTGCTAATTCTGGAGGCCGCGTTGCGCGACCGTGGGGCCAAGCTGAGCCTGATCAACGTCAATGACAGGCTTGGCAGACTGCTGCAGCTGCATGGTGTGCAGCATCTGGTCCGGACGTGAAACAACGGCACTCCATTTCGGCGTTGCGGGGTCTGGCTTGCCTGCTTTTGGTGCTCTACCACATCATCGGCGCGACGCCTGATCAGGGTTTGCATTTGCATGCCGGTTGGCTCCGCACTATCAACGATGCTCTGGGCACTGTTCGAATGCCCCTGTTCGCCTTTATTGCAGGGGCGGTCTATGCATTTCGTCCCGGCTTCGGGATGGCCTTCATCAGGGGAAAATTCCGTCGATTGATCATACCCATGCTGATTGTCGGCACGGCATTTGCCCTGCTGCAGTCCATCACTCCGGGCGCCAACCGGCATGTCCAGGACTGGAGCACCTTGCACCTTCTCCCGGTCGCACATTTCTGGTTTCTGGAATCCCTGTTTCTGATATTCGTCCTGGTGTCATGGCTTGAGCGATGGGCCGTAATCTGTCGGCCGACCCATTGGCTTGCCGTATTTGCATTCAGCGCAGCTGTCTATGTATCGGGATGGGGACTTCCTTGGTTTGGCATTGCAGGGGCGGTCTACCTGCTGCCATTTTTCCTGCTGGGTCTGGGAATTGAACGGTTTGGCTGGAAACTTCCCGGCAATGGCTCCGTGCCTGTCATGCTGTTGCTGCTATCACTCGGTTTGGCGACGTATTGGGCGCAGACACATCCCGGATTTACCCGCCTTGATTGGGAGGTGCTGGCCATCGGGCTGGTTTCCAGCACTGCATTGTGGTTTTTGCAACTGCGTTCGCTCTGGCTCGAAAAACTGGGAGTCTATTCCTACTCGATCTTCCTGTTCCATGTCTTTTTCACTGCAGCCATCCGCGTGGGCCTGGATGCCCTGGGCGTTCAGTCGCTCGCTCTGCAGATCATTGCCAGCCTGATTGGGGGAACCGTTGGCCCGATGTGTGTGTATCGGGTTTTCGCCAGGTCGCCCAGGATTTTTTCCCTGATTCTTGGCGGGCCCGCCACGCGCCACGAAACTTTTGGCCGGGGCCGGATGAAGGCCGGCGAGCCTGGCACCCCTGCCTACAGATTCTCCCGTCTATGAATTGTTTTGACTTTTTCTGCAAGGCAGCCTGGTTGCGTGCCCAGTTGGCACCGTTCGGCCTTCACGATGCATCGATCCTGCCGCTTGCCGGCTTCAGCGCCGCTGCCGTATGCTGCCTTATGGCGGCCCGATACAGCCTGTCACCCGGATTTTCGGCTTCCGACCGGAGCCTCTGGATGCGCTGCGCGGCGATATTGTTGGGTCTTGCGATCAATACGCAAATCCATGTCGAACAAACCTTGATCGTCTGGATAAGGCAAATGGCTGAGGCGGGCGACTGGTATTCTTTTCGCAGACCATTGCAGGCCATCGTTCTCGCGGTGACGGGCATCGCCTGCATACCCCCCTTGCGCCATGTCTGGCGTACCGGCAACCGCAGCCCTACCCCAACCTGTGTTCACCTAGCCCTTTCCGGGATGGGAATCGTCCTGGCGATGCTGGTTCTGCGTGGCGTATCCTTGCACCAGACGGATTGGCTCCTCAGTATTCACGCGGCAGGCTTCAGCGTGGGTCGGTGGCTGGACCTGATGGGTGTCGCGCTGGTGATTTGCGGAGCCGTTTGGGCTTCGATCGCCCCAAGGAAGTTCTAGGTTTTCCCATGTTTGCAAACATTCGTTCTGACTTCGACGCCCATGGAAGAGATTGGGGGGCCCAGGGCTTCTGGGCCATGCTGGTTTACCGCTTTGGCCGTTGGCGATATGGCGTGCGCCCCGGCATTCTTCGCAAGTTGCTCTCCTTCATCTACAAATTGCTTTTCAAATTCGTCCAGATACTCACGGGAATCGAGCTTCCTTGCGAGGTACCTGTGGGTGTAAATTTCGTGATTGAGCATTCGGGCGGCATTGTCGTCAGCGGCTTTGCCCGTTTTGGGAATAACTGCCGTATCCGAAACGGTGTCGTGATTGGCCTGGCGCGGGTGGAAGAGCCTGGAGCTCCCCAGCTGGGTGATGATGTGGATGTCGGCACGGGGGCCAAGATTCTGGGCAATATCCGCATCGGCAACCATGTGCGGATCGGGGCCAACGCAGTCGTCATCACCGATGTGCCGGACAATTGCATTGCGGTTGGCGTGCCGGCCGTCATCAAACCGCGCAAGCACTGAGCCACCCGCGCCCGGGCTGGACCTCTACTCGGATTTTCTCTTCGTCCGCACCCAGCCGGATCTTCGGCGCAGCGCGTAGGCCACATAAACGGGGATTTTCCAGAGCGCGTAGAGTGGAATCGTCAACAATTCGGATGTCGACAGCAACAGGCGGCCAAAACGCCACCAGGCCAAGCCAACTGCCAGCACAACGGCGCAGGCAGCGTAAAACAAAACCCATGCAGCAGCAGCCGCTACCGGTAGCCAGTGGCAGACCACGCTTGTCGCAGCCAGGCCACCTCCCAGGACCAGAACGTAAAGCGCCAATGGGGGTATCAACAAGTCCATAGCCAAAACATAGAGTGACCACTTACCCCCGGCAATAGCTGCGCCAAGCATGCGGGGAAGCTCCTCGGCCAGCAGGGATAAATGCCCATGCTCCCAGCGGGATTTCTGGACGCGCGCAACTTCGGAGTCATCTGGGAATGCGCTGCTGACTTCGGCCTGCACCAGGAATTGGGGAGGAAATCCTGCAATAGCCATGTCCACGCCCAATTTCATGTCCTCGGCAATATGGCCGCTAGCCAGACGCGCAGTGGAAATCAGCTTCCAGGGCAACGCCATACCCGTTCCCATCAGATTGCAAGTCCCACCCAACCGGAACGAACCCAGGGGACGCACCAGATTTTTGACAACCATCGCAAACTCAAGAATTCGCAGGCGAACCCCGGAACCGGGACTGGCATGCATCAGGTTCAACATCTGTACCGGAAAGCCTGATGAAGCGCAGCTCGCAGATATCTGGCTAACCGCGCCAGCCGACAACGTGCAATCGGCATCCACCACCAGAACGACATCCGGAGGATCGTCGCGCAGCGCGTCAACGCCGAAGGCCAGGGCATAACCTTTGCCCCGCAACAGGGGGTTGTGCCGCTCAAGGACGGTTGCACCAGCCGCCCGTGCCAGTGCAGCAGTGTCGTCGGTGCAGTTATCCGCAATTACCAGCAAACGATCACCTGAAGCCAACTGGGGCAACAGGCAAGCAATCGTGGGCAATACGTTGACAGATTCGTTGTGGGCTGGCACGAGAACGGCGGTGTGGGGGTGCCCTGACAGGGCATCGGCCTGTTCGGCCACGGCAGGGCGCCTGCCAGCGGCAAGGGTCAGAACGAGCAACGCCCAACCAGGAATGGCGACAAGACCCGCCAGGATGGCCAAGCCCAATGCAATCACCCGGGCGCTCCCCAAGTCGTCACAAGACACAGTTCTGTAGCACTCTTCATGTTGGTTTTGAGTTTAATCCTTCCATCACCTTTTCAAACCGGTTCAGCAACCCTTCTTAAGCAAGTCATGGAAAAAACACCACCCAAGGGGCGCGGCCTCCGCCCTATCATCAGTTTTGAGCGCCACTGGCGCAAAAGCCTGCTGGTGGCGGTTCTCGTAGTTCTGGCCTGCCTGCCCATTGTCTGGATCAAGGGTAAGAGCTACTACATGGCCGAAGCGGTGTTTCAGGTTTGGCCCACCTACCAAAAAACGCTGTCCGCAGACAAAGATCTGGAGCTTCAGTCTAACTCGCAGTATCGGGAGTTCGTCAACCATTTGTCACGCTCGGTTTTGCGTTATGACGTGCTGCAGGGGGCGCTCACGCGCCTGAAGGCCGCGGGAGTTGACCCGCGTCTGCCATCAGAGGACGAGCGCAGGTGCATTGAGAGGCTGCAACGAACAATCTATGTCTACGCGATCGCCGACACCTATATGGTCAAGGTGGGTCTGCAGGGGACGCGGTCCGAATCGCTCGAAAAAATTGTCAACGCCGTGATGGACTCCTTTCTGGAAACCACACGCAACGAACAGATCTATGGCTCCGACGAGCGCAGCCGTGTTCTTCTGGAAAAGAGCCAGTCATTGCGTGGGGAAATTGCCACGTTCGAAGCACAACGGGCGCAGCTCGCGAGTGTTCTGGGTCTGACCACTTTCGGGGAAAACACTTCCAACCCATATGACGCCTTGCTTGCGCAAACGCGCGAAAAGCTTACCCAGGCAAGCATCGAGCGCAGCCAGGCGCAGGCAACCTTGAATGCATTTCTCACCCAGCATGAAACGCCGGCATCGGCTGGCCGCTCCGTTCTGGACATGCGCCTTCAGGACAACGGCCTCCAAGCGCTGCGCAACGAAGTCGTCAAGCGCTCGGAGGAACTCAACCGCACCGTTGCAGGACTGGAAGAGCGCCATCCGGCACGATCACCGGCGCTGGCGGAGCAGCAGGACATCAACAACCGGCTCGAGTCGCGCGAGTCGGCTTTTGAAAAAGCCGCACAGAAAAATATCCAAGCCCGCTTGACAGCATCTGTCATGCAAACCAGCCAGGTGGAGAAGGAACTTCGGGAAAAAGTGCAAACTATGGAAAGCGAGGCGTCAGGCTTTGCCACCAATTTCCGCGATGCCATGCGATTGACCGGTGAGATTCGCAAGCGAGAGCAGGAACTGGACGATATGCGCAACCGGCTGAACTATATGAGCACGGAACGCAATGCAATTGGCTTTGTCCGCTCCATCTCAAGTGCGCTGCCGGCCACCACGCCGCAAGGGCTGGGCAAAACCAAGCTTTTACTGATCGTGTTGGCAGCGGCCATGGGCATCACCCTGATCCTGCCAATGGCATTTGACATGCTCGACAGCAAGATTCTGGTCGTTGGCGATGCCGAGCGTGCCATGGGTATCGAGTCGGCCGCCTGGTTCGTGCAGGTGGAAAACGAAGCCACCCGCGTCCTGGCCCGTGACCAGTCCCGGCGTTTCGCCTCGACCCTGATGCGAAACTGCAGCCGGGGAAGCAGAAAGAGTTTTGCATTTGCATCGGTCAATGTCGGCGGTGGCGCCAGCGCAGCGGTTCTCGACATTTCTTCGACTCTCGCCAGTCTCGGATGCCGCGTACTCGTTGTCGACGCCAATTCGCTGACCATGGGGTCTCCGTTTGCCAGTACGTCTGCTGGCCTGACCGACCTTCTGGCCGGTAACAGCCAGGCTGTTGACGTGATTCACAAACAGATGCACAAAGGGCTTGCGCTCGATGTGGTTCCCTATGGGAATAGCAGGGAATCGGGCATTCAACGGCTTGACGTCTTCAAGAGCAACCTGGAAGAATGGTCCCGCGTCTACGACATGGTGCTGGTGGACATCCCTCCCATCCTGCCCAGTGCGGATGCAGAGCTGCTGATCGACACCATCGGGCAGGTCTTCGTGGTTGTCGAAGCCGGGTCTGCAAGCAAATCAGGTGTTGTACGCGCTGGCCAGCAATTGCGGAAAATCTCGCCGGAAGCGGTCGGACTTATCGTCAACAAAATCCCGATGGAAAATGGCGGGGCTGATTTGAGAGCCCAGGTTGTGGAAACAATTACCCGTGGCCGCTTCCAGAATTTCATGACCCTGGCTCCCATGGGTCTTCAAGTCGAGATGCTGAAAATGCGCTTGCAGCGGCTGTACTCCAAGCTGCGCCACGCCCGCGCGGTGCGCAGCTCTCCGCAGTAAGCTATTGCTAAGACACTTGTGTGATTTGCAAGAGCTGCCGCGTAGCATCTTGCCATGTGTATCCGTGGGCCGTTCGGTAGGCCGCATCAGATTGCACTTTCCATTGGTCAGCCGATTGGGTCATCACCGAAACGATGGCGTCTGCCATCTGCTGGGGTGACTCTTTGTCGACCAGCTTCCCGCCACCATGGGCAAGCAGGCTCTCCGCCGCTCCGACAGGAACCGCAATCACAGGTGTACGACAAGCCATGGCCTCCAGAATTGGCAGGCCGAAGCTGTCCAGCCGCGATCCAAAAAGCCATGCGTCGCAGGCTGCGTACTGGTCTCGTAATCGGTCTTGCGCGGGCCGAAGCGTGAAACGGCTGCCCTGAGGCAGGGGCAGGCTTGCCGTTGGGGTATCCGTGCCAAAGGCCACCACCTCCAGATCCGGCAATTTTTCCCGGGCAAGGTCGCAGGCACGGGCGCAGATGTCTGCACCTTTGATCGCGGCGTGGGCATAGACAAAGCCCACCGTCGGCCGCGCCTTGCGTTCGCGTTCCGGGGCGTCGAACTGGAGAGGATCGACTGCATTGGGAATCACATGGATACCAAGCGGGCCAATGGCTCCCTCGATTGTCCGCTTCAAATCATGCGATATGGCAATCTTGATATTGGGCAGGCGCAGTGCTGCGTGGACAGGCTTGATGAACTGTTCGCCAAACCAAACCTCATAGCCCTGGATCAAATGAATGCGCCGACCCTTGGCCCCGGGCATGGCATGCATCCATGCCGCAGTTTCCCACCAGGTTGCAACGATGAAATCTGCGTCCGGCACATCGTCGGAACCAATGGGGCCAAGCCGATCCATGACCTTGTGCGGAACCCCGGAGAGCGCCACATGGCCTTGGGCAGGGACTGCATCCGCTAACGGTCTTCCCCAGTTCATCAGGCGCTGCAGCAGGCGTTCACGCCGCGGGCGTGGATCCGGTGCGCAAGTCACCACCAGTACGTCGTGCCCCAGATCGGCCAGTTGCCTAGCGTACACAGCAACAACACGCGTCCCTCCGCTGAGGTTGTCACTGGGCAACAAAAAGGTAAAGCGCACGGGTTTCCTCCTCACCATGTCAGGCAAGTGCAGTGTCAAGATTGAAGTGTAGGGATTGGGCCTTCACGTGGTTCTCCTTTTACCTGCGTGTCAATGCATGCAAGGCTAAGTCTGCAATCCAGCCCAGCGCAAGGCCGAACGCCAGGGCAAGGGGCCAGACTCGTTCAGCTCGCCAGGTTGGCAGACCCTGGCGACTTTTGAACCAGACCGCCACCGGCCAGCCGACAAACTGGCTGGCGACGACCGCCACAAGGGCGCCACGTTCACCACCGGCCGCGTAAGCCATCGGGATGGTAACAACCAAACAGGTTGCCCGCAGGGCATTGCTCGCCGTCACCCAAGCCGGTTTGCCGCGGGCGAACATCATCTGTTCAAGCACCTGAAAGCGGATGGCCAACAAACCCAGGCCCAGCAGCTGGAACATCCATGCGGCATCTCCGTAACGGCTGTCATACAGCAGCCTGACAACCCAGCCACCGCACATGAAGATTCCACCGGCCACAATGCCCAACACCAGGTCGGCCAGTTGCTGCACACGCAGGTACACCCGAGCTGCTTCCGACTGACCCGACCGCAGCGCCTCACTGAAACCTGGGAAAACAAGGTGCGCATTGAGGCTGCCAACAAGGCCAATGATGGCTGCCAACAGCGTCGATGCAATGGAAAAGACGCCAAAGGACGCCGCCGGCAGCGTGCCGGCCAACAGAATCTTTTCACCGTTTGCGGCTGCGAAACCGATAAGCGAAGACAAAAATATCCATTTGCCAAAGCCCATGATCTCGCGGGCGCAATCGCGATCCCAGCAGAGATGCACCTTCTCACCAGGCAATAGCACGTGGCTGAGCGCAGTTCGGGTAAAAGTTGACATGACGGTGCCCCCGACCAGACTCCATACCGAATGGGTAAGGGCCGCAAGGCTGATCGTCACTATCGTTCCTGCAAGCTGGGAAAGCAATTCAATCCGCGTCAGGAGACCGGTTTGCAAGTCCCGTTGCGCCGTCGCCAAGTGCGTGGATTCTGCGCCCTGCAACAACGCGGAAATGGAGAACACGGCCATCATCCATGGCAGGCGTGAATCCGTGTAGACAGTTCCCTGCGCAAAGATGCCGTAGCGGGCTCCGATTGCCAGCCCTGCGGCACAGAAAAGCACGATCAGGGACAGCAGGGCACCCCTTGCCACCTGGACACTCATTGCCGTGCCCAAGAAGCGGGGTTCGCGCCCACGCGCGCTGGTCACAATGCTTTGCCAGACCCCCAGGTCGGAAAACATGACCAAGGCAAAGTACAGCGTTTGAATGGTGGCCACCAGGCCAAAGGCCTGCGGCATCAACAGCCTGGTCAGAACCAGGCTGCTGACCAGCCGCATGCCCTGTGAGGCCATATTGCTGCCAAGCAACCAGGCCCCCGCACGCCACATGCGGGAATAGAGATGTTTTCTTGCAACCGTTGCGTGCATCGGGAGTCGACGCCTTACCAGGGGCGCACTGGGCTCACCCGACCGGCACGGGTATCCACCCAGGCGGCGCGCAATTGATTGCAATGCAAACCAAGGTCGTTGGCTTTATCCGCTTGTCCGCGCAACTGGGAACGGATCTGTCGCAGGCGACTCCAGCCCCACTCCACCAGGTGCAGGCCCACGGTTCCCACAAGACCATGGTGCTTGCGGTAGTACAAAAGTGCACTACGCATACGCCAGCTTTCCAGCTGCGATCCGCCCTTGGACACACGGGCGTTGACGACCGTTTTGGCGGAAGCGCCTCCAATATGAACCGCTTTCAGGGACGGCCAGTATTGGATGGTCAATCCTTTTTCCTGCATGCGGCGGCAGAGATCCACTTCCTCGTAGTACATGAAAAATCGCTCGTCGAAACCTCCAAGCTCCCGAAAAACAAGGGTTGGAATGAATACGAAAGCACCCGGGATCCAGTCGACTTGCGCGGCCTCATCCGGATTGGCCCAGCGCCGGTCGAGCCTTGCAAAAAGGCGGCTGGTTGGGTGTCGGGCTGCCAGCCCCGACAAGGTAAAAAGCTCATCCCTCAAGCTGGGAAACATCCGGGCCGAGGGTTGGCGGCTGCCATCCACGCCAAGCAACTCTCCCCCACCCAGTCCGACCTGCGGATTGGCATCCATCAGTGCAACTCCTTGTGCCAAGGAGCCGGCAGCAGGCATGGCATCAGGATTCAAGAGTAGCAAGTGCCGGCCTGATGCCTCCCTGGCAGCAAGGTTGTTTCCCGCGGCAAAACCCAGATTCAGGTCGCTTGCTATCAGCCGCACCCATGGATATTGGGTCTTGACCAGTTCGGCGGTTCCGTCCCTGGAAGCATTGTCAACAATAATCACCTCCCCTTGAATATGAGAGCTGCCCGTTGCCAGTTCCTTGCGCAGATGTTCGAGCAGTTGACCAATCAGTCCGGCTGAGTTGTAAGTGACGATAAGTATTGAGAGATCCATGGTGTATCCAGTCAAGGGGATGATGCCAGCCTAAGCCGTCTGTTTCGGGAACTTCGCAAATATTTCACTCAAGGAGCGCACATTGCGATCCAGGTCAAAACTTGCTTCAATCTTGATCCGGGCAGCTTCGGCAATCCGGATCCGGTCTGACTGGCTTGAGGCAAGGCGCTGCAACTGGTCGGTCAGGCTGTCCACATCTCCTGGCGTTGCCAGGAGGCCGGTCTGGCCGTGCTCGATCAGCTCAGGAATTCCATTTACAGGAGTCGAAATGCACGGCACTCCGCTGGACATGGCCTCCATCAGCACAACCGGAATGCCCTCTGCCAGGCTGGGCAATACAAAAATATCGGCCTGGGCCAGAGCCCGGCGCACGCCCTCCTGCGTCAGGGCACCGGTCAGATGCACCCGGTCCGCCAGCTTGTACTGGGCAATGGCAGATTCCATACGACCCCGATCCGGGCCTTCGCCCACCACAGTCAAGGAGAAATCGACGCCCCGCTGTTCCAATTGCGCACAGGCCTGCACCAGCAGTACTTGGCATTTCGCAGGCGTCAACCGCCCCACGCAGAGAAGGCGAAGGCGGGTAACGCCAGTAGCAGGAGAAATCCAGGGGAAGTTCGCCGGGTTGACCCCGAGTCGGCAGACCTGGAATTTTGGCCAATCAGCCGGTTGGCTGATGCGCATGAGCTGGCTTCGGGCGAACTGGCTGATACACACGACAGCATCTGCCTCGTGCATCTTGAGCGCAAGATGTTGGCCGGGCACGTTGTCAAATTCATCAGGGCCGTGAATGGTGTAGGACAAATGGCAGGGTCGCAGGTTTTTTACCAATACTCCGACTGTTGCCCCTGCATTTCCAAAATGCACATGGAGATGTTGGAGTTTATGGTCCTGCATCCAACGGGCCACCATGGCGGATTCGACCGCGTAGGCAAAGCCTTTGAGTCCGCCTTCCAGCTGGATTCCACGCAGGAGGGTATTGGCCAGGCGTCGGGGAGCGCGACGGGCCCAGAAAGCGACCGCTCCCAAGGCTCCCCGCAGGCCGTGGGCCTTTACGCAATAGGTATTTAAGGCTTCGTTGCGCTCCGCATCATCCATGGCGTCTAGCGACCGGTCCGGAGGATTGATCGAGGCCGTATGGATGGTATGCCCGAGACCACGGAGCTGGGCTACCTCCCGCAAAATGAAAGTGTGGGAAACCGCAGGGTAGCGGCTAACCAGGTAGGCCAGGGGCGTTGTACTTGAATTCATGGGATTGATTTCCGGTTACTGTTTTATTTCAGGGCTCAGATCGCCCGTGCGGGAATTCCGACTGCGCGGCTGTCTGCCGCGAGCGAGCGGGTGACAACGGCATTGGCACCTACGATGCTGTTGGTGCCGATTCGAGCTCCTTTGAGCACGGCGACGCCCCGGCCAATCCATACGTTTTTTTCAATGTGTATTGCTGCGGCTTCGAAGCCACTGTGGCGCATCGACGTGGAGCTGGCACGATGGTTGGCATCGCGAATGCTCGAGTACTCACCCACCATGCAGTCGTCTTCAATACGGACGCAGTCGTGCGCCACGATGTGTACGCCGCGCGAGAGCACCACGCCCTTTCCGATGGCGATTAGCCCGCTGCCCTGCGTTTCCAGATAGACCCCGGGGTAAATCAAGGCGCCTTCGCCTATGGAGATATTGGCCGTTCCATGCAACTCGACCTTGCCGAGGACAACGCAGGATGTCCCGACCGTGCCGTGAACGGCCTCTTTCAGGCGGGCGACATTCCAAAGACGTGCAATACGCTCCCAGGACAGCCGCTGCAGTTTGGCAATCGGATACAGCATCAGCGTCGCCACTGCCTTCAAGCCGCGTGCTGACGAGGGCTGCCTTTGCGGTTCATCCTTGTATTCGACAAGGCCGATATCCGACTTGCGGGCGCGTGCCCTCATCCAGGCGATTTGCCCGGCAAGTGCGGGAAGCTTCTGGACGTGGGAATGCACGGCGTATTGCAGCCACAAGCCCGGATTTCCAGGGGCTTTCCAGCGACAGCGCCAGGCCGTACGCAGCAGGACCAGCGCAGCTAGTCCGAGCAGGCACAGAGCGGCAACAGGATACAGGACCATTGCCACGACAACCGCAAAGGGATATGCCAGATAGAGCATGCCTGCGAAGAGATCGCGCCTGGCCTCGTGCTGCCAGAGGCCGTCGCCTATTTCACGCATGCGCGAAGCCACCTCAGCGTAGGCAATGCCGGACCGGTAGCAGCGCATCGCGTAGGAGCGGAAGCTGCGCACCGCCAGATCGTGCTGCGTCATCGGAACGTCCAGATGCTCGATCTGCCAGCCCTTGCCGCGCAAGCGGGCACACAGCTCCGGCTCTTCACCGGCCTTCAGGCTCGGGTCGAAGCCACCCACTTGTGCAAGTGCTTCGCGGCGAACCAGAACGTCACCGCCAAAATAGAGCGTGCGACCCGGGGGATAGACCCAGTCCAGATCGAGCACACGGGTATAAACAGACTGGCCGGGATTCGACTCGCGCCGATGCCCCCAGGCTGCGCAGACTTCAGGATCGTTTAGAGCATCCAATGCCCGCTCCACGAATGCCGGATGCAACAGCGTGTCGCCATCCAGGAAAAGCACAAACTCACCGAGTGCTGCGCGCCAGCCAAGATTTCTCCCTTTGGCTGCGCAGGGAGAGGTGTCGTTGAGCCACAGGCAGTGTGCTCCGGCCTCTTTCGCAATTTCGATGCTGTTGTCGGTGGAGCCCGAGTCGACGTAGTGGAGGTCGTAGCTGCACCCCTGCCAATTGGCTGCCCTGACCGAATCCAGGCATGTCTTCAGGCGGGCCCCTTCGTTACGACCGATCACGACCACCGAGACTACTACGGGGTTGGCAATCAGTTCCGGGTCAAACAGGCGGGAATCCGGCCGGTGGAGTTGAACTTCAATCATGGTTTCACCGCTTTCAGTGTCAGGCCAAAATTCAGGATGGAAAGGCCGGGGGACAATTGGCGCATGACGTAGCCAATATCGCCCAGGGTGCTGCGGGGCACAAACACGACATCCCCGTCCTCAAGGACAAAGTTGACACGCCGGTCGGTGCTGATCAATTTGTCAAACGGGATGATCTCGACCTTGTCCGCGCCAGGCCGGTAAAGGCCGATTTCCTTTGGCTTCGCATCCTCGTTGGGGCCGCCAGCTTGGGCCACCGCATCGAGCACGGTCATGCGGGGCGTCAGCCGGTAAGAGCCTGGCTTGATCACTTGGCCGAGCACATAGATAGATGTATCCGAAGAGTCAGGGATAAATACGATGTCGCCCTTCTTCATGCGCATGTTGTAGGCAGGGTCACCGTTGAGCAAGGCCTTGAGATCGACCCAGATCAGCTTTTCACGGCCGCGCATGATCGCGCAACGCGTCAAGGTAGCCTGCTTATCCAGGATGGGCATGGCGCCAGCGCCAGCCAGTACTTCGGCCAGAGTCGGCGCATTCGGAAATTTCTGCATTCCCGCGTGTTCGACACGGCCCAGGACAGTCACCTGATTGGACGTGTACTCATCGACCGCCAGCGTGACGTAGGGTTTGGTGAAATATTGGCGCATCAATCGATCGAGCATCGCCCGAGCTTCATCACGAGTTTTGTCGCCAAGCGATACGTCGCCCACGATGGGGACGGTGATGTTCCCGTCCGGGCCGACTAGGTGCTTCCCGCTGACCTCGGGCCGGCCGAAGACATCCAGGCGCACAACATCGCCACTCCCAATCCGGTAAACAGGATTGGCGGACTCCTCAAGCAAGGCAAGGTCTTCCTTCGACATCAGCGCAGTGGTGCTGATCTTTTCGGGCACCTTGAACGGCGCGGCTGCCGAAGCGGATGGAGTGGCGTCAGGCCGGGAGGCCGCGCAACCAGCCACCAGGGCCAGGGATGCGGCACACAAAACCAGGGACAATTTGCTAAACAAGCGGTTTGAGTTCATGGCTGGCAGTGTCGCCAATCTCGCCTGTCCTGTAGTTACAGAACTGTGAACTCGCAGCTGAATTGCCGCGCAATATGCCTCTCAGGACTTCCAGCGCTGGGCCAACGCGTCGACCGCCGCCAATTCCTGTACCAGGACGTCCGGCACAGTCCAGCCAAAAAGGCGACACATGTCCGCTATCCGATTGCGCCAGTCGTGCTCGGCAACAGTATGGGCGATATTGATCCTTCTTTGTGCCGCAAAATCGCCGTTGCGCTCCAGCATGCTCTGCAGTGCGTCTGCCGCAGCCTCTGGATCGTCGGGCAACTCGGTTGTGGCACCGCTCCAGCTCAGCATCTCATCCGCCATCCGTGAGACAGGGCGGCGCCCTGCGACGATGCAGCCCGCTACAAGTGACTCCAGCCACCGGCTGGTCACCATCATCGACCGCGGCCGATCACCCTGAGGCTCGACCATCAGATTAAATGCGAGGGAAATCCGCGTGCGATGCAGCAACTTGAACAGCATGCCCCGCTCCAGGTGTACCTGGGGTCCATGCAGGTTCCCCAAAGGAGAGTGCAGGTAAAGATACGGTGATCCGGGGTTGTGGAATCTGCGGGCAAAGCTGGCGTGGTAGCTGGGAGGCGTCCGCCCGAATGCAACAAGGTCGACGTCCCGGTCAAATTCCCTTGAGGGTGCCCAGCGCAAGCTGTCTGTTCCTTGATAGAGCTGGTGAACCAGAATTCCGTATTTCTCAGCGGGATACAGGACATCCTCGTGGGCTGTTACGGTAATGGAATCAAACAAACGGGTCTCCGGAACAAACCCGGCCTGGAAATACGAGTCCGTCACAAAGGCATGGATTCTGGAAAATTTTCGCCGCACGTCGCCCAGTGCCCGCACCATTGCCAGATCCTCGGGGCCACGCGCAACCACCACCAGAACATCACCACCGGCAGTTTCAACGGGGGCGTAACGCAGACGCGGCCGGTTGGCCAGCCGCCGCACGAGACTGGGCGGGCGCTCGGACGGAGACACCAACTCGGCATCAAAGATGCGGGCCAGCAATTGGGCGAGCTCATCAATAGCGGTCCATCCGGCATGGGGCTTGGCCAGTCCGGCGCAAAGTACGGTCATCTTCATTCGGTTGTTCCTGAAATTGGTGTTGCTCATTGAGTCTATGCATTGATGAACTGGAAAGGTTACCGATTTGATTCAAAGCTCAAAATTCACACTTGCGCCACATTTTCGGTGAGGGCACGTGTTCGAATGGTCACACTGACTCACGTGGGAAAATGGACGAATGAAGAAAATCAGACAGTGGATTGGATTCGCCTTGTTTCTGGCTACTGGCATGGCCTTTGCCGGAGCAGTTTCCGAGCGTGTCACGAAAAGCGGCACGGTGCGTGTATGCGTATGGCCAGACTACTACAGCATCACGTACAAGAACCCGCGCGACGGCCGATGGAGCGGTATCGACATTGAGCTTTCCGCGGAATTTGCCCGCAGTTTGGGGGCACGGCTGCAATATGTTGAATCCTCTTTTGCAAGCCTGATCGATGACCTGAACACCGACCGCTGCGACATCGCGATGTTTGCTGTTGGCGTGATTCCACAGCGCCAGCAAAAGCTCGCTTTCTCTCAGCCCTACCTGCAAAGTGGCATTTACGGTGTTACAACCATCACCAACCGCCAGGTCCGCGCCTGGGCTGATATCGACAAGCCCGGAACCTACGTGGCAGTCCAGGCTGGCACCTTCATGGAGCCCGTGATGACCGAATCGCTCAAACAGGCCCATATGGTTGTCATCAGGCCACCACAGAACCGCGAGCAGGAGCTCGAGGCCGGGCGTGTGGACGTTTTCATGACGGATTACCCTTATAGCAGGCGGCTGCTGGAAAACTCCGACTGGGCCAAACTGGTTTCACCCCCGACGCCTTTTCACCCTGTCCCCTATGCCTACGCCGTCAAGCAGGGCGATGCGGTCTGGTTGCAACAAGTGGACAGTTTTGTCGCAGCCATCAAACGCGACGGTCGACTCGGCGCGGCTGCCAGGCGCGCGGGCCTGTCTGAAATCGCCCTGTACTGACAGCCGCAGGCGCCATGAGCGAAGTTCAGGACGAACCCCTCCCCCGCTGGCGCACAACGCGGTGGTTCTCCATGGCTGCGGTGGCGCTGGGCGTTCTTGTGCTCGCTACCGCTAGCCTGTTTATCCGCAATGAGCGGGACACGATCGCCACAGAAATGCAGATCAGCGCAGCACTGTATGCGCACGTGATCGAACAGCAGACAGCCAGCATCCTCGATGGCCTGATCAGCAGCCAGCCCGCCCTGCTCGACGACGTGCTGGACGCCTGGCCCGATGCGGGTAACCTTGCATACAGCCAGACACTCAGCGCAAACCTGGAAGCTGGCATCCGCAGCAGACCCGTTGTCCACCAGGTGTTTGTAATGGACAGTGGCGGCATGGTCCTCGCCAGTTCGTCCATGCAGAAAGCGTCGGTGCGTCTGGATCCTTCACTCTTTGGTTCACTTCCGGTACCCGGTTCAAAGGCGAAGCCCGGGCCCCTTCTCGTGGGTCGTGACCTGGAAGGCCTCGGACCATACGAGACCGGCAAGCAAGGCCTGGTGGTGTTGCCTGTCATAACAGCCACAAAGATTGGCGGCGGGCAATCCATTTACATTGTCGAGTTGCTCAATCTGGACTTTCTCGCCAGCCGATTCGAAATCACGGCCAATGCCACCCCTTTTGAGATTGGGCTGGCAAGCTATGGAGGCACCCTGTTGGCCTCGACCGCCAATCTCAAGCTGGATCCCGGTGCCAATCTCGGGCGCATGGACATTTTTTCGAGGATCCTGCCCAACCAGGAATTCGGCCAGTACACAGGAACCGGCATGGGGAAACGCAGCGCAATTGTTGCGTTCCGGACACTCCGCCAATGGCCTCTGGTGGTGATGGTCGAACTCCCGCAAGCCGTCCTCAATGGCCGCATGGAGCAATCCGAGCTGTCCGCCTTCATCATCACAACATGCGTCCTGGTGTTGATTGCATCCGTCACGGTGCTTACCCTGCGCAGCTTGCGCCGGCATGAACAGCTCCTGCGAGATCGTGATCTGGCCAACCGGCTGGCTGCTGAGGTCAGTGCGCGCAATACCGCCATCCTTAATTCGTCACCCGATGCCATCCTGACGTTCAACGCTTCAGCAACCATACTGACCACCAACGCTGCCGCCCAAGGGCTGTTTGGAAAGCCCCAGCAGGAGATCATCGGAACCCCATTGCAGACGCTGGTCCTGCTCGATGAATGGGGCGATGCGCAGCCAACCCAACCTGTCCGACCGCTTTCGGAAATTGTCGGCCCCATGCTCAACGAGACGCTTGAGAGGTATGGCAGCAAGGCAGGCGGGAAACTGTTCCCCGTGGAAATAACGATCGTCCAGCTTGCCGTCCATGGCGAGCAGTTGTTTACCGCAACCATCCGGGACATTTCGCTCCGCAAGCGCGTGCTCAGTTCCCTTCGTAACAGCGAACTGCGGTTTCGCATGACCTTCGAGCAAGCGGCCGTGGTAATGCTGC
>Ga0007834_1000196_pt1 | contig 20855 bp, 20 predicted proteins | sample CryBogCBE06Nov07_FD_71233 | JGI IMG/M metagenome (GOLD analysis project Ga0007834, IMG submission 71233) | Freshwater microbial communities from Crystal Bog, Wisconsin, USA - CBE06Nov07 | ecosystem: Environmental > Aquatic > Freshwater > Lake | place: Crystal Bog, Wisconsin, USA | collected...
ATACCTGATATTCATGCAAAAACACCTCAAACGCTTTCGCGTCAGCAACGCCGCCGCTGTGGCAGCGGCTCTGTTCCTGGCAAACGCGGCTTGGGCGGTCGATCCTTTCACGCTCAGCGACATTCGTGTGGAAGGTCTGCAACGGGTGGAGCCGGGAACAATATTCGCATCCCTGCCCTTCCGTGTGGGTGAAACCTATTCCGATGAAAAAGGTGCGGCAGCGATCCGTGCGCTTTTTGCGCTGGGCCTGTTCAAGGACGTCCGGCTTGACGTGAGTGGCAACGTGATCGTGGTGATCGTTGAAGAGCGCCCCACCGTCGCCGATGTCAGTTTTGTCGGTACCAAGGAGTTTGACAAGGATGTTCTGACTAAGGCTTTGCGCGAAGTGGGGCTTGCCGAAGGCCGCCCCTTTGACAAGGCGCTGGCAGACCGCGCCGAGCAGGAGCTCAAACGACAGTACATCAGCCATAGCCTTTATGGCGCCGAGGTCGTCACCACAGTCACACCCATCGAGCGCAACCGAGTCAACCTCACATTCAGCGTGGTGGAAGGCGATGTGGCCAAGATCAAGGAAATCCGCATCGTTGGCAGCCATGCCTTCAGTGAGTCCACCCTGCGCGGCCTGTTCGACCAGGACACGGGTGGCTGGCTGACCTGGTACACCAAGAGTGACCGCTATGCCCGCACCAAGCTCAATGCCGACCTGGAGACGCTGCGTTCCTACTACCTGACCCGCGGCTTTCTGGAATTCAGGATCGATTCCACCCAGGTTGCCATCTCGCCCGACAAGCAAAGCATTTCCATCACCGTCAACGTGACCGAGGGTGAACGCTATGTGGTGTCGAGCGTCAAGCTCGAAGGCAACTACTTGGGCAAGGAGCAGGAGTTCAAGACCCTGGTGAAGATTGAAGCCGGCAAGGCCTACAACGCCGACCTCGTGACCCAGACAACCAAAGCCTTCACGGACTTCTTTGGCAGTTTTGGCTATGCATTTGCCCAGGTGGTAGCCCGCCCCGAGATTGACCGGGTCAATAACCGGGTCAGTTTTGTGCTTCAGGCCGATCCATCCCGCCGGGCCTATGTCCGCCGTGTCGTGATCTCCGGCAATAACCGCACGCGGGACGAAGTCGTGCGCCGCGAATTCCGGCAGTTTGAGGCCGCCTGGTACGACGGCGACCGCATCCGCCTGTCCCGCGACCGCGTGGACCGTCTGGGTTACTTCAAGGAAGTCAACGTCGAGACGCAGGATGTTCCTGGCGCGCCGGATCAGGTGGATTTGCTCGTTTCGGTTGCCGAGAAGCCCACGGGGAACGTGACCGTGGGGGCGGGCTTTTCGAGCGCCGAACGGCTGTCACTGACCTTTGGGATCCAGCAGGAAAACGCTTTTGGCTCGGGTAATTCGCTGGGCGTGACCGTCAATACCAGCAAATTCAACCGCCAGATCGTATTCAATACCGTCGATCCTTACTTCACGCCCGACGGCATTTCGCGATCCTTCGATCTTTATTACAGGGCCAGCCGGCCCTACGACGACCAAGGTGGCGACTACCGACTGGTGACCACCGGAACGAGTGTGCGCTTTGGTGTTCCGTTCACTGAAACAGATCGGGTGTTTTTTGGCGCCGGCCTGGAGCAGACCAAAATCGAGCCCGGCACCAATATCCCGGCGGCCTACCTCGATTACGCCACCCGATTTGGGTACACGAGCAATTCGATCCCCTTCAGCGTTGGCTGGTCTCACGACAACCGCGATAGCGCGCTGACGCCTTCGCGCGGCATCTACCAACGCGCCAATGCCGACACCAGCGTTGGCGGCGAGGTTCGTTACATTCGCGGCAATTACCAATACCAGCAATATGTTCCCCTGAACAAGCAGTTCACACTGGCATTTAACGGCGAGCTGGGCGTTGGCAAAGGCCTGGATGGACGGCCGTTCCCTGTCTTCAAGAATTTTTACTCGGGCGGCCTCGGCAGCGTGCGGGGGTTTGAGCAAAATACCCTGGGCCCGCGCGACGTGACCGGCGCCTTCATTGGTGGCGCGAAAAAATTCAATCTCAATGCCGAAATCCAGGCGCCGTTTCCGGGTGCGGGTAATGACAAAACCCTGCGCGTTTACGCCTTTGTCGACGCCGGCAATGTCTTTGCCGAAACGCAAAAGGTCAGTTTCAACGACATGCGGGCCTCGTATGGCCTGGGCCTGAGTTGGATTTCACCCGTGGGCCCCCTACGCCTGGCAATTGCCGACCCGCTGCGCAAGCAGGCAGGCGATAGAATCCAGAGACTGCAATTTCAAATCGGTACGACCTTCTAATGAACCCCACCTATCGCATGATGTTTCGTACGCTGCTTGCTGGCGTGTTCTTGGGCGCACTGACCATGCTGTCGACTGCGCAGGCCCAGGACTTCCGGGTCGGGTTTGTCAACACCGACCGCATTTTCCGGGAAGCCAATTCGGCCAAGGCTGCGCAGACCAAACTGGAGCAGGAGTTTTCCAAGCGCCAGAAGGATCTGGAAGACATGGGCGCCAACCTCAAAGGGCAGTCAGAGAAATTCGAGCGCGAGGCACCTACGCTTGCCGAGAGCCAGCGTGCCGCTCGTCAGAAGCAACTTGTCGAGCTTGACCGTGATTTCCAGCGCAAACAACGCGAATTCCAGGAAGACCTCAACAGCCGCAAGAATGAGGAATTGCAACTCGTGCTCGAGCGCGCCAACAAGGTAGTCAAACAGGTTGCGGAGCAGGAAAAGTATGACGTGATCATCCAGGAGGCCGTCTACATTAACCCCAAGTACGACATCACCGACAAGGTGATCCGTGCCCTGAACGCGGCAGGCGCCAAGTAAGCCGTGTCGCAACGCATGTGAAGGCTGCGGCTCTCACGCTCGGCGCCATAGTTGAATCGCTGGGAGGCAGGCTGCATGGCGATGCCACGATCTCCATCCACGGGCTCGCACCCCTTGCCACAGCGGCGCAGGGGGAAATTGCCTTCCTGAGCAATCCGCGCTATGGCTCCGAGCTTGCGGCGTCGCGCGCTAGCTGCGTGATTGTGAGCCCTGCCATGGAGTCGGCAGCGCGCAACCGGGCCAACGGCAACCTGGCCTGCATTATTGCGACCGACCCCTACCACTACTATGCCCAGCTGACCCAGCTGTGGAAGCGCAGTGCAGGCCGTGCCAGCACGCCGGGCGTGCATGCGACGGCGGTGGTCGATGCTTCTGCCCGGATCGATCCTTCGGCCACGGTCGGGCCTTTATGCGTCGTGGAGGCCGGCGCAACTGTGGGCGCCCAAACGGTACTGGCCCCGCGAGTCACGATTGGCCGAGGCTGCGTCGTTGGCGCACGCTGCATCATTCATTCCGGCGCAGTCATCGGGGCGGACGGCTTCGGCTTTGCGCCCCATGATGGCCGATGGGAAAAGATCGAGCAACTCGGGGCGGTGCGTATCGGCGATGACTGCGAAATTGGCGCCAACACCTGCATCGACCGCGGCGCGCTGAGCGACACGGTCCTCGAAGAAGGCGTCAAGCTCGACAATCTCGTCCAGATCGGCCACAACGTCCACGTCGGCGCCCATACAGCCATGGCCGGTTGTGCCGGTGTGGCGGGCAGCGCGCACATCGGCAGGCACTGCACGGTGGGCGGCGGGGCGGTGATTCTGGGGCATCTGCACATTGCCGACCACGTCAACATATCCGCATCGAGCACCGTGATGCGTTCCATTTCCGAGCCTGGCCACTACAGCGGCGTGTTTCCCATCGACGACAATGCAGCCTGGGAAAAAAACGCCGCCACCCTGCGCCAGTTGCATCGCCTGCGCGAGCGGGTGCGCGGCCTTGAAAAGCAACTTGACCGGCTAACCGGGCTGCCGTCACCGAACGAGACAACACTATGATGGACATTCACCAGATTCTCAAACAGCTCCCCCACCGCTACCCTTTCATCCTGGTGGACCGGGTGCTGTCGATCGAAAAGGGAAAGAGCATCCGCGCCCTGAAAAACGTGACCATCAACGAGCCGTTTTTTGGCGGTCACTTTCCGCATCGTCCCGTCATGCCGGGTGTGCTCATGCTCGAGGCCCTGGCCCAGGCAGCTGCCTTGCTGGCTTTTGACACCCTGGGTGTCGTGCCTGACCAGAATACCGTCTACTACTTTGCCGGCATCGACGGTGCGCGTTTCAAGCGGCCAGTGGAGCCGGGTGATCAGCTGACGCTTGAAGTCGAACTGGATCGCATGAAGGCCGGCATTTTCAAATTCAAGGCCAAGGCCCTGGTGGGGGCCGATGTGGCCTGCGAAGCCGAGCTCATGTGCACGATGCGAAAGATTGCCTGATGGCGGCGATTCACCCGACGGCCCTGGTTGACCCCCAGGCGCAGATCGACAGCTCGGTCAGCATTGGCCCCTACAGCATCATCGGCCCCGACGTCAAGATCGGCGCAGGCACCACCGTAGGCCCGCACTGCGTGATCGAGGGTCACACTACGATTGGCGCCGACAACCGGATATTCCAGTTCGCCTCGCTGGGTGCAATTCCGCAGGACAAGAAGTACGCCGGTGAGCCCTGCGAGCTCGTCATCGGTAACCGCAACACCATCCGCGAATTCACCACCTTCAACATCGGCTCGCCCGGTGGCGGCGGTCTGACCAGTGTGGGCGACGACAACTGGCTGATGGCCTATGTGCATCTGGCCCATGATTGCGCGGTAGGAAACAACACCATCATGGCCAACAACTCGCAGCTTGCAGGCCATGTGTCGGTGGGCGACTGGGCCATCCTGGGCGGCTTCACCGTGGTGCATCAGTTCGTGCGCATCGGCGCGCACAGCCTGACTGCCATGTGTTCCCTCCTGTTTGCTGATTTGCCACCGTTTGTCATGTGCCAGGGCCAGCCCGCGCAGGCCCGCAGCATGAACTACGAAGGCCTCAAGCGACGTGGTTTTTCCGCGGAGCGGATCAGCGCGGTCAAGGCCATGCACAAGGCGCTTTACCGCGACGGCTTGACGCTAGAGCAGGCCCGGGCCCAGATAGCCAATATTGAGAAAAATGCGCCGCAGGCTGCGCCAGATGTCCGTATGATGCTCTCGTTTTTGGAGCAGACCACGCCGCAGCGCGGCATTGTGCGCTAAGCCATCCGCATGCAGACGGGCATCGCTCCGCGCTTTGCCATGGTGGCCGGCGAAGCTTCGGGTGATATGCTCGCTGCCCACGTTTTGCAGGGAATGCGCCAGCGCTGGCCAGGGCTGTCCGCGTTTGGCATCGGCGGGCCCGCGATGCAGGCGCAGGGCTTTGCCGCCTGGTGGCCAGCCAGCCGTCTGGCGGTGCGCGGCTACGCGGAGGTTCTGCCGCATTTGCGCGCGCTGCTGGCGATGCGCCGCCAGACGGGCGACAGGTTGCTGGCCGACGGATCCCGCCCCGACCTTTTCATTGGCATTGACGCACCGGATTTCAACCTGTCGCTGGAGACCCGCCTTCGCCAGGCGGGTGTGCCCACCATCCACTTCATCAGCCCTTCGTTCTGGGCCTGGCGCGCCAAAAAGCTTGCCCGGCTCAAGGCTGCGGCCGACCATGTGCTGTGCGTGTTTCCGTTTGAGCCGGCCTTGCTGGCAGAGCAGGGCATTGCAGCGAGTTATGTCGGCCACCCGCTGGCGAGCGTGATCACGCGCGAGACGGACCCGGAGGCCGCGCGTGTGCGCGCCCGCGCCCAACTGGGGCTGGCGGCAGGCGACACCGTGCTGGCCTTGCTTCCCGGCAGCCGCGAAGCCGAGGTCCGATATCTCGGCATGCGCTTCTTTGAGGCCGCAGCCCTTGTTCGGCGCTCAATGGGCGCTATCAAAATCATTGTTCCTGCGATTCCCGCGCTGTCTTCTGCGCTGCTGGCCCAGGCCCGCGCCAGCGGCATGGCGGAGCATGTGACGATCCTGCAGGGGCAAAGCCATGCGGCCCTGGCCGCATGCAATGTGGCCCTGGTCGCCAGCGGCACGGCCACGCTGGAGGCCGCCCTGTTCAAGCGGCCCATGGTGATTGCCTACAACATGCACGCCTTCAGCTGGTGGCTGATGCGGGGCAAGCGCCTGCAGCCCTGGGTTGGCCTGCCCAATATCCTGTGCCGCGAGTTTGTGGTGCCCGAGTTCCTGCAGGACGCCGCAACGCCCCGGGCATTGGCCGATGCGGTCCTCGGCTGGCTTAACCAAAGCGCGAAAGTGGCCGCGCTGGAGCAGCGTTTTGATGCCCTGCATGCCGAGCTCCAGCGTGACACAGTCCAACTGTCCATCCATGCGATCGAGAAAATCCTTGCCCGCTAAAGCGTCCCGGCCCCCTCAGCAGGTGGCTTTGCACTGGGACAGCCCCGGACTCATCGCCGGGGTGGACGAGGCCGGGCGCGGCCCGCTGGCGGGACCGGTGGTGGCTGCGGCGGTGATTCTGGATGAACTCCATCCCATTAAAGGTCTGGCCGACTCGAAAAAACTGACGGCCTTGCGGCGCGAACGCCTCTACGACGAAATCCGCGCCAAGGCGCTGTGCTGCTCGGTGGCCCTGGCCAGCGCCGGGGAGATCGACCAGCTCAATATCCTGCAGGCCACGCTGTTGGCCATGCGCCGGGCGGTCGAGGGGCTGCGCCTCAAGCCCGGCAAAGTGCTGGTGGACGGCAATCGCCTGCCGGTGCTCTCTGTCTATGCCGAAGCCATTGTGCAGGGCGATGCGCTGGTGCCCTGCATATCGGCGGCGTCCATCCTTGCCAAGGTCACACGCGACCGCTGGTGCGCCGGGCTGGACGCGCAGTATCCGCAATACGGCTTTGCTGGCCACAAGGGCTATGGCACCGCCCAGCACATGGAAGCGCTGCGCGCCCACGGCCCCTGCCCGGAGCACCGCCGCTCATTTGCCCCTGTGCGTGAAGCATTGCAGCGCACCCCCAGTCCATGACATCCGACCACGGCCCCCAGTTCATCAGCTCGGCTGCCAATCCGCAGCTCAAGGCCCTGCGCAAGCTGGCGCAGGACAACACCGCCTATCGCAGCGCAGGCCGGGTCTGGCTGGAGGGCGACCACCTGTGCCGGGCCGCGCTCCAGCGCGGCCTGCAGCCTGAGCTCGCCGTTTTTTCAGAAGAATTATGGCCACAAGAGCTCGAAAAATGGGCGTCAAGCTCTACAAAAATCATAGTAATCCCGCCGGCACTGTTTGCCGGCCTGAGCGCACTGGAGTCGCCTGCGCGCATGGGCTGCGTGCTAGTACTGCCACATCGAGCGGCCATGGATCCTCTGCTCAACAGTGTGGTTCTGGATCGCGTGCAGGACGCGGGCAACGTGGGTTCCATTCTGCGCAGCGCAGCGGCATTCGGATTTGCCCAAGTGCTGGCCCTCAAAGGCACTGCCGCTTTATGGTCACCGAAGGTGCTGCGCTCGGGCATGGGCGCGCATTTTGGTCTGACGCTGCACGAGGGGCTGGACGTGGCTGATCTGGAGGCTTTGCAGATCCCACTGCTGGTCACCAGCTCACATGATGGGGCGCTCATCCACGAGCAGCGCCTGCCCCGGCCCTGCGCCTGGGTCATGGGCCACGAAGGGCAGGGGGTGGGTGAAGGACTGATGCAGCGCGCCAGTTTGCGCTTGCGTATCGGCCAGCCGGGCGGAGAAGAGTCGCTCAATGTCGCGGCAGCGGCGGCGATTTGCCTGCATGCGAGCGCGTCGGCATCGCAGCCTTAGTCCCGCGGCGTAAAGCCCATGTCCAGCGAGGACGGGACGCGCCCGTCCACATCCCGCGGCAAGACCTCGGTTTTGTCGATCGCTTTGAGCACCGCATCATCCCAGGCCTTGTTGCCGCTGCTTTTGAGCAATGAGCGCGAGATGATGGTGCCATCCGGCGCCGTGCGAACCAGCACGCGGGCTTCCGGGTTGCCACTGATTTCGTCCGTGAACACGATATTGGGTTTGACCCGGGCCTTGATGCGGCCGGCGTAGCTTGCGGAGGGTGAGGTCGAATGCAACGCGCTACCGGTGGCCGTCGATTCGCCCGTTGCCCCTGACAGACTCAAGATGCGTTGCACTCGCAGCTGGTGCTGTGCTTCGATCTTCTGGGCTTCCTCGGAAGCTTTTTGCCTAGCCAGCAGCTTGGGGTCTGGGGTTGGCTTGGGCGGCGGCTCAGGCTTGGCCGAAGGAGGCTTCGGTTTGACTTTCTCCTGCACGATGACCGGCTCAACCGGCGCTGGTACTTCCACCTGCGGCTCGGGCGCAGGCGGTGGTGCCTCCACCGGCTTGGGTGCCGCCTGTTGCGGTACGCTGTCCCAGAGTTCGGCCTCGACGGTAACCGGCTCGGCTTCTTGGTGCCAGTTTACGCCCCAGGTGAGGGCAGCCACCAGCAGCGCATGGGCGACCAGGGCCAGGCCGAACGCGCGCAGCATGCCCGGTGGGGGCGGCGGCGCGAACGCGAGGCGGTCAGAGGCGGCTTGCATGCTGTGCTCGGGCTGCGAACGTCGGCGGGGCGTGTGTCAGGGAGCCAATTGCACGGACAGGCCCACGCGCTGCACGCCGGCGCGTTGCAGGGTGTCCATGAGCTTAACTACGGTTTCGTATTTCACCAAGCGGTCGGCGCTGATGACCACTGCCGTGCCAGCTTGCGTGCCAACAGCCTGCAAGACGCTCTGCGCTATTGAAGTGATAGCTGCCGACGCCCATTCGGCGCCAGCTTGCGCGGTTTTCAGCTGCAGACTTTCGTCCTTGTTGATGCGGATCTGCACGACCTGGTCGGGCTGCCTGCCAGCTTTGCCGACGCTGGGCAGGTCAATCATGCTGGGCGTGATCAGCGGAGCCGTCACCATGAAGATGATCAGCAGGACCAGCATCACGTCGATGAACGGGACCATGTTGATCTCGTTGATGGTGCGCCGGCCACGGCCGCGGGACACAAGGGAGGGCATGGCGCGCGCTCAGTGGCCAGAGGACGACTGGCCGCCCACGTTGCGCTGCAGGATATTGCTAAATTCCTCGACAAAGGTCTCCAGCTTGATGGCGACCCGGTCAATGTCGCGCGCAAAGCGGTTGTAGGCAACCACTGCGGGGATGGCGGCGAACAGGCCGATGGCGGTGGCAACCAGGGCCTCGGCGATGCCGGGCGCAACTGTCGAGAGTGTGACCTGCGCCAACGCGGCCAGCCCGGTGAATGCATGCATGATGCCCCAGACGGTGCCAAACAGGCCTACATAGGGCGAGACCGATCCAACCGAGGCCAGAAAAGATAGGTTGGATTCGATCACATCCATCTCGCGCTGGAAGCTGGCACGCATTGCGCGGCGCGCGCCATCGAGCAATGTGCCGGGGTCGGTGATGCGGCGCTCCTTGAGCTTCTGGAACTCGCGCATACCGCTGGCAAAGAGGCGCTCCATCGGTCCGGCGAGCTTGGCATTTTGCGTGGCCGACGCAAACAGGTCGTTGAGGCTGGTGCCAGACCAGAATTCGCGCTCGAATTCGTCATTGAGCTTGTTCACCCGCTGGAGCGCAATCAGTTTGCGGAAGATGGCGGCCCAGCTGGCTATCGAAACGCAGATGAGCAAGAGCATGACGGCCTGCACCACCCAGCTGGCGTGCAGCACCAGACTGACAATGGACATATCCTGGTTCATTGCAATGCTTTCATAATATTGGCCGGAATTCTCGCAGGCTGCAATGTCTGTGCCACCACCCAGCCTATCCGAATCTGGCCTTCGCACAGTATCGGCATGGTTTCAGGACGTAAGTTTTTTTCATTTTCAGCTACCAGCCCTTGAGGGACAGGCGTGGCCTGCTCTGAAAACAATAGCGCCTGCTGAACCAGGACGAGCGATGCGCGGCCTTGCTCGAGCACGCGGGTTGTCACGATGAGCTGGTCATCGAGCCGTGCCGGGCGCAGATAGCGCAGGCTGGTCTCGCTCACGACGAACATGCCGCCCGTGCTCTCCTTGAGCGCATTCTGGCCCACGCCCAGCGAGCGCAGCCATTCGGTGCGGGCCCGCTCGAAATACTTGAGGTAATTGGCATAGAACACGATGCCGCCTGCGTCCGTGTCTTCCCAATAGACGCGGACAGGCCACTGGAACCGCGCCTGATCGCTCATGCGAATGCCGCTTTCATGCGTGCCACGGCCTCCACCAGATGCACCATTGAGCTGGCAGTGGAGAAGCGCACGTAGTTGTGGGTGGGCCCGGTGCCGAAGTCGCGCCCGGGCGTGATGGCCACATGGGCGCGGCGCATCAGCTCGAAGCTGAAATCCCAGCTGTCCTTCACACCCCAGCGCGCGCACAGCGCCGAGCAATCGGCCCAGGCGTAAAAAGCGCCGTCCGGCACCACCGGCACCTCGAAGCCCAGGCTCCGCAGGGCCGGAATGAAGTAATCACGCCGCGCCTTGAACTGGGCGCGCCGGCGCTCATACTCGGCCAGGCTGTCGGCCTCAAAACAGGCCAGGGCCGCGTGCTGGGCGATCACGCTGGGGCAGATGTAGAGGTTTTGCGCCAGGCGCTCGAGCACCGGAACCAGCGCTTCAGGCACCACCAGCCAGCCCAGCCGCCAGCCGGTCATATTGAAGTATTTGGAAAAACTATTGATGCTGATGATCTGGTCGCTGATGTGCAGGGCGGTCTGGCCAAACGCATCGTCATGGCTCAAGCCGAGGTAAATCTCGTCCACCAGGGTGATACCGCCTTTGGCGGCGACGAAATCGTGGATGCGTGCCAGTTCGGCGGCAGCAATGGAGGTGCCTGTCGGGTTGGATGGCGAGGCCAGCAAAACACCGCGGGTTTGTGGGCCCCAGGCAGCCTCCACAGCATCGGCGCTGAGTTGGAAGCGCTCGGCGGCCGTCGTGGGAAGCAACACGGCCCGCCCCTCGGCGCTGCTCACAAACTGGCGATTGCAGGGGTAGCTCGGGTCCGGCATGAGCACTTCATCGCCAGCGTCAATCAGGGCCAAACAGGCCAGCTGCAGGGCTGCCGAAGCGCCGGCGGTCAGCACGATGCGCTGCGGCGCCACGCTGACTCCAAAGCGGGTGGCATACCACTGGCTGATGCGCTCACGCAGCTGAGGCAGCCCGGTGGCTTGTGTGTACTGCGTCTGGCCGGCGGCAATGGCGCGCTGGGCGGCCTCCTGCACCAGCGGCGGCGCCGTGAAATCCGGCTCGCCAATGTTCAGGAAGATCATCGGCCGGGAGGTACCCTCAGCATGCCGGGCCAAAGCGGATGCCGCCTTGGCGACTTCCATCACGTAAAAGGGTTCAATGCGCTCTGCGCGACCGGCAATCCGCATGACGCTCCCGTCCCTAGCGACCAGCCGAAATTTCGGCGGCTCGCAGGCTGGGTGCGAGCTTGTTCAGCACGCCATTGACGAATTTGTGCCCGTCGGTGCCGCCATATGATTTCGCCAGCTCCACGCATTCATTGATGACCACGCGCCAGGGCACATCCAGGCAGTGCTGGAACTCGTAGGCACCGATCCAGAGCACGCTGTGCTCGATGGGTGACAGCTCGTCGAGCTTGCGGTCGAGCAGGGGCGCCAGCAATTGGTCCAGTGCAGCCGCTTCTGCCGCGCAGCCATGCAGCAGCGCGTCGTAGTGCGCCGCGTCGGCCTTGTTGAAGCCGCTGAGGTCGCGGGTGAAGGTGTCAATATCTTCAGCCGGATTGCGGCCAACGATGAACTGGTAAAGCGCTTGCACGGCAAACTCCCGTGCCCGGCTGCGCCCGGATTTGGCTGGTGATTTTCTGGGAGGGCTTTTGCCAGCGACAGTGCTGGTCGGGGGCGCGCTCATGTCAGGGAATCCAGCAGATTGGCCATCTCGACGGCAACCCGTGCGGCATCGCGCCCCTTTTCGTCCTGCCGCGCAACGGCCTGGTCCAGGTTTTCAGTGGTGAGAATGGCATTGGCCACGGGGACCTGGTAGTCCAATGCAATACGGCTGACGCCTGCACCCGACTCGTTGGCGACGAGTTCAAAATGATAGGTCTCACCGCGGATGATGCAGCCCAGGGCAATCAGTGCGTGGTACTGGTTTTTCTCGGCCAGCGCTTGCAGGGCGATCGGCACCTCGAGCGCACCGGGAACCATCACAAGGTCGATGTTCTTGCTCTGCACGCCCAACGCCAGGAGCTCATCCATGCAGGCTGTGGCCAGCGCCTTGGTGATGCCTTCATTGAAGCGCGCCTGGACGATACCCACGCTGAGTTTGCGGCCGTCGAGATTGCTGGCAAGGCCTTTTTCCACTTTGTCTGAACCAAACACATTCATTCCTTGCTGAGATAACCGGTAATTTCGAGCCCGAAGCCTGCCATGCTGGGCATGCGCCGCGGATTGCCCATGAGCTGCATTTTGTGGACGCCGCAATCGCGCAGGATTTGTGCGCCAATGCCGTAAGTGCGCAAATCCATGCGGCCCCTCTCGGGTGCCTGGGCCGCTTTGGCCGTGCCTTCAAACTGGGCCAGCAGCTGGGCTGCGTTCTCGCTGCAATTGAGCAGCACAGCCACACCCTTGCCCTCGTGGGCAATCCGAGCCAGACTGGCGTCCAGGCTCCAGGAGTGCATGGTCCGGCCTGTTTCCAGCGCGTCAAGCACGCTCAGCGGTTCATGCACGCGGGCAACGACGCTGTCAGTCGCGAGCCACTGCCCTTTGACGAGGGCCAGGTGCACACCGCCGCCGGACAGGTCGGTATAGGCGCGGGCACTGAATTCGCCCCAGGCGGTCTGGACCGTGCGCGCGCCCACTTTGCGGACCAGGGATTCGGTCTGACTGCGGTGGGCAATCAGGTCGGCAATGGTGCCAATCTTGAGGCCATGCTCAGCGGCAAACATTTGCAGGTCGGGCAGGCGGGCCATGGTGCCATCGTCCTTCATAATTTCGCAGATCACGGCGGCGCTGCTGCAGCCCCCCATGGCGGCAAGATCGCAACCCGCCTCGGTGTGGCCAGCGCGCATGAGGACGCCGCCGTCCACGGCCTGCAGCGGAAAGATGTGGCCGGGCTGCACCAGATCGCTGGCTTTGGCGTTCGGGGCGACGGCGGCCTGGACGGTGCGGGCCCGATCCGCGGCGGAAATGCCCGTGGTCACGCCTTCGGCAGCCTCGATGGAGACGGTGAAGGCCGTGCTGTGTTTGGTGCCGTTGCGCGCAGCCATCGGGGGTAATTGAAGGCGCTCACAGTGTTCGCGCGTCAGCGTAAGGCAGATCAGGCCGCGACCAAAGCGGGCCATGAAGTTGATCGCCTCGGGGGAGACATGGTCGGCGGCAAGTACGAGGTCGCCCTCGTTTTCGCGGTCTTCTTCATCGACGAGGATCACGATTTTGCCGGCACGGATGTCGGCAACGATGTCGGCCACGGGGGAAATGCTTACTGGTTTCATGGGTTCAATAGGTTCTTGGGAGCGACGCCGGCCGTCAGCATGCGCTCCACGTAGCGGGCGACCGTGTCGACCTCAAGGTTGACCTGCGCGCCGCTGGTGAGCGCATGCAGGGCGGTGTGTTCAACGGTGTGGGGAATCAGGTTGATGCTGATTTCGCAGCCGCCGGGATTGTCGGTCACCGAGTTGACGGTCAGGCTCACTCCATTGACCGTGATCGAGCCCTTGTACGCCAGGAATTTGGCCAGCGCCGCTGGCACCTGGATGCGCAATTCCCAGCTTTCGCCAACCTGGTGGAAATGGGTCACTTTGCCCATTCCGTCAACATGACCGGAAACGATGTGCCCGCCCAGCCGGTCATTGGCACGCAGGGCTTTTTCCAGATTGACAGGGCCGGTTTCTGCAAGGCCTGCCGTCTTGTCGAGCGATTCCGCGGAGATGTCGATGCTGAAGGTCTGGTTTGCCGGATCAAATGCAGTCACCGTCATGCAGGCGCCGTTGATGGCGATGCTGTCACCCAAGCCGACATCGTCCAGATAGCCGGCAGGCACCTGCACGGCAAGTTGCTTGCCGTGGCCAAATGAGCTACCCAGGTTGCGCACGGCGACGATGCGCCCCACGCCGGTGATGATTCCGGTGAACATTAGTGTATTTTCGCAGGTATTGCCGCTGGGGCATGGCGGCCAGGCTGAAAAGCCGCAAATCGGGTACTCAAAGCCCGGTCAAAAGCGATCGCGCCCGATAACCCGGGCCCGGATCCGCAGATCGTTTCCGACTTGCACATAGTCAAGAAACTCCAGCGGGAGCGCCTCCTGCAACGAGGTCAAGGGGCCCCAAGTCGCCATGTCGCGCCCCGCACCCAGGAGTTTGGGTGCCAGATAGACGAGAAACTCGTCGACAAGCCCTCCCCGGATGATGGAGCCATTGAGTTTGTGCCCTGCTTCAACATGCAGTTCATTGACTTCGCGCTGAGCAAGGTCGCTCAACATGGCCGCCAAATCGACTTTGCCGCCCGGGCCGGGCAAGGAGATCACGCTTGCACCCCGGTCTTCCAGGGCCTTGCCCTTGACGGAGTCATCTTTCGCGCAATAGATCAATACCTTTCGATTGGGGCCGAATAGTGCGGCATCCAGCGGGGTTTCCAAGCGGCTGTCCACCACCGCCAGGTGGGGTTGCCTCGGTGTATCGACGGCTCGTACGTCCAGACGGGGGTTGTCTTCGAGCACGGTGCCGATGCCCGTAAGCACAGCGCAGGCCCGGGCGCGCCAGGCCTGCCCGTCGTTGCGGGCTGCCTCTCCGGTGATCCATTGGCTTTTGCCGTTGTCCAATGCTGTTTTGCCATCCAGCGACGCCGCCACCTTCATACGCACCCAGGGCGTTTTGCGGATCATCCGACTGAAAAACCCGATATTGAGTTCGCGCGAGGCAACCGCATCTGGGCTATCGGGAGGCAAGACCTCAACCCTGACACCTGCTGCCACGAGGCGTTCAAAACCTTGGCCTGAAACCTGCGGGTTGGGGTCTGCGATGCTCGCCACGACCTTGGCGATTCCGGCGGAGATTAGCGCATCGCAACAAGGGCCAGTTTTCCCATGGTGCGAACAGGGTTCAAGCGTTACGTATGCAGTGGCACCACGAACCGACTCACCTCGCGCCTTTGCATTTTTCAGGGCCATGATTTCAGCATGAGGGCCACCAGCTTCCTGCGTGTGACCCCAGGCGAGCACGCGTCCGTCAGCAGATGCAATGACGCAACCGACGCGCGGATTTGGGTTGGACACAAACAGCGCCCCCGAAGCCAGATGCAGTGCCCTGCTCAACATGATTTCAAGTGTAAGCCGGGATTAGATTTTCAAGACGACTAGCTACCACGCATTGCGACCAATTCGAAACGGAGCCCTATCGCCTGACCTCATCCACAAGCGCCCGGAATTCGTCTATGTCCTCAAAGCTACGGTATACGCTGGCAAAGCGCACGTACGCGACTTTGTCGAGTTTTTTCAGCTCGCGCATGATCAGTTCCCCCAAGCGGGCAGAAGGAAGCTCGCGGACACCAAGGTTGAGCAGCTTTTCTTCGATGCGCTCCATTGCGCCGTCAATCTGCTCCGTGCTGACAGGGCGTTTGCGCAGGGCCAGGTGCATCGAGGCGAGCAGCTTGCCCCGCTCGTACTCGGTGCGCCTGCCGTCCTTTTTGACAACCGTGGGAAAGTTCACGTCGGGGCGCTCGTAGGTTGTAAAGCGCTTTTCGCAACTGGCGCACTGCCTGCGCCGGCGGATGAAATCCCCGTCTTCCGAGATGCGCGTCTCCACCACCTGGGTATCGGGGTGGCTGCAAAACGGGCATTTCATGCTGAAACGGCCTACTTGTAGACCGGGAACTGGGCTGTCAGCGCGTTCACGCGCGCGCGGACAGCGGCGATGTTGGCCGGATCCCGCGGGTTGTCTAGAACATCCGCAATGAGGTTGGCCGTCATGCGTGCTTCCTCGTCCTTGAAGCCCCGGGTCGTCATGGCGGGTGTGCCGATGCGCACGCCGCTGGTCACCATGGGCTTTTCCGGGTCGTTGGGAATGGCATTCTTGTTGATGGTCATGTGGGCATCGCCCAGGACCGCCTCGGCTTCCTTGCCGGTAATCCCTTTGGCGCGCAGATCCACCAGCATGACGTGACTCTCGGTGCGGCCGCTGACGATGCGAAGCCCGCGTTGGGTCAGCGTCTCGGCGACGATGTGCGCATTTTTCAGCACTTGCTGCTGATAGACCTTGAAGGAAGGGTCGAGCGCTTCCTTGAAAGCAACCGCCTTTGCCGCAATCACATGCATCAGCGGGCCACCCTGCAGGCCGGGGAAGATGGCGCTGTTGATGGCTTTTTCATGCACGGACTTCATCAGGATGATGCCGCCGCGGGGGCCGCGCAAGCTCTTGTGCGTGGTAGAGGTTACAACGTCGGCGTGCGGTACCGGATTGGGATAGATGCCCGCAGCAATCAGGCCAGCGTAATGGGCCATGTCCACCATGAAGATGGCTCCTACGTCCTTTGCCACCTTGGCGAACCGCTCAAAATCGATGGCAAGGGAGTAGGCACTGGCGCCAGCGATGATCAGTTTGGGCCTCGCTTCGTGGGCTTTGCGTTCCATCGCGTCGTAGTCGATCTCTTCCTTGTCGTTCAGACCATAGCTCACGACGTTGAACCACTTGCCGCTCATGTTCAGCGCCATGCCGTGAGTCAGGTGGCCGCCTTCGGCCAGGCTCATGCCCATGATGGTGTCGCCGGGTTTGAGGAAAGCCAGAAACACTGCTTCGTTTGCCGACGCTCCGCAGTGGGCCTGGACGTTGGCCGCTTCCGCGCCAAAGAGCAGTTTCACGCGATCTATGGCCAGTTGTTCTGCTACATCCACGTTGACGCAGCCACCGTAATAGCGCTTGCCGGGGTAACCCTCGGCATATTTGTTGGTCAATTGCGTGCCCTGGGCCTGCATGACGGCTGGCGACGCGTAGTTTTCGCTGGCGATCAGTTCGATGTGGTGCTCTTGCCGCGCGTTTTCGGCTTGGATGGCGGCCCACAGTTCGGGGTCGGTGTGGGCAATGGTTATTTTGCGGTCAAACATGATGGCAGTCCTGTGGAGTCAGGGGTTGGCTGCCCAGGCGAACGGCTGAACGCCAGAGCCGCAAAACGTGCAACGCTGACGGCACGCTTCCAAGTGGTTGAAGCAGGGCTTTCTGCAAAGCCTGCCGGATTTCCACGTCAGCATGGCGCGCCTCCGATGGAGGGGCCACACCTATCGCCAGTCGCGTGCCGAAGTAGTGTAGCCGACTACGCCTCTGGCCGTGGCCGGTCCGGTCAAGACTGGCTAAGAAGGGCGATTTTTTCGTCGGACTTGGCGGCCGGCTCGGCTGGCAGGGCTGTTGGCACTACAACCGGGGTGCCCAGCGGAATGGATTTGCCCTGGGCTACCTGGCGCAGGCGGGCCAATTCGGCCAGGACCTTGCCTGCGTAGCCACCGTCATCGGAGCTTGTGGCCCCGACATATTGCTTGAGTCCGCCTTCGACCGATCCGGCGCGCCCGATGCACTCCTGCAGCACCTTGACGCCGACTCGCAGATTGGTGACCGGGTCGAATGCGGCGAGCTTGCCGCCAAAACTCTCGTATTTGTCCGTGTGCACGCTGGTCATGACCTGCATCAGCCCTTGTGCACCGACCGGGCTCTGGGCAAACGGGTTGAAGCCCGATTCCACTGCCATGACGGCCAGTATGAGGGCAGGCTCCACCCGCGATTTGTCGCCCACATCGTATGCGGCGGCAACCAGGGCACTCAGGGGCTCAGGTGCCACCTTGTATTTCTTGCTCAGCCAGTAGGCAAGCGCCGCCTGCTGCTTGGGCAGTTCCTTGGGGTTGGTGGCGGTTGCGCGCTCGACCGCTTCCGGTTCGACGGGCATGCCGGTCACCACCTCCTGGCGCGCCTGGAGCCAGCCCATCAGCCGGGTTTCGCCAAGCTGGCGCCATTCCGGCCTGGCGTTGAGTGTCACCACGGAAAACACGACAGCCAAGCCAACCAGGGCAAAGCCGTTGTGGGTAATTTCAAAAAAGCCCTGGACCACGTCGGTGGTGAAGGTGCGCAGGCCCAAGGCCAGTTTCTTTAACGCTGTCATAGCACTTCCTCTTCTCGCGCGGCGCTGGGCCAGGTCACCTGAGTCAGGTGTCGCAGGCTCGGCCTCGTCTGGGTTGGTACGCCATCACCATCTTGCTGCGGTCCGTCGGACCATTCAATTGCAACGATGTGATTCAAGCCGGGGTCGGCAGCGGGGTTCGGGTTGTCCCTAACTTTAAGGGAACGGGCGGATTGTAGTTGGGCTTTTAATAACAAGTCAATAATATAAAATCAATTCTATATTCAAATAAATGGCGTTTTTGGGCTACTTTCAGCCATTTGGCTTATTTCCCCATCCTCTTTCCGATAGACGGTCGAAAATGGACGTGGTTCCCTAAACAGTGTTCAGGGCGACCAAGCGGGTGATTTTCAATCGTTTGAAGGTTTGTGATTGAAATTCAGCTTGTGCCGGGCGCTTGCTTTTGTGCCTTCGCAGGCATAAGGTGATGGCACCTGCCGCGCTGGCAGGTAAGGCGGCCGCTTCAGGTGGCTGCTCCAACCGGGAGCAATCTATTGCTCCCATCGCAGCGCAGGACATCATCCTCCTGTCTGCGAACCCCGGCAGCTTGGGGTTTTTCCCCGCTGCCAAGCCCGGTCAGGCGACTGTAAAGCCCGCTTGACCGGGCTTTCTTTTTTGTCATGTCTCGGGGAGACTTCAGCCATGTCAACACTTGCAGCGTCACACGCGACAATACCCTTCATGCAAAACAAATGGATCCGGCGCGGCCTCTGGGCCTTGGGCGCCTTGCTGGTTTTTTGGGCAGTGGCCTGGCTGGCCGTACCGCCCATCGCGAAGAGCCAGGTTGAAAAAATAGCCACTGAAAAGCTGGGGCGCAAAGTAACCCTGGGAGCGGTTGATTTCAAGCCATGGTCGCTCGAGCTCACTGTGACGGACTTCGCCATTGCCACGGCAGACGGAAAGGCCGACCAGCTGCGCATCAAGCGGCTTTACGCCAACGCCGAACTGCAGTCGGTGCTTCGCATGGCCCCGGTGGTTGACGCCATACAGGTTGATGAGCCGCGGGGGCAGCTTACTTATATGGGAGGGGGCAAATACGACATCGACGATGTCATTGCCAAGTTGGCTCTGCCGGCGGACAAGTCCAAAAGCGCCAGCGAGCCACCGAAATTTGCGCTCTACAACATCGCCTTGAGTGGCGGAGCGTTGGACTTTACAGACAAGTCCGTGAACAAAACCCATATCCTGCGGGACCTCAATTTGAGCGTTCCCTTCCTGAGCAATCTGGAGTCCAAGCGCGAAGTCACGGTGGCACCGCATCTCGCCTTCATGCTCAACGGCAGCACCTTTGATTCTTCGGCCCAGGGCACACCCTTTGCCCAGACGCACAAGACCGACGCCACGGTGAGCGTCAAGGCTCTCGACCTGGCGCCCTACCTCGCCTACTGGCCAGCCAGTCTGCCGGTGCGGCTGGAGTCGGCCGTGCTCCAGGCGGACCTCCGGATCGGATTCCAGCAGGAAGGCGCGACCAAGGTTTCCATCAGTGGCATGGTCGGAGCCGACAACATCAGCGTGGTACCCGCAAGCGCACAAACCCCGCTGGCATCCAGGAGTCAGGGCGACGCCACCGCTGCCGGCGTGAAGGCCATGCCCCGCCTGTTTGCCATGGACAGCCTGCGCGTGCAGCTGGACGACACACAACCCCTCGCGAAATCAATCCGACTTGCCAGCGTGGACCTCGTGGGACCGCGCCTGTCCGTGGCCCGTGACCGGGCAGGGCGCACCAACCTCTTGCAATTGCAGGGAGATGCTCCTAAAAATGCAGTTGGTCACGCAGCATCCACGCAGGCTGGCACCGAAAAGCCTTCTGAAAAACCGTCTGACGGCGCCGGCTGGAAGATCGCCTTGGGCACTTTGCGCGTGAAAGACGGCGTGGTCGGCTGGTCGGATGGCACGACCAGCCCCCAGGCTGCGCTGGCCATGCGGGGCCTGCAGCTCGAGGCCAAATCCATTGCCTGGCCCCTGAATGCGCCCCTGAGTTTCACGGGTTCCAGCCAGATCGAGGGCTCATCGCTCAGCTTTGTGGGCACTGCCACGGACAAAAGTGCCAGCGTCACCGCGTCGCTCTCCGCGCTGCCCCTCAAGCTAGCCGCTCCCTATCTAACCCAGTTTCTGGAGCCTGGCCTTACCGGAAACCTGAGCGCCGAAATCGGTGCCAACTGGAACGCACCGGATCTGAGCGTCAATGTGGCGCATCTGAGCCTGGCCGACGTGCTCCTGAGCGAGCGTGGGGGCTCGAAAAACACCGGTCTGTCGGTCGCCCACGGCGCTGGCTTCAAGAAACTGGAAGTGACGTCCGCCCAGATTGATCTGGCCAAAGAGTCCGCCAGTGTTGGCAAGCTCGTGCTGAGCGGCCCCTATGCGCTGGTTGAGCGGGGAGCCGACGGGCGCTGGATGTTTGAGCGCTGGCTCAAGAGCAAGGCAGCGGCCGCTGGCACACCTGTGAAGACCATTTCAGACAAGAAGCCCGCCGGTGCCGTCGCCAATCCCTGGTCTATTGCCATCAATGAGATAGGGATCGACAGCGGAAAGCTGGCTTTCCGCGATGCAGCCCAGGTGCGCCCTGTGGCTTTGGATGTGTCGGCATTGAGCCTGAACATGAAGAACCTGCGGCAGGGCGGCAAGCCGGGTCTGAAGGATGCCAGCCTATCTCCGTTGACGGTTTCTGCCCGTCTGAGTTCCGGTCAGCTTGAGCCCGGCAAGCTCGACTTTCGCGGCAGCCTGGGGCTGACGCCCATGGCGGTCAAGGGCCAGCTGCTTGCCAGCCGCCTGCCCCTGCACGCCCTGGAAGCCTACCTGGCCAACACCCTCAATATCGAACTGCTGCGCGCAGACACCAGTTTCAAGGG
>Ga0007834_1000197_pt1 | contig 20819 bp, 19 predicted proteins | sample CryBogCBE06Nov07_FD_71233 | JGI IMG/M metagenome (GOLD analysis project Ga0007834, IMG submission 71233) | Freshwater microbial communities from Crystal Bog, Wisconsin, USA - CBE06Nov07 | ecosystem: Environmental > Aquatic > Freshwater > Lake | place: Crystal Bog, Wisconsin, USA | collected...
ATCGCCTTCAATGAAGTGGCGCGGCGCGCAATCGCCACCGACCCGGACTTCCACGGCGGCAACTTTTACCAGCACGGCGTGGTGCCCAAGCGCGGCCTGCGCATCGCGCGCATGGTTGGCCATATCACCTACCTCAGCAACGATGTGATGAACGAGAAGTTCGGCCGCACCCTGCGTGACGGCATCGAACTGAAATATTCCACCCAGGACGTGGAGTTCCAGATCGAGAGCTACCTGCGTCACCAGGGCGACAAATTCGCTGAATACTTCGACGCCAACACCTACCTGCTCATTACCCGCGCGCTCGACTACTTCGACCCGGCCCGTGCTTTCGGCGGCGACCTTTCGCTGGCGCTGGCGCGTGCCACGGCGAAATTCCTCCTGGTGAGCTTCACCACCGACTGGCGCTTTGCCCCGGCGCGCAGCCGCGAAATCGTGCGAGCCCTGCTCGACAACCGCCGCGAACTGAGCTACGCCGAAATCGATGCGCCCCACGGGCATGATGCCTTTTTGCTCGAAGACCCGCGCTACCTGGGCGTGGTGCGCTCCTATTTCGAGAGCAAGGTCGGCGCATGAGCGACTTGGAAACCCTGCAATCGATCGCCCGGCTGGTGCCCCAAGGCGCCCGTGTGCTGGACTTGGGCTGTGGCGATGGCGCGCTGCTGGCCCACCTGCAGGCGCTGCGCGGCTGTAGTGGCTATGGAGTGGAGCTGGCCGACGCTAACGTCCTGGCCTGCGTCAAGCGCGGCGTCAATGTGATCCAGCTCAACCTCGACGAAGGCCTGTCGATGTTTGCCGACCAAAGCTTTGACGTGGTGCTGCAGATCGACACCCTGCAACACCTGCGCAATGCCGAGGTGATGTTGCGCGAAACCGCGCGCGTGGGCAAGCTGGGCATCGTGGCCTTTCCCAATTTTGCGCACTGGCCCAACCGCCTGGCCGTTCTGCGCGGCCGCATGCCGGTGACCAAGCGCCTGCCCTACGAGTGGTACGACACCCCCAACATCCGGGTGGGCACCTACCGTGACTTCGAGGCGCTCGCGCAAAAAAACCATTTGCAGGTTCTGGATGCCTTCGGCCTGCAGGATGGCCGCGAAGTGCGCTGGTTGCCCAATGCGCGGGCTGGTACCGCCGTTTTCAAGTTCCAACGCCGCGCCGCGTGACCCCTGTGCAGGCACCCGCCCCGGTCAGCTTTGGCGCAGCGCTGAAGTTCTGGCTGCGCCTGGGCTTCATCAGCTTTGGCGGCCCGGCCGGGCAGATTGCCATCATGCAGCGCGAGCTGGTTGAAGAAAAGCGCTGGATCTCGCAGGGGCGTTTCAACCACGCGCTCAACTACTGCATGCTTCTGCCCGGCCCCGAGGCGCAACAGCTGGCGACCTATATCGGCTGGCTCATGCACCGCAGTTGGGGCGGGGTGGTCGCGGGCGGGCTGTTTGTGCTGCCTTCGCTGTTCATCCTGATCGCGCTCAGCTGGGTCTATGTGCGCTTTGGCCAGGTGCCGTTGGTGGCCGGGCTGTTTTATGGCATCCAGTGCGCGGTGGCGGCGATCGTGGTGCAGGCAGTCTGGCGCATCGGCACCAAATCGTTGAAGAAACCCCGTCAAGCCCCTTTCCTTTGGGCGATTGCAGCTATCAGTTTCATAGCGGTGGAGTTCCTGCATGTGGGATTCCCGTGGGTGGTGTTGGGTGCCGCGCTGGCGGGTTGGCTCGGCTCGCGCCTCGCGCCCGCGCAATTTGCCAGCGCTGCGGGCCATGGCACAGGCAAGGCGGCACATGCCCCGGCACTCATTGACGACGACACCCCGACCCCGAGCCATGCGCGCTTCTCGCGCAAGCGGCTGGCGGCGCTGGTGCTGGTGGGCGCGCTGCTCTGGGCGCTGCCCTTGGCAGGGTTGATCGTCTGGCAGGGATGGCAGGGCACGCTGGCCCAAACCGGCTGGTTTTTCACCAAGGCCGCCTTGTTCACCTTTGGCGGTGCCTATGCCGTGCTGCCCTATGTCGTGCAAGGAGCGGTGCTGCACTATGCCTGGCTCACGGCCTCGCAGATGATGTCCGGCCTGGCCTTGGGTGAGACCACGCCAGGACCGCTCATCATGGTGGTGACCTTCGTGGGCTTCCTGGCGGGCTGGAGCAAGGCCGTGCTCGGGCCTGACATGCTGTTCTGGGGCGCAGCCCTTACCGCTACGGTGGCCACATGGTTCACCTTCCTGCCCAGCTTTATTTTCATTTTGGCGGGCGGCCCACTGATCGAGTGTACCCACGGCAATCTCAAACTCACCGCGCCGCTGACCGCGATCACCGCCGCCGTGGTGGGTGTGGTCGCCAGCCTTGCTCTGCTTTTTATAGCAAATATCGCGCAGTCCGCAATGGCTTTCAGCCTATTTGGCATCAAGCTCGACTATGGGGCCCTGGCCCTGGCCTTGCTGGCGGCGCTGGCGTTGTTCAGGTTCAAGCAGGGTGTAATCCCGGTGATTGTGGCCAGTGCTGTGGCAGGATGCGCGTTGCGTTTACTCCTCGCCTGATCATCAGCCATGCCGCAATTTGCCGCCAACCTGTCCTTCCTCTACAACGAGTTGCCCTTTCTGGAGCGCTTTGCTGCCGCCGCCAAAGACGGCTTCTGCGCGGTGGAGTTCCTCTTTCCTTACGAATGGCCCGCCGCCGAAATCCGCGCCCGGCTGGAAGGCAACGGGTTGCAACAGGTGCTGTTCAATGCGCCGCCGGGCAACTGGGCGGCTGGCGAACGCGGCATTGCCTGTATTCCCGGCCGGGAGGCGGAGTTTCGCGCCAGCCTGCTCACCGCACTGGACTACGCGGCGGCCCTGGCCTGCCCGCGCGTACATTGTGTTGCGGGGCTGACGCCTGAGGGCGTCACACGAGTCCGGGCCCAGGCGACTTACATGGCCAATCTGGCCTGGGCGGCAGAACAAGCTGCGCGCCATGGTGTGGATGTGTTGATCGAGCCCATCAACACCCGCGACATTCCCGGCTTCTTTCTCAACCGCCAGGACCATGCCCACGAGGTCGTGCAGGCGGTGGGCGCGCCCAATCTCAAGGTCCAGATGGACCTCTACCATTGCCAGATCGTTGAAGGCGACGTGGCCAGCAAGATCCGCCAGTACCTGCCCACCGGGCGTGTTGGCCATTTCCAGATTGCCGGTGTGCCCGAACGGCAGGAGCCGGGCGTTGGCGAGCTCAACTACCGCTATCTGTTTGACGTGATCGACGTAGTCGCTGCCCAATGCGGTTGGCAGGGCTGGCTCGGTTGCGAGTACCGGCCCGCGAGCGGGGCCGTGACGGGGGGCACCTCCGAGGGGCTGGGCTGGCGGCCCTGAACCATGAAAGACAAGCCTTTAGCCACCGATGGCGCATTGGGCCGACTGGTTGGCGCGCAAGCCCGGGTTGACTGGCGCGAGCGGGTGCGCGCATTCACGGGCGCATGCGTGGGAATTTTGTTGACTGCGGTGGTTTGCCGTTGGCTCGGATCGGCGGGCCAGCCTGCCACCTGGCTGGTCGCCCCCTTGGGCGCGAGCGCCGTGCTGGTGTTTGCGCTTCCCGCCAGCCCGCTGGCCCAGCCCTGGGCCGTGGTGGGCGGCAATACGGTCTCGGCAATTGTGGGCGTAATCTGTGCAGCGCATATTGGCGACCCGACTCTGGCCGCAGCCGTTGCGGTTGCATTGGCCATTGCCCTCATGTTCGCCCTGCGCTGCCTGCATCCCCCGGGAGGTGCGGCTGCGCTGCTGGCTGTGCTGACCCACGCCACCCGCCCCGAGTTCGCGCTGTTTCCGGTCCTGACCAACTCACTCTTGCTGGTTTTGTCTGGTGTGCTCTACAACAGGCTGACCGGGCGGAGCTACCCGCATGTTCCGCCTGCCGCGCCCGTTGTTCCGGCAGGTGCGGCGCGCTTCAGCGACGCCGATCTGGATGCGGCACTCGCCTATTACCACCAGGAGCTGGAACTCAGCCGTAGCGACCTCGAGGCGCTTCTGCACCGTGCAGAACTGGCGGCGTTCCAGCGCACCCTGGCCGACCTGCATTGCGCGGACATCATGACGCCCGAGCCCTGGTCGGTGGAGTTTGGAACCCCGCTGGGCGAAGCCTGGGCCCTGATGCAAGAGCAGCGCATCAAGGCCTTGCCCGTGGTGGACCGGGCGCGCCGCATCGTGGGCATTGTCACGGTGTCAGACTTTTTGCGTGGGGCCTATCCGCAACAGATCGACGGGCTGGGGGAGCGCGTGCTAGCGTTTGTGCGCGCCAGCGGTAGCAGCCATTCCGGCAAACCGGAAGTCGTCGGCCAGATCATGACCCGCAACGTACGCGTCGCCAGCGCTCAGCGCCACGCGATCGAACTGGTGCCCCTATTTTCGCAAGGCGGGCACCACCACATCCCGATCATTGATGCCGAAAAGCGGCTGGTAGGCATCCTCACGCAGACAGATTTCGTGAAGGCACTTTACCGGGCGGTGCAACCTGCCGCAGCTGGTTAGAACGAAAACGGGTGCGACAGGCTGAGGTAAACCGTGCGTCGCTGGCCCCATTGGGGGGCCCCGACGCCAATGCCGCTGCCGTCGCGCAGCTCGTAGCTCCGGTCCAGCAGGTTGATGACTGATAGGCGCACATTGACTTTGCCCAGCCCCGTGACATCGAACTTTCGGGCCACGGCCGCGTTGACCTGGCCATAGCCCGGCAGATGGCCCGTATTGGCAAAGTCATTGCGCAGACCGCTGCCAAAAATGAAATCGGCGCTGTAAGTGGTGTCCCCCTGCCGGTAGTTCAGGCCGGCCGAGCCGGTCCAGGCCTGATCGTGGTCCAGATGGACCCAGTTGTTGGCGATGTAGGCCAATTCGGCGGTGGCAAAGTTGAACTGGCCCGTGACCACGTTTTTACCCATCGCCTGTGAGCGTGCAAGGTTGACATAGGCGCCCAGATTGCCGTCGCGGTAATTGGCTGAGAGTTCGACGCCGCCAATGCGCCCCTGCGCGTAGTTGAAGGCTGAATAGACCAGGGCGTTACCGAACTGCCCTTCGTCCTGTAGGTTGGTGACTTCGCGGTAATAGGCATCGAGGCCCAGCGTGAGCTTGGGCGTGAGCAGGTTCGAAATGCCGATGTCGTAGTAGCTGGAACGCTCGGCGCTCACGGCCGTGTTGGCGTCGGAGGGCAGGGCATTGGTGGTGTTCTGGAACAGCGCTACCGAGGTGGTGTCAATCTTTTCGGTGGGCGGCGGCGTGAAATAGCGGGCAAAGCCGGCATGGACCCGGGTGCGGTCGCTCAGGTCATAGACCAGGCCGATGCGCGGACTGAACTGGTGCTCGCTGCTCACGGTATTGACCTGGTCATAGCGTAGCCCATAGTTCACGGTCAGCTTGTCGGTGGGTTTCCATTCATCCTGCACGTACACGCCAAACAGGTTGCCTTTGATCCGGGTATTGCTGACGACGTTGATGGGTGTGCTGCTGGTCTGGTTGCCATTGGCGTCTGCGGGGAACACCAGGGCGTTGTTGTCAATCACTATGCTCTCGCGCTGCAGGAACAAGCCGGTGCGCAGGGTGTGCCGCGCATTCAATTTGTAGCTGCTGTCAAGCTGGGTGCCATAGCTGTCGTTGGCGCGGTTGATGGTGCCAGCAATGCCGTTGTAGATCAGATCGCCCACCGCGTCGGGCTGGTAGCCCACGGTGCTGCGCCGGTGAAAAACCGACACCTGGTAGTCCAGCGGCCCGTCGTTGCTGTGCTGGTAGCTCAGCACCTGGAAGCTGTTGGTCTCGTTCTGGTTGGCGTTGAGGTTGGCCGAGGGCGTGGGCGCGCCGCCACTCAGGCTGTATTGCGGGGTCAGGCCAGGCAGGTTGGGCACCTGGAAGCGCGAGTTCGATCTGCCGGCCATCAGGCTCACTCGGCTGGTCGGGTCAATCTCGTAGGACAGGTAGCCAAAGCCCTTGGCCTGTGTGGTGTGGTCGTGGAGCGCATCCGTGGCGCTGGTGGTGTTTTCGATACCGAGGTTGTTTTCCAGCACGGAGCCGCTGAAAAAGTAGCTCAGCGGACCTTTCGCTCCCGACAGCGAGCCGTTCACCTCCCGGTGGCCCTGGCCGCCGATGATGGTGCCGATTTCGCCACCGTTTTCCTGGTCCGCCCCTTTGCTGTGGATATCGACTACGCCAGCCGTTCTGTAGCCATATTGCGCGGGCAGGGCGCCGGTCAGGAAGTTGATTTCGCTTGCAAAGCGCGTGTCGATGGCCGGGCCAAAGCCCGAGATGGGCTCGGGGATCATCACCCCATTGATGCGGTACTGCACATTGGAGTGGTCACCGCGCACGTGCAGCTGACCGTAGGAGTCCTGTACCACACCTGGCGCTTGCAGCAGTACCTGGTTGAGTGGCGTGCTGGCGCCCAGTGGCAGGGCCTCGATATCGGTCTGGTCAAAGTTGTAGAAGGAGCTGCCCGTGCTGGGCGAGAGGCCATTACGGGCTGCGTCAAGTTTCTTGTCGATGACGACGATGGGGGCCAGCTCGCTGGTCTTGGCTGGCGCTTCTTGTGCGCGGGCTACGAGCGGCGTGAGGGCGGGAAAGCTGGCCGCAAGGGCCGCTGCCAGCAGGTGGCGTGAAAATGGGGGCATCTATATTCCTCAAAAACCGGGAGCCCGCCGGGCATGGCGCGGCGGGAGCGGGGGCGGTTTCAGAGGAACCGGGGCGGGTCGCGGATGCTCGCTTGCGGAGCCGGTGTGCTGACGGGGAGGGGCGCGGCGTAGGATGTCTGCTGGTGGCGCTGGCTACCCAGGTCTGCAGCCTGCCAGGCACTGGGCAGGGCAGCCGCCATTTGCGCATAGGCCAGGCAAGTGCCGCACAGTTCGGCTGCGGCGGGTGATTGCGCTGCCGATTTGGCATCGCCACCATTGCCCACTTGAACAATCGGCGTGCCGACCTTGCTACTGGCTAAGTGCCCTAACTCGTGCACAAACGCGGCCTGCTGCGAGAACAGCAGGCACAGCGACAGCAGGGCAGGGAACCAGATGCGGCGAAACACGGGCGCAGTGTACTCCCGCAGCATTGCGGCTGTGTGGCTCAATCCGTGCAGCCGATCACCCTCTGCACGGTCTGTCACCCCGGTCAGTCCGGGACGATGGCGAGATCCTTGGTCAACCTGGACCATCGATCATGCTCGGATTGCAGGAAGCTGTTCATCTGTTTCACGGTGCCGGCTCCTTCGGTAATCGGCCCGATAGCCAATATCTTGGCGGCCATATCCTTGTCCAGGAGGATGGCGTCCAGCTCCCGGTTGATGCGCGAGATGACATCTTGCGGAGTGCCCGTTGGTGCGACGATTCCCAGCCAGCCGGCATAGTCGAAACCCGGGATGACTTCCGACAGGGAAGGAACATTCTCCAGACCTGAAACCGGCTTGGCGGTGCTCACCGCCAGTGCCCGCAGCTTGCCTGTCTTGATCAGCTGGGATACGGAAGGCAGATCACTCAGAAGGCATTCCACCTGGCCCCCTACGGTATCGGTTGCTGCTCCCGCGACGGAAACATAGGGAACAGGATAGAGCTGGATGTTGAGCTGGGAGCCAATCAATCGGGTCATCATGCCGCCAAAGGTCTTGGGGCCTTCATTGGCAACATTGAGCTTGCCGGGATTGTTGCGGGCAAATGCCACAAAATCCTGCAAGGTCTTGAGGGGCGATCCAGGATTTACCGTAAGGACAAAAGGTACTTTTCCAACCATCCCGACCGGTACAAAGTCTTTCTTCGGGTCATATGCCAGCGACTTGAAAAGATAGACATTGCTGACCAGCGCAGCTGCTGTTGCAAAGTACAGCGTGTATCCGTCAGCCGCAGCACGCGCCGCCGCCTGCGCTCCTATGGCGTTTTGTCCGCCTGGGCGGTTCTCCACGATGACGGGCTGGCCCAGCCGTCGGGCAAGTTGATCACCGATCATCCGCGCCATGGCGTCCGGACCGGAGCCCGCGGGCTGGGACAGCACGAATCTCAAGGGTTTCTCTGGCCAGATCTGCGCCTGTGCTCCGTGCATCCAGGTGCTTGTGGCGCAAGCGCCGGCCACGGCAAGAAAGTTTCTGCGTTTCATGGTTCTCCTTTTGAATTTGGTTTTCAGGCTACAGCATTTGTTGTTGCCATTCAACCAGCAGCGCATGGAGTTCAAGCGGTGTTGCGGCACAACCAAAACTGTAGTGATCGGGTCGCACAATGGCAGCATGGCAGTGGTGCCGTTGCATCCATTGCTTGACGACTCCATCCGCCTCCCTCCATGCTTCCTGATCCATTGCAACCACCGTCAGTCCGGGGGGTGGGTTTGCGCAGGCCAATCGGCCATCAGTCACAAGGAGCCAGCCATACCCTGTTTGACTGTCCATCAGCCGTGCCGAGCCATCTGCCTGAACCATGCGAGCCTGGGGGAAAAGGGTGCCTCGTGCGCTGGTGTCCAGGGCGGAGAGACAGCCACCCTCCAGGCGCGGCAGCACGTCCTGGCGTGGCGTGTCCTTGACCAGGCCACCACACTCCTCGAGCAGGCGCAGATCCCTGGCTCGGGCACGGGCCTCGTCGCGCTCACAGATGACCGCTCCAATGGATTTGATCCGGCTGGTCAATTCACGCACATGGGCCTTGCGCTCTGTGCCATAGCTGTTCAAGAGCGCCTCAGCCCTGGGCCCCGACACTGTGCAACGCACAACGGCAGTCAGCTTCCACGCCAGGTTTGCGACGTCTCGAATGCCCTGGCACATGCCCTGTCCGAGAAAGGGGGGCTGCATGTGGGCGGCATCACCCGCGATGAAAACACGCCCGACCCGCCACTCGCTGGCGACCAACGCATGGAAGCGGTAGCTTGTTTGTCGCCATAGGGTACCCTCATCGGGGGAAAGCCAGCGTGACAGCAGGCGCCAGGTGTTTTCAGGCATTGCCGCCTGTTTGGGGTCTTCGTCCGGCTTGAGGGAGATTTCCCAGCGTCGATGATTCTTGGGTCCGATCACGAAAGTACAAGGTCTTGCAGGCTCGCAATACTGGACACTCGTGCCTGGCAGACGCGCCAAGCCCTTTTGATTCACCAAGACATCGACCACCAGCCACGGCTCGTCAAAATCGAGGTCGTCGAGTGCAATCCCCGCCAGCAGGCGCACCGTACTTGATCCGCCATCGCAACCAATGACGTGGTGTGCCCGGATCGTCCGCTCGGGACCATCAGCAGAGCGTACCTGCAGGCTTGCGCCATCCTGGTCCTGCGCAAGCGCATGCATGCCGACGCCCAGCTCGACAGTCACGTTTGGCAGCGCAGTGACACAATCCCGCAGGATCTGCTCAACCGCGGGCTGCGTGAATACCAGTGACGGGGTGTAGCCCTGCGGATAGGGCGGATCAACCATTGTCATGCGGCGGATCAACTGGCCATCCACGCCAAAGTATTCCGATGGCGTAAACGGCTCCATATAGGGCAATACGGCATCGACGATGCCCAATTGCTGGAAGACGCGCATGATCTCGTGATCCAGCGCGATGGCCCGCGGAATCTCGTAGACCCCGTCAAGCAGGTCGCAAACCCACACGCGGAGACCAGCCTGCCCGAGCAGGCCTGCAGCCACTGCTCCGGCAGGCCCGAAGCCGACGATGGCGACGTCATACACGCGGTCCTGCACGGCCACCTTTTACTGCCCTTCGTTCCGGATCGGATTGGTCAGGATGCCGATGCTGTCTATCTCTATTGCAACGGTATCGCCATCCTTCATCCACACGGGCGGCGTCCGGGCCTGACCGACTCCGGCGGGCGTGCCCATGACAATCACATCACCCGGCTCGAGCGTCATGCATTCCGTCAGCAGGGTGATGGTTTCTGCAACGCCCCAGATCATGTCGGTTGTATTGGCGTCCTGCATGATCCGGCCATTGAGCCGGCTCTGGATTCGCAGACCGGTTGCGCCTGGCGCCAACTCGTCTGCGGTGACCACAGCCGGGCCAAACCCGCCCGTGCCATCAAAGTTTTTTCCAATGGTCCACTGGGGAGTCTTTTTCTGGTAGTCCCTTACCGACATATCGTTGAAGCAGCTGTAGCCGAACACACAGTCGAGGGCGTTTTCCATGGAGCAATGGTGCGCTGCTTTCCCGATGATCACGGCGAGCTCGGCTTCGTAGTCAAACCGCTCCGAAACACGCGGCCGGATTCCAGCTTCCCCATCGGCAACCAGCGAACTTGCACCGCGGAAGAAAAACCATGGGTATTCGGGCTTCTCGCGCCCGCCCTCCTTGGCGTGGTCGTAATAGTTCAACCCAAGGCAGACGATTTTTCCGGGCCTGGGAATGGGCGCCGCCAGATGCAGGCTGCTCAGGGGTTTGCGCGGTGCCGGCGAAGCCATTGCTGCGCGGGCCATAGCCTGTACATCGGTACCGGCTGCAAGGGCGCTTTGCAGATCCTGGGCCAGATCAACGGCAGTTTCTCCGTCCAGGACGGCGCTGCGGCAACCGCCCGGACTCAGGTAAGTAACAATTTTCATGGAATTTTCTCCTCAGGGTGGGCAACAAAAGCAATGGACCGTTGCGCCTGCTTCAAGCGGACGGACGGGGGGGCAGAAATCCCCCAGTGATCAACCCGGCCAGGCTGCCATTTCCAGTCCTCGGGGCCGCCGGCAACGTAGTCGCTTTCGATCTGCTGGACCTCCGCGGTGTATTCAATGACCAATCCGGCGGGCCCAACGAAATAGTTGAACGCGTTGTTTCCCGGGCCATGGCGCCCTGGCCCCCATTCAATGGGATATCCCGCGTCCTTCATGCGTCCTCCACCGCGCATCACCGAGTCGAGGTCGGGCATGACAAAAGCGATATGGTTCAGGCAATCGTTGTCAGCGTCAGCCAGCGCGATGCTGTGATGGTCAAATGGCTGCTCATGGGGGATACGCATGAACGCCATGATGCGGGTGCGGTCCGACAGGCGCAGGCCCAGAGCGCTCTCGTAGAAGGTCTGCGCTTGGGCCACGTCATGGCTGTTGAATACCGCATGCGCGAGGCGTATCGGCTGATCCGGGCTTTCAGCCGTTGTGATGTGACGCAGGTCACCCGAAACGAAACGCAGTATGCGTCCCTGGGGGTCGCGCACCAGAACCGCCTCGCCGCCATCAGGTCCTGCAACAGGCCGCCTCGTGGCCAGCAATTGCCCGCCATACTTTGGCACCTGATGTGCGATGCGATCCAGTGCAGCCGGGGAAGGTGAGCGGAATGTGATTGAAAGCAGGGCTGGCTCAGGACGGGGGTGCAGTGCCAGCAGGTAATGGTCTGCGCCACTCCCCCGGAGATAGACCGCCCCCTGCGCACGCCCTGCAACCGCGAGATTCCAGGTGTGGACAAAAAACGTCTCTGCTGCCGCTACATCGGGCACGCCCACATCCACACTGCGCAAGGATTCCACAAGAAATCGGGTACCGGTCGTCATGTTCAAGTCTCCATGCTCACTCAGCTTGTACACCTGCAAGCCGGATGGCCTTGCGTGTGAATTCAATGTCACGCGCCACAAACGCGTGAAAGGCATCGCCTGTGCTGTCCGTCGCCACAGCCCCGTGCATCGCGAAGCTTTCGCGCAAAGTTCCGGCAGCCACCACCCTGGAAACACTGCGCCGGACAAAGTCAGCAACCGGGGCGGGCAGACCGCTCGGCGCCAACAGACCAACCCAACTGGAAAACTCGAAGCCCCGCAAGGTTTCTGCAATGGCGGGTATGGAACCCAGCGGCTGCGATCCCGCCGCCATGCTGTGGCCCAGCGCCCGCAATCGGCCGCCTTTGACCAGCCCCATGGCAGCCGGTGCCGGAGTCAGCGTCCAATGGGTTTCGCCCGACACCACAGAAGCAACGGACTGGCTTCCTCCCTTGTAGGGCACATGCAAGGTCTCAAATCCTGCCACAGCCGCAAAGGCTGCGCCGGCAAGATGGCTGACGGATCCGGGCCCGGCGGAGGCCATATTGACCTTGCCACCCTGCGCCTTTGCCCATGCAATGAACTCGCCCACCGTGGTTGCCGCCAGGGAGGTATTGCAAACCAGCACATTGGGGAGCAGCGCCAGCAAGCTGAGATAGTCGAAATCCTTTAGGGGGTCGTAAGCGATGGCCTTCTGGAGCAGGGGTGCAACGGTGGTGGAGCTGCTTGATGCCGCCAGCAAGGTATAGCCGTCTGGAGCCGACATCTTGCCGGCCTCCATGCCAAGCGCGCCGGATGCCCCGGACCTGTTTTCAATCACCAGCGGCTGGCCCAGGAGCGGGGTCAGCGCATTCCCAACTATTCGCCCAATGGTGTCCACCGAACTGCCTGGTGCGTTGGGAACAACCAGGCGAATGGGTCGCAGGGGCCAGCCCGCGGGCTGGGCCTGAACAATCCATGGCGTGGCCATGGTCGTACCCATTGCCGCGCCCGCCAGCAGCAAGCGTCGCCGCGATGCACTGTCGGGATTACGCACGGGCATCGGACAATCCCAAAAAACGGCGGGCATTGCCGTGCACAAGCATCTCCCGGGTCGTTGCGTCAAACCCGGCAGAGTCCACCCGGTCCACGGGCTCGTGGTCGTGAAAATTGAAGGGGTAATCCGTGCCCAGCATGAGCTGGCTGGCCCCAAACTGCTCGACCAGATACCGAAGCGTCGCTTGGTCAAACACGAGCGTGTCGTAGTAGAGCCTGCCCGCCTGTTCCCTTGGGGATTGCGTGATGCTCTCGCCCAGCGCCGGGAATACCGACCATCCCTGTTGCAGACGCGGCAGCAGCAGGCCCAGGGTTCCGCCACCATGGCTGAAGGCCATGCGCAGTCGCGGCCTTCGCACAATCAGGCTGGAGGTGAGCATCGAAGCGGCAGCAAGGCCCACGTCGCCAGGGTAGGCGACAACCTGTTGCAATGGAGCCGGGCCAACCAGACGTTCCATCCCTGCGGGTCGCAGTGCATGAACAAACACGGCCGCACCCAGTGCCTCACACGCCTCAAAAAACGCGTCAAACTGGGGCGCTCCCACGGGCGCTCCATTGATATTGCTGCCGATCTCGACACCGGTGAAGCCTGGCGTGCGCATGATCGTCTGGAGCTCGCGGATTGCCAGATCCACATCCTGAAGCGGAACTGCGCCCAGACCGATCAGGCGCCCATCAGATTGGGCGACCATATCGGCAATCTGGTCATTGAGGTACCGAATCAGTTGCTGTGCGTCCTGGGGGCGCATCCAATAAGACAGCAGTTCCGGCATTGGTGACACGGCCTGGATTTGCAGCCCCATGGATGGCATGTCTGCAATGCGCTGGGCAACATCCCAACATTTTTCCGAAACCGTGCGGTAGTTCTTCCCGGCAATCATCACGCTGCGGTGGCAGGCATGGGCGGGGGCCATGGAAGGCCAGTCAGCCGGAACCGACGACCCCATATAGTGCGGGAAGTTTTCGGGTACCACGTGGGCATGGGTATCTATGCCGCAAGCGCAGGCCGTCGGATGCATGGGGGCTTTGTCTCCTAAAGCGCGCAGTCTAGGCGGCACTTGGCTATTCATCAAGATGATTTGCTGGATAGATAGAATCCATTTCATGGATATCAGAAAAGTGGACCTGAACCTGCTGGTCGTTTTCGACACCTTGATCGACCAACGCAGCGTGACCCACGCAGCCGAGGAACTGGCGCTCAGCCAACCAGCCACGAGCGCAGCTCTGGCACGACTGCGCAGACTGTTTGACGACCCGCTTTTCGTCAAGACCGGTCCCGCGATGCAACCGACGCCCCGAGCCCTGGAGCTGGCTTTGCCCATTCGCCGCGTGATCGCTCTGTTGCAGGAGGAAGTCCTGCAGGCCCCTGCTTTTGATCCCAGACGTTCGGACAAGACCTTCAACCTGATCGCTCCCGATATTGCCGAACTGATCTTGACACCGCGATTGCTGGCTCGCCTACAGGCCGATGCACCCGGCGTGCGCTTGCGGGTAGCGTCTATGCCGCGTCATGCTGCCGCAGAGGCGCTGGCTACGGGCTCTGCCGAGCTTGCCTTGGGGTACTTTCCCGATTTGCACAAAAGCGGATTTTTCCAGCAACTCCTGTTCCGGCACCGCTACGTCAGCATTGTCCGAACCGGGCATCCGGAAATCGGGCGGCGCCTGGGCATCAGGCAATACCTGGCGGCCCGACACGCAGTCGTTACGCCCGAAGGCCGTGAGCATCTGGTTGAGCGATTTCTGGTCGGAAAAAAAATTCATCGCAACGTTGTGCTGGAACTCTCCCATTTCACCAGTCTGCTTTCGATCATTGCCAAGTCTGACCTTGTGGCGACGGTGCCGAGCGACCTAGCTGATTTCTTTGCGTTGCAAGGCGGAATCCGCATTGTGGAGCCCCCCTTTCGGATGCCCACCGTTGAGGTGCACCAATTCTGGCACCAGCGGCTGCACAAAGATGCGGGCCATATCTGGCTGCGCGCTCTGGTCCACGAAACCTTGCGGGACTAGCCAGACCCCTGGCTCACCCGTGGGCCAGGCTGGCAGCCAGTACGCCAGCAATGCAGATGGCCTCGTCTTCGTCACCGGTGCCACCGCTGGCGCCAACGGCACCGATGATTTTGCCCTCAGCGTCCTTGATGACAACGGCCCCGGTCTGGGCAAGAAACTTGCCGTGTGCCGTTGCGGCGAGCGAAACAAAGAAATTAGGGTTGTCCTTGGCCCGCAGGCTGAGCCTGCGGCTGGAAGTGCCCATGCCCACTGCGCCCCAGGCCTTGGCGCGGGCGATATCAAACCGGAACATGCTGGCACCGTCCTCACTGGCGAAGGCTTTGAGATTGCCAGCCGCATCGAGCACGGCAATGCCCATGGGCTGAAGCCGCGAGGCTCGGGCTTGCGACAGGGCAGCGGAAATAATGGTGTTGGCTTGCAACAGGGTCAGTGAGGACAACTTCACTCCTTGAAGTAAAAATGAATGCCCGGTCAGTGCTAGCGATGCTACAACACCGCACGCGAAGCCACTCGCGGCGCCAGTTTATCGATCCTGCGGTGCAAACAGAGGGGACCTCGTGGGTTCAGCACACGAACTGCTGCCATGCACCCAAGCAGCGGTTAGTCAGACCCCGCCGACGCAGGCTTTGTTTTCGGTGACGACTCCCGGGCGACGTCGTAGACGAGTTCACGCAAAAACCGCACCGACGGATCACTCCCCACACGGGGATGCCAGTACTGCCGGATGGTGATTGCCGGTATGGCTTTTGGGAGCCTGACAACCTTGAGCGCGACGATCTGCGAAAACAGGTCGTACAGTTCCTGGGGGATGACAGCGACCATATCGCTGGCAGCTACGATGAAAGGAATGGCAGCGATATGCTGCGCGGTCATGGTCACAGTCGCGGAGAAGCTGGGTTCGCCAAGGTGGGACTCCAGCCATGCGGTCGTCGCGGGAATGGAGCTTGTGTGGACCTTGCGTGACGTACTGAATTCACGCCAGGTAAGCCGTTGGCCAATCCGCGGGTGATCACCGCGTGCGATGCAGACGTAGTCCCGCTGGTAGAGCCGCTGCTGGAATAGTTGCGAATCCGATGTGGTGAAAAAGCCGACTGCAATATCAATCTGGCCGGCCCCAAGGCTCAGGCTGAGATTTTCGGGGTTGGTTTGGATCGGTGAGATAAGTGCATGGGGTGCAACTTCAGAAAGTCTCCGGACCAGCCGGGGCATCAGGGTCATGGCCCCCAGCTCATTCATGCCAACGCGGAATTCCCTCGTGGTGGTGGCGGGGTCAAAGCGCTGGGAATCTTCAATCTCGGTCTCCATGATGCGCAGCACGCGAGCCGCCGGCTCTGCTATCCGCTGGCTGAACGGGGTTGCCTCCATGCGGTTGCCCATACGCACGAACAGTGGATCACCACAGCGCTTTCGCATGCGGTCCAACTGGTAGCTCAAGGCCGATTGCGTCGTTCCAAGCGAATGGGCAGCCCGCGTCACCGTGCCATGCTCGATCATGGCCAGAACCGTTCTCAGATCAGCGAGGTCAAGAAATTGGTTATCAAATTTATTCATGACCTGTATCTGCTTGATGATCTATCCAATTATCCTGCAGAACCCTAAAGTCCTGATCCAGATCAAAACATCTGCCCCAAAAAAGGGGCAGTGCCCTCCTGGCAGGAGACCATGAAAAACCCAGATCAAGCACAAGGCAGCGATGCGCCCGGATGCACGAGCGTACTTATTGTTGGTGCAGGTCCTGCGGGCCTGGCCCTGGCTGTAGAACTGGGGACCCAGGGGCACCACTGCATCCTGATCGAAAAGCATGAGCGCGTGGGCTACGCACCAAGAGCAAAAACAACGAACGTCCGCACCCGTGAACTTTTCCGGCGGTGGGGCATTGCCGATCGGCTTGCTGCCCAATCACCCTTTGGCGTGGACTATCCGTCCAATGTCGTATTTGCCACACGCATGGGTGGTTACGAATTGCACCGTTTTGCCAATGCCTTTCATTGCAACCCTGCCAGGGACGGACGCTGCTCCGAGCACGCGCAATGGATTCCCCAGTACAAGGTGGAGGGCGTGCTCAGGGCCCGTGTCGGAGAGTTGCCAACGGTGGACATCCGCTTCGAGACGGAACTGCTGGAATTCGCAGACGCGGGAGACCATGTCGTCGCTTCGCTGCGTGACGCCCGCACTGGCGCGGTCACGCAATGCCGTGCCGACTACCTGGTGGGGGCCGATGGCGCGCGCAGCACAGTCCGCGACAAGCTGGGCATACGCATGAGTGGCACATCGCCGCTCTCGCATAACCACAACATCATTTTTCGCGCTCCGGGGCTGGCCCGGCGGCATCAACTGGGCCCGGCAGTGATGTACTGGCTTGTTAATGGCGAAGTTCCCTCCGTCATATCGCCGCTTGATTCGGATGACCGCTGGACATTTGGCTGCCCCGCACTGCTCGACGCGGGCCTGGATCCTCAGTCGCTCATTCGTAAGGCGCTGGGCTTTGACATCGGGATTGAAATCCTCAGCCGGGACGAATGGACTGCGCACCAGCTTATCGCAGAGCGTTATGCACAGGGACGTGTTTTCCTCATCGGGGATGCTTGCCACCTTCATCCTCCGTACGGGGGCTACGGCATGAATATGGGCATCGGCGACGCACTGGACCTGGGCTGGAAGCTCTCAGCCATTTTGTCCGGCTGGGGAGGAAGTACTCTGTTGGACAGCTATGAAATCGAAAGGCGACAAGTGCATCAGCGGGTGGTAGCGGAATCCGTCACGAACCACGCCTCGGCCTCGGGCAAACTGGTTATGCCGGGCATCGAGGAGGCAGGAGAAAAAGGCGACGCCATCCGTGCCGAGGTAGGGGCCACCATTGCACAGCTTAAACAGCGCGAATTCCATTCCCTTGGCGTTGTGCTGGGCAGCCGATACCGAGAGTCTCCTGTGCTGGCTCCCGCCCCGGGTGGTACGGCAGATCTAGCGGACTCCGGTGACTACACGCCCCTTGCCAGGCCTGGCTGTCTCGCGCCCCATATGTGGCTGGCCGAGGGAAAAGCGCCCGGCGCATCGCTCTACGACCAATTTGCCACCGATGGATTTACGCTTTTGGCCACGAGCAAGCCCGCCAGCAATGCCCTGGATCAATTTGTCGATGCTGCCGCAGCACTTGGCATCCCGGTACGGCACTTGTCGCCCCTTCATTCAGGGCTCCACGACCTCTACCAGTGGGATTACGCGCTGATCCGTCCGGACCACTACATCGCCTGGTGTGGCGACAGTCTTTCCGAAGCGATTGGAATCCTCCCCATCATTTCCGGCAAGACCCACGACGCGCTCGTCTGAAATCATTGATCCCAACCCGAAGGAGACAAACTTGAATCCATTCCATCGCCGTACAATCTTTGCCCTCTGTGCAGCTGCTCTCGTGGTCTCCGGCTCAGCGCAGGCCCAGACAGCCACTCCGACCGCATGGCCCACCAAACCAGTTCATATCTGGGTGCCCGCACCAGCGGGCACTGCGCCGGATATCGTCGCTCGCGCCATGGGGGACAAGCTGTCAAAGGCCTGGGGCCAACCGGTCATCATCGAGAACAAGCCAGGTGCCGGGGGACTGATCGGGTTGAGTTCCATCAAGAACGGCCCCCAGGATGACCACAACTTTGCCTTCGTACCGGCCTCTGTCATCACGCTGTCTCCATATATGTACAAAAGCGCGCAGGTTGATGTCGTGCGGGATTTTGTGCCCGTTGCCCTGGTAGCGGAAAGTCCCATGATGATGGCGGTGAATGCCACTTCACCAGCTAATTCGCTGGCGGATGTCGTGGCCATGGCGAAAAAAGATCCCGACAACTTTGTTGTGACCTCGCCGCTGTTGTACTCCGTTCCGCATCTGGCGGGCGAACTACTTGGCAAAGTGGCGGGGGTGCCCATGCGGGCGGTTCCTTCCAGCAACAGCGGGGCAGCGATAGCAGCGGTCATGAACAATGATGCGCAAATCATCATCGACGGGATCCCAGCACTTGAGTCAATGGTCAAAGGCGGTCGACTCAAGGCAATTGCGGTTTTTTCGGATGGAAGGCTGCCGAACCGTGCGCAGATTCCTGCCGTGGTCGAGACCTACCCGGGGATGATCGTCAATGGCTGGTTCGGCATCATCGCTCCCAAGGGCACCAGCGAGAAGGCTATTGAGCGGGTTAACCGCGATGTGGGGCAGATCGCCCGTACGCCTGAGTTGACTGAGCGGTTTGATGCGCTTGGTGCCTATGCCAAAAGCCTCACCCCCGCACAATTTGGCAAGTACTGGAATGACGACCGCCTGCGCTGGGAAAAGGTTTTGCAGGACATTGGTGCAAAGCCGCAATAGTGCCAGCCGATATTTTTCATGCGAAGGAGAACCCATTGTGAATATCGAAATTGAAGCCGCCTACGTTGTTCTTGAAAGCCAGAACCCTAAGGCAATTGAAAAGTACTTCGGTGAGGTCATTGGCTTGATGCAGGGCGAACCAACCGATGCGGGCAGTTCCACCTGGCGCGCAGACGGCAAGGCTCAGCGGGTCATCCTGTCACAAGGGCCGGCCAACGATGCCCGATGCATTGGCTTTGAGGCCACAAGCCGTGCTGCATTCGACGACGTGGTGTCCAGGCTCGGCAAGCTTGGCCTGAATCCGGTACCAGGAACCGATGCGCACAAGCGTGAGAGGCGCGTTTCCGACCTGGTGCGCGTGACTGCGCCGTGGGGCGTCGATGTGGAAGTGGTTCTTGGCCTCCGGGAAGCGGCAAGTCCCTTCAGGAGTGCGGTCTACCCCAAAGGCTTTGTGACCAAGGATCAGGGCTTTGGCCATTTTGTATTTGGCGTTGCAGGTAAGGATGCCTACGAGGCATCCCGCCGATTCGCGCTCGATGGTCTTGGCCTTAAGTTGTCCGACTATCTGCGGATGCCCATGGGGCCCGCTGAGCTCAACGTATCGTTCTTTCACTGCAACGCGAGGCATCATTCGCTCGCCATTGCCAATTTGCCGGTGCCGGCCGTCGGGCAAAAGCTGCACCATATCAACTTTGAAGTCAGCCAGGTGGCCGACGTCGGAGCAGCCTACGAACGGGCTTTGGCGGCGGGAACACCGCTGGCCAATATGCTTGGACAGCATGAGAACGATGGCATGGTCAGCTTTTACAGTGTGGGGCCAGACGGATGGCAGATCGAGATCGGGGCCACAGGCCGGCAGATTTCCGACCATTGGGATGACGTCCGGGAATACAACCGCATCAGTCTCTGGGGCCACCAGCCACCCGCGGTTTTCGCACAAATGCAAGGCCTGAACGCCCCGGCAACGCAAACGGCATGAACCACAGTCCCAAGGCCCTTCCCCTATGAAACTGGTCACCTTTTCCTGCCGCGGACGCTATTCCATTGGGAAAATCATGGGAGACCATGTCCTCGACCTGCCGACTGCGGGCATCGGCTTACCCGATAGCATGATTGAACTGCTGGCAGGCGGAGCCGCCATGATGCAGCGTGTACGCGAGCTCGGCGCAGACATTGGCACCACCTACTTGTTGGCGGATGTGCGCATGGAAGCGCCTATACCCAAGCCAAGCAAGTATCTTGCAATTGGCATGAACTACGCCAAGCATGCCGAAGAGGCACGCCGGGCTGGTGTGCAAGTCCCCGACACCCAAGTCTGGTTCAACAAACAAGTGTCTTGCATCAACGGCCCGTTTGATGCCGTGCACATGCCCCGAGTCTCAGACAAGCTGGACTACGAAGCCGAGTTGGGAGTCGTCATTGGCAAGCGCTGTCGCCATGTGTCTGTTTCACACGCCCGCTCGGTCATTGCAGGTTATCTGGTCTGCAATGATGTATCCGTGCGCGATTGGCAAAAGCGCTCCGCGACCATGACCCTGGGCAAATCCTTCAACACCACGGGCCCGATAGGTCCCTGGATCGTGACAGACGATGAGGTTCCCGACCCCCACCGCCTCAACATGCGCATGCTGGTCAATGGCCAGGTGCGCCAGGAAATTTGCACAGGTGAAATGGTATTCAATATTTATGAGCAGATCGCCTATTTGTCTACTGTCATGACTTTGGAGCCGGGTGATGTTTTGGCTACAGGTACACCTTCCGGAGTGGGCGCGGCGATGGATCCGCCTTCATGGTTAAAAATAGGTGACGTGATGCGGGTCGAAATTGACGGGATAGGGCACATTGAAAACCTGGTGGTTGCCGAGCCCGCCGTGGTTATCTGAGGCAGGCATTTATATGAAAAGCAGGTTTATCCCGTGACCCTCAACCACACCCACGACCCCTTGGCCACCAGCTGGCTGGATTCGGCAAATGGCCATGCTGGCTTCCCCATCCAGAACCTGCCCCATGGCGTTTTCCGCCGCACTGCCAGCGCCG
>Ga0007834_1000198_pt1 | contig 20796 bp, 22 predicted proteins | sample CryBogCBE06Nov07_FD_71233 | JGI IMG/M metagenome (GOLD analysis project Ga0007834, IMG submission 71233) | Freshwater microbial communities from Crystal Bog, Wisconsin, USA - CBE06Nov07 | ecosystem: Environmental > Aquatic > Freshwater > Lake | place: Crystal Bog, Wisconsin, USA | collected...
ACACCGACGTGGCGGGCGATGAATTCGCGTGGATTTTCCAGATCCTCCAGAGATGGGGCAGATTGCATCAGCATGGTGTGGCTCTCGTGAAATCTGCGCTCGTCAGGCGCCGGCGGAAAACTTGGCGTAATCGGGTTCATCCATGAGCACGTCAAACTCAGCCATGTCTTTAATCAGGATCTTGAAAAACCAGCCGTTGCCCAGGGGGTCGGAATTGGCCAATGAAGGGTCGGCGCGCAGGGCTTCATTGACTTCGGTCACCTCGCCGGCGATGGGCATGAATACGTCGGCGGCGGCCTTGACGGACTCGACCACGCCTGCGACTTCGCCCTTGGCGTAGCTCTTGCCGACCTCAGGCAAGTCCACAAAAACCACATCACCCAGGGCATCCTGCGCGTGGAGGGTGATGCCGACAACGGCTGCCTCGTGGTCTTCGAGCTGGATCCATTCGTGGTCTTCGGTGTATTTCATCGTCATCTCAAACTCCTCGGTAGTAACGGGTGGGAACAAAGGGCATGGCGGAAACTTCCATGGGAACGGGCTTGCCGCGCACGATTGCATGAACCACGGTGCCCAGCGCAGCAAATTCTGCACCGACATAGCCCATGGCAATGGGGCGGTTGATGCTGGGCCCCAGCAGGCCACTGGTGACCTGGCCAATTAGTTTGCCATCCGGGCTTTGCAGTGGGGCGCCATCGCGCACGGGAATACGCTCCCGGGCGATAAGCCCGACCCTTTTTTTGGAAGGAAAATGGCCTGCAGGTGGCGTCAATCCAGCGTGGTCTGCTAGCAATGTTGTAGCTCCCGGGAATCCGCCCGCGCGCGCGCCACTGGCGCGCCGGACTTTCTGCATGGCCCAGAGCAGATTGGCTTCCAGCGGCGTGGTGGTCTGGTCGATGTCATGGCCATACAGGCACAAACCCGCTTCAAGCCGCAGCGAATTGCGGGCGCCGAGCCCGGCCGGCATCACTTCGGGCTGGGCCAGCAGGGCACGGGCGAGGTTTTCTGCCTGATCCTGGTGCACGGAAATCTCGAATCCGTCCTCACCGGTGTAGCCGCTGCGCGTCAGCAACAGCTCGACGCCATTCCAGTTGAAGCGCTCGCCGGTCATGAACACCAGCTTTTCCACTCCGGGCACCAGTCGGGCCAGCGCGTTGACAGCCAAAGGCCCCTGCAGTGCAAGCAGGGCTCGATCAGGCAAGGGGATGACCTGGCACATCGACCCGATCTTTTCCTGCATGTGGGCAGTGTCTCCATCCTTGCAGGCACCGTTGACGATCACAAAAATACCGTCCTTGCGTTTGAGGAACATCAGGTCGTCGATGATGCCGCCCTGCTCATTGAGGAGCAGCCCGTAGCGCTGCTTTCCCACCGCCAGATCGATCACATCCACCGGCATCAGGGTTTCGAACGCGCCAGCAGCCTGGGGGCCGGCCAGGCGCAACTGGCCCATGTGCGAGACATCAAATAGGCTCGCGGACTTGCGGGTTTGCATGTGCTCGGCCATGAGTCCGGCCGGATATTGCACCGGCAAGGAATAGCCGGCGAAAGGCACCATGCGGGCGCCAAGTTCCATATGGAGGGCGTGCAGCGGGGTGCGCAGCAGGGGCAAAGTTTCAGGTGAGGGTGTCACGCGAGGGCTCCGAGGGCAGTCAAACCTGCGCTTGCACACAGGCTGCCCTCGCTGTCCGCTTTACCTGAGAGATTCACGGTGTGCAGAAGGCTGCGCACCATTTGCCCCTTCGGTGGATTCACTCAAGGTGAATCTCTCTCCAGTGAGGAAGGCCTTTCGGGGCCCTGCCAGTCTTTTTGCCTGAGCGTTCAGATGCTGTTTTCGGCATCCTGCGCCGTCGGCGGTCTTCACGGGGAAGACGCTCTCCTGACCGCTTGAAGTATATCCGTACGCACGGCACCGGGGTTGTCGGCGATGTAGGCCCGGATGATGGATTCAAAATCCTTGTCGGCCATTAGCCCGAGGCCGCTGGCCCGCTCGTTGCCCACGACGCCCGGCCAGGTCGCCACAATGCCAGCGATGACCGGGTCGACCTGCCAGTCCAGTAGACCTCTGACGTCGGGGCCTGCAATTTTCTCCAGCGCTGCGGCCATGTCTTTCACCGAGGTGCACAGTGCAGGAAGGTTGATCCCGGTGAGCGGACCCCACTCGGCTTCGCTGGCTGTGGCGGAGCGAATGAGGCCGGCCACTGTGGATGCCGGCGACGCTAGCGCGACCGGAGTGTCAGCAGTCACGGGCACAGTCGAACGCACACCGGCCAGCGGCTCGCGCACCATGCCACTGAAAAAGCCCGATGCTGCGCCATTGGGTCTGCCGGGTCGCACGCTCACGGTCATGGGCCGGGCGCTGCGGCCCCGGATGAACCCCTTGCGGGTCATGTCGGCCACCAATTGCTCGCACATGAATTTCTGGATGCCGTAGCTCGTCTGTGGCGTGGGCAGGGTGAAGTCCTGGATCACATCAGGCCGGGGCAGCAGGGGGTGGAAGCCGAACACGGCAAGCGAGCTGGCGAACACAAATACGGGTTTGGCGCCCACTTCCCGGGAGGCCGCCAGCAGGGCCATGGTGGCAGACAGATTGCTGCGCATGCCCAGGTCAAAATCGGCCTCGCATTCCCCGCTGACGGCGGCTGCCAGATGAAAAATGACAGCGCTCTGCGCAATATCGGCGAGGGCCTGCGCATTTTTTTGCCCCAGGAGCGCGTTCAAGTCCCCGGCAAGGGACGACACGCGCGGGTCGGCCGCAAGGTCGGCAGGCGGCGCGGCTCTGTCCCACAGGGCGATCTGTTCAATGCGTTTGGGCGTGGCACCCCCTTGGGAGAGCTCTCCTTGGGCGAGCAGGGTGCGGGCGAGTCGGGCACCCAGAAAGCCTGCGCCACCGGTGATGAGAATTTTCATTTTTTCACTTCATTGGGTTGGAAATTGGACTGGAGTGGTGGCGCATAAAGCGCCAGCTGGCTGCGAACATAGTCCACATGCTGCCGCAAAGTGTAGACGCGGTCGGAAAAGTCCAGTGCAAATTTGGCCGATCGCGCCTCCGCCTCGATCTGGTCAAGTCGCATGCGCGCCGCTTCGGCGTCAGACGGGCTGAGGGTGCGGGACGCCATGTCACGCTCCAGGAACTTCAGCTCGCCATAGCGCCTAAAGAGGCGATTTTTTTGCCGCCACCCGAGCAGAAACGGAATGAGCTTGAAAACCGGTACGGCAATGGCAATCAGGGGCACCAGCAGAACAACTAGGCGCTGGACAAAGTTGGCGGCCCAGAACGGAAGGTAGCGCTGCAGGAATGGGCGACCGCTTCTGAAATACCGGTCTGATTCCTCGGCAACCGGGAAATCAGCGCCCTGGGCCCGGGGAAATTCGCCAGGCCGGTTGAAGAGGCTCGGTCCGCGGTGTGTCTGGTTTGCCGCTTCAAGCAGAAGGAAGGCCAGTGCAGGATGTAAGTCACTGCGGATGACAATCTGCGCGCCAGTCGCCAGCAAGGGCGTGTCGCGCGGGGGAAGATTGCGTGCGAAGTCGACCGAGCCGCGGCGCAAAACGATGGGCTGCAGGTAGGGAAAGCGCCGCGCGAGGCCTTCTACATGATCCAGTGCCGCCAGCTGCACAGCCGGATTTTGCAGCAGGTTCGTCACCGCTGGGGCTTGCGCAGACGCAATGAAAACGAGTGCATCCAGCTCGTGATTCACAAGCATCTGCGCGGCCTCCGTGGTGCTCTGCGTAACCAGTATCGCCTGCTGCGGGCCGATGCCATAGGCCTTGAGCAGATCCAGCGCAAGCTTTTGGTTCCCGCTGCCAGCCAGGCCCACGCCAACGCGTTTGCCAGCCAGCGCACCAAGGCCGCCGGACAGGTCGAGCTTGCTCGAGAAGATCCAGACGGCCTCGTAGCCGATGACGGCGAGGGTGCGAAGGCTGGTGTCACCGGTGTCGTCGTCGCTGGTTGCTGTGCTGTCCTGGGCCAGTGGGCCAAGCCCGCCTTGCACCAGCCCCACGTCCACCCCTGATCCGTCCTGTTGCAGCCGCTCCATATTCTGTACCGAGCCGGTCGAGGTTTGGACATTGAGCGTCACGCCGTTGGCTGCAAAAAACTGCCTGTATTTCAGTGCAAACTGGTAATAGGCACCGTCAGCAGCACCCGCCGTCATCGTGATGCTGCGCGGAGGCGAAGGGCTGAAGTAGCGGGCGATCAGCCAGACCGCTGCGAGTAGCGCAACCATCAGCGCAAGCCAGAAGGCAAGCACCTGTTTGCGCGAAAGATTCGGGACAATCAGCATGGGGGATCTTTCAGCGGGCTCGCAGTTCAAAGAGTTTGTCGCGCGCAGCAGCCAGATGTTCGCGCAGGGTGTACCACCGGTCAGCAAAGCGGTCGGGCAGGTCGAGCCGCGCCACCTGCTCCTCGATGGCGTCGAGCCGCGTCAGCAGATTGCGCAATTCCAGTGGCCGGTCTGCGGCCACGGGTTGTATTTCTGCCTCGATAAATTTCAACTCCCCATAGTAGTTCTGCAGGACGGCGTTGACCCGCCAGGCGAACAGGCGGGGAATCCAGCGCAGCACAAGAATCCCCGCCAGCAAGACAGGTGCGATGGCGTACAGCAGCAATTCAGCCCATTGGGCACTGTGGTAGGGCAAAAAGCGTTCAAGCCAAGGGCGGTCGTCAAAAGCCATTGCACTGGCAGTAGGCGAGAGTGGGTAATCCGTGTCCCGCAGCTGGGGAAACTCCCCGGCCCGCTGCAGGAAGCTCGCCCGCTCGTGGACTTCCTGGGCGGTATCCAGCAGGACCCGCTGCAGCGCTGGGGCCATTCCCTTGTTGACCAGCAGATGGGTTTTGGCTGCCACCATGCTCTGGTCGGTCGGCGGGATGTCGCCGCGCAGTTCAATGCTTCCTTCCGGTAGGACGAAGGATGTAAGCCGCGGCTCGCGTGCAACCATGGCACTGGCCCGTTCGATGCCGAATATCTGGATGCCAGGCGCATGGGTCAATTCGCGAACTGATGCAGACAATTCGCTGCCAATTTCAATCATTGCGTCAATATTGCCGTTTTGCAATGCGAGGGTTGCGCGCCGTGTATCGAGGGCTTCGAGCCGGAGGTCGGCAGGCGTCAACTTGGCGTGCGCCAGCAAAAGCGCGGTTGCAACGCCGGTTGGGGTCGCTGGATCTCCACAGGCCACATGCAGGCCGCGCAAGTCAGACAAGTTCGAAAGATTGGGCACGCGGGTGAAAATCCACAGGGGCTGCTTGCCCACTACGGCCAAGGCCTCTACATCGGGTGGCGCAAGATGCGAAAGCAATCCACTGGCAAATGTTGCCCGGGCCGGGTTGCCCGGTCCGCCAAGGGCCGCAATGGCTTCGGCGGCATTTTTTGCGGTCTGGATATCCAGACGGATGCCCAGGCGATCCAGCTTGTCGCGGTAGCGCGCTGCCAGCTGCATGCCGGAGCCATCCGGCGATTCCACGATCAACAGCATGCTGCGCGGGGGCAGAGGCAAGGCTATCGTGCTGGCCCAGAGGATGGCCGCCAGTGCAAATGCCACAACCGGTAGGTAAAAGAACCCCCAGCGGCGTCGGTAGAGCAACAGCAGTTTCATGCCCGGATTCAGCGGCCCCGCAGGCGGAACACCTGGCTGCGCACAAAACCGATGTGCTGGTGCAGGAGGTAGAAGCGCTCCATGAGTGCCTGCGGAGTGGCAAAACGCTGCATGGCGCGCTCCATCTGCTCAAGACGGCTGTGGTATCTGGACAGGTCTATTCCGGATATGGAGTCCAGGGTGAGGTCGTGCTCGATGTATTTCAATTCCCCGTACCAGCGATTGACGCGGCTCTCCAGCACCCAGCGGAAATAGGCCGGAATCAGCCGGGCCAAAGCCCAGGCCAGCAAGCCAATCGGCGTAACGATCAGCACGATACGCCAGATGGCCTGGGCCCACCAGAAGCTTACCTTTCGCTCGAGCCAGGGCAGTCCATGCAGCAGGGTCTTGCGCGCGTCAGCCGAGGCCGGAAAATCCAGCTGTTTGAGATTGGGGAACTCGCCACTCCTGTTGAATAGGCCCGCTTCACTGTGGACCTCGCGTGCGACAGCGGTGACCAGGCGTTTGAGCGACGGAGGCAGGCCGTCCCGCGCCACCAGGCGGGCCGTGGTGGCGAGCACGTTCATGTCCTGCGCAGGGTAACGCCCCTTGGGGTCAAGCATGCCCTGTGGCAACAAACGTGCTTCCAGGTAGGGGACGCGCTCCGTCACGGCGGCCGTGCGTTTGAGGTGCACCAGCGCGACGCCGGGCGTTTCCAACAAGGTTCCGACCAGCGGCGCACGGGGTGAAGAGACAAACATGGCAATGTCCAGTTTGCCCTGCTCGAAAGCCGCGACCACTGCCTGCCCGTCAAAGGGGCTGATGCTGATGTCGCTCTCGAGCAAACCCGCCGTCTCGAACAATTTGAGGGCGACCATGCGGCTTCCGCTGCCAACCGGGCCGACCGAGACCCGCAAACCCTGCAATTGGGCCAGTGAATCGATATCGTGAATTCGGGAGAATATCCATACGGGTTCCACGTCCACATTCGCCAGGGTCTGGATCCGTGCCTGACCCAAGGCGTCGTAGGCGCCCGCAAGCGAGCCGAACCCCGCTTGCAAAAAAGCAAGATCGCTTGCATCGCCGGATTGGGCGTCGGCCACCATCCGCTGCATGTTTTCCACCGAGCCTGCCGACGGAAGAACCTCCAGCTGCACCCCGTGCTCCGCCAGTTTCTGGGCGCATCGCAATGCATTGGCGTAATACACACCGCCCGGCGTGCCGGTGGTCATCCGCAGGTGTGCGGATGGGATGGGAAATACCCAGATCCACAGCACCGCAACTACCGCCAGGGCCACCAGAGAAATCGGCCCATGCACCCAAAGGTGCCGGTTCTGGAACATGCGGGTGATCTGCATTGAGGGGGATGGCTAAGTGGCAGCCCCCTTTATAGCGCAGACGACTGGCATGCAGTCCGTCTACATGCCTGCGTAGTTGGGCCCGCCGCCGCCTTCCGGGGTAATCCAGATGATGTTTTGCGTTGGGTCCTTGATGTCGCAGGTCTTGCAATGCACGCAGTTTTGCGCATTGATCTGCAGGCGGTCCTCTCCGGCCTCAGACTTGACGAACTCGTAGACACCTGCCGGGCAATAGCGGCTTTCGGGGCCGGCATACACGGCCAGATTGGTCGCCACGGGGATTCTGTCGTCCCTCAACGTCAGGTGGGCTGGCTGGTTTTCGGCATGGTTGGTGTTGCTGATAAACACGCTCGAAAGCCGGTCGAAGGTGATTTTGCCGTCGGGCTTGGGGTAGGCAATTTGCGGGCACTGGCTAGCGGGTTTGAGGTAGCTGTAGTCGGGCTTGTCGCGATGCAGTGTCCATGGAATATGCCCGCGCAGCGCAAGCTGCTCCAGTCCGTTCATGAGGCTGGCTGTTACCAGGCCGCGCTTGAACCAGGTTTTGAAGTTCCGTGCCTTGTTCAGCTCGGCGTGGAGCCAGGATTTATCGAAAGCCTCCGGGTAGGCGATGAGTTCATCGTGTTGCCGCCCTGCAGCCAGGGCATCAAAAGCCGCCTCGGCGGCCAACATGCCGGTCTTGATGGCTGCGTGGCTGCCCTTGATGCGACTGACGTTGAGGTAGCCCGCTTCGCAGCCCACCAGTGCACCACCAGGAAAAACCGTCTTGGGCAGGGAGAGGATGCCACCGGCAGTTATGGCGCGTGCGCCATAACCGAGACGTTTGCCGGGCTTGACGCCCTTGGCCGCGTCGCCTTCGAGGTACCAGCGGATATTCGGATGCGTTTTCCAGCGCTGCATTTCCTCAAATGGGCTCAGCCATGGGTTGCTGTAGTCCAGGCCAGTAATGAAGCCCAGCGCAATCTTGTTGTCCTCGGCGTGGTAGAGAAACGCGCCACCGTAGGTGTCGTTGTCCATGGGCCAGCCAGCGGTGTGCATGACAAAGCCAGGTTGATGGCGGGCCGGATCAATTTCCCACACCTCCTTGATGCCAATCCCGTAGCTTTGCGGATCACGGCCTTCATCGAGCTTGAAGCGGGCGATCAACTGCTTGCCCAGATGCCCACGTGCGCCTTCGGCAAACACGGTGTATCTGGCGTGCAATTCCATGCCGAGCTGGAAATCGTCGGTCGGCTCGCCATTCTTGCCAATTCCCATGTTTCCAGTGGCGACGCCCTTGACGGAACCGTTGTCGTTGTAGAGCACTTCAGCCGCCGCGAAGCCAGGGAAGATTTCCACGCCCAGCGCCTCGGCCTGTTCCGCGAGCCAGCGGGTGACAGCTCCCAGACTCACGATGTAGTTGCCGTGGTTCTGGAAGCAGCCGGGCAGGAGAAGATTGGGAACGCGCAGGCTGCCTTTCTCGCCCAGGAAAATCATGGCGTCGTCGGTGACTGGCTGGTGCAGGGGAGCGCCGCGTTCCTTCCAGTCGGGAAAGAGTTCGGTCAGGGCGATGGGGTCCATGATGGCCCCGCTCAAAATGTGCGCGCCTGGTTCGGATCCTTTTTCAAGCACCACCACCGACACCTCGGTGCCGCGGGCCAGTGCTAGCTGTTTGAGGCGTATGGCTGTGGACAGGCCACCGGGACCGCCGCCAACCACGACCACGTCATACTCCATGGCTTCGCGCGGACCGAATTGGCTGAGGATTTCTTGTGGGCTCATGGAATGTCTCGCTGATAATCAAACCGGGTTTCGAACTGCGGGCATTCTAGTTGGCGCGGCCCGTTCGCGTGACAAAACTATTTACTTTAGACTGGAGATTCTTTATGTCTTTTAGCATCGATCTGGCGGGCAGGGTCGCCTTGGTTACTGGTGCATCCAGCGGCCTCGGTGCGCAATTCGCCCGTACGCTGTCGCGGGCGGGTGCGGCCGTCGTTCTGGCCAGTCGCCGGGTGGACAAGCTCAAAGCGCTGCGGGCCGAGATCGAGAGTGAAGGTGGTGATGCGCATGTGGTGGAGCTCGATGTGACCAGCCATGCGAGTGTGAAATCTGCTGTTGCACACGCCGAAACCGAGGTCGGATCCATTGACATCCTTGTCAATAACTCGGGTGTGAGCACGACACAGCGCATCCAGGATGTGGCCGAGGAAGACTATGACTTTGTCTTCAATACCAATGTCAAAGGCGCGTTCTTTGTTGCACAGGAGGTTGGCAAGCGCATGCTGGCGCGTGCGCGCGGATCGGCACCAGGGACGTACACCGGGGGGCGAATCATCAATATCGCCAGCATGGCCGGACTCAAGGTGCTGCCCCAGATCGGCGTGTACTGCATGAGCAAGGCCGCCGTGGTGCAAATGACCAAGGCCATGGCATTGGAATGGGGCAAGTTCGGCATCAACGTCAACGCCATTTGCCCGGGCTATATCGACACCGAGATAAATCACCACCACTGGCAGACCGAGCAGGGTCAGAAGCTGGTGGCCATGCTGCCGCGCAAACGCGTGGGCAAGCCCGAAGATCTGGATGCCCTGATTGTTTTGTTGGCCAGCGACCAAAGCCATTTCGTGAATGGCGCCGTGATTGCCGCCGATGATGGTTTTGGCGTGTGAGGTTCACCGATGCGATTTGAAATTCCGGAGCAAAAGAAATTTGTCCATGAATCCAGGATCCCGATTCGCTGGGGTGACATGGACGCCATGGGGCATCTGAACAATGGCAGTTATTTCCGTTACCTTGAGACGGCCCGCATCGACTGGATGTACGCCATTCTCGGGGAGCTCAAGCCTTCGGGCGAAGGCCTTGTGATCGCCAATGCCTTCTGCAACTTTTACCAGCAACTGGTGTATCCGGGCGATGTGCTCGTGAAGATGTACGTGAGTGATCCGGGGCGCACAACCTTTGAGAGCTGGGCCACGATGGAACGCAGTGACCAGCCCGGAGTCATCTGTGCCGCTGGGGGTGCGACCATGATCTGGGTGGATTTCGGTAGCCAGAAGGCAAAGACCCTGCCGCAGTGGCTGCGAGATTTGGCCGGCTCGGCCTAGACTGCTCCGCCCTGACGCACGACCCGCCATTCCTGCGCATGGGCCTGGGCATAGGCTGAGGCATCGGCCCGGTTGTCGTGCTGCCACGGATGGAAGTCTGCGCGGAGGTAGTCACGCAAGCGACCCGCAGTCAGCCAAGCCCATCCGCCACCCCGTGACGGGCGGCCAAAAAAGAAATTCGCTGCCGACCACCAGGTGGAGGGTTTGAAAAGCGTTCCGTCGTGCCAGAGGTTGTTGACGGTCTGGCGCATGGCGTCCGTGCTGAAAAGCAGGCTGACGTAGAAAAACCACCGGATCCGCCACTTGGCATTGCCGCTGACGGCCTGGTAGAGATCAAAGGCCACCGCCTTGTGTTCGGTTTCCTCCAGGCTGTGCCACAGCCAGACGCTGCGCATGGCCGGTTCTGCGCCCTCGAGCATTTCGGGGCGCGCCAGCATGACCTCGGCGAAAACAGCCGTGTAATGTTCGAATCCCGCTGTCACCGCCAAGTGGTGCAGCGGGTTGATTTTCGCGGACCGGGCAATGCGCCTGGCAGCGCGCCCAGCCCATGCGTTGACCAAGCCCTGGCGTTCAAGCTGGGCGTTGTACTGGGCGTGGACATGCCGGTGGGTGGCCTCCTGTGCGCTGAAATCGCGTATCTGGCCGCGCAGGTTTGCATATTCGGGTGTGTTGGGCAGCATCTTCGCGCAGGCCTGCACCGAATCGATGAACTGCTGCTCCCCCACGGGGAAGCTCATGGACAGGGCGTTGTAATAGGCGGTTCGGAATGCGTCGCCACCGTGCCAGTGGCGCCCAAAGCCCTGGCTCAGGTCAATATTGAGCCTGCGCACGCTCAGTGCCTGGGCCGGATTATTGGGGTAATTTGCAGTATCCATAGAGCAGAATATACTGAGCTTTATTCAGATTTGAAACTCGTATTGTGCTCATGTTTTGAAAGGCCAACCAGTGCCCGGAAAGAAGCCAACGAAACCCTTAACCAGCCTGCGCCGCGAGCCATCCCAGGAGCGAGCCCAGCGCACCATTGAGACCATTTTTCAGGCTACTGCTCATATTGTCGAGGCCGATGGGGAAGCGGCTTTGAGCACCAACAAGATCGCCGCCAAGGCCGGTTTTTCGGTGGGTACGCTCTACCAGTACTTTCCCACCAAAGAAGCGATCCTGCTGGCCATGATCGCGCGCGAACGCAGGCGCGTACTGGACCAACTCGGTGCCATGGTTCAAAAAGCGGAGCAGGATGGTGCCAATCCGCGCCGGCTTGTGGCAGATCTTATCCATATTTTGGTTGAGTCTTTTGCTGCCGGACGGGGCGTGCGGCGGGCCATGATCCGCCTGGCCTGGCAACTGGACCACCATGACACGCTGACCCAAGGGCTGCGCGAGGCCAGTGAGGCGATAGCGCTCTATCTGGCGCGGATGGCCGGTGTACCGGGGGGAATGTGTTTGCGCACAGGCCCGGCCACGCTATTTGTGGTGACCCGTGCGGTGATGGGCACGATCCGAAGCGCTTCGCTGGAAAAGTCGGCGCTGCTGGGAAGCCCGGAGTTCGAGGCCGAACTGGTCCGGCTTGCCATGGGGTTGCTTGTTGATGGTCCTCCCGTGCCCGAGCCGAGGCCCTAGGCCCTGGTCTTCGGGATTCGGCCCATCAAATAAAATTCCGGGTTGGGCATCATGTTGCTGAAGCTGGCCATGCGGTTGGACAAGCCGAAGAAGGCCGTGATCGCCGCAATGTCCCAGATGTCTTCGTCGTCAAAGCCCTGCGCATGGAGCGGCGCAAAGTCAGCATCGGACACTTCGTCCGAATGCAGGCAGACCTTCATGGCGAAGTCGAGCATCGCCATCTGGCGGGGGCTGATGTCGGCCTTTCGGTAATTGACGGCAACCTGATCTGCCACCAGCGGCTTTTTCTCGTAAATGCGCAGGATCGCGCCGTGGGCCACTACGCAGTAAAGGCAGTTGTTGGCCGCGCTCGTCGTGGTGACGATCATCTCGCGGTCACCCTTGCTGAGGTTGCTGGTCCGGCCTACACTTTCGGGCAGCATCAAGGCATCGTGGTATGCAAAGAACGCGCGCCATTCTGCTGGGCGGCGGGCAAACGCCAGAAAGACGTTGGGCACAAAGCCGGCCTTCTCCTGGACCTCCAGCACTTTGGCCCGGATGTCTTCGGGCAGATCCTTGAGTTCGGGTGGCGGATAGCGGTTCATGCGTAGTCTCCGTTGCTTGGCAGTCCATTATCCTTGGCTCATCACCACAGGAGAAAACCGATGAGCGATCCCATCTTCGACCAGGGCCTTGCCATGCGCAAGGCCGTGCTGGGCAATGCCTATGTGCAAGCGGCGCTGGACCGGGCGACCGACTTCACCCGCCCGCTGCAAGACCTAGTCACGCGGCACGCCTGGGGCAACACCTGGCAACGCGATGGAATTGACCTGAAAACACGCAGCATCGTCACGGTGTCGATGCTCGTGGCCCTGGGTCGGATGCATGAGCTGAAAATCCATGTGCGTGGCGCTTTGAACAATGGGGTCAGCAAGGCCGAGTTGCAGGAAATCTTCCTGCATGCCAGCGTTTACTGCGGCTTTCCGGCGGCAGTGGATGCCTTTCGGTCCGCTGCGGAAGTGATTGACGCCGTTGACTGAAGGCCATCCCCGCCCGCGCTTGCATGGCGGCTAGGGTGCTTTGGGGTGCGGCGGCTTGTGCGGGTGCAGTTGGGCCGCCTGTTCCTGCTTCTGTTTGCGTGCCTGCTCGCGCTGTTGCCTGACCTGTTCGTGCTGCGCCTGGCGGCTTGCGCGATCGGCCGCCGGGTTGGCGCTTGCGCCTGCATTCCCTACTGTACCCCGGCGGTGTTTCTGCACAAACTGCTGGAAGCTCTGTCCTTCGCCGAGTTTGCCGCGCTGTCGCAACTGGCCTTCCATGAAGCTGCGCTGGACCTGCTTGTATTGCTGGACGCGGCCCTCGTTGGGCGTACGCAAGCGGTTGAAGAAGGGCGGAACGCTGGCGTGTAGCCGTGGCGCCTCCCCGTTGCGCGGCGCAAAGCCCGCCGCACCCTTGGCAATTTCGACATTGCCGTGCTCGCTGGTCAGCGTGGTCGCGCCTTCATTGACGCGGTCATGGGTGCCGGCTGGTACGGTATCGGTCGCGAGTGCATCGGGCACGATCACGACCTCATGGTCCGTGCCCCGCACGCCAATTGTGGCAGTTGAGGTCACTATCCTGTATTTGTCGGGTGTGCCGATCTTGCCGATCCAGCCAGTGACCGAGCGCAATGCGCCGCGCAGCAGGTTGAGGGCAGCCACGTCGCTTGGCTCGCCCTGGGCTACGTATTGGTCAATACGGACCGCGCTGCCCTGGCGGACTGCAAGGTAGCCGCCATCGTTGAACTTGGCGTGCAATTCCGCGCCACGACCGGTTTCGATCAGATCGCCTTGCTGCAGGGCCATGCCCGTTTCAGCTGCCATGGCGTTGCCACCGCGGGTAACGCGGACACCGCCATTGACGAAGTCGGCTACGCCGATACCGCCCGCGGCGGGGTCAGGCGCGTTGCCCGCAGGTGACCCGGAGCCGCCGGAGCCGACCTGGGCCCAGCCAGCGGGCAGGCCGCTGGCGAGGCCCAGGGCGCCCACGCTGCGCAAAAGTTGCCTTCGCAGCCTGTTTTGAAGTGAAATGCTTTGCATGCCAGCGCCACTCCTTATTTTCTAGCTACTAAAAGTGTAGCGATCCAGCGTATATTTGTGTCAACCCGCCATCAGCCGTTGCACCAGCTCGGCGGCCGTCGAAGCCTTGAATTTTCGCATCAACCGCGCGCGGTAGATCTCGACCGTGCGGTGGCTGATGCCCAAGGCGCGGCCCATCTGCTTGGAAGTCAGGCCCTGCATGAGCTGGGCCGCCACCTCCCGTTCGCGCGGCGTCAACTCGGCTTTCACGGGCCGTGTGGCGCTGAGGTCTTCAAAGCTCCAGATGCCAGCCCCATGCGGCGTACTGCGATCCAGTGCCCGGCCACCCACATGGCACCAGAACAGCTCGCCAGCCAGGCGCCCGCCCACGCGCCGCATGATGCGATTGTCTGCATAGTGACCGCGTGCGTTCATGATGGGCGCGATGCGGCGACCAATGCGTTCGTATTCATCCGCGCTCGGATACAGGATCTGGAACGACTGCCCGACTAGGTGCTGGCGGTCCGCGCCAAACATCTCGCACAAAACCTCGTTGCAGTCCACAATAGCGCGGTTGCGCGAAAGTGCCATGCCGACCGGCGCGAGCTCGAACGCCAACCGGTAGTCGATGGTGTCAGTCATCGCGTGTTCCCAACATTAGGCAATACTACGTATGTGACTACGTAGTATCGTTTAAGTACCAACTGTCTGAAGGAGACATGATGAACAAGATTTACCCCAGCGCTGCGGATGCCATCCGCGGAGTTGTCAAGGATGGGGCCCTGCTGGCCGTCGGAGGCTTTGGCCTGTGTGGCATTCCCGAGGCCCTGATCGCAGCTGTGCGCGACAGCGGTGCGCAGAACCTCACCGCCATCAGCAACAACGCCGGCGTTGACGATTTCGGCCTGGGCATATTGCTGCAGACGCGGCAGATCAAGAAGATGATTTCGTCGTATGTCGGGGAAAACAAGGAGTTCGAGCGCCAGTATCTGGCCGGGGAGTTGGCACTGGAATTCACGCCCCAGGGCACGCTGGCCGAGAAGCTGCGCGCTGGCGGAGCTGGCATACCCGCCTTTTTTACCAAGACCGGCGTGGGCACCCTGGTGGCCGAAGGCAAGGAGCTGCGCGAATTCGACGGCGAGACCTATGTCATGGAGCGCTCCCTTGTGCCCGACGTGTCCCTGGTCAAGGCGCACCGGGCAGACCGCTCGGGTAACCTGCAGTTCCGCCTGACGGCCCGCAACTTCAACCCGGCTGCGGCCATGGCCGGCAAGATCTGCATCGTTGAGGTGGAGGAGATCGTCGAGACGGGCGACATCCTGCCCGACCATGTCCATCTGCCCGGCATCTATGTGCACCGCATCGTGCTCAATGCCACGCCGGAAAAGCGCATCGAAAAACGCACCATCACCGACACAAGTGGAGTCTGACATGCCCTGGAAACAAGACCAAATGGCCGCTCGTGCGGCCCACGAACTCGAAGACGGCTTCTACGTCAACCTCGGCATTGGCATTCCCACCCTGGTGGCCAACCATGTGCCCAGCAACAAGGAAGTCTGGCTGCAAAGCGAAAACGGCATGCTGGGCATCGGCCCTTTTCCAACCGAGAACGAGGTCGATGCCGACCTCATCAATGCCGGCAAACAGACTGTCACCACCATCAAGGGTTCGTCCATTTTCGGGTCGGACCAAAGTTTTGCCATGATCCGCGGCGGCAAGATCAACCTGAGCATCCTGGGGGCCATGCAGGTGAGTGAAAAAGGTGATCTGGCCAACTGGATGATTCCGGGCAAGATGGTTAAGGGCATGGGAGGCGCCATGGACCTGGTCGCCGGCGTCAAGCGCGTGATCGTTCTGATGGAGCATGTGGCGAAAAAGAAGGACGGCAGCGAAGAGATGAAAATCCTGCCGGCCTGCACCTTGCCCCTGACCGGTGTCGCCGTAGTTGACCGGATCATCACGGACCTGGGTGTTTTTGATGTCATGCCCGAGGGCCTGAAGATTGTGGAGCTCGCTCCAGGCGTGACGCGCGAGTTTGCCCAGAGCAAGACGGGCGTGACGCTGCACTGAGCGGCTTGGCTGACGATGGCTTCCCTTGAGGCGCTCCTTGGGCTGCGGTCCATCTGGGGTTTGACCGGGTTGCCGACGCAAGCGGTGGAACAGGCAATCCTCACTGGGGGGGATCCGGTTTTGCCGTCGTCTTTTGCCGTGGGTGCCGCTGCGCAGGCCAGCATCGCCGCTGCCGCACTGGCAGCCTGCGAGTTGGGCCATGTGCGCGGTGCTGAGCGCCAGACAGTCGCCGTGGAAATGGCGCATGCCGCGCTCGAGTGCACGGCCTGGTTCAGCCTTGACGGTCAAACGCCAGAGGCCTGGGACAAATTTTCGGGCCTTTACCGCTGCCGCAGCGGTTGGGTGCGCCTGCATTCCAATTTCGCCCATCACCGTGACGGCGCTCTCAGGCTTCTCGGGCTGAACCCTGAGCAAGCGGGCCGGACGGATGTGGAGCTGGCGCTGCTGCAATGGGACCCTGTGGATTTTGAGTCGGCTACCGCCGAGCGCGGTCTGGTCGCCACAGCGCTGAGAAGTTTTGATGAATGGGATGCCAGTCCGCAGGGAATAGCTGTCGCTGCACAGCCCTTGTTTAGCCTTGAGCGACTGGGTGACGCGCCACCGCTTCAGTTGCCCGAGTTGCCGGTGCTTGCCCGACCCTTGCAGGGGCTGCGCGTGCTGGAACTCACGCGAATCCTTGCCGGGCCGGTAGGCGGGCGGGCGTTGGCTGCCTATGGGGCCGACGTCCTGCTGGTCAACGGTCCCCACCTGCCCAATATTGCTGCCATTGCCGATACCAGCCGGGGCAAGCGATCTGCCCATGTTGATCTGCGCACCGAGGGAGGCCGCGAGAGCCTTGCATCCCTGGTCTCGGCGGCCCATGTGTTTGTTCAGGGCTATCGCCCCGGCGGACTGTTGGAACGGGGTTTTGGGTCCCGCGACCTTGCGGCCATGCGTCCTGGCATTGTCTGCGTTTCACTGAGCGCGTACGGCTCTCAAGGCCCGTGGGCGGGGCGACGCGGCTTTGACTCGCTGGTGCAAACCGCGATGGGTTTCAATGAGGCCGAAGGCCGTGCTGCGGGGGGCGATCGGCCCCGCGCCTTGCCCATGCAGATACTCGACGAGGCCACCGGATACCTGATCGCACTGGCTGCCTGTGCCGCGCTGATCCGGCAGCAGCGCGAGGGCGGCAGTTGGCATGTGCAGGTATCCCTGGCCCAGACGGCAAATTGGCTGCGCGGCCTCGGCCGGATTGCGGGTGGGTTCGCGATAGCCAGGCCGGATATGGAATCCTATGTCCAAGCGAGCCCCAGCGGATTTGGACTCCTGCGTGGCCTGCGTCATAGCGCAATGCTGGGGCGCACACCAGCAGGCTGGGATTTGCCGTCGATGCCGCCGGGCACCCATCCAGCGGCCTGGTAATGGTCAAATACGGCTGAAGCCATCGAAAAATGGTCATTTGTCGCTACTGAAAATATAGCAATTCGCAGATGGAGCCTAAGCTTGGGGTCGGGGAGCTGCAGATGATTTACGATGCCTCATCCGCCTAAACATTGCAATCCCATGACCCAACCCAGCCTGAATTTCGTTACTTGCCCCGACGCATCGGGAAGCCACAAGATGGCTTACTGGCAGTGGGGTGATTCGAGTGCGACGCAGGTGGTTGTGTGCGTGCACGGGCTTTCGCGCCAGGGGCGGGATTTTGATGTGCTGGCCCAGGCTTTGCTGGCGCGTTCACCTGTGCCGCTTCGGGTGGTATGTCCGGATGTGGTGGGCCGTGGCAAGAGTGATTGGCTGCAGGACCCGATGGGTTACCAGATACCCACCTATGCCGCCGACCTGCTGGTCATGCTGGCCCAGTTGCACGCGCAGAGCCCGCTGGGCGTGCTCGATTGGGTGGGCACCAGTATGGGTGGCCTGATCGGCATGGCGGTCTGTGGCACGCCGGGCTTGCCGCTTCCGGTGCCGGTGCGCAAGCTGGTGCTCAACGATGTCGGGCCGGTGGTGCAGTGGAAATTCATCGAGCGCCTGCGCACCTATCTCGGCAAGGCCGGCTACTTTGCGACGGTGCAGGAAGCGGCAGACGCCATGTGGGCCATTTCCAGCAGTTTCGGGCCGCACACGCCCGCGCAATGGCTCGCGCTGTCCACACCGATGGTCAAGCCCCTCGATTCGGGCTGGACCCTGCACTACGACCCGGCAATCGCCGAGCCGGTGCGCGTGACCACACCTGAAGCCGCAGCCCAGGGCGAGGCCTTGCTGTGGCAGCTTTACGACCAGATCACCGCGCAGACCCTGCTCTTGCGCGGCAAGGACTCCGACCTGCTGGCACCCGATACCGCGCAGGCCATGCAGTTGCGCGGCCCCAAAGCCCACCTTGTGGAGTTTGCCGGAATCGGCCATGCTCCTACTTTGATAGCTGAAGATCAGGTCAGCGCCGTGGCCTCCTTCCTGTTTTCTTCATGAGGCTGTCCGCTTGAAAAGTTTGCCCGGCGCAGAGCGGTCGCAGCCTGCCAGCTTGCCGCTGGCTGCTGCGACGGCACTTGACCCGGCTGACGCGGAGGAGGGGCATGACGCGCTGGGCCGTGCCCGCGCGTTTGCCGAGCCCCTGCTCGCTGGCGAGCAACTGGATACCGGCGAAAACACCCTCGCGCATGCCGACGCCGTGGCGGGCATCTTGCAGGCCATGGGTGGCTCGCTGGCGATGCAGGCGGCCAGCTATCTGGTCTATACCTGTGACCACCTGAACAAGCCCCAGGAAGTGATCGCCAAGGCCTTTGGGGAGAATTTTGCAGCGCTTGCCATGGAGACCACCAAGCTCGTGCGCGTGCAGCGCCAGGCACGCGCGGCGGCGTCCACGGCGCAACTGGTGGACGACCCCGCGGTGCAAACGGAAAACGTGCGCAAGATGCTGCTGGCCTTCAGCCGCGATCTTCGTGTGGTCATGCTGCGGCTGGCTTCCCGGCTGCAAACCCTGCGCCACTTTGCAGCCAGCAAACAGCCCGTAGCGCCCAGCCTGGCGCGTGAATCATTGACGGTCTTCGCGCCCCTGGCCAACCGGCTGGGCATCTGGCAGGTCAAGTGGGAGCTTGAAGACCTGGCTTTCCGATTTCTCGAGCCTGCGACATACAAGCAGATCGCCAATCTGCTCGACGAGAAACGGGCAGAGCGCGAAAGCTACGTGGACCAGTTGCGCCAGGCGCTGCAGACGGATCTGCACGAGCACGGCATTGAGGCCGTGGTACAAGGCCGGCCCAAGCACATCTACAGCATTGTCAGGAAAATGCGTGGCAAGTCGCTCGACTTTGATCAGGTGCTGGACGTGCGCGCCCTGCGGGTCATCGTGCCGACAGCTGCCGATTGTTACGCGGCGCTGGCGCTGGCGCACGCCCGCTTCACACCGCTGGCCCAGGAGTTTGACGACTACATCGCCAAACCCAAGCCCAATGGCTACCAGTCCCTGCATACCGTGGTTCGCGATGGAGCGAACCGGCCGATTGAAATACAGATCCGGACGCAAGCGATGCACGACCATGCCGAGCACGGTGTGGCCGCCCATTGGGCTTACAAGGAAGCCGGCACGAAAGGCTACGGTGGTGTCCAGGCCAGCAGTGCCTACGACGCCAAGATTGCCGTGCTGCGCCAGCTGCTGGCCTGGCAAAGCGAACTGGCTACACCCGCAGGTGGTGGCGGCCAGGGTGCCAAAGGGCTATTTGAGGATCGCATTTATGTGCTGACCCCGGAGGCGGCTGTGGTCGAGTTGCCGCAGGGTGCAACGCCGGTTGATTTTGCCTACAGCGTGCACACCAGTCTGGGCAACCGATGCCGTGGTGCCAAGGTCGACGGCGCCATGGTGCCGCTCAACACATCCCTGAAAAACGGGCAGACCATTGAAATTACGGCGGTCCGGGAGGGTGGTCCGTCGCGGGATTGGCTCAACCCGGAGCTGGGTTATCTTGCCAGCCCCCGGGCCAAGGCCAAGGTTCGGGCATGGTTCAACGCCCAGTTGCTGCATGAGACCGTGGCCAAAGGACGCGAAGCGGTTGAAAAGCTGCTGCAGAGGGAAGGCAAGACGGCACTCAAACTGGACGATCTTGCGGTGCAATTGGGCTACAAGGCGGCGGAAGACTTGTTCGAGGTGGTCGGCAAGGACGAACTCTCACTGCGCACCATTGAGGCGATGTTGCGTCCGGCACCTGCCGCGTTGCCACCCGACGAATTCTTTCTGCTCAAGAAGAACCAGAACCAGTTGGCCCAAACTGCGCCCAAGGGCGGGGTGCTGGTGGTTGGCATGGACTCCCTGCTCACACAAATGGCCAAATGCTGCAAGCCCGCACCGCCCGACGCCATCGGGGGCTTCGTCACGCGCGGCAAGGGCGTGAGCATTCACCGCGTCGATTGCGCCAACTTCCGCGAATTGCAAACGAGGAGTGGCGAGCGCGTCATTGAGGTGGCCTGGGGCCAGGGAGCGTCGGTGCAGGGGGCCGTATACCCGGTGGACGTTGCCGTCGAAGCGTCTGATCGGCAGGGGCTGTTGCGCGATATTTCAGAGGTCTTCACCAAGGAAAAAATGAACGTGACTGGTGTACAGACCCAATCCGTAAAGGAAACGGCCTGGATGACCTTTACCGTGCAGGTGAGCGATTCGGCGAAACTGGCCCAGGTCCTGGGTTCCGTTCGGGACGTCAAAGGGGTGCGGTCAGCGCGCCGGCGCTAGGCACCAGAACGGTCGGGCGGAGCAACTGTCACCTGCCTGCTATAATTCGAAGCTGTCGAACAGACTTTCAGGCGCGTAGCTCAGCTGGTTAGAGCACCACCTTGACATGGTGGGGGTCGTTGGTTCGAGTCCAATCGCGCCTACCATTTCCTGGAAATCCTCTACCCGCATCCAGTCCGTGCTCAGGGTATTCCTTGGCGCGGTCACGGGGCGCAGTTCCTAGAATGTGCTGCACTGCGCCAAAATGGCGGCACGTCAGAACCGAGGAGCCCCGTATGCAAAAAAACAAACCCGCATTGCGCGTGATAAAAAAATACCCCAATCGGCGCCTCTACGACACCGACAGCTCCACCTATATCACCCTCACG
>Ga0007834_1000203_pt1 | contig 20416 bp, 14 predicted proteins | sample CryBogCBE06Nov07_FD_71233 | JGI IMG/M metagenome (GOLD analysis project Ga0007834, IMG submission 71233) | Freshwater microbial communities from Crystal Bog, Wisconsin, USA - CBE06Nov07 | ecosystem: Environmental > Aquatic > Freshwater > Lake | place: Crystal Bog, Wisconsin, USA | collected...
TGCTGTCGCTGGCGCTCACACGCTGGCCCATTGAACGCAAGGTCGGGCGCACCCTGCTCTGGGCAGTGGCTGTCTATGGCCTGGCCACGGTGGTGTTTGGCATCTCGACCAACTTCCTGCTGTCCCTGCTCGCGCTGACCGTCACGGGCGCAGCGGACATGGTCAGCGTGGTGATCCGCATGTCGCTCGTGGCGCTGGAAACGCCCGACGCCATGCGTGGCCGGGTAAGTGCAGTCAACAGCATCTTTATCGGCGCATCGAACCAGCTTGGCGAGTTCGAATCGGGCGCAACGGCAGCGCTTTTCGGCCCGGTAGGGGCGGTGGTGCTCGGCGGTGTGGGCACCCTGTTGGTCGCCGCCAGCTGGCTCGGTCTTTTTCCGGCGCTGGCGCGCCGCGACAGACTGACTAAAGAGCAGAGACCTGCAGCGTAAGGTCGCTCGTGGCCACCGCCACGCAAGGCAGGATCCAGCCCGCGCGTTTTTCCTCGGCCAGCAAGCCAGGCCATTCGATGGCATAGCGCACGCTGCCCTGGGTCATCAGGCCAATGCAGGTGCGGCAGGTGCCGTTGCGGCAGGAACTGGCCAGCCCAATACCCGCGCGTTCGGCCGCTTGCAGGATGCTCTCGTCGCCGGCCGCAGCAAACTCCAGCTCCCCGGGCTCCATGCGGATGCAATACGTGTGTAAAGCCATGCAGGCCATTGTCGCAGGGGTTGGCGGCGGCATGGAGGTCAGCACGTGCAATTGCGTATTGAAGGCTTCAGGGTAAGGGTGTGTAATTTGCTCCAAGAGGAGACGCATCCATGCTGGCCCATCGCTGTATTGCCCTACTTGCCTTCACCTGTGTTTCGCTGGCCTCCCGCGCCGAGGTGGTGGCGTTTGACGTGTTGCAGAGCGCTCCTGCTTTTGAGGGACGCAGCTTTGGCGCCGTCGGGCCTTATGTGAGCATCAAGGCGCGGGCCACCATCGCGCTGGATCCTGCTGATCCGCGCAACGCTGTCATTGCCGATATCGACAAGGCTCCACGCGATGCCAGGGGCCGGGTCCTCGCCTATGCAGACGTCAACTTGCTTAAGCCGGCCGACCCCGCCCGCGGCAACCACACCCTGCTGGTGGATGTGCCCAACCGGGGCACACGCCTGTCGCCCCAGCTGTTCGACGATGTGCCCCAGCCCGGCGCCAACAGGGCCGAGAAGGCGGCCGACGCGGGCATCGGGTTCCTTGAGCGCCAGGGCTACCTCCAGGCCTGGATCGGCTGGCAGGCCGACATTCCCTCCGCGCCACTGCAGATGGCGCTGGCTGCGCCTGTCGTGCTGGGCGTTACCGGACCGGCGCGCGATGAATTCCAGTTCGACCACTTGCGCAACCCCATCCAGGTCACCCTCAGTTCGGCCATCAGCGACCCGGCCAGTGTCAAGGTCAGCGTGCGTGCCCAATGGGCCGATCAGCGCCAGACGCCGGAGGGCCTGTCCATTCGCGCCACCGGAGCCCAGACCGCCGAAATCACGCGCCCCGCCAGCGGCTTTGACGCAGGCGCGCTGTATGAAGTGACCTACCAAGCCAAGGACCCGGTGGTCTATGGCATCGGCTTTGCAGCGATGCGGGACGTGACGGCGTTTTTGCGGCACGACACCAGTGCCAGCAACCCGCTGGCGCAAGCCGGGCAGCCCACCGTCGTGCGTGCCATCGGTTTTGGCGTTTCGCAATCGGGCCGCTATCTGCGCGACTTCCTGTGGCTGGGCTTCAACCAGGACCTGAACGCCCGGATGGTGTTCGACGGCCTGATGCCCCACGTGGCCGGCTCACGCCGGATGGACACCAACTACCGTTTCGGCCACCCCAGCCGCAATTCGCGCCACCCGCAGGACCCGGCATGGACGGCCGACCTGTTCCCCTTCACCTACGCCGTCATGGACGATCCGCTGTCGGGCCGCCGCGATGGTCTGCTGCTGCGCTGCGAGCAGAGCAAGACCTGCCCGAAGATCATGCAGACCGACAGTGAGCACGAGTGGTGGGCTTCCAAGGCCTCCCTGTTGGTGACCGATCTGCAGGGCAACCACATCGATTTGCCCGACAATGTGCGGGCCTACATGATTGTCGGCACACCGCATTTCGCCGACCCCGGCGAAGTCATGCGCAAACAGGCCAGCATGGCCTTGCCGGTCAACCCGCTGCAATCGGGCAGCACCATGCGCGCCCTGCTGACCGACATGCAGCAATGGATCAGCGAGGGCATCTTGCCCCCTTCGAGTCGCGTGCCCATGCGCTCGGCCGGCACGCTGGTGTCTGCCGCCAATGCCGTTTCGCGCGAGTTCACCGGTTTGCCATATGAAGCCATTTACACCCGTGCCATGCACTCCGATTTTACGGTGCTGCCGCCCAAGCCGCTGGGGAGCTACCCGGTGTTTGTGCCGTTGGCGGATATGGACGGCATGGCCATCGCCGGCATTCGTCTGCTGGCCCTGCAGGTGCCCAAGGCCAGCTATATCGGTTGGAATCCGCGCGCCCCGGGCTTTGGCCCTGGCGCGCTCTATGCCCTGAATGGAGCAGTGGTGCCCTTCGCGCAGACGCCTCAGGAGCGGCAAGCCAGGGGCGATCCGCGCCTGTCGGTGCTGGAGCGTTACGGCTCGGAGCCTTTATACGTGTTGGCGGTCCAAGTGGCCGCTGCAAGCATGGTCAACGAGCGCCTGATGCTGCCCGAAGACGCCGAGCGCGCCATTGAACTGGCCCGGAAGGACAAGCTCTCGCAGCTGCACTGAGGGGTCGGCTATCCCGTGCCCCGTAAAATCGCTCCATGCTTGACATCACCCTGCTCCGAAAAGACCTGCCCTCCGTCATTGCGCGCCTGCAATCCCGCAAAAATCCGCAAGAATTTTTGAATGTTGACGATTTCAGCGCGCTCGAGGCCGAGCGCAAAAGCGCCCAGACCCGTGCCGAAGAGCTTCAGGCCCGCCGCAACAGCCTGAGCAAACAGATCGGCCAACTCAAGGCCAAGGGCGAATCGGCCGACGCCGTGATGGCCGAGGTGGCGCAGATCAAGACCGAACTCGACGCAGGCGCGGCGCGGCTGGACCAGATTCAGGCTGCGCTGCAGACCATGCTGCTGGCCGTGCCTAATTTGCCGCATGCATCGGTACCGGTGGGCAGTGACGAGCATGGCAATGTGGAAGTGCGAAAATGGTCGCCAGCCGGCGCGGGAACAGCGCCAGCTGCTCTTTATTTTGTAGCAAAAGACCATGTGGACATCGGAGCGCCGCTCGGTCTGGACTTTGAAATGGGCGTCAAGCTCGCCGGTTCGCGCTTCACCGTAATGCAGGGGTCGCTGGCCCGCCTGCACCGCGCCTTGGCCGCCTTCATGCTTGATGTGCAGACGCAGGAGCATGGCTACACCGAATGCTATGTGCCATACATCGTCAATGCCGACAGTCTGCGCGGAACGGGGCAGCTGCCCAAGTTCGAGGCGGATCTGTTTGCAGCCAAAAAGGGCGGTCAGGAAGGTGAGCTTGCCTCGGACAATGCTGCGCTCTACCTCATCCCCACCAGCGAAGTGCCGCTGACCAACTTCGTGCGCGATACCGTGCGCGCCGAGTCCGATCTACCTATCAAGCTCACAGCCCACACGCCCTGTTTCCGCTCCGAGGCGGGCAGCGCAGGGCGCGACACGCGCGGCATGATCCGACAGCACCAGTTCGACAAGGTCGAGATGGTGCAGATCGTGCACCCCGAACGGAGCTATGAAGCGCTGGAGCAGATGACGGGCCATGCCGAAGCCATCCTGCAAAAGCTGGGCTTGCCCTACCGCGTGATGGCCCTGTGCACCGGCGATATGGGCTTTGGCGCGGCCAAGACCTATGACCTCGAGGTCTGGCTGCCGGCGCAAAACACCTACCGCGAAATCTCGTCGGTGAGCAATTGCGAGGCCTTCCAGGCGCGCCGCCTGCAGGCGCGCTACAAGACGGCCCAGGGCAAGAACGAACTGGTGCACACCCTCAACGGCTCCGGTCTGGCCGTGGGGCGCACCCTGGTGGCCGTGTTGGAGAACTACCAGAATGCCGACGGCTCGGTTACCGTGCCCCCGGCTTTGCAGCCCTATATGGGAGGCACCACGGTGCTCAAGGCATGAGCTCGGGCCTTGCCGCTTCGCCAGAGCTCGTCGAAGAGCTGGCCACGGCCAACCACATCCTGTTCACCGAGGGCGTGGTGGACGGTTTTGGCCACGTCAGTGTGCGCCATGACCGCAACCCCGGACGCTTCTTGATTGCGCGCAGCATGGCGCCAGCCCTGGTGACAGCGGCCGATATCGTCGAGTGTGATCTGGAGGGCGAAGTGCAGGACGCGCAGGGCCGGCGCAGTTATGCCGAGCGTTTCATCCACAGCGCCATTTATGCCGCGCGCCCGGATGTGCAGGCCGTGGTGCACAGCCATTCGCCCGCCGTCATTCCGTTTGGCATCACCGGCGCCCGCCTGCGGCCGGTTTGCCATATGAGCGGCTTTTTGGGTAGTAGCACCCCGGTGTTTGAAATCCGCCAAGCCGCCGGTGAATCCACGGACCTTCTGATTCGCAGCCAAGCCTTGGGCGTGGCGCTGGCGCAGTCGCTGGGTGGCAATGCCGTGGCCCTGATGCGCGGACACGGCAGCGTGACCGTGGGCAATTCAATCAAGCAGGTGGTGTTCCGCGCCATTTACACCGAAAGCAATGCGCGCCTGCAGACGCAGGCCTTGCAACTGGGCGCGGGCGAGGTGATGTATCTGACCGATGCAGAGGCGATCAGCGCTTCGGCCATGAATGACGAACACCTGGATCGGCCATGGCAGATGTGGATGCGCCGGGCGGCCCGGCCCTGAAGCGCATGGCCCTGCCTGCCCATCGGGGCATGATCACGGTATCGATCATGCTGGCCACCATCATGCAGGCGCTGGACACTACCATTGCCAATGTGGCCCTGCCACACATGCAGGGCAGCTTGCAAAGCTCGCAGGACCAGATCAGCTGGGTGCTCACCTCCTATATCGTGGCGGCGGCGATCGCCACGCCCCTGACCGGCTGGCTGTGCGGACAGTTGGGGCGGCGCCGGGTTTTTCTTGTCGCGGTGGTTGGATTCACGGTGGCCTCGGTCTTGTGTGGCATGGCTGGCAATCTCTGGGAAATCGTCATGGCCCGCCTGCTCCAGGGCGTATTTGGCGCGGCGCTGGTGCCGCTCTCCCAGGCGGTGCTGCTGGACATCAACCCCAAAGAAAAAGTCGGGCAGGCCATGGCCATCTGGGGCGCAGGCATCATGGTGGGTCCCATTCTCGGGCCCGTACTGGGTGGCTGGCTGACCGAGAACGCCAACTGGCGCTGGGTGTTCTATATCAACCTGCCTGTGGGCGTGCTGGCCTTCTATGGCATTGCCCGCTATCTGCCCGAGAGCAAGCCCACGGGTGAGCGGCTGGACCTGTTTGGCCTGGCCAGCCTCAGCTTGGCAATCGGCTTGCTCCAGCTTTTCCTGGACCGTGGTGAACAGCTTGACTGGTTCAACTCCCTTGAAATCCAGCTGGAGGCTGCGGGCAGCGTGATCGCTCTGGCCTTTTTTGTGGCGCACACTTGGACCGTGGTGGGCGTGTCCTTTCTCAACCGCGGCCTGCTGCGGGACCGCAATTTTGTGACTGGTACGTTATTCGGGTTTGTGGTGGGCATGATCCTTTACGCCACCATGGCCCTTTTGCCGGCCCTGCTGCAGGGCCAGATGAACTACCCGGTGGTTTTCACCGGCATGGTCATGGCGCCGCGCGGTGTGGGCACCATGCTGGCCATGATTGCAGTGGGGCGCTTGGTCAACCGGGTGGACCTACGCGCCATCATGGCGGTGGGCTTCGGGTTGACGGCGTTTTCGCTATACCAGATGACGCGCATGACGTTGGAGATGGATGGTACGGTCATTGTGGTCTCGGGTTTCATCCAGGGCATGGGCATTGGCTTTACCTTCGTGCCCCTGAGCGCCGCCACCTTTGCCACACTCGCGCCCGCGCTGCGCAATGACGGCACACCCATCTATAGCCTTATGCGCAACATTGGCAGCAGCGTCGGCATCTCCATCGTCCAGGCCCTGCTGACCGAAGGCACGGCTCGGGCCCACGCGCAACTGGCCACCGATATCAATTACGCCAACCCGGTGCTGGGCACGCTGCCGCAGGTGATGAGCCCCGGCAACCCCATCGGGCTCGCCCTGCTCAATGCCGAGGTGACACGGCAGGCTGCAATGGTGTCCTATGTCAACGACTTCCGCCTGATGATGCTCATCACACTGGTAACCATGCCCCTGCTTTTGTTGATCCGCAAACCTTCTGCGAGCCCGAAGTGATCAGCCCGTCGCTGTCTCGATGGATTTGCGCAGATGGGCGGTGGCAGCGCTGACGCCCGCCTCAAACTCCCGCCACCGGGCAGCGGTTGCCTGCTTCATTTCGCTCAATTTCGACTCGGCCGATTTCAAGTCTGCCTTGAGCGCCGTCGATTGCAAGTCAATCTTGGCCTTCGCTTCGGTGCTGGCTTCACCGGCCTTCTTTTCGAGCTCGGCCAGCCGGGCGTTGCCCTTGGCAATGTCCTTGTCTGCCGCTGCGACGAAGGCATCGCGTCGTGTGGTGTCGGTGGCGTAGGCAAACTCGGGCATGTTCTTGATCATGTCCTGGGTCGCACCGGGCATAACGAGCTTGCCCGATTTGTCATCGATCTGCGTGACCGGGATTGCCACGTCGTGCCTGCCGATGCCGACAAAGCCGCCTGCGCCGACGATCACGTAGGACACGCTTTTGTCGGGAGAAATGATCAGGTCTTCCACCTTGCCCACCTTCTGGCCGGAGTCGTTGTAGATGGTTTTGCCCATCAGGGTTCTCTTTACGCTCCAGCCCATGGCCAGCGTGGTGGATTCAATGACGCTGGTGTCCACCGTGGTGGTGCCACCGGCGACCTGTGCCTGCACTGGCCCTGATGCATACAGCGCGCCTAAAAGGGCGAGCGTCGCGAGGGTCACGCTGGAAAGCTTGTTCTTCATGATCGGGTTCCTTGGGTATTGCCATCAAGTCTTTGACGGCTGATGGGGATGTTTGTACATGCGCGCCCTGGAGCCGTCTGTTCGAGAGCGAACATCGCTTGCAGGCCTATGATGAACCCATGAATGATCGAATCAATGAAATCCTGAACCAGATGGCTGTGATCGAGGCCGAGCTACGCGCGGCTGTCCACGAACAGGAAAGCCGGATGTTTTTCCAGATCAGGGGCAAACGGGTGGAATTCCAGCGCTCCGTGCGTGAAGCACACTGCAAGCTCAAGAAGAACTTCTTCCGCTGGCTGGTCACCGACCGGCCGCAGAACCTGCTCACTGGACCGCTGATTTATGGGATGGTGATTCCGTTGCTGATGCTGGACGCCTGCGTGAGCTTCTACCAGTGGGCTTGTTTCCCAATCTATGGCATTGCCCGGGTGCGGCGCGGCGACTACCTCGTATTCGACCGCCACCAGCTCGGCTATCTCAATTTCATCGAGAAGTTCCACTGCACCTATTGCGAATACGGCAACGGCTTGATGAGCTACATGTCCGAGATTCTGGCGCGTACTGAGCAGTACTTCTGCCCCATCAAGCATGCCCGCAAGATTCTGGGCACGCATTCGCGCTACAACCGGTTTCTCGACTACGGGGATGGTCAGGCCTACGAGGCCAGGCTGGAGGAGTTCCGGGTGGCTCTGGGCAAGGCGGGCTGACCTGCAACAGATGGTGATGGCGCTGCTGCCACTTGTCTTTCATTCTTCAACGTCGCCGCGCAAGCGGTCCCAGCATGAGTTTTTCCATGGCGTCGAGCGCCATCTCCAGCCTAGCGGAAGCGCGAATGGATCGCTGAGCCAAGCCTGCCAGAACGGCGTTGGCGTAGTGGAACCGCATCGCGTCGAACGGCAGGAACAAATAGCATTGACCCAAACCGATGGCCGTGGGCCAGTCGAGTGGCAAGTTGCGCACGCGAATGCCGCCCTGCGACAAGCCAGGGCCTATTGTTGGTTTGGGTTTGGATGGAACGGCCATGTTTGAAAACAGATTTGCTGCAGGCTGGCCAGCGCTGTTCTCCAGTCAATCGTGAAGCCCTGAAGTTCGCACCGCCACCCGACAGGGTCTGTTCGTTGTCGCACCTGCTACGCGACCTGTGTTGCCCATCGCACCGACCCCTGTGCAGTCCAGCGCTAACTTCTAGCCTGTGGTCGGTTACCCACTGCCAGTTTGCTGACTGGTGTTGCATGCCATGAGCCGAAAATTCAAAAAGGGAGTTAACACCATGACTTCGACCCGAAAGGCCCACTCCGAAGGCAGAGATACTGGTGCACGTCAGATCCGCGCTCCCGGTGGGCGGACATGAGCGGGACTTTGCTCAAACGCCTATCCTTCGCCGTAGTGCTGTTGCTGCTGGCGGGATGTGTCGGCCTCGGTTGGCGATCGGCTGTTGCGCCGATTGATCCCCCGGTGGCAGGCAGCTTTGCGCCGCCCATGGTGGCTCTCGGTGCGCAACTTGCTGCAGCGGGCAACTGCGCGGGCTGCCACACGACAGCGGGTGCACCGGCCTGGGGTGGTGGCCTCGGACTGGAGACCGGCTTCGGGCTGGTCTACAGTACCAATATCTCCCCTGACCCGGAGACGGGGATCGGCAACTGGTCGGAAGCCGCCTTTGCCCGGGCCATGCACGAAGGCGTGGCGCGCGACGGCTCCCACCTCCTGCCGGCCTTTCCGTATACGCATTTCACCAAGCTGACCGATCAGGACGTGGAGGCGCTGTACGCCTTTTTGATGAGTCGCCCGGCAGTGTCAGCGCCTGAGCACAAAAATACCATCCGGTTTCCGTTCAATGTCCGGGCATTGCAAGCCGGCTGGAAGCTCCTGTACTTTGATGGTGGCGTCTATCAGCCCGTAGCCGCTAAGGGAGAGCAATGGAATCGCGGTGCCTATCTGGCCGAAGGCCTCACCCACTGCGCCGCCTGCCACACGCCGCGCAACCGCTTTGGGGCAGAAGAGAAAAATGCGGCCTATGCGGGCGCGCCATTTGAGGGCTGGTCCGCTCCGCCATTGAATGGCACCAACCCGGCGCCGATGCCATGGACGCAAAAGGATACCTTCGACTACCTGCGCAATGGGCAATCCGAATCGCATGGCGCCGCGGCCGGCCCGATGGCGCTCGTTGTGCACAGTGGACTGGCCATGTTGCCTGATGCCGATGTCCAGGCTCTGGCGGTCTATTTTGCCGATACGAACGCCTCGGCGGCCCGCGCACCTGCGGCTGCTGCTGCCTTGCTCGTGGCAAATTCGCGCCGACTGGTGGATGCGGGGCGGGAGACGGAGCCTGGTGCCAATCTTTACCTGTCGGCCTGCGCGTCGTGTCACTACAGCCCGGCTGCTACCCCTTCCTCTGTCCAGGGTGGTCTGGCTCTGAGCACGTCCATCACTTCCGACGATCCGGGCAATTTCATCCAGACTGTGATGCAAGGCGTCGGCGGCGCGGGTTTGCCCGGGCCCTACATGCCCGGATTTGCAGCCGCGCTGACCGATCGTGACATCGTGCTGTTGGCGAGCTATCTGCGCAGCACGCGAAGCGACCAGCCGCCCTGGGCCAACCTCCCCGCTGCCATTGCGGCCCGCCGCCCACCGACCACGCCTGCCCCATGACCACACCCATCACCACGATCTTCCAGCTCAACGGCCAGACCTTGAAACTCACCGCCAGTCCGGATACGCCCTTGCTGTGGGCCATCCGCGATGTGGCGAAACTGACCGGCACCAAGTTTGGCTGCGGGATCGGCCTTTGCGGCGCCTGCACCGTGCACCTGGGCCGGCGGGCGGTCCGCTCCTGCATCACACCGCTGAGCGCGGTCGCTGGCGCCCAGGTCACCACCATCGAAGGCCTGTCGGTCAATGGGCAGCACCCCTTGCAAAAGGCCTGGGTCCAGACCCAGGCGCCGCAATGCGGTTACTGCCAGTCGGGCCAGATCATGCAGGCGGCGGCATTGATCCGGCGCTTCCCGAACCCGACGGATGACGACATCGACTCCGTCATGAATGGCAATCTGTGCCGTTGCATGGCCTATGTCCGGATACGCCAGGCGATCAAGATCGCGGCGGCGGAAGTGCAGGGGGTAGCGTCCCATGCTTGAAATGGCGCCTGCCGCAGCAGGACCGACCCGGCGCGGCTTTCTCATCACGGCGACCAGTGCCGGATTTTCCATGGCCTTCGTGTTGGCGGAGCCGGTCCTCGCCGCAGGGAGCAGCCAGGCCGCCGACGCTGCGGCACCTTTCGAGCCGACCATCTGGTACGACATGGATCACGATGGTGTGGTAACTGTCAACATCATTCGCGCCGAGATGGGTCAGCACGTGGGCACCGCGCTGGCCCGTATCGTTGCGGAGGAACTCGAGGTCGATTGGGCTTCGGTGCGCCTGCGTTACGTGGACACCGACCCCAAGTGGGGCACCATGGTCACGGGCGGGAGCTGGTCGGTCTGGCAGAGTTTTGCCTACCTGAGCCAGGCCGGCGCCGCGGGTCGGATAGCCTTGATCGAAGAAGGCGCGAAGTTGCTGCATGTGGGCATAGCCGGCTGCGCTGCGCGCAATGGCGCGGTAAGCAGTGGCGACAAGTCCATACGTTATGGCGAGATCGTTCGCCGCGGGCAACTCGCGCGAAGCTACAGCGCGGACGCGCTCAAGGCCATGCCGATCAAGGCCGCCGACGACCGCCGGGTGATTGGAATGCCGGTCCTGGCCGTCGACATTCCCGGCAAAACCACCGGTGCCGCGCGCTATGGCTTGGATGCACAGGTGCCGGGCATGGCCTATGCCCGGCCCAAGCTGCCGCCCACGCGCAACGGCTGCAAGGTGACTGCTGTCGACGACAGTGCGGCGCTAGGCATTCCCGGTTACCTGAAAAGCCTGGTGCTGGATGATCCTTCGGGCACCGTGCCGGGATGGGTGGTCGTGTGCGCTGACTCGTTCGTTGCAGCCAGCCGCGCGGCCGATCTTGTCAAGGTCACATGGTCAAGCGGCCCAGCGGCGATGGTGTCGGAGGCGGATATCCAGGCCCAGGGATTGAAGCTGATCACCGCAGTGGCTGGCGGCTCGATGGTGGTGGACGATGCGGGTGTTGACGCCGCATTCTCTGCTGCGAAGTCCACGCTGGAGCGCGACTACACCACGGCCACAGTGCTGCACTTCCAGCTGGAGCCGCTCAATGCACTGGCCTTGCAGAAGGACGGCCGCTGGGAAATCCACACCGGCAACCAGTGGCAGTCGCTGATCCTGCCCACGTTGGCCAAGGCGCTGGGCGTGACCGAAGCGCAGGTGGTGATGCGTACCTATCTCATTGGCGGAGGCTTCGGGCGGCGCCTGAACGGCGACTATGCCGTACCTGCCGCACTGGCTGCCAAGGCCCTGGGCCGACCTGTCAAACTGGTATGGACGCGTGCCGATGATGCGCGCTTTGATTCTCCGCGTTCGCCTTCCGTCCAGCGCCTGCGTATGGCGTTTGGCGACGGCGGCCAGGTCACCGGCATGCAGCACCATGCCAGTGCCGGCTGGCCCACGCAGGTGATGGTCCCGGCCTTCATGCCCAAGGGCAAGAACGGCGAGCCCTACGATCCCTTCGCGATTTCAGGTGCCGACCATTGGTACACCGTCGGCGCGCAGCGTGTGCGTGCCGTGTCCAATTCCCTGGCCAACAGCACGTTCCGCCCCGGATGGTTGCGCTCGGTAGGGCCGGGCTGGACGAACTGGGCGCTGGAGTCCTTCATGGACGAAGCAGCCCGCGCCGCGGGAGTGGACCCCCTGGCCTTTCGCCTGCGCCTGCTGGGCGGCAACGGCAAGAACGGCGTGGAAGGTGCCGTGCGCCAGGCGCAGGTTCTGCAGCGCGCCGCTGACAAGGCCGGTTGGGGCAGCACGATGCCTGCGGACACTGGCCTGGGTCTGGCCACCACGTTTGGCCAGGAGCGTGACATGCCTACTTGGTGCGCCTGTGTAGCCCGTGTGCACGTGAACCGCAGCAGCGGAGTCATCAAGCTCGAGAAACTCACCGTCGTTGTTGACGCGGGAACCATCGTCCATCCCGATGGCGCGCTCGCGCAGGTGGAGGGCGCGTCGTTGTGGGGCGTGAGCATGGCGCTCCATGAAGGCACCGAGTTCGTGAACGGGCAAGTTCGCTACACCAACCTCAACACCTACACACCACTGCGCATGCGCGACGTGCCTTCGTTGGACATCGAGTTCATCGCCAGCACCTTGCCGCCGACAGGCCTGGGCGAGCCCGCTACGACCGTGGTAGGCCCCGCGATTGGAAATGCGATATTTGCTGCCGTAGGCGCGCGTCTGCGCCATTTACCGATGCGCCCGGCCGATGTGCTGGCGGCGCTGAAGAAAGCCTGAGCAGGCACTGAACGGGGGCGGGATAGCCGGCTCACGATGGCTCCCAGTGCAGCATGTCAGGCGGGGAGCTGGCGGAAAGACAGGCCGCCAACAGCCTATCCAGCCATGTCCAACGAAATCCAAAAGCCATTGATTTCATTATGTATTTCTGATTTTCGTGTCCCAAGCAGTCCAGTCCAATCCAGCCCAATCGCAAATTTAATGGTAGGTACAATGGTGGAATAAATGTAACGATAAATTCCCGGATTCGAACTGTGTCCCGTAAAGCCAAAGAGCTCACAGCCCTGCAAGTAGGGCGCCTGAAGACCCCTGGTAATCATGCCGTCGGCGGTGTCGCTGGCCTGTACCTTTATATCAACGACAACGGCGCCAAGTCTTGGGTACTGCGTACCATGATCGGCGACAAACGCCGCCACATGGGCCTAGGGGGCTATCCCGACGTCCCCTTGGCTCAAGCTAAAGAAAAGGCTCGTGCAGCCCGCCATGAGATCAGCCAAGGCATTGATCCCATCGTTCAGCGAAAAGTGGCCCTGAGCCAACTGCGCGCCCAACAAGCCAGCGCCATCACCTTTATCCAAGCCGCCCAAGCCTACCTTGAAGCCCACAGCGATACTTGGCGCAACCCCAAACACCGAGCCCAATGGGCTAGTACCCTCGAAACCTATGCCTATCCCCACATGGGCAAACTCCTGGTGCGCGACATTGGCCAAGAACATGTCCTCGCCGCCTTGAACCCTATCTGGAAAACCAAAACCGAAACCGCTACCCGCCTGCGCGGACGCATAGAAAGTGTCCTGGACTGGTCCACCGTCCGTAAATACCGAAGTGGAGAGAATCCAGCCCGATGGAAAGGCCACCTCGACATGCTTCTGCCGGCCCCCGGCAAGGTACAGAAGGTCAAACACCACAAAGCCTTGCCCATCGATCAGATTTCCGGCTTCATGACCAAGCTCCGAAGCAAAGAGGGCAATGCCGCCAGATCCCTGGAATTTGCCATCCTGTGCGCAGCCCGTAGTGGCGAAGTGCGCGGTGCTACCTGGACGGAGATTGACCTCGAGGCTAAAGTCTGGACCGTTCCGGATGAGCGCATGAAGGCTGGCAAAGAGCACCGGGTGCCACTGACAGGATCCATGATTCGAATCCTCGAACAGCAATCAAATCAAGCCAAGAAACTTGCAAAAGAAGATCCCGGTTCAGAAGCATCAAAGTCTCCCTACCTATTTCCAGCCCCTCGTGGGGGTCAGCTGTCCGATATGGCGCTGACTGCCCTTATGCGGCGTATGGAGGTGGATGCGGTTCCCCATGGATTTCGGTCAAGCTTCAGGGACTGGGCAGGCGAGCGCACCAACTACCCGCGTGAGCTGGCAGAAAGTGCGCTGGCACATACCCTGGAGAGCAAGGTGGAGGCTGCCTATCGAAGAGGAGATGCATTGGACAAGCGCCGGGAGATGATGGAGGACTGGGCTGGGTTTTGCGGTGGAAAGTGCTTGGAACTGCGAATTGAACCAGGTTAGGGGGCCAGTTGCCGCAGGCCATCAAATTGAAGGGCAATCAGCTATACGATGCGTTCCAACGCGAACCAATCAACGAGGAGAAATACATGATTTCACGGCGCCTGATTGTGGCGAATGCCCTTGGAGTCCTTGGTTATGCGCCAATAGCATTCGCGAAAGACCAACACGCGAAGCTAGAAGGGTTGAAACCCTATACCCCTAATCGACTGGAGTGGCTGGCAACCGAGTTGAACGCAGAGAACAGAGTCGAATTGACAGAATCAAGTGGCTACTTATTGACTTTTATTCCAATTGAAAATGAAGATGCAATCTTGCTCTTTGTTCGATATCTACCGACAGTGGATCGGGAAGTCATGAACACTGGCATTGCTACTGCGCGAAAGGTGATTGAGATCGCTGCAAAAAGTCGCAAGTGGACGTGGCTAAAAGTCAAGGAAGACGTTCAACTTGGTCAGCCCGCTCGGTAACTCAGTCGACGTCTAGGGCTAGATAGAGCTGCGTGAATCGCGTTGACCAGATAGCGTTTGAAATTATCATCGACATCATGGTGCCGATTCGAATCGCGTTGATTCATGCGTAAACCGATGGTTAGCGCCAATAACTCCTAAGTTCAATTTCGATCACCGTATTCGCGGAGAATTTCCCCAATGCGGAAAGTCGTTTGATAAATTGCATCATCAGCCAAAAAAATCCCGGCTCTAGGCCGGGACTTGAATGCCATTCGTTGTTACGTCAGGCACCCGCTCAGGGAGGATGAAGCGGGGGGCATGAAACCCGAGCGAATTTTATCTCTGTGGTGATATTCCATCGTCAAAAGCTGTAACTCAGGCCCGACTCACGGACGTTCTGCAACCTTCAGCCATTCGTCCATGCCCTGAATCCCCAGGGCTAGCAGCTCATCCTGAGCCGAAACCACACGTCCTAGCATGGCGCCTTTGTCAGATTCCTCGTGCTCTTCTGCTTGTCTAAAAAGATGAGTCAGAAGTTGCATGAGGTTGTTTTCGTGATCGTACAGGTGCCCCCTGGTGTGGCGAACGAAATGCAGATAGGTTTCCAGGCCGTCCAACGCGGCCCCGGGATCGTATTGCGAAGTGGCATTCAACCAAGCATCCATCCCAAAGATGCTTCCTCCCACAAGTTCGGCTTGCGATGCGAGCAAAGCCAAACTCCGCCGGATCAGATCAATAGGCAGTGAAACTAACGGGTCGGATTCCCGAAAAAGGTGAGGAACCAGTCGGGCAACGTCAATGGAGTGCTTGTTGCCTTCGGCAATGCCAGCTGCAAGGCCGAATAGGCACTGACTACGATAGGTCCTCATATTGCCGGGGTGTGTCCATACCGTGGCTGCGCCGCGCCAGGCATCCGCACTTTCCAGCGTGTTAAGTCCGGCGACCAACTCTGCGATTTCCAGCTTACTATTTAGTGCAGCCAGGGCAGAAACTCGGCCCCAAGCTTCGAGGTCTTTTCCATTCCCGTCGCAATACAGGCGCTTGAGCCAAGGCTCTACGATTTCAAAATGCTGATGATACGCATGGTAAAGGCAGGGCTCCGCGACAAGCCAAAGCCCTTGGGCTTGATCTTGGATGGCAAGTTCAAACAAATCCCAACCAAGTTCCGCGTGATGAGATTGAAAATAGGGAAGTTGGTGAAGCAACATGGCCCGAAGCGCGGGGTCATCGTCCTTTGCAAACATGCGCAGGGCTGGGCACAGCAGTTCAGGCCATGCAGCGCCACATTTTTGAAGGTGGTTGGCCAGAATCATCAGCGATTCCACGGCATTACCGCGCGCCATATTCAAGCCAGCTTCTATTAAATCTCTTGACCCACCCGACTGAGGCCTCTCCTCCTGAAGCGCCAAGAAATCAATCGCCCAAAACACCAGCTGAGCAGCATCCTGGGTATCCCTGAGCACATGCCCGCAAGCCCGTAACGCGGCAGACGCAGAACGCCGGTGATGCCAATAGGCCGGGTGTCTGTCCAATTCATCCAGGATATTCTGGGCAAGCACCTCGGCATCCGGTTCCTTTATCGGCAACCAGGTGCTGCTTGCCTGCAAATTGCCGTACCGGTGCGCAAGGTAGTTGGAAACGCCTTCCAAAATGTCATCACAAAACTGAGGTGCAATCACTGCCCAGTACGTCGGCAGTAGGGCTAGGAATCTCAACGGGTCGCGCGACGCAGCCTCGCGCAGTTGTCCGCCTACCTCCCGCACACCACCGATTAAAAAATCATCAAAAGATTCGCGTACGGGCTTGCTGTAGTGCGCAAGCAGTCGCACCACCCCTTCATCGCTTGCCGAAAGAAACACTTCAAAGGAAAACGGCGCTCCTATGAAGCCGCCCCGCGCTCCAATGTCTGGCTTACGGACCAAAGGCCATGTCTCCCGCTCGCATTGGCGAATCAATTCATTCGCAGCAGGAGAGCGCAGATAGCCAGGGATTGTGAGGAGGTACTGCGCTCGCCAGTACAGAACTGGCGCACGATAGGTAGGGTCTGCTAGGCGTTCCTGATGGATGGACAAAACAACTGCCTCCACAGCGTCCTGTATACCGGCGTCAAGCATGCCGAAGGACTTTTGCATCAAATTCCCAAGCTCATAGGCCAATTCGGATTCCAGATACGCCTTGTCGCTTAGCATGCGGCTGATGATTTCCAGATTGGGACTGGGATTGGCTGTGCATGCGAGGATTCCGAAATAGCGCAGGGCGCCTTCTTTGCTGAAGCAAAGGCGCTCGCGGTTGCGCTCCCACCACTCTGATTGGATCTGGGTCTGATGAAGAATTCCAGACTCAATAACATCCAGCAGAATGCGCTCGCTATCCACGTATCGGTGTTCTGTCTGGGAGTGCGCGTCCCTCTGCGAGGTTTCGCGCAGAAATCTACTCCAGTACCCGGCAGACGGCTCTCCATAGCGTGAATTCCTGATCTGACTCCAACGTTCAATCGATGAAACAGCCAAGTCAAGCAAGGCCGGGGAGGTCTGCATTCGGTCTGAGAGGAAGGCGCTGTTCTCGGCACCGAACTCATGTGGCTGGCAATGCAACCTGTCATCACCCAGCCGATAACTGAGAACGTCTTCGTCCCTAACGTCTCCGGCAACGTATAGCCACAGAATCGAATCGTCTAGTGCGTAGCTTTGTACACAGCGAGCGAGAGCCGGGCCAAGAAAAGTTCGCTCATGCCCTGGCAATTGCAAAAGTTCACTTACCAAGGGCCCAATCATGGCCGAGTGCTCTGCACGCATTTGTGAAAGGGAATGGGTGATCGAGAAGGCGACCCGAGATTGATCGAGGCCATCCTGGCCCAGCATGTCCCCCCAAAACCCCACGATTCCAGCCGGATCGTCATTTTTCCATTCGGCTACCCGTTGGACATGCATCATCTGCCCATCCGCGTCGGCCATAGCCTTCAGTGCCGGAACCAGGAATTTCATCCAGAAGTAGTGCCATTCCAGCCGGTGCCCTTGGGTATATATCACCTGAAAAACGTCCTGATGGCCATTGCGCAGGTCACGAATCAACGGCCAGTCATCGCACTCGGGAGCCAACTCTGCCAGGCACTCCGCTACCAAGCGGCGAATATGAAAGGCACGGGCGCCCGTAAGCACAGTGCGTATCTGGCTCCGAAATTGGCGTCTTTCCCCTGACGCAAGATGAGCCACGAAGCTTCGTATGCTGGGACGTACAAACGGCACGGGAGGCAACTGGCCAATGAACTCATCGAGTGTCAACCCGGCTCGGATGGCTCCGCTAATGACCAGCACATCCAAGAGTGTCTGGTGCCCAAATGTCAACTGACCGCCTTGAGCCAGATGAAGCACGTTGTGGCTGAGAAGCTCCCTTTGGACGGCTTGGGACGCTGTGAACCGTTGGGACGGTACCGAAAGGCTGCGCGACTGCAGCATTTCCCCTGCAAGCTCTTCGATTACTTGCATTGCAGCATCGCCCAGTGCCGGATTGCCTTGAATAACCGTAGCGAGATAACGCTGTGCCAACGATTGGCTGGTGACCACGTTGAAGCCGCCAGATTGCATGGCCAACTCTACATAAAGGGCCAGCTCGCGCGGATTTCGAATTAGTTCTCGGGTTGTGGCGTCCGTCAGTGACGCGTCGATTGCGAGCTCGGCCAGAAGTGGAGTGATTTCCCTATCCCAGTCCAGCGGCTCGCATTTCAGCTCCCGGTCCCATATTCTCTGGGCTATGCGCCGGTCATATTGACGGTCAAAATCACGACAAGACGTGACGACCGTGACATTGGGTATGACCAGAAGGCGATCAACTTGGGCCAGAAAATAGTCCAGCACACTGTGCTCGCGCGCAATGGACAGTACATCTAGGGAATCAATTACAACGACTACTTGGCAGTGTTCCGCGACGCGTGCCACTTGTTCTACCCAAAGATCCGGCAATCCCTGAACTTGGCGGTCGTGTACGGTGGCCGTGTCAGCGAACTCGCGCGACTGAATAAACAGCGGTACCAAATCTGAGCGGGTCTTGGCTTGCTTCTCCAATTCGTCCTGCAAGGCAAGCATGGCGCAGGTCTTGCCGGAGCCTGGCAAGCCAGTGAGCAAGATGGAACGGTGTTTGCCTTCGATGGCTTGCAAAAGCTCGGTGACTACTGCGCTCGCAAAAGTAAGGCCGCCAATTTCACGTTGCCAGGAGCGACCGATGGCAGAAGTGCCTCGGAACAATCCAAGGACATTGGCAACCTCCATTGTCGGAGCCATTAGGGCACCGGCGCGCGTGAGTAGGTCTAGAAGGTCTGCCTTGTTCAGGCGATGCTGGCCGGCGGCGTTGGGCTGGCCTGAGGCCATGCGCATTCCAAGCTTATCCAGGCACGTCCAAAGAGCAGCATAGGCCTCCGATGGGCGCGTGACCAACTGCCGCAAACGTTCGAGAAGCAAGGTCTCCATCCGATCAAGATCGGGGGTGGGTTCAAAGTATGTGCGCCGCAAAAATTCATAGGTCGATAGCGACGGCGAGTGATATACAAAAAGATCTTTCAGCTGGGAATCTGTCTTTCTGTGGGCCTTCCCGAGATTTGCACTGTAGGTAGTGGCGTCGGGGTAAGTGGTGCTGTATTCCTTCAGAGCGGACAGTTCGCCAAATGGACTGCGGGAATAGAAACGCACGGTCGCCGCGGCGTCACTGTTTAGCAAACTGGCTGCCTTGAGCAATTCATCCTGGAGGTCGGCTATAGACCAAGCAGTGTGCAATGCCTGGTTCTTTTTGCATTGGCAGCAAATTCGACTTCTATCCAATAGACCGATCACCACATCGTCTACCGGGCTCAGAACTGAATCGACTTCCACCCAGGCATAAGCCGGATCCGACATAACGGTCAGCGCCCAGTCCATGGCCACCAAAGTCTGGTATCCGTCGCCTCGATTGGACTGTATGCCCGCCTTGCTCAATTGTCGATCCCTGAAGTAGGCTGCTGGACTAGAGGAATCAAGCCAGCAAAAAAAATATTTCAATCTCAAAGTCTATAGGGAAATGTCGAGGGCCAGAAGGCAAACGATGGATCGGGGTCGGCATGACACGGAGCCATGCGCTGGACTGACTGAAACTAAGCTCAGCGGCACTGCTGCAATGAGCTGCGCCGACCCCCAAGATAGCCTCCATGGCGAACCAAAGGCCACCGCTGTTGCAAAACTATCAAACTTAGTCCAAACCCTGACGAGCCGCACCAGGCTTGCAAGTGGAACCAACTTTTCACCCCAAAAGCACGGTCGCAGGCAGGAAAGGGGTTGCGGAAAATTTGAAATTGAGATAACTTGATGTCCCTAGCCACAGCAAACTGGCCAGATCCCCTGAAACAGCGCAGCCAAGTTCCTGATCTTTTTGCAGGTCCCCGGCGCATATTAAGCGGGCAAACGGAACTTTACACGCTCGCCTTCGTGCGACATACAGAAATCCCTGATGCGCGGGCAAGCTCAGGCGAAAAAAACAAAACGCGCAGGGCAATTTGCACCCCGCGAAACACTCAAAACTCGGTTGCCGCCTTTTCGGCCGCTTTAACCGGGAAATAAAACAAAAGAGCGCAAATTGCGCAATTGGCACAAATGTATGCCAAAAAAGCTTCAATGCATTTTTTGAAGTCTTGGCTTTTGGAAAATTGTTTTATTGGAGTTGACTATGAATTCAATATTAGAAATGCAGCGGGCAGGCAGACTGCCGCTGGTGAGCATGAGCCAGCTGGTCGCTTTGACTGGCAAAAGCCGAAGCGGGTGCTACGAAGCTTTTCGAAAAGGGGGGGGGCTTATTTTGATGCCGATTTTCCCGTTCCGATCAAAGTCGGCCAGGCTTCCATCAGATTTTCTTTGCCGGATATCGAGAGCTGGCTCGAAGGTCGAATAAGTCGGATTAAAGGAAAGTACTAAGGATGGTGTCCAAAACTCACAGTCGAAGCGGCTGCAAACACCGGAATCCCGCATAACGGAACTGACGGGTTCAATTTCAATGGAATTTGCGCTCCAGCCCTCGA
>Ga0007834_1000204_pt1 | contig 20385 bp, 20 predicted proteins | sample CryBogCBE06Nov07_FD_71233 | JGI IMG/M metagenome (GOLD analysis project Ga0007834, IMG submission 71233) | Freshwater microbial communities from Crystal Bog, Wisconsin, USA - CBE06Nov07 | ecosystem: Environmental > Aquatic > Freshwater > Lake | place: Crystal Bog, Wisconsin, USA | collected...
TGGTGCGAGAAAGCCGGCGCAGCACGTATCGGGTTTGGCGAATGCCGCGGGACAGTGTTGCCAACGCTACAAAATACATAGCTGACTACGCCCGGCTTAAAACGGCTTGGGAAGCTTTTCGTTCAAAATAGCCATATGACCACCTCCCTGAACCTGCCAGCACCCGTGTTGGAACCCGTGTGCGACCTCGCCGTCACCATTGCCGCGCCAGTCGAAGTCGGCGCCACGCCGCAAGGCCTGCGCCGCATGATTCCCATCACAGGCGGAATGGTGACGCCCGCGCCGGGGCATTCGACCACACGGCCCGCGGTGCAGGGCCGCATCATTCCTGGTGGTGCCGACTTCCAGCTGATCGTGGGTGGCACCAGCGCCCAGCTCGACGCACGCTATGTGATCGAGCTGATGGATGGCAGCCGCGTCTTCGTGCAGAACACGGCCCTGCGCTTTGCCAGCGCGGATGCCACTGGCCGCCTGCTGCGCGGTGAAAAGGTGGACCCGGCCGAGGTGTATTTTCGCTGCCAGCCACGCTTTGAGACGGCTGCGCCACAATGGAGCTGGCTCATGGAAAGCCAGTTCATCGGCACCGGCGTGCGCCTGCCCGACGCGGTGCACATGCGCTTTTTCCGGGTCGCCTGAAACCATTCACGAGAGCAGACATGCGAATCTGGAAACAGCCCGTCACGGTGGAACACCTGACCAACATCCAGCGGAACACGGCCGTGAGCCACCTGGGCATAGAGTTCCTCGAAGTCGGCGACGACTTCATCCGCGCCCGCGTGCCCGTTGACGCGCGCACCATCCAGCCCTACGGTCTGCTGCACGGCGGCGTCAGCGTGGTGCTGGCCGAAACCCTGGGCTCCACTGGAGCGGCCTGCGCTGCGCCTGCGGGTCATCGCGTGGTGGGCCTGGACATCAATGCCAACCACATCAAGGGCACGACCAGCGGCTGGGTCACCGGCATCACGCGGCCGGTGCACATCGGCCGCACCACCCAGGTGTGGGCGATTGAACTGACGAATGACGCCGGCGAGCTGACCTGCGTCTCGCGCATCACCATGGCGGTGCTGGCGCCGCGCTAGCGTCCGGCTTTTTACAAAGCCCCCTAAGCATCGGGCACAGAGCTTGCGTGCCGTGGTGGCATGGCGGGCGCATCGGGCGCCAGCCGCGTCCCCCCTGCGAGCACCGCCCCATGCCTGATTCCAAAAGCCCATCCCCATCCTTCCTGCAATCGCGCTGGGTGCAACTGGCCCTGGGCCTAGTCTGCATGCTCTCGATATCTAGCCCGCAGTATGTCTGGGCGCTTTTCACCAAACCCCTGCTGGCGCAGCTGGGCGTGGGCTTGCCGGCACTGCAGGTCACCTTTTCCATCCTGATCGTTTTGCAAACTTTCTTCTCACCCTTTCAAGGCTGGCTGGTGGACCGCTTCGGCCCGCGCTTGCTGCTGTCAGTCGGCACGGTGCTGACCGGGCTGAGCTGGGTGGTCTCGGCCCAGGTCAGCTCGGTGGATGGGCTTTACCTCAGCTATGGTGTGCTGGGCGGCTTGGGTACGGGCATCGTCTATATCGGCGTGGTCGGCCTGATGATGAAGTGGTTCCCCAAAACGCGCGGCTTTGCGGTGGGCATGGTGGCAGCGGGCTACGGGATTGGTGCCGTGATCACCACCTTGCCGATTGCCAACAGCCTAGCTGCATCGGGCTACCAGCAGACCTTGCTGGTGTTTGGCTGCCTGATTGGGGCCGTGGGCCTGGTGGCTGCCCAGGGCATCCGCAACCCGCTGGCCACAAACGCGCACAGCGAAGCGCCCGCGCCGGCCCTCAGCGGCGTCACGCCAGCCGTGATGCTCAAGACGCCTGTATTCTGGCTAATGTTTGTGATGATGTCCATGATGTCCACCTCGGGCCTGATGGTCATTTCGCAGATGGGCGCTTTTGCCAAGGATTTCGGCGTGGCTACCATCGTGGTCTGGGGTGTGGCTGCGCTGCCGCTGGCGCTGACCATCGACCGCGTGACCAATGGGCTCACGCGCCCGCTGTTTGGCTGGATTTCCGACCGCATTGGCCGCGAATACACCATGACCATCGCCTTTGGCCTCGAAGCCCTCGCCATGCTGGCCTGGCTGCAGTTCCGCCAGGACCCTTTGCTGTTTGTGCTGATCTCCGGAGTCGTGTTCTTCGGCTGGGGCGAGATTTTTTCTCTGTTTCCCTCAACCCTCACCGACACCTTTGGCGCCAAACATGCCACAACAAACTACGGCTTTTTGTATATGGCTCAAGGTGTCGGTTCGATCGTGGGCGGCCCGATTGCTGCCCTGATCCACGGCAGCACCGGCAGCTGGACGCCCGTGTTCGGCCTGATGATCGGGTTCGATGCGCTGGCCGCCCTGCTGGCGTTCTTTGTGTTGCGCCCGCTGCGGCGCAACTACATGGCGCTCAATTCGGGTGCAGCACCAGCTTCTGCACGCGCCAGTTGAGCAGCTCGCCCACGTAGAGGGTGTTCTCGTTGGGGCAGGCCATACCGTGGATCCAGCCAAACTGGCCGGGTTGCTTGCCGGCCTGGCCCAGCACGCCCAGCACCTTGCCCTCCAGCGTCATCTTGTAGATGCGACCGGGGTAGGCATCCGAGGCGTAGAGCACCTGGTTAGGGCCGGGCGTGATGCACAGCACCCAGGGCGCGCCGGGCATCTGCAGCTTGTTCACCAGGGTAGGATCATCCATCCTGGAGACATCTGGCATTGCCCCGATGGCCGGACGGATGGCCGGGTCAAAGGGCACATTGATCTGGATGGTGCGCAGCAACTTGCCCTGGCCATCGAACACCTGGATACGGCGGTTGCCGCGATCGGCCTCATAGATGTTGCCCTGGGCATCGGCAGCGATGCTGTGAGGGGTGTGCATCTCGCCGGGCTTGTTGCCGCGTTCGCCCCAGGACATCAGCCAGTTGCCCTGCTTATCAGCCTTGGCAATGCGTGAATTGATGTAGCCATCGCTGATGTAGACATTGCCTTGCGGGTCCCAGGTCATGTCAGTCACCTGGCGGAACAGGCCGTCCTGCGCCTGCAGCGGCGGGTTGGGGTGTTTGACGGGGCCGGTGTCCTCGTCCGAGGCCTCCTGCTTTCGGCCGAAGACCATGCGCACCTGGCCTTGGGGGTTGAAGCTGATGACCATGTCCGAGCCCTTGTCGGTAACCCAGATGTTGTCATCCGCATCGACACGCACCATGTGGGCGAATGACCAGGCATAGAGCTTCTTGCCAATCTCGCGGATGAACTTGCCCTTGGCATCGAACTCCAGCAGCTGGGTTGCCGCCGCCGCGTAGGCCGGGCCGGAGGTATTGCCCCGGCTGAGCACGAAGATATGCCCCTTGGAGTTGACAGCGATGCCGCTGACTTCACCCAGGTACATGTCCTTGGGCAGCTTGACCGGGTTGGGTACCGACTCAAACGGGATCTGGGGAACGCTCTGGGCCTGGGCGAGCGCGCTGACGGCCAGCACGCTGGCGGCGATAAAAAATCTCATGTTTGTCTCCGGTTGTTCTGCGCCCTGTTTTTATACGGGACATCCGGGCGCTAAAGGCCCCTGCGCGATACGTAAAACTACGCGAGCCGGTAAAGCGCGCGGCGGTCGACCCCTCAGCGGAACGCGCGCGCCGCTGGTTTACTCCCGATCGACTCGCGCAAGCCGCTCGCTCTTCCAGTACACATCGTCGCCCGCGCTGCCATCCGGGCGATGGCGGTTGAGTACCCGCGCCAGCACGAACATCAGGTCACTCAGGCGGTTGAGGTACTGGCGGGGGGTGTCCTTCAGCGCCTCGTTCTTTTCCAGTGCAACCACGGCCCGTTCGGCGCGGCGTGCCACGGTGCGGCAGACATGGGCCTGCGCAGCGGCGCGCGTGCCGGCGGGCAGGATGAATTCCTGCAACTGCGGCAGCCGGGCATTGTGTTCGGCCAGCGCAGCATCGAGCGCGAGCACGGCCTCGGCCTTGAGCAGTTCAAACCCAGGGATGGACAGCTCGCCGCCGAGGTTGAACAGCTGGTGCTGGATTTCGACCAGCAACCCGCGCACCCCAGCGGGCATGTCCTCGCACAGCAGCAAGCCGATGTGGCTGTTCAGCTCGTCGACATCGCCCATGGCGTGCACGCGCAGGCTGTCCTTGCTGACGCGGCTGTTGTCGCCCAGGCCGGTCGTGCCATTGTCCCCGGTGCGGGTGGCGATTTGGGTGAGGCGTTGTCCCATGGGCTGGCTTTCAGGATAATGGCCGGATTATCCCGGAGACAAGCCCATGAATGCACCTGCCGCCCTTTCCCACCTGGTTCCTGAAGTGGCGCAGCGCGCGGTGCCGCAAGCCCTGCTCGATGCACTCAAGGCCCGCTTTAGCGCGCAGTGCTCGGTGGCCCTGGCGGTGCGCGAGCAGCATGGGCGCGACGAATCGGCCTTCACCACCGTGCCGCCCCCCGCTGCCGTGGTGTTCGCCGAAAGCACGGCGGATGTCGCCGATGCGGTCAAACTGGCCAGCGAGCACGCAGTGCCGGTCATTCCCTTTGGTGTGGGCAGTTCGCTCGAAGGCCATCTGCTGGCCGTGCAGGGCGGCATCAGTATCGATGTGGGGCGCATGAACCGGGTGCTGAGCATCAATGCCGAAGACCTCACGGTCACCGTGGAGCCGGGTGTGACGCGCAAGCAGCTCAACGAAGCGGTCAAGAGCACCGGCCTGTTTTTCCCGATTGACCCGGGAGCCGACGCCAGCATCGGTGGCATGAGCGCCACGCGCGCCAGCGGCACCAATGCCGTGCGCTACGGCACCATGCGCGAGAACGTGCTGGCACTCGAGGTGGTAACGGCCAGCGGCGAAGTCATCCGTACCGGTACCCGCGCCAAGAAAAGCAGCGCCGGCTATGACCTGACCCGCCTGATGGTGGGCAGTGAAGGCACGCTGGGCGTGATCACCGAAATCACGGTCAAGCTCTATCCACTGCCCGAGGCTATCAGCGCGGCCGTGTGTTCGTTCCCGAGCATCGAAGCGGCTGTGCGCGCCACCATCCAGATCATCCAGATGGGCATCCCGATTGCGCGGGTCGAGCTGATCGACCACCACACCGTGCGCATGGTCAATGCGCACAGCAAGCTGGGCCTGCGCGAGGAGCCTATGCTGCTGATGGAATTCCACGGCTCGCCGGCCAGCGTCAAGGAGCAGGCTGAAACCGTGCAGGAAATTGCCGGTGAATTCGGCGGCCAGGCCTTTGAATGGGCCAGCACACCCGAGGAGCGCACCAAGCTCTGGACAGCCCGGCACAACGCCTATTTCGCCGCACTGCAAAGCAAGCCGGGCTGCCGCGCCATCAGCACCGACACCTGCGTGCCCATCAGCCGGCTGGCCGATTGCCTGCTCGACTCTGTGGCCGAGGTCGAGGCCTCCGGGCTGCCCTACTTCCTGGTAGGCCATGTGGGCGATGGCAACTTCCACTTTGGTTACTTGATTGACCCGGCCCTACCGCGCGAGCGTGAAATCGCCGAAGAACTCAACCACAAGCTGGTCGCACGGGCTCTCTCGCTGGAAGGCACCTGTACGGGTGAGCATGGCATCGGCCTGCACAAGATGGACTTCCTGGTGACCGAAGCCGGGGCCGGTGCCGTGGACATGATGCGCACCATCAAGCGCGCGCTGGACCCGAAAAACATCATGAATCCGGGCAAGATATTCAGCCTGTGAGCGCTCGGCAGGGAATTCCGTAGCAAACATTTACATTCGCCGCGGACCGCGTCATGCGGCTTTACACACCCTCGAAACTTGTCTGCTAGCATGGGTTCCAACGCGTTGAGTAGTGGTCAAACGCCCCTCAACCCATTGAAATCAAAGGGAAATCATGCGCTATTTTTCATTTCGGACGCTCTGCAAGTTTGCGCTTCCATTCGCGCTTGCTCTTGCTGCGCTGGGTGCCAGTGCGCAGCACGATCATGATCGCGGTCGAGCGCCTGGCCACTATGCCTATCGGTATCACGACGTGCACCGTTTCAACCACAACGAATTGATCCTGTGGCAGGGCGGGCGCTGGAACAACACCTGTTTCGCCGGCCGCTGCGGCTGGTGGTGGCTGTCGGCCGGGCAATGGTATTTCTACACCCAGCCGGTCTACCCTTATCCGCTGGTGGTTTCCAGCATTGGATATCCAGAGCCCGTGGTGGTAGCGCCGGCCCCCGTTGTGATTGCACCCGCTCCCGTCGTCACGGTGCCGGCCCCTGTGGTTGTTCAGCCTGCGCTCAAGGCCGATCCGCCACCCAAGTTCTGGTACTACTGCGACAACCCCAAGGGCTATTTCCCGCAGGTGCAAAACTGCGCTACCCAGTTCCGCCAGGTCGGTGAACCCCCGGCGCCCCAATAGGCCCTCGGGAACTATCAGCGCATCGACCTGCACCTACTACCAATACCAGAACAAGGATTACCAATGAAACTCGGCTCCATCTCCATCCTGGGCGCAAGCGCCCTGCTGCTTGCGGCCTGTGCCACCCAACCCATGGGCCCAACTGTCCAGGTTCTGCCTGGCGCCACCAAGCCATTCCAGGTGTTCCAGCAGGACCAGGCCGAATGCATGCAGTACGCGCAATCGCAGACGGCGGGCCAGGCGCAAGCTGCCAATGAGCGTGCCGTGGGAACGGCAGCGATTGGCGTCGCCCTGGGCACCGTGCTTGGCGCGGCCGTTGGTAACCACCAGGGCGCAGGCGTGGGTGCCGGCATGGGCGCCATCGCAGGCACCAGCGCCGGCGCCGGAGCGACTGGCTACCAGCAGCACAGCATCCAGGCGCAGTACAACAACGCCTTTGTGCAGTGCATGTATTCCAAGGGCAACCAGGTCCCTGGCGCAGCGCGCTGAAGCCGGCCCAGTCGCTTGACGGCCGCGCGGCTAACGAACTTGGGACGTCGTGCGCGTCAGGCTGTTGGCCACGCCTGTGTTGTAGGTGTAGACGGCACTGCCGTTTGACTGAACCTGTGACGAGACCAGCCGCGCAGTGAGCAGACCGCCAAAACCCTGACTCGGTAGCACACCCCCGGCATAAACCACGTCAGTCGACAAGCCGCCGAGGCTGTCGCCCGTTGGCAGTAAGCCCAGTGTTCGGCTGCTCAAGCTGGCCAAATCAAAGCGCAACACACTGGCTCCACCATAGCCTTTGCTGCCCAAGGGCGATGCAAAGACCAGCCCGGACGGCACATAGCTGTTCGAGATTGTGTCGAACTGCGTCTGATCCGCCCCGAAAAGGATCCCGTTGCCAATGCTGTAGAGAACCTGCTCGGCATTGTTGATGATCTGCGCCGAGTAGCCATTGGCCGAGGAATAGGTCGTCACTACGTTGTAGCCATTGCTATTGGTGCCAACAAAGGACACCGCCGTACTAGGGGCGATGTAGGTGGACTGTGCGCCACCCACGGTGGCAATGCGGATCACGCTGGACGAGCTGCTTCCCGAAAGCACCGTGGCATAGATTGCGCCGGGGCGGGTGTAAGCAACCAGAATGCTGTCGGTACCGGTTCCCAGGGTGGCCACCGTTTGTGTCGCGCCGCGCGTCACCGAAAGGACTTGCCAGGTACCGGTTCCCGAACTGGCCGTGCTCGAGTTCAGGTAAACATAGGCATTCGAGCTGTCATTGCCGGCCCCCTGCCATCCGTCCGGGCCGGTCGTATTGGACAGGGTAGTCAAAGCCGGTGTGCTGTTGACCGCGCGCAGTTTCCCGTTTTGCGCATAGAGAATCAGGTCGGCAAGGTTTTGCACCGGCGCATACGTTGATGTCGGAGCACCAGGGATGCTGACGGCAACCACGTTTGCAACCATCGACTGGTACGAGTAAACGCTGGCTGAGCCGTCGGGATAGACATTGAGCCAGCCGCTGGGTTGACCTGTGGCTGGAGAGCGCAAATACCCTACAAGGCGCCCTGTCACCGGAGACACATAGGGAGTGCCTGAGGCGCTGAAGGTTACCAGTGATTGGGTATCGTCTGCTGTGCCGCAGACTCCGTCCGAACCAGCTGTATTGACGGCAATCTGCGACGAATAAGGCGTCGCAAAGTTGTAGGCCGCGATATTGGTTGAACAAAAGGAGTTCGCCGAAGAACCCTGCGCCTGAACAGGCCGGGTTCCGGATGCCGCCAGGGCTGTGCCGCGCACCAGCCCGTTGGGGGCATCAACATAAGCAACCGGGGTCAGGCCTGTGACTTGCTGGTTGCTGGCGTTGTAGCTGCCCTGTTGCAGGGTAAGCCCCAGCGCGTTCGGTGCGCCGGCTGCATCCATCACATACTCCACTGTCGGATTGGCCGGTTGCACCAGCGACAGGGCAAGTGTCAATGGATTGGCTGTAGACGACCCCTGGACTTTGAGCACGGTGCTGAAAATGCCGCTGGAAGGCCATGTGCCGCTGGCCGTGCCTACCGACGTGGCGCCACCACCACCTCCCCCGCCACAAGACGCCACAACTGCAGTCACCAAAAAAGCAGTCACGCGCGCGCAACGGCCTCCCATCAAATGGAACCGATTCATTAAAAAACTCCTCCCCGCTGTGCGGTTTATTCGTTCAAAAGAACGTCAGGGAGTTTATTTCTGTAGCTGGGCTGGCAGTTGGAACTTTACAAGCCTGCGTCTGGAAACTGCAACAGCGATAAGGCGTGGTTCAGGACGCGGGGCCGCGTAAGCGATCAATCAATCCATTGAGCTCGTCCAGCGAACCAAACTGCACGGCCAGCTCACCCATTTCTTCGACGCGGCCGCCGCGCTTGACGCGCTTTTTCACGCGCACCTCCACCTGAGCTGTCAGCAGATCCGAGAGTTCTTCTTCCACGCGCTTGAGATCGCGCGACTTTTCCTTCTTGGCCTTTTGGGGCTGCAGATTGAATTCGGCCGAGAGTTTTTTCGCCAGGCTTTCCGCCTCGCGAACGGAGAGCTTGCGCGAGGTGATCTGGTTGGCGGCGGTGATTTGCGTCGCGCGGTCGAGGCTCAGCAGCGCCCGCGCATGGCCCATATCCAGGTCGCCCGCCATGAGCATGGTCTGGACGGGCTCGGCCAGGTTGAGCAGGCGCAGCAGGTTGCTGGCTGCGCTGCGCGAACGGCCCACGGCTTGGGCTGCGAGCTCGTGCGTCAGACCAAACTCCTTGATCAGGCGCTGCAGACCCTGCGCTTCTTCCAGCGGGTTGAGGTCTTCGCGCTGGATGTTCTCGATGAGGGCCATGGCAGCCGCTGCCTCGTTGGGCACGTCACGCACCAACACGGGCACGCTGTCGAGGCCTGCGAGTCTGGCCGCGCGAAAGCGGCGCTCGCCGGCGATAATTTCGTATTTGCCGGCATCCGGCCCGTCGCCTAGGCGGCGCACAAGAATGGGCTGCATGATGCCCTGCGCCTTGATGGACTCGGCCAGTTCGTAGAGCGCGCCCTCATCCATGCGCGTACGCGGCTGGTACTGTCCGGGCACCATGTCGGCCAGCAGGAGGCTGGCGGGCAGGCCGGGGCTCGCTGTGCTGGTTCCCGGCGGATCGGCCGGGTCGCCATTGTCCTTGGCTGTGGGGCCGAGCAGGGCTTCGAGGCCGCGGCCCAGACCCTTGGGTTTTTTGGTCGCCATCGTCAGTCTTTCTTCATCAGTGTTTCTAGCATCGCATGGCCCTCGTCCCAGTCGCCCAGACCGGAGTCGGCGTTGATGTGCCCGCGCCTGCCGTAGTCAACGAAGCGCGAACCCCATTTCTGCGCAAACAGCTGGGCACGCTCGTGGCTGCAATAGGGGTCGTTCTGACTGCCCAGCAAGACGCTCGGGAAAGGCAGCGCCTGCAACGCAATGGGAGACCAGGTGTGCAGGGGGCCGCGCAGGTCCTCACGCTCCACATCGCCCGGCGCGACGAGCAATGCGGCCTTGACGCGTCCGGTGTGGCGCGAATGCGTGGCCCAGGCCGCCACCTGCATGCAGCCCAGGCTATGGGCCGCCAGCACGGCCGGCTGACTGCTTTGCAGCAGCACTTCGTCCAGCCGGGCAATCCAGTCGCCACGCAAAGGGTGATCCCAGTCGTGCTGCTCCACGCGTTCATAGCCGTAGCGCCGCTCCCACAGGCTCTGCCAGTGGCCCGGGCCGCTGCCCTGCCAGCCCGGGAGGGTGAGCACGCGCGGGCCGGTCATGCAGTCCGACCCGGTTTGCTATTATTTTGATAGCTACTCACACTGATTTGGCAGGTCTTTGCGGTCATTTCATCAACAACTACATACCCTGCACACGCTGGACCATCTCCTGGGCAAAGTCTACAAAGGCCACGCTGCCTCTGGCCGCCGGGTCAAACACGACGCCGGGCAAGCCATAGCTCGGCGCTTCGGCCAGGCGCACATTGCGCGGAATCACAGTGTTGAATACCTTGTCGCCAAAATGGCTCTTGAGCTGTTCGCTCACCTGCTGCTGCAAGGTGATGCGCGGGTCGAACATGACGCGCAGCAAGCCGATGATCTGCAGATCCTTGTTGAGGTTGGCATGGACCTGCTTGATGGTGTTCACCAGATCGGTCAGGCCCTCGAGCGCGAAGTACTCGCATTGCATGGGCACCACCACGCCGTGGGCACTGCACAGGCCGTTGAGCGTGAGCAGGCTCAGGCTGGGCGGGCAGTCGATCAGGACGAAATCGTAGTTGGCCTCGACGGCGGCCAACGCGGCCTTGAGGCGCTGGTCGCGCCGCTCAAGGCCCACCAGCTCGACCTCGGCGCCGGCCAGGTCACGGCTGGCGCCGAGGATGTCGTAGGCGCAGCCCGCCTCGGCCAGCTTGTCGGCGCGCACGCGCGCCTCGCTGATGGAGGCGGATTCGAGCAGCACGTCGTACACGCTGAGTGCGAGCTTGCGCTTGTCGACGCCCGACCCCATGGTGGCATTGCCTTGCGGGTCCAGATCGACCATGAGTACACGCTGCCCAATCTTGGCTAGGCCGGCAGCCAAGTTGACCGTGGTTGTCGTCTTGCCCACCCCACCCTTCTGGTTGGCAATGCAGAATATTTTCATGCGCGCTTTCTAGTTATGGTTTTACTTGCTCAAAGCCAGCTTGACGCCAAAGCCGATCAGGAACACGCCGGCGAGTTTTTCGAGTGCGCCGCTGATGCGCGGATTGGCGCGCAGGCGCTCGGCGAAAAAGTGCGTAAGCAGGGTCACGGTCAGACCATAGGCAAAGGCCAGGGTCGCGACGGTGGCGGCCATCACGCCAAAGGTCACCAGGCCCTGGTGCTGAGCCGGGTCAATGAACAAGGGAAAAAATGCCATGTAAAACACGATGGCCTTGGGGTTGAGCAAGGTGATGGCAAAGGCCTGCTGGAAGTAGTGGCGCGGACGGATGTTCAGGATGGGCTTGGCGCCGGGCTTGGCCGTGAGCATGCGAAAGCCCAGCCAGGCGAGATAGGCTGCGCCCATCCACTGCACCGCATGGAAGGCAGCCGGGTAGGCGCCGAGCAAGGCCGCCACACCGGCTACGGCCAGCCACATCAGCACCTGGTCGCCCGCGATCACGCCCAGGGTGGCACCCAGGCCGCCGGCAATACCGCCCTTGCCGGTCGAGGTGATCAGCGCCAGGTTGCCGGGGCCCGGAATCAGCAAAAAAATCACCATGGCGGCAACAAACGCGCCATAGTCAGCAATCCCAAACATGTGGTTTCTCCAGAACGAAGCTGCGAGTTTACGTTAGCCGCCGCATCCAGACGATGCATCGCTCAGCGTCAAGGCCTGGAACCACCAGTTGTTCCACGTGAAACACCTCGATATTGGGCGTGAGCGCCGCCATTTCGTCCGTGGGCCGCTTGCCCTTCATGGCAAGCCAGACACCCCCCGTCGCCAGCGCCGACCCCGACCAGTTCGTGAAATCGACCAGGGAGGCAAAGGCCCGCGAGCTGATGACCTCGTACGGGCCCGTCAGCGACTCGACCCGTGCGTGCAGTCCGCGCAGATTCGAAAGCCTGAGCATTACGGCTGCCTGCTGGATGAAGGCCGCTTTTTTGGCGACCGTATCCACACAGTCCACCTGAAGTTGCGGGCAACAGATGGCCAGGACCACCCCCGGCAAACCTCCGCCGGAGCCCACGTCCAGCAGGCGCGCTGGATCCGCATCCACTGCCCGAGTGGCAAGTTGCCGACGGAGCGGCTGGACAGCGGCCAGGCTATCGAGCAGATGGTGCGTGAGCATCTCCTGCGGGTCGCGCACAGCCGTCAGGTTATAGACCTTGTTCCATTTCTGGAGCATGTCTACGTAGTCCAGCAGCTGGCCGATCTGCGCTTCACCCAGTTCCAGGGCCAATGGCCGAAGGGCATCGCGCAGCCCCGGCTCCAGAGCGTGCATCAGGCCGCCGCCTTCAGGGCGGGTTCTTCCGGCTGGACCAGAAATTCCTTGAATCGGGTTTTCTTGAGGTGCACCAGCAGGAGCGAAATGGCGGCCGGTGTGACCCCCGATATCCGGGAGGCCTGGCCCAAGGTCTCGGGCCGGTGCTTGTTGAGCTTGTGGCGCACCTCGAAGGACAGGGCCGCGACCTGCATGTAATCGAGTTCGGCCGGCAACTTGAGGTTTTCGAAATGCGCGCCGCGTTCGACCTCGTGCTTCTGGCGGTCGATATAGCCGGAGTATTTGGCGGCAATCTCCAGTTGCTCGACCACCGGCTCCAGCAAATCGCCGAGGGTTTCACGTGAAACATCGGCGCTGGCGTACTTGCCGCCATCCAGAGACATGAGCGCGGCATAAGCCACATCCGGGCGTCGCAGCAGATCGGCCAGGTTGTATTCGTGCTCGATGGAGGTTCTGAGTACGCGCTGCGCCTCCGCCGCAAGGAGGTTGTTGGGGTTCACCCAGACCGACTTCAGGCGCTCTGTTTCACGTGAAACAGCGTCGCGCTTGCGGCAAAACGCCTCCCATTGCGCATCGCCAACCAGGTCCAACTGGCGGCCTGTTTCGGTCAGGCGCATGTCGGCATTGTCTTCGCGCAGCTGCAGGCGGAACTCAGCCCGGCTGGTGAACATGCGGTAGGGCTCGGTCACGCCCTTGGTGATGAGGTCGTCCACCAGCACCCCCAGGTAGGCCTGGTCACGCCCCGGCAGCCATGCTCCGCCAAAGCTGTTGGCCAGGCCTGCGCGCTCGCGCACCTGCAGGGCGGCGTTGATGCCGGCAAACAGGCCTTGGGCCGCCGCCTCTTCATAGCCCGTGGTGCCATTGATCTGCCCAGCGAAAAACAGCCCGCCGATCTGGCGTGTCTCGAAACTGCTCTTGAGGGAGCGCGGATCGAAATAGTCGTATTCGATGGCATAGCCCGGGCGCAGGATATGGGCGTTTTCGAGCCCCTCCATGCTGCGCACCAGATCGTACTGAACGTCAAACGGCAGGCTGGTCGAAATGCCGTTGGGGTAATACTCGTTGGTCGTCAGGCCTTCAGGCTCAAGGAAAATCTGGTGGCTTTCCTTATCGGCAAAGCGGTTGATCTTGTCTTCCACGCTGGGGCAGTAGCGTGGGCCCACGCCCTCGATCTTGCCGGTGAACATCGGGCTGCGGTCAAAGCCGGAGCGGATGATCTCGTGCGTGCGGGCATTGGTGTGGGTAATCCAGCAAGGCATCTGCTCAGGGTGCATGCTGGCCCGGCCCATAAAGCTGAACACTGGCATCGGGGTGCTCGTGCCATCGGGCACTGGCATGCCATCGCCCGGCTGCATCTGGCATTTTGAAAAGTCGATCGTGCGGCCATCCAGGCGCGGCGGCGTGCCGGTCTTGAGCCGCCCTTGGGGCAGCTTCAATTCCTTCAGTCGCGCCGAAAGCGACTGCGCAGGTGGATCGCCAGCGCGGCCGGCGGCATAGTTGTTCAGGCCCACATGGATCTTGCCGTCCAGGAAAGTCCCCGCCGTCAGCACCACGGTGCGAGCCCGGAAGCGGATGCCGACCTGGGTCACCGCGCCAACAACCCGCTCACCCGTGCCGTCCGACTCCACCATCAGGTCGTCCACCGCCTGCTGGAAGAGCGTCAGGTTCGGCTGGTTTTCGATACGCCGGCGGATCGCCGCCTTGTACAAAATGCGATCGGCCTGTGCGCGGGTGGCACGCACCGCCGGGCCCTTGGAGCCGTTGAGGATGCGGAACTGGATACCGGCCTCGTCGGTGGCAATGGCCATGGCACCGCCCAGCGCGTCCACTTCCTTGACCAGGTGCCCCTTGCCGATGCCGCCAATGCTGGGGTTGCAGCTCATCTGGCCCAGCGTTTCGATGTTGTGCGTCAGCAGCAGGGTCCGGGCACCCATGCGCGCAGCCGCCAGCGCGGCCTCGGTGCCGGCATGGCCACCGCCAACAACGATGACGTCAAATTCCTGGGGATAGAGCATGGGAAGGACCTTCGGGCCGAAACCAGTGGGGTTCGGGCAAAGCCCGATTTTAGAGTCTGGCCGCTGCGAGCGCTTTTCCTTGCCCCTGCTGTAGCCTGGGAGACTGGATTGGCAGCCCGTGCCGCAGTAAGCTCGGGGTTTGCCGGGCCGCCTGCGCCCAGCCCCCCACCGGAGACAAGCCATGCATATCCCCTCACTCAAAGAAGTGGTCAGCGCCGAAGAATGGGCCTTGCGCGTCAACCTTGCGGCCTGCTACCGCATGGTCGCCGCCTATGGCTGGAGCGACCTCGTTTTCACCCACATCAGCGCCCGCATCCCCGGCCCCGAGCACCACTTCCTGATCAACCCCTATGGCCTGCTGTTCGAGGAGATCACGGCTTCCAGCCTGATCAAGATCGACCAGAGCTGCAACAAGCTCAGTGAGTCGCCCTTCCCCGTCAACCCGGCCGGCTTCACCATCCACAGCTGTATCCACGAAGTGCGCGAAGACGCCGGGTGCGTCCTCCACACCCACACCCGCGCCGGCGTGGCCGTCAGCGCCCAGAAGCACGGACTGCTGCCGCTGAGCCAGCAAGCCACCGTGGTGCTGCCCATGCTGGCCTACCATGACTACGAAGGCATCGCCCTGCATGCCGAGGAAAAGCCCCGCTTGCAGGCCAACCTGGGCCATGCCAATGCCCTGATCCTGCGCAACCACGGCTTGCTGACCGTCGGCCGCACCATCGCCGACGCCTTCCTCAACATGTACTTCCTCGAGAGCGCCTGCAAGATCCAGATCGACGCACTCTCCAGCCCGGAGCCGCTGCTGCTGGGCTCGGGCCCGCTGGAGGCCAACCGCAATGTGTCCAAAGTCGCCACTGCCGGCCAGGGCTCGGCACTGGCTTGGCCCGCCCTGCTGCGCAAGGCTGAGCGCATGGATCCGTCCTACAAAACCTGATGGCCCCGGCCCGTGCAGACCGGAGCGCAACGCGCTAGCATGGCGGACTGATCCACTTCCACTGAACCCAAAAAAATGAAGCTCTACTACTCCCCTGGCGCCTGCTCGCTCTCTCCTCACATTGCCCTGCACGAAGCCGGCCTGTCCTTCACCGCCGTCAAGGCGCCGACCAAAACCCACAAGCTCGACGACGGCACCGACTACTACACCATCAACCCGCTGGGCTATGTGCCCCTGCTCGAGCTGGACGACGGCACCCGCCTGACCGAAGGCCCGGCCATCGTGCAATACATCGCCGACCAGGTCCCCGCCAAAAACCTCGCCCCAGCCAATGGCACCCTGGCGCGCTACCAGATGCAGAGCTGGCTGACCTTCATCGGCACCGAACTGCACAAGAACTTCGGCCCGCTGTTCAACCCGGCCACGCCCGAAGACTTCAAGACCGCGACCAAGGACAAGCTGATCGGCCGTCTGCAATGGGTCGACAAGCAACTCGCCGGCAAGGACTACCTCATGGGCGCGCAATTCAGCGTGGCCGACGGCTACCTCTTCACCGTAACCGGCTGGGCGCCGCGGGTGGGCATTGACATTTCCGGCCTGGCCAACATCACCGCATTCCGCACCCGCATGGCCGCGCGCCCCGCCGTGCAGGCGGCGCTCAAGGCCGAAGCCTGATTCATCCGCTACATTTTTTATAGCGCACTACGCCCGTTTGGCGAGAGCCTGCGGGCCTTTTTCTTTGAAAATACCGCCATGACCACCTTGTTTGACCCCGTGCAGGCCGGCAGCCTTTCCCTGCAAAGCCGCATCTGCATGGCCCCGCTCACGCGCAACCGCGCGCCCGGTGCCCAACCCACCGCCCTGATGGCCACCTACTACGGCCAGCGAGCCAATCCGGTAACCGGCGCCGCCCTCATCATCACCGAGGCCACCGCCATCAGCCACCAGGGCCAGGGTTATGCCGACGTGCCCGGCATCTGGAGTGTGGAACAGGTCGAGGGCTGGAGACAAATCACCCAGGCCGTGCACGCCCAGGGCGGCAAGATCGTCATGCAGCTGTGGCATGTGGGCCGCGTCTCGCACACGGCCCTGCAACCCGGTGGCGGCAAACCCGTTGCGCCTTCGGCCATCACCGCCAAAACCAAAACGTATCTGATCACCGATGGCGTGGGTAGCTTTGTCGACACCTCCGAGCCGCGCGCTCTGGACATCGGCGAATTGCCCGGCATCGTCCACGACTACGCACACGCCGCCCGCAACGCTATTGCGGCCGGCTTTGACGGCGTGGAAGTCCACGGGGCCAACGGCTACCTGCTCGACCAGTTCCTCAAGAGCGGCAGCAACCACCGGCATGACGCCTACGGCGGCAATATCGAGAACCGCGCCCGCTTGCCGCTGCAGGTCATGCAGGCGGTGGTCGCCGAAGTTGGCGGTGGCCGCACGGGCCTGCGCCTCTCGCCTGTCACCCCCGCCAACGATGTGGTGGACGAAGCGTCCCAGCCCCTGTTCGATTACGTCGTGCGCCAACTGGCCCCGCTGGGCCTCGCCTACCTGCACATCATCGAAGGTGCCACCGGCGGCCCCCGCGAAATTGCAGATCGCCCGTTTGACTACGCCGCCCTGCGCGCCGCCTACCGCACAGCTGGTGGCAAAGCTGCCTGGATGGTCAACAACGGTTACGACAAGGCCCTGGCCGAGCAGGCGATTGCGGGCGGTGCCGACCTCGTCGCCTTTGGCAAAGCCTTCATCGCCAACCCCGACCTCACGCGCCGCCTGCGCGAAGACGCGGCACTCAACACGGGCGACCGCAAGACCTTCTACGGCGGCGGCGCAGCGGGCTACACGGACTACCCGACGCTGTAGACCTACGCTACTGGAACGCCACCCGCACGACCTGGCCCACGCCACCCGCGGCGGGCAGCAACTCCAGCGTGGCGCCCATGAGGCGGGCGTACTGCGCCACGATGGCCAGGCCCAGGCCTGCGCCCTGCCCCAATTGCCGCCCAGCCTGCCCCTGCGACCAGCGCGCCTGCAGGGCGCTGGCCTGCTGGCTGTCCATCCCCGGGCCGTTGTCCGCCACGCACAACGCCACACCGCCAGCAGCCAGCTTTTGCAGTTCCACCGTCACGCGACTGGGCGTGCCGGCCGCCGCGTGGCCGTAGCGCAAGGCGTTGTCGATCAGGTTGTTCAATATGCCTTCGACCAGGGCCGCGTGCGCACGCACCTGCACCGGCACGTCCAGGCCCTGCGCGCCCAGATCCACGCCGAGCGCGTCGGCCCGTGGCAGAAAACGCAGCACCGCTTCGCCAACGAGAGTGTCCAGACGCACCGGCCCCAGCGGCATGGCCGCGCCCGCTTCGTCGGCCAGGGCCAGGGCCAGCAGCTGATCCACCATATGACTGGCGCGCTCCTCGCTGCGGGCAATGTCCTGCAACTGCATGCGCCACAGCTGCGGGTCGCTCTGGGCCAGCCCGTAACTGGCCAGCGCGCGAATGCCAGCCAGGGGCGTGCGCAGCTCGTGGGCCACATTGCCGGCAAATTCGCGCTGGGCACGCACGCCCGCCTCGACCCGCCCCAGCAGGTCATTGACGGCATCGCCCAGGCGCTGCACGTCGCGGGTGCTGGCCTGCACCGGCAGGGGCGTAAGGTCGCGCACATCGCGCTGCTCCACGGCACGCTGCAGGTCGCTCAGGGGCTGCAGGTCACTCTGGATGGCGCGGCGCAACCACCAGGCCAGCAGCAACAGCAGGGGCAACTGCGGGGCGAGGGAATACAGCAGCAGGCGCTCGATCAGCAGGGAGCGGCTGCGGGTGGTTTGCGCGGTCACCACCATGAAGGGCAAGGGCTCGCTGCGGTAGACCGTCACGCTGCGCAACTCCAGGCCCTGGTAAAAAATATCAACGAAGGAAGGGGCAACGCCATTGGCCTCGGGATCGGTCGGCGCCTGGGCCTGCAAGCCGCCGTGCCCCGCAATCAGGCTGCCATCGGCGCGTTGCACCGCAAAGAATTCCTGCTCGCTCTGGTCAAAAAGCACCGTGGACATCTCTGCCTGCGACAGGGTCAGGGCCAGCTTGCCGTCCTGCAGGCTGACATGGGCCGCCACCGCATAGGCATCGTCCAGCAGGGAGCGGTCAAAGGCCTGGCCCACGAAATACTGTGTGATGCCCAGGGTCACGGCGGTGCCCAGCGCCCAGGTCAACACCAGGGGCAGCACCACATGGCGCACCAGGCGCGAACGCAGGGCGGGCTTTTCCGGCCCGGCCGGATGAAGCAGGGGCTCAGCCACCCGCGCCACCCGACTCGGCTTCGACCACATAGCCCAGGCCGCGCAAGGTGCGGATGCCGGCACCGCTGCCCAACAGCTTCTTGCGCAGGCGCGAGATGAAGGCCTCCAGCGCGTTGTCGCCCAGCGCTTCGTCAAAGCTCGAAAGCTTGTCCGACAATTCGGCCTTGCTGACCACGCGCCCGGGCGGCGTCAGCAACTCCCAGAGCACTTCAAACTCGCGCGCCGGCAGGTCCAGCGGCTGCCCGTCCAGAAACACCCTCCGCGCCTTGCGGTCCAGACTGAGCCGGCCCAGTGAAAACTGGTCCAGCGTGCCCTGGCTGCGCCGCACCAGGGCGCGCAACCGGGCCTCCACTTCATGGAGGTCAAAAGGTTTGCCAAGGTAGTCATCGGCCCCGGCGTCCAGGCCGGCAATGCGCTCGTCGGTGCGGTCGCGCGCCGTGAGGACGAGCACGGGGGTGTGGTCCCCGCGGGCGCGCGCTTCACGCAAGGCGCTCAGCCCGCTGGCCATGGCGCTGCGGGGCTGGGCATTGAGCGGCAGGTTCAGGTCGAGCAGGACGGCGTCAAAGGCCTGGACGCGCCATAGGTGGCGCAGGTCTTCCAGATGCGCCGCCACATCCACCCGATGGCCCGCATCGCTGAGACTGCGCAGCATCACGCCGCGCAGGACATCGTCATCTTCCGCCAACAAAAATCGCATAGAGTCTCCGGGCCGCAGCCAGGCACAGGTCAGGTTGCCGTCAGGCGCTCTCAACGATAACCACATTCCGGCGAAACAAGCAAACAACATGAAGACAAACTCCGCCTGCCACCGTGCTGCACGGGCCTGCCTGTGGGCATGTGCAATGGTAGTACAGCACGCCCTGGCACAGACCGCGCCGCTCACCCTGCCCGAGGTCCTGCAGGCTGCGCGAAGCAACCTGGACGTCCAGCTGGCACGCCAGGCCATCGCCGGCGCGCAAGGAGACCTGCAGGCTGCTGACCGTTCGCCCTTCGCCGTGCTGACGGCCAAAACCAGCTCCATCGACCTGCAAAACGGCATAGGTGACGGCAACCTGTTCACCCAGAAGCGCATCGACAAATCCCTTGGCGTGGACTGGACCTGGGAGCGCGGCAACAAACGCGAGCTGCGCACTGCCGCCGCCCAGCGCGCGCTGGACGCGGCCGGTGCCGACCTGCGCGAAGTGCAACTTCAGCAACTGCTGGCCGCAAGCGCGGCGTTCTACGACCTCGCCGCTGCCCAGGAGCGCAGCGAACTGGTGGCCGCCATCGGGCGCAGCGCCGCCCAGCTGGCTGCCACGGCAACCCGCCGCGTCAAGGCCGGCGACCTCGCGCCGCAGGAGGCTGCACGCACCGAAATCGAGGCGCGGCGTGCCGAAGGTGACAGCCTGAGCGCCCAGCTGGACCAGCAGCGCGCTGCCCTGGCGCTGGCCCAGCTCACCGGTCTGGCCGCCGGCAACAAGATGGCCGAGGCCAGTGCGCTGCGCGCCATGGCATCCTGGCCAGCTTTGACGGCAACCACTGCCACCAGCTTGGACGCCAGCGCGCGCGAAATCGACGACGCCCTGGCCCGACGCTCGGACGTGCAGGCGGCCGAACTGCGGGTGCAGGCCGCACAGGCGGCCCTCGATGGCGCGGCCGCGCAAAAGAAGGCCGACATCACCTGGGGCACCTCGATCGACCATTACCCCGGCACCTCCACCCGCCTGCTTGAATTGCGCTTGCAGATGCCCCTGCAACTCGGGGCCTTGGGTGGCTACGACTTCCAGGGCGAGGTCGCCCGCGCCCGCGCCAACCTCGACCAGGCCCAGACCACGCTCGACAAAACC
>Ga0007834_1000206_pt1 | contig 20212 bp, 15 predicted proteins | sample CryBogCBE06Nov07_FD_71233 | JGI IMG/M metagenome (GOLD analysis project Ga0007834, IMG submission 71233) | Freshwater microbial communities from Crystal Bog, Wisconsin, USA - CBE06Nov07 | ecosystem: Environmental > Aquatic > Freshwater > Lake | place: Crystal Bog, Wisconsin, USA | collected...
CATATGTGAGGCAAAAGCCTCGCAAACCGGCGACAAATGGGCGCTATCCGCTACAAAAAACATAGTGCCCGCCGGCGACAAGGCCGGTGCCTGGCTGGTGCCTGCCATGGCAAACGGCAAGCTCGCTCTGTTCCTGGTCGAAGCCGGTGCTGCGGGAGCCAGCGCGCGCGGCTACAGCACACAAGATGGCTGCCGTGCGGCTGACGTCACCCTCGTCAATGCGCCGGCTCATCTGGTCACGCTCGACGGCCTGACGGCCCTGGAGCATGCGGTGGATATCGGCATTGCATCCCTGTGCGCCGAGGCCGTGGGCGTGCTCGACAAGACTATGGCCATCACTGCCGAATACATGAACACGCGCAAGCAGTTCGGCGTAGTGATCTCGAGCTTCCAGGCCCTGCGCCATCGCATGGCCGACATGAAGATGCAGCAAGAGCTAGCCCGCTCGATGAGCTACTACGCCAGCCTCAAGCTCAACGCCCCCGCGCCCGAACGCCGCGCTGCCATGGCCCGCGCCAAGTACCAGGTCGGCGTGGCCATGCGTTTCATCGGCCAGCAGGCCGTGCAACTGCATGGCGGCATCGGCGTTACAGACGAATACATCGTCAGCCACTACTTCCGCAAGCTCACCCAACTCGAAATGGGCTTTGGCGACACCCTGCACCATCTGGGTGAGGTCAGCCAGCGCATGCAGGACACGGCCGGGGTTTTTGCCTGAGCCCCTGGCTCTAAATGCCGATAGCGAACAGAAGCCGTAACGTATAGTTACGACTTCTGAAAGGATCGGGGCATGCGTATTTGCCGCAAGTGGCTTCTTCTGTGGCTGGTGCTGAGTCTCCACTCGGCTTGGGCCCAGGTGTGCTCGGCCCCGGGCTTTGACGGCCCCAATGCAAGCCTGACAGGCGTCGTGAATACCTACCACGCCGGCAGTGGTTCCACGTCGGGCAGCCAGGTCACGGTCGCTTCCATCAGCGGCCAGGGCACAAATAACCGCAGCCTGATTGCCGGTGATCTGGTCCTGATCATGCAGATGCAGGACTCGGTCACGCCGGCCAATGCCGGGCTCTACGAATACGCGCAGATTCTCAGCATCAGCGGCACCGTGCTCACGCTGAACCGGCCGCTGACCAACACCTATGTCCAGAACGTCTCCGCAGCAGGCGGCGTTACCAGTACCTGGCGCACCTTTCAGGTTGTCCGGGTACCGCAATACTCCAGCGCGACCGTGCCCGTGGGCAATACCCTCAGCGCCGACCGCTGGACCGTCAGCACTACCAATGGCCAAGGCTATGGCGGCGTTGTGGCCATGGATGTGGCGGGGAGCCTAGCTGTCAACGGCACCATCTCGGCCGATGGGTCAGGCTTTCGCGGCGGCGCTGCCGTCAACGGTACAGGCAACCGCGCGGGCGGACTTTTTTCCGACCTCAACTACAACTTTGACCCTACCGCTGCCAACGGTGCCGTCAAAGGAGAAGGTAATGTCGGTACCCCTTTCCAGATTTTCAATGGCACAGCAACCGTGCTGGCCTACAGCACGGCCACCTTTGGTCAGGGCTATGCCGCAGGCGCTGCCGGGCAGGCCGCCCAGGGAACAGCCGGCGGCGGTGCCAATGATGGCTTGCCTGCAACTGGCGGCAACCAGTACAACGCGGGGGGCGGGGGAGGTGCCAACCAGGGCGCGGGTGGCCAGGGAGGCAAGTCCTGGTCGCAGCAGAATGATGCCGGAGGACGCGGTGGTGGAAACCTGAGCAATGGCGTCACCTTGGCGGCCCTGGGCGGCGGCGGAGGCGCTGGTGGAACCAACAACAACGGCGTCACCAATGCGATCACGACTTGGCCGCCAAACCTCACGGGGACGAGGTCTGCGCCGCCAGGCACCGGCACAATCGATGGTGCGGCGGGACCCATATCGGGCAGCGGTGCTTCGGGCGGCGGCGTCATTCTTTTGCGCGCCGGCATTCTGGCTGCCAGCAGCGGCAGCATCAGCGCACAGGGTTATACCGCCTTCAACATGAACGGTGGGTCCGAGGCCAGCGGCGGGGGTGGAGCGGGCGGCACCATCATTATGCTGGCGGGCTCGGGCACGGGTGCCGGCCTCAGCCTCAATGCAAGTGGTGGCGGTGGTGGCTTCTCCAATTACTACGACCACGGCCCAGGCGGAGGCGGAGGTGGAGGCTACATATTGACTTCTTCTGCATTGTTAGCTCAACCGGCAACTACTGTGGCGGGCGGCGGCAATGGGTATGACGCCTGCTGCGGCGGCGGCAGCAACGGGGTCACCAAAGCCAACGGAGCGGTTGCTGGCAGCGCCGGAGCAGTAGGAACCACGGCGAGCAGCGCGCCAGGCGAGGCAGCAGGCGCCGTTTGCATGCCCGTGCTGGCCACTACCAAGACCACGCTTACTCCGCTGCTGATTGTTCCCGCCGCAACAACGGCAACCTACGTCATCAACGTCCGCAACGCCACCACCGCTGGCGCCGCCTATGGCGTCGCCATTAACGACGTGCTCCCCGCGCCCCTCGGCCTGGCCACCACCGCCACGGCAGCAACGGCGACCTACGCCGGCACCAATACCACTGGCCCCAGCCCTAGCACGGCCAACCGCTCGGGCGTCACACCCACCGCCGTATTCGGCGTAGCCGGCACGGGCAACAACCCTACCACGCCCTCCTTTACCATTTACCCCGGTGGCTCGGTGACCTTGACCTTCGTGGTCAACCTCAACACCAGCACGATCGCCACCTTCCAGAACAGCGCCACCATCGCCTTCATGGACCCGACGCGGACCACGGGCGGGGCCGCTACCGCCTCGACCGTCGTCAGCCCCACGGTTTCACCGGGGGGTACCTATGCATCCGGCACGGCAGTGGGCGGCAGCAACTATGCATCGGCATCGTCACCCGGAGAGGACGTACGCCTGATCAACGGCACCACCAGCCTCACCATTTCCAAAACCAATGGCGTGAACAGCCTGGTAGCCGGCTCGACGACGAGCTACACCATCACGGTGGCGAACCTGGGGCCAACGGCAGCGCCAGGGACGACCCTGACCGACCCCGCTGCTGCGGGTTTGAATTGCACCACGGTGACCTGCAGCTCCACGGCGGTCAACATGTGCCCTGTGGGCCCGACGGTCGGAGCGTTGCAGAGCACCGGCCTGCAAGTCACTCCCACTTTCCCGGCCAACTCGACCGCCAGTTTTGTCGTGACATGTGGCGTCACCGCCACGGGCCAGTAATCGTGCAAGCGGCTTCACTTGCGCCATGACTATTGAATGTAGAATTTATACTTAATTTACTCATTCTCACATTTGCCTCCTATGGCCTTCTGCGCCCGCCTTTTGCTGGTCCTCTCGGCCTTGTTTGCGGTCTCATCCGCATGGGCACAGCCGGCCTCCTGCGCCGTTCCCGGTAAAGATGGGCCAAGTTACGTAGCTCCCTCGTACTACCCTGGTAACGCCACGGCCAATGCAGGCCAGTCCGTGGTGACGGTTGGCAGCATTCTCGTGGGAACGAATGCAGGCACCACACCGCTAGCCGTGGGCGATCTGGTGATGATCATCCAGATGCAGGACGCCCAATACAGCAATGTCAATGGCGTCACCTTTGGCGACGGCGCAACGGGCCGTGGCTGGACGGCCATCAACGACGCTGGCAAATACGAATTTCGCCGGATTGCCAGCATTGCAGGCACGAATATCACGTTGGATCAGAACCTTGCCAATACCTACACCCGGTCTGCCCCCTCGGCCGGGAACACCACCACCGAGAACGGCAACCGGCGCTTTCAGGTGATTCGCGTGCCGCAGTTCTCCAGCGTCACGTTGAGCGGAACCATCAACCCACCCGCCTGGAATGGCGAGACGGGGGGGGTCTGGGTCATCGATGTCGCAGGCACCCTCAATATGGGGGGTGCCACCGTGGATGCGTCGGGCCTGGGATTTCGCGGGGGCGGTGGAATACCCAACACAGAAAATCTCGCAGCTACCGACTACGTCAACACAACTGCGGTGGACACCACACTTCCGGCCGGCGCGACCTGCGCGAACGATGGCGTGGCCAACAACCGGGGGAGCTTCAAGGGTGAAGGTATCTCGGGTACGCCGCGCTTTGTGCGTAACGCTACCGCTGCCAATACCTACGCCGGCACCTATGCGTTCATTGATCTGGGCTTGTCCGGGTATGCCAATGGTGGAGATCAGGCGCGCGGCGCACCGGGCAACGCGGGAGGTGGCGGAACCGAGCACAACGCAGGCGGTGGCGGAGGATCCAATGTTGGTTCAGGCGGCCTCGGTGGAAACACTTTCGGGTTTTACAACCAAGCCGGGACCTGCGTCTCTTTCTCCGGAGGCAACCCCAACCCCTTCCTGGGTTGCAATGGTGACGGTTCAAGGCCGATGGGGGGTTTGGGCGGAGGGACGCTGGCCTCGTCCATCAATTCCCTGATCATGGGCGGAGGTGGGGGTGCCGGGGACAACAACAACGCATGTGACAACCCTGCAACGCTTCAGGCTGCGGGCGGCAATGGCGGTGGGGTTATTTTTATCCGTGCCGGAAGCATTTCGGGATCCGGCACTCTGCTGTCCAATGGGCAGAATGGCTACCCTGGAGGCCGTGATGGTACAGGCGGCGGCGGAGCTGGAGGCACGGTGGTTGTTCTGACTTCCACCAACAATCCTGCACTGACCATTCGTGCGAACGGTGGGCAAGGAGGCAATACGGGTTGGAGTGGTAGCGGTGGTGTTGCCGGCCCGACCCAACTGCGCGGAGGAGAAACCCAGGGCCCCGGCGGCGGCGGCGGCGGTGGCTCTGTAGTGAATTCTTCAAATATCAGCTTCGGAACAGCACCTACATTCACAGGCGGCGCGTCCGGGGCTGTATTTCCGTCTGTCACAACGTCGATATTCAACGCCTATGGCTCCGGCTCGGGCGGGGGCAATTCTGCCACCGTGCCCTTTGTGCCCACCGCCCAGTCCCTGGCTGCCAATTGCCTTCCCCAGCTCGTGGTCAGCAAGGTCACGACTAGCCCCCTGATCATCGGACCCACCCTCACCACGACCGCGACGTACCAGATCAACGTCAGCAACACCGGCACCGGCGGTGCCGCCGGCGTTGCCCTCAGCGACATCCTGCCCACCCCTTTCACGCTCACCAGCACCGTGGCGACCATCAACTCGGTCTCTGTTGCGGGCCCCAGCCCGGCCACGGCCAATTCGCCCGGGTCCGCCACACCGGTCATCGGGACGGCTGGCGGCACGGTGGCCAATTCATTTGTCGTTCCGCCCGGTGGCAATGTGACTGCGACCTTTTCCGTCAAGCTCAACACGACAACATTCGCCACCTACCAGAACCCGGCGACTGCTGTTTTTAGCGACCCATTCCGGACGGCGACAACACCAACCATCACCCCCGGCGGCAATTACTCGATAGGCGGCACCGTGGGAGGCAGCAATTACGCGTCTGCTTCGTCCACCGCAGAAGACGTCAAGCTGGTTGCGGGAACGACCAGCCTCACGATCTCCAAGACCGATGGCGTTGCCAATGTGGTCGCCGGCTCGACGACGAGCTACACCATCACGGTGGCTAATCTGGGCCCAACAGCGGCACCCGGGGCCACACTCACCGACCCTCCGGCGGCAGGTTTGAGTTGCACCTCTGTCACCTGCGCGGTCAGTGCAGGCACCGCCACCTGCCCTGCCTCGCCGACGGTCGCCGCTTTGCAAAGCACGGGCTTGCAGATCACACCGACATTCAACGCCAATTCGACCGTGACATTCAAGGTCACCTGCAGCGTCACCGCCACGGGCCAGTAGTCGCGCAAGCAACAGCCGTTGGGGAAAACCTGCTTCATGCGGTAACACAGGGCGCTTAGGATGGGCCTCTTTACGAGGATTCCACCATGCTACGTCGCCTCTTTGGTCTATCGGCCGCAGCGCTTGTGCTGGCTGCATGCACCACAGCACCCCAAGCCCCGTCCCTCTCGGCCATGCCGCCGATCGTTTTTGTGCACGGCAATGGGGATAGCGCTGCGCTCTGGCAAACCACGCTCTGGCGCTTTGAATCCAACGGCTGGCCCAGCGACCGCCTATTGGCCATTGATGTGCCCTACCCGCTCGCGCGCGATGACAACAGCAAGCCCCAGGCCGGCAAAACCTCGGCTACGGAAAACATGGCCTACCTCAGCAAGGAAGTGGACCGTATTCTGAAAAGCACGGGCGCCAGCCAGGTTGTCCTTATGGCCAATTCACGCGGCGGCAATGCGGTGCGCAGTTTCATCCAGGATGGTGGCGGAGCCAGCAAGGTGAGCCACGCCATTCTGGGCGGCACGCCCAACCACGGTGTCTGGGCCATCAAGGGCTTCAACGAAGGTAACGAGTTTTCGGGCACCGGTCCCTATCTGAGCGCGCTCAATGCGCCCAAAAATGCGGCCGGCGACGAAGTCACCGGCCCCGTGAAGTGGATGACCATCCGCTCCGACAGCAACGACAAATACGCCCAGCCCGACGGCATCTGGATCGGGGCCAAGGGCAAGCCCACCAATGTCACATTTGCCGGCCCCGAACTCAAGGGCGCGCAGAACGTGGTGATTCCCAAACTTGACCACCGCGAGACGGCCTTCTCGCCTGCGGCGTTTCAAGCGGCCTATCGCTTCATCACCGGCAAAGATCCGGCCACCACTGCCATTTCGGTCCAGAGCAGCATCGTGCTCAATGGCCAGGTCACCGGCCTGGGCGTGCAGTCGAATGACCCGGCCAGCGGAAATTTTGTGAACAACCAGCCTTTAGTGGGCGCCAAACTTGCGGTGTATGCTATTGATTCTGTAGCAGGCATGCGCATTGGCAGCGCCGTGCACAGCCGCAGCATTGGCGCCGATGGCCTCTGGGGCCCGTTCACGGCCCAACCGGGCCAGGCCTACGAGTTCGAGATCACGGCCGCCGGCTATGCCACCATGCACATCTACCGTGGCGCGTTCCCGCGCAGTTCCAACATCATCCATTTTCGTGCGGATCGCATGGCTGAAGCCGACAAGGCTGGCGCAGCTGTGGTGAGCTTCAGCCGACCACGCGGCTACTTTGACGTTTCGCGCGACACCATGAGCTTTGACGGCAAAACCCCACCCCCCGGCCTGCCACCCACAGGCGCCGGGCTGGCTGTCTCGAAAATCGTTTACCCCAGCCTGCCCGATCGCGCCATTGTTGGCGAGTTCAATGGCGAACGCGTCGTTGGCCGGGCCTGGCCTGCGGCGCTGGGGAACCTGAGCATTCTGGAAGTGCAGCAGTAATAGCCGGGGCGGCGCTTCTGCCGCTCTGCGTCCAGACTGACTACTGCCCGGTCGCAGTCACCCCACACGTCACCTTGAAGCTAACCGTCGAGTTCGCATTGAATGTCGGCGTGATCTGCAAGCCTGTGCTTTGCAGGGCAGCGACTGTTGGCGAGGCAGGACAGGTGGCAGTGCCCGCGCTGACGGCGCACGTTACAGCCGTGCAATTGAGGCCGGTAACGGCCGGGTCTTTCACCGTGGAACCGGGCGCCGGGTTGGGCCCGAGGTTGGCAACCGTGATGGTGTAGCTGGTCGTCGAACCCGCAACAACCGACAGCAATCCATCGGTCTTGACAATCGTCAGATTGGTACAGGCCCCTGCCGGATTGGATACGCTGGCCGTGCTTTGCGCAGTGATCCCGGGGCTGCCGTCGGTCGCCCCATTGCGCGGAAAGGTGGTGCCCACCAGGATTCCGGGGCTGTTGGTGGTGCCTCCCGCACCGCCTGTTGCACTCTGTGTCCCGATCGTCGAGGCAACCAGTCCGCCGCCACCACCACCACCCGGCCCTTCGGCTTCATTCGCCGTGATGGACTGCAAACCGCCAGCACCACCATTAGCCGTCAGGGCGCCCACACTGCCGCCCGGTGTCACGAGGACAATCGTGCCGCCCGCACCGCCCCCGCCCGGCGCGTCATTGCCGGCGCCGGTGGTGCTGGCCCCTGCTGCACCGTTCGCATTGATGGCACCCGTTCCAGCGACCGTGCCGGTCACCTGGATCAAGACGATGCCTCCACCGGCGCCACCCACACCGCCCGTGCCATTGTTGTTGCCCCCGGAGCCGCCACCACCGCCCATGAACAGGGTCTGAGCCAGATTCTGTTGCAGGGGCCTGCCACCTCAGCCGCCCATCGCACGCCGGTTGTCACCGCCCCAGCTTGTCTGGCCCGGGCCGTTGCCTGCCAGGGTTGGGTCCTGGGCATTGGCCGAGTAGGTATAACCACCGCGGCCACCACCCACATTGGCCGTGTACCCGCCATTGGCGACATAGCCTGGGTCCAGCGTCCACGCAGCCGCGCCGGTCACACCGCTGGGCATAACGCCCTGCCCGCACCAGATGATGGCGTTGGTGGTTGCCGTGCTGTAGGTCGCGGTGCCGACAGAGCAATAAGGGGTCAGCGCCACCGCCGCGTTGCCGCCACCGCCACCGCCGGCGTTGTGGGATCCGCCCCCACCGCCGCCGTTAGCCGGCGCGCCGGTATCGTAGTTGCCGCCCTGGTTGGAATAGGTCAGGGCCGTGGCGCCAAAGGTACCGCCCGTGCCGCTCGCGATACCCTCGCCCTTCTGGCCTCCCGAGGGATTGTTGTTGTCGACAAAGGGGATGACTGTCAAACCGGGAAACAAGTCATTAGCCTGCAGGAGGCCGCCGCGGAAACCCAGCCCGGCCACTGTCACCGAGCCGTTGAGCGTGAAGGTGGAAGACACCAGAAACGCCACCACACCACCCAGCGACCCATTCCACGCCGTGGTCGCGATGCTGCCGCCCGCGTTGACCGTCAGGTTCTGGTACTGCGGCACTCGGATCACCTGCGCGCCACTGGAATAGCTATTCTTGAGACCCACTGTGCACAGACCGGCAGTCACCTGCCCCGAAAGATTGATGGTATTCCCGGCCACACTCAAAACTGTCTGCAATTCGTAATTGCCTGCGCCTCCATAGGCGGTGATGTTGCCGTAGGTGGGGGTGTTGGTGGTGTCGATCGTGGCGCCATTGGCCTGGTAAATCATGATCACGTCGCCGGCCGTCAGGGCACCGCTGCCCGTTCCGGCCGGCATGGTGAGTGCAGCTGCGCTTGAAACACTGATGGATGTGGCACCGGCTGCTGCAGCGGCAGCCAGGGTAGTGGACTGGTTGACGATCGTGTTGGCCGCGGTAATGGTGACATTGCCATTTTTGCCTGGGTTGGCAGCATGGGCCATCCCCATGAAGCCGGACAGCGTCACAAGAACGAGCAAGACGAATGAGAGAATTTTTTTCATCGGAACCATCGGCAGCCCAAGGTGTGCAGGGGCCGAGTGTAGCGGCCACAGAGCAGCCCGCTGCCCTGCAGGCGTGGCGCTAGGCCGCCAAGCGTGAATTCCGTGGCAGATGCGCCATCAAAAACTCCATCTGGTCGGCAAGAATACGACGGTTGCGCAGGATGAAGTCTTCCCACAGGGTGGGCACATAGGGTGTATACAGCAGGGGCATGCGCGCCTGCTCTGGCGTGCGGCTGCTCTTGCGGTGGTTGCAGGCGCGGCATGCAGTAACCACATTCATCCAGACGTCCTGGCCGTTTTGCGCGTAAGGGATGATGTGCTCGCGGGTCAGCTCTTCCTCATGGAAATGCTCGCCGCAATAGGCGCAGATGTTGCGGTCACGCGCGAAGAGCTTGCTGTTGGTCAGGCCGGGCCGCAGGCTGAAGGGGTTGATGCCTGGCACACCCTTGGTGCCGATGATGCTGTTGACGCGGATGATGGACTGCTGCCCGGTGCCCGCGTTGTGCCCGCCATGGAACACGGCAACCTCGCCACCGGATTCCCAGCGCACCTCTTCCGAGGCGTAATGGATCACCGCCTGTTCGAGCGAAATCCAGGACTGGGGCAAGCCCTGGGCTGATAGCTTCAAGACCTTCAAACCGAACCTCCGCAAGTGAAAACCACCAGAGAAACGACCTAAAACACGACCAGAAACCGTTTTCTAAACCTTCAAGGCAAAATATACCCTGTTTTTGTGACAAACAGGCCGTGCGCCCTGACAAAATGGGCGCAAGCTGCTATCAATTTCATAACACTCCCATCCGACGCACCATGCAGGTTTTCCGGGGCTTGCGCTCCCTCCCTTCCGCAGGCCAGGCCGGCTGTGCGCTCACCATCGGCAATTTTGACGGCGTCCACCGCGGCCACCAGGCCATGATTGCCCTGCTGCGCAACGAAGCGCAGCACCGGGGCCTGAAGACCTGCGTGATGATCTTCGAACCCCACCCGCGCGACTATTTCGCTGCCAGCCTACACAAACCCGAGCTCGCGCCGGCGCGCATCGCCACCCTGCGCGACAAGCTGACCGAGTTGGCCCGCTGCGGCGTGGACCAATGCGTGGTCATGCCCTTCGACGCACGGTTCTCCTCGATGGCCCCTGAGGCCTTTGTCGATGACGTGCTGGTGGCCGGGCTGGGTGCACGGTATGTGCTGGTTGGCGACGACTTCCGCTTTGGTGCCAAACGCGCGGGTGATTACGCCTTGCTCGATCGCCTCGGGAGCGAGCGCGGCTTTGACGTGGCCCGCATGAACAGCTATGAAGTGCGCAACCTGCGAGTCTCCAGTTCGGCGGTGCGCACCGCCTTGAGCGAGGGCCGCATGCAGGACGCCGCCGCGCTGCTCGGCCGGCCCTACAGTATCAGCGGCCACGTCGTGCATGGCCGCAAGCTCGGGCGCAGTTTGGCCGAAAGCCGGATGGGCGCCAGCGATGGCTTTCGCACCCTGAATTTGCGCTTCAGGCACTGGAAAAGCGCCGCGGGCGGCATCTTTGCCGTGCGCGTGGATGGCCTCACGCTCGCCCCCCTGCAAGGCGTGGCCAACCTGGGCGTGAGGCCTTCGCTGGACGCCAATGACGTCAACGGAGGGCGGGTGCTGCTCGAAACCTATTGCCTGGACTGGCCCGCCAGCCTGGGGCCGGACGGGGGCTACGGTAAAATCATCCGCGTGGAACTGCTGCACAAACTACACGACGAACGCCGTTACGACGGCCTAGACGCACTCACCCGCGGCATTCGCCAGGACTGCGAAGACGCGCGGGCCTGGTTTGCCAGCGCCGCTGCGACCCGAATTTGACGGGGCTGCGGGCCCCACCCCGCACGATGCCCCGCTTTCGCCTCCCCTTTAGCGCATCGGGCCCGCCCATGCAGCGATCCACTGAAACCCATTGAAGCCCACCATGACCGCTCCCGCCGACAACACCAAAGTGGACTACCGCGCCACCCTCAACCTGCCCGACACGCCCTTCCCCATGCGCGGCGACCTCCCCAAGCGCGAACCGGGCTGGGTCAAGGAATGGGACGACAAAGGCATCTACAAAAAGCTGCGCGATGCCCGCCTGGGCAAGCCCAAATTCATCCTGCACGATGGCCCGCCCTATGCCAACGGGCAACTGCACGTGGGCCACGCGGCCAACAAGATCCTCAAGGACATGATCGTCAAGGCACGCCAGCTCAAGGGCCTGGACGCGCAATACATCCCCGGCTGGGACTGCCACGGCCTGCCCATCGAGAACGCCATCGAAAAGCTCTATGGCCGAAATCTGAGCCGGGACGAGGTGCAGGCCAAGAGCCGCGCTTTTGCCACCGAGCAGATCGCCCAGCAGATGACCGACTTCAAGCGCCTGGGCGTGCTCGGCCAGTGGGACAAGCCCTACCGCACGATGGACTTCGCCACTGAGGCCAACGAGTTGCGTGCCTTGAAGCGCGTGGTCGAGCGCGGATTTGTCTACCGTGGCCTCAAGCCCACCTACTGGTGCTTTGACTGCGGCTCTTCGCTGGCGGAGTTCGAGATCGAATACGCCGACAAGAAGAGCCAGACGCTCGACGTCGGCTTCCTCTGCGCCGAGCCCGACAAGCTCGCCGCCGCCTTTGGCCTCCCCAGGCTGAGCAAAGACGCTTTCGCCGTCATCTGGACCACCACCGCCTGGACCATTCCCGCCAACCAGGCCCTCAACCTCAACCCCGAACTCAGCTACGCCCTGGTCGACACGCCGCGCGGCCTGCTGGTGCTGGCCGAGGTGCTGGTGGACCAATGCCTTGCGCGCTACGGGCTGACCGGTACGGTGATTGCCACATGCGCGGGTGAGAAGCTGGGGCTTATCAACTTCAAACACCCATTTGCCCATGTGCACCCTGGCTACGACCGCTTGAGCCCGGTGTTTCTGGCCGACTACGCCACCGCCGACGACGGCACGGGCCTCGTCCACTCCAGCCCGGCCTATGGTGTGGAGGATTTCAACTCCTGCATCAAGAACGGTTTTACGTACGACGACGTGCTCAATCCCGTGCAGGGCAATGGCGTCTATGCGCCCGACCTCCCCCTGTTTGGTGGCCAGTTCATCTGGAAGGCCGCACCGTTGGTGATTGACGCGCTGAGCGATGCCGGCCGCCTGTTCGCCACGCAGACCATCGAGCACAGCTACCCGCACTGCTGGCGCCACAAGACGCCGGTAATCTACCGTGCCTCGGCGCAATGGTTCATCCGCATGGACGAAGGCGTGGGCGTGTTCACCACCGACAAGGCGCCGCATACCCTGCGCCAGACCGCGCTGGCCGCCATCGAGGCCACCAATTTCTACCCGGAGAATGGCCGCGCCCGCCTGCGCGACATGATTGCCGGCCGGCCCGACTGGTGCATCAGCCGCCAGCGCAATTGGGGCGTGAACATCCCTTTCTTCACCCACAAGGCCACGGGCGAGTTGCACCCTCGCACGCTGGAGATCATCGACCAGGCGGCTGGCATCGTCGAGCAGGGCGGCGTGGAAGCCTGGAGCCGCCTGAGCGCCTCCGATGTGCTCGGACCCGAGGGCAACGAATACGACAAGAGCACCGACATTCTGGAAGTGTGGTTCGACTCCGGCACCACCCACGCCACCGTGCTCAAGGGCAGCCATGGCGATAAGGACGCCCACGGCCACTTCCTGCACGCCCACAACACCGGGCCCGAGGCTGACCTCTACCTCGAAGGCCACGACCAGCACCGGGGCTGGTTCCACAGCTCCCTGCTGACCAGCGCCGCCATGAACGGGCGCGCGCCCTATCGCGGCCTGCTGACGCATGGCTTCACCGTGGACGGCCAGGGCCGCAAGATGAGCAAGAGCCTGGGCAATGTGGTGGCGCCCCAGGTAGTGAGTGACAAGATGGGCGCGGAAATCCTGCGCCTGTGGTGTGCTTCCACTGACTATTCGGGCGACCTCGCGATTGACGACAAGATCCTCGCCCGTGTGGTGGACACCTACCGCCGCATCCGCAACACGCTCAAGTTCCTGCTGGCCAACATCAGCGACTTCGATCCCGCCAAAGACGCCGTGCCCTTGGCCGACATGCTCGAGATCGACCACTACGCTGTCTCCCACACCAGCGCATTGCAGGCCGACATCCTCTCGCACTACGAGGTCTATGAATTCCATCCCGTGGTCACGCGCCTGCAGCTCTATTGCAGCGAAGACCTGGGCGGCTTCTACCTTGACGTGCTCAAGGACAGGCTCTACACCACGGCCGCCAACAGCCACGCACGCCGCAGCGCCCAGACCGCCCTGCACCTGATCACCCAGGCCATGCTGCGCTGGATGGCGCCCTTCCTGAGCTTCACCGCCGAGGAGGCCTGGAAGCTGGTGGGCAACAGCGAAAGCATTTACCTCGAAACCTATGCCAACCTGCCCGTGGCCGACGACGCCCTGCTGGCCAAGTGGGCGCGCATCCGCGGCGTGCGCGATGCCGTCAACAAGGACATCGAAGCCCTGCGCGCTGCCGGCCAGGTCGGCTCCTCGCTGCAGGCCGAAGTCGCGCTCACCGTCAACCCGGCCGATTACGAATTGCTGGCCAGTCTGGGCGAGGACCTGAAGTTCGTCTTCATCACGTCTGCTATCAGTTTGATAGCTGGCGACGCCTATTCTGCGCAGGTCAGCGCCTCGAAACACCAGAAATGCGAGCGCTGCTGGCACTACCGCGCCGATGTCGGCCACGACGCCACTCACCCGGGCCTGTGCGGCCGCTGCACAAGCAACCTGTATGGCAGCGGTGAAAACCGCAAGGTTGCCTGATGGCCAAAAACAGCTCCCCCGGCATGCTGCCCTGGCTGGGCCTGGCGCTCATCATCTTCCTAGCCGACCAGTTCACCAAGGTGCTGATCCTGGGCTATTACCAGCTCGGCGACGCGACCATGGTGGCCAGCTTCTTCAACGTGGTGCGCGTGCACAACACGGGCGCAGCCTTCTCCTTCCTGGCTGCGGCCTCGGGCTGGCAGCGCTGGTTCTTCACCGGCCTGGGCCTGCTGGCGGCGGGCTTCATCGTGTGGATGCTGCGCTCGCACTCCGCACAAAAGCTGTTTTCGCTGGCGCTCAGCTGCATCCTTGGCGGCGCGCTGGGCAATGTGGTGGACCGCCTGCTGCACGGCTATGTGGTGGACTTCATCGACTTCCACTGGTCCCTGCTTTCGCCGCTGTTCCCCGGCGGCCACTTCCCGGCGTTCAATCTGGCAGACAGCGCCATCACGCTCGGAGCATGCTGTCTGGTGCTCGACGAGATCGTGCGGGTGAGGCGGGGGAAATAAATCCTTCTTTGAAGCTTGGCGAGCGCGGCGGGGCGTTTTCTGGTGGGTGAGCATATCTATCCGAGTGCAGGGTTTGACGGGAGTTTTTATACCTGTATAAACGCAGGATGAATAGGCAGAATGCTCAAAGAAATCAAGCGCTGATGCCGATTTTTCGGGCTAGACTGTTCCGCAATGGCCTTTTTATCCCGCGACTTTTGCGATCGAAACTACCTTATCTGTCATGAATCCGCGCCGCGTTCACGAACTCATGTGGGGCTACCAATGCGGCAGAACTCGAATGGGTAAACATGCACGACAGTAGGGCACCGCGGGCCGGAGTGTTGGATGACCTCCCAAGGCGAACGTCAAAGCATCGGAAGTTCTGGTGCAGGTGAACCGCAAGCTTGGCGCATTGCTTCCAACTGTGGAGGCGGCTGCTTATTTGGGCGCGCACATTGGCGAAGGTGAGATTCGTGTGGCTGATCGAGAGTTCACGTCATTTGTTGTGGTTGCCATAAACGGCGTTGAATACGAGAAGACATGAACTCACCGCTTGGCACTGTCATCATCTACGCTCGAGACATGAAGAAGACTGCTGCCTTTTACAGCAATCACTTCGGCTTCAAGACCGCGGGTGAAGTCATTGAAGGACTCATTGAGCTTCAGCCGACGAACGGTGGGTCAGGAATCTTGATACATCAAGCGGCAAAATCGGTGAAACTGGGCCAGGTCGGAGTGAAACTCTCCTTCCACGTGCTCGACGTCAGAGCATTTGTGGCTGCTGCGGCGGAAAAAGGGCTGAAGTTCGGCGCGGTCCACGAAGCAAACGGCTACCAGTTTGCCAACGCGAAAGACCCAGACAAAAACTCGGTCAGTATCTCAAGCCGTGCATTTCGCTCCAGACACTTTTCTTTGAACAAATCGCTCCACAGCCAAGGCGATCCCGCAAAGCCTGCGCTCGGCTTCAAAGAGCGGCAGCAAGCACCATCGAAGCCTCCAGTGTGAACGCACCGGCATGCAGGCGTTCGCGCAACCCGGCGGGCGAGAGGCATTCAAAGCGATCCACTTCGCCATCCTGGTTTTGCGGCTCCAGGCCTTTGGGCACGGTGCAGCGGAACCAGTCGATGTGTTCGATCATGTAGCCCGTGCACTGGCCGTCTTCGCTGGGCTTTCGTACGGACACGCGCCCGCCATACGCCAGCGCCGTCAGCTCGGCCAGCTCCAGGCCCGCCTCTTCCCAGGTCTCCCGCGCCAGCGCGGTGTCCAGGGTGTCGGCGGCCGAAACCATGCCGCCCACGAGCGTGTCCCACTGTCCCGGGTCGTTGGCCTTGCTGCGCGAGCGCTGCTGCACCCACATGCGCCCATCGGGCGTACAGCCCACCAGATGCACCGCCTGAGTCACTATGCCCAACTGCCGCACGCAGCCGCGCTCAATGCTGCCCACGCGCTGCGCTAGCGCGTCGAAGTAGGGCGCTTGCAGGGCGTGGACAGCCAGGGCTTCATCGCGCCAGGCCCCCGCCAAAGCGGCCGCGCGCATGGTATCCGCGAGGTCAGCCAGATCGGTGACCAGCTCGGCGCGCTCCCCTTTTTGTAGCAAGCAACGCCCGTTTCTTGCAGGCTGGTGGGCCATTTGCTCCAGAAACGCAGGCTCGACCGAACCTATCACCTGGCCCTGCCAGAGCAGGGGCAGGCGCTGGGCCAGGGGTTCTTGCGTGGCGCGATTACGCAGGCTCGCCAGCCAATGCCCGTCAAGCGCCAGTGGATCGGTGCCCAAGGCCTCAGAGGGTCAGGATGGTGCAGCCGGTGGTCTTGCGCGCTTCAAGGTCGCGGTGCGCCTGCTGCACATCGGCGAGCGGGTAACGCTGGTCGATGCGGATGTTCACCTTGCCGCTGGTCACGACTTCAAACAGTTCGTCGGCCATGGCCTGGTTGCTCTCGCGCGTGGCGATGTGGGTGAACAGGGTCTGGCGCGTCACATAGAGCGAGCCCTTTCCACCCAGGATGCCCGGCGCAAACGGCGGCACCGGGCCTGAGGCGTTGCCAAAGCTGGCCATGAGGCCGAAGGGCTGCAGGCAATCAAGCGACTTGTCCCAGGTGTCCTTGCCCACCGAGTCATACACCACCCTGACGCCCTTGCCGCCGGTGATTTCCTTGACCCGGGGAAGGAAGTCTTCCTTGCTGTAGTTAATGACGTGGGCTGCGCCCAGCTCCTTGGCCAGCGCACACTTGGCGTCCGAGCCCGCGGTGCCGATCAGTTGCAGGCCCAGGGCCCGGGCCCACTGGCAGGCAATCAGGCCGACGCCGCCGGCTGCAGCGTGAAAGAGAACAAAGTCGCCGGCATGGAGGCCACCCTGGGGCAGGGTGCGCTTGAGCAGGTACTGCGCGGTGAGGCCCTTGAGCATCATGGCGGCACCGGTGTCAAAGCTGATCGCGTCGGGCAGCTTGCAGACGTTCCTGGCGGGCATCACGCGCACTTCGCAATAGCTGCCGGGCGGGTTGGCGGCGTAGGCGGCACGGTCGCCTGCTTTTAGGTGCGTCACACCTGCGCCCACGGCTTCAACAACGCCCGCGCCTTCCATGCCCATGGTCAGGGGCATGGGAAAGGCATAGAGGCCAGTGCGCTGGTAGACATCGATGTAGTTCAGGCCGATGGCCTTGTGGCGGATGCGGATCTCGCCGGGGCCGGGCTCGCCGACAGTCACGTCAACGAGCTTGAGTTCCTCCGGGCCGCCGTTTTTTTCAATGATGATGGCTTTGCTCATGGGGTGTCTCCAGAAGGTGGGGGAAATTTGATCAGAACGCTGTGCATATTTTCGCTCAGTTGCGTAAACCCTGCAGTAGGCTTTGATAGAGTCGCCGCATGACCCAGCGCCTCACGCCTTCGACTGCCCTGCTGCTCACCGCGCCCCCGTTGCTTTGGGCCGGCAACGCCGTGGTGGGCCGCCTGATGAGCGGCGAGGTGCCGCCCATGACGCTCAATCTCCTGCGCTGGGCGATAGCCTTTGTGCTGCTGCTGCCGCTGGCCGCCTGGGTGCTCAAGCCGGGCAGCGGCCTGGGCACACATTGGCGTCGCTTTGCCGTGCTCGGCCTGCTGGGCGTGGGCGCCTACAACGCCCTGCAATACCTGGCGCTCAAGACATCCACTCCGCTGAACGTGACCCTGGTCGCCGCCAGCTCGCCTGTCTTCATGCTGGCCGTGGGGCGCCTGGCGTTTGCGCAGCGCGTGCAACCGCGCCAGTGGATCGGTGCCCTGCTCTCGATTGCCGGTGTCTTGCTGGTCCTCTCGCGCGGGGACTGGTCGGCGCTGCTGGCCGTGCGCCTTGTAGCGGGCGATCTGTATGTCTTGCTAGCAACGGCGGCCTGGGCCTGGTACAGCTGGCTGCTTGGCGCAACCATCAAGCCCGCGGCCATCCGCAATGATTGGGCTGCCTTGCTGATGGCCCAGATCGTGCCGGGCCTTGTCTGGGGCGGGCTGTTTGCGGCCGGGGAATGGACGTTCACCTCGCCGCCGCCGATCCACTGGAGCGCTGGCGTGTTCGCGGCCCTGGCCTACATCTCCATCGGCCCGGCTATCCTGGCCTATCGCTGCTGGGGTCTGGGCGTGCAACGCGCTGGTGCGGCAATGGCGGGGTTTTTTTCCAACCTCACCCCCCTGTTCGCGGCGCTGCTGTCGGCGGCGTTTCTTGGCGAGTTGCCCCATTGGTACCACGGCGCAGCCTTTGCCCTGATTGTGGGCGGGATTGTGTTGTCGCTCAATCCAAAGCGCTAAGAAAGGATTGCTCACGTCTTTTGGTAAAGGCCCATCCAGCCCGACTGCAAAAGGCCTGAATCGGCTTCGGGTGCAGCAAAAGGCTCTTTGTGCACCAACTGAAACTTGCGCGACAAGGCTTCAGCAACCGATTTCCCGTCGTCAATCCAACCACCGCTGGTGGGTACGGCCCGGTGTTTCATGTCAACGACAAACAGCACACCATTGGGCCGGAGGGCGCGATGGAGGCGATCAACTTCGGCCTCAACATCATTGCAATGCTGGAGTACCCAGACAGTCAGGGCCAGATCAAAACTTCCGGGCTGGCGGCTCACCCAGGCGTCGAGCAACTGGGGGCTGATGGCAGTGAACAGCGGGTGCTGAACGTACCCAGGTGCCAACTGCCGCATTGAAACTGAGATATCCACACCGACCACCTCAACCTCAAAGCGTTCTGCGATCAATTTGGACAATCGCCCGACACCGCAACCAAAGTCCAACACACGCGCCGGTGGCTTGATGGCCAACCATCGCGAAATCACGTCGAACAGATAAGGTGTTTCCGTTTGCCAACGCGAATCAGGGGTTGTCGACCCCTCCTCCGTCAGAATGATGGATCGGGCATCCGCCAAATTGGAGACATTGAATACCGACGGATCGTACTTGGGTTGCATCGCCTGGTTCCGTCAGAACGTACCGGAGTAGAAGCCCCCGTCAATCAGCACGTTCTGGCCGGTGATATAGGCCGCCTGCGCGCTGCACAGGAAGGCGCAGGTCGCGCCGAACTCTTGTGCGTTGCCAAAGCGGCCGGCAGGAATCTGCTTCTGCTGGGTCCTACGGATGTCGGCAATGCTCTGACCTGTTTTCTTCATGGCCCCCTCGTGCGTGGCCTTGAGGCGGTCGGTATCGAATTTGCCGGGTAGCAGGTTGTTGATCGTCACCCCCTTTGCCGCCAGGCCGCTGCGCGCCACGCCGGCCACAAAGCCGGTGAGCCCGCTGCGCGCGCCATTGGACAGACCCAGGATGTCGATCGGTGCCTTCACTGCGCTCGACGTGATGTTGACGATGCGCCCGAAGCCGCGCGCGGCCATGCCGTCCACCGTGGCCTTGATGAGTTCGATGGGCGTGAGCATGTTGGCGTCAACCGCGGCGATCCAGGCATCGCGGTCCCAGTTGCGAAAGTCGCCCGTGGGCGGCCCGCCCGCATTGGTGACAACAATGTCAAAGGCCGTGCCGGGGCCTCCGGCTGCGGCAAAGGCTGCCGCACGACCCGCAGCCTGGGTGATGTCTGCGGCCACAACCAGCACGGATACAGCGTAGTCCGCTCTCAATTTAGTAGCGTTTGCTTCCAGCGCATCAGCGCCACGCGCCACCAGCACGAGGTTGACGCCCTCGGCCGCAAGTGCCTGCGCGCAGCCCAGGCCCAGGCCCTTGCTGGCGCCGCATACCAATGCCCATTTGCCCTTGAGTCCGAGATCCATAGTTTTTCCAATCCAAAAAATGAAATTCAGGCCGCGGCCCTAGCCGGGCGGCTCACCATGAATACGCCAGTCAGCACAAGCACCGTACCGGCAACAATCCACATATTGAAGGGCTCGCCCAGGATCAGCACGCCCATGATCAGGGTCGAGAGCGGCCCCAGCATGCCGGTTTGCGCCGTGATGCCGGCACCCACGCGCTCCACCGCCATCATGACCAGGAGCACCGGCACGGCAGTGCACAGCGTGGCGTTCAACACCGACAGCCACAGCACTTCGGGAGCCACCAGGGCCGCAGACAGGGGCCGCAAAAGCAGGAACTGCCCGATGCAGAACACGCAGGCCACGGTGGTCGCCAGCCCTACCAGCCGCAGGGAGCCCAGGAGCTTGACCAGCTCG
>Ga0007834_1000209_pt1 | contig 20068 bp, 14 predicted proteins | sample CryBogCBE06Nov07_FD_71233 | JGI IMG/M metagenome (GOLD analysis project Ga0007834, IMG submission 71233) | Freshwater microbial communities from Crystal Bog, Wisconsin, USA - CBE06Nov07 | ecosystem: Environmental > Aquatic > Freshwater > Lake | place: Crystal Bog, Wisconsin, USA | collected...
CACCGGGCACGCTGTAGCGCAGCTTGCCTATGTAGTCAGTCACTTTGCCGCCTGGCAGTTGCCCGCCCTCGCCCGGCTTGGCACCCTGCGCCATCTTTATCTGGATCTGGTCGGCACTTGAGAGGTATTCCGCCGTCACGCCAAAGCGACCGGACGCCACTTGCTTGATCTTGCTGCGCATGGAGTCGCCCGCCTGCAAGGCATAGTCGACTTCAAACACCTCCTTGCCCAGCAGGTCGGACATGGTCTGGCCCTGCACCACCGGGATGCCCTTGAGCTCCTGGCGGTAGCGGGCCGGGTCTTCCCCGCCCTCGCCCGTGTTGCTCTTGCCGCCGATGCGGTTCATGGCCACCGCCAGCGTGGCATGGGCCTCGGTGCTGATGGAGCCCAGGGACATGGCACCCGTGGCGAAGCGCTTGACGATGTCCTTGGCGGGCTCGACTTCGTCAATCGGAATGGCTTTGGCCGGATCGACCTTGAACTCGAACAGCCCGCGCAAGGTCATGTGGCGGCGGCTCTGGTCATTGATGAGCTGGGCGTATTCCTTGTAGGTGTTCCAGTTGTTGGCGCGCGTGCTGTGCTGCAGCTTGGCGATGGCATCTGGCGTCCACATGTGTTCCTCGCCCCGGACACGCCAGGCATATTCGCCACCTGCGTCGAGCATGGTGGCCAGCACCGGGTCGTCGCTGAACGCCGCCTTGTGCATTCGGATGGCTTCCTGCGCAATCTCGAAGACGCCGATGCCTTCCACGCGGCTGGCGGTTCCGGTGAAATAGTGCTGGATGGTCTCGGTGTTCAGGCCGATGGCTTCGAACAGCTGGGCGCCGCAATAGCTCATGTAGGTGCTCACGCCCATCTTGGACATGATCTTCGACAAACCCTTGCCTATGGCCTTGACATAGTTGTAAATGGCTTTTTCGGCAGACAGGTCCCCTGGCAGATTCTGGTGAATCGCAGCCAGGGTTTCCATGGCCAGGTAGGGGTGAACGGCCTCGGCACCGTAACCGGCCAGAACGCCGAAATGGTGCACTTCGCGCGCACTGCCCGTCTCGACCACCAGGCCGGCCGTGGTGCGCAGGCCCTCGCGAACGAGATGCTGGTGGATGGCGCTGAGCGCGAGCAGGGCGGGAATCGCCACTTGCGTGGGACCGACCGCGCGGTCGCTGATGATCAGAATGTTCTTGCCGCCCTTGATGGCGTCAACCGCTTCCGCGCACAGCGAAGCGAGCTTGGCTTCCACCCCTTCATCGCCCCATGCCAGCGGATAGGTAATGTCCAGAAAAATGCTGCGAAACTTGCCCTGGGTGTACTGCTCGATGTTGCGCAGCTTGGCCATGGCGGCGAAGTCGAGGATCGGCTGCGCCACTTCGAGACGCATGGGCGGATTGACCTGGTTGATGTCCAGCAGATTGGGCTTGGGCCCGACAAAGGAGACCAGGCTCATCACAATGGCTTCGCGGATCGGGTCAATCGGCGGGTTCGTCACCTGGGCAAACAGCTGCTTGAAGTAGCTGTACAAGGACTTGTTCTTGTCCGACAGGACGGCCAGCGGGCTGTCGTTGCCCATGGATCCAATGCCCTCTTCACCATTCGCGGCCATCGGGCTCATGAGGAACTTGATGTCCTCCTGCGTGAAGCCGAATGCCTGCTGGCGGTCAAGCAGGCTCACTTTGCTTTCTAAGGCCGAGGCAGGTTCGACTGCTCCGCCAACCACATCGTCAAGCTTGATGCGCAGGTTGTCGATCCACTGCTTGTAGGGCTTGCTGTTGGCCAGCGTGGCCTTGAGCTCCTCGTCGTCGATCATGCGTCCCTGCTCGAGGTCGATCAGGAACATCTTGCCCGGCTGCAGGCGCCACTTGCGCACGATCTTGTTTTCCGGCACGGGCAGCACGCCCGACTCGGAGGCCATGATCACGAGATCGTCGTCGGTCACGCAGTAGCGCGAGGGGCGCAGGCCGTTGCGGTCCAGCGTGGCACCAATCTGGCGGCCATCGGTGAAAACGATCGAGGCCGGGCCGTCCCAGGGCTCGAGCATGGCGGCGTGGTATTCATAGAAGGCCTTCCGGCGCGCGTCCATCGTGCTGTGGTTCTCCCAGGGCTCGGGGATCATCATCATCACGGCCTGGCTGATGGGGTAGCCCGCCATGGTCAGGAGTTCCAGGCAGTTGTCAAAAGTGGCGGTATCGGACTGGCCGGGGAAGGTGATCGGATAGAGCTTTTGCAGGTCGGCACCCAAGACTGGCGATGACATGACGCCCTCGCGCGCCTTCATCCAGTTGTAGTTGCCCTTGACGGTGTTGATCTCGCCGTTGTGCGCGACATAGCGGTAGGGGTGGGCCAGCGGCCACTCCGGGAAGGTGTTGGTACTGAAGCGCTGGTGCACCAGGCCCAGTGCAGAGACGCAGCGCGGGTCGCGCAGGTCCAGATAGTAGGTGCCCACCTGATCGGCCAGCAGCAGGCCTTTGTAGACCACTGTGCGGCTGCTCATGCTCGGAACGTAGTATTCCTTGCTGTGTTTGAGGTGCAGGTTCTGGATAGCTGCGCTGGCGGTCTTGCGGATCACATACAGCTTGCGCTCCAGGGCATCCTGCACGATCACGTCGTTGCCGCGGCCAATGAAGACCTGGCGCAGCACCGGCTCCTTTTCGCGCACGGCAGGGCTCATGGGCATGTCGCGGTTGACGGGCACATCGCGCCAGCCCAGGACCACCTGGCCCTCGGCCTTGATGGCGCGTTCCATTTCCTGCTCGCAGGCCAGGCGGGAGGCATGCTCCTTGGGCAGAAAAATCATCCCTACGCCGTATTCCCCGGGAGCAGGCAAGGTAACGCCCTGGGCCTGCATTTCTTCGCGGTAGAGCGCGTCGGGCACCTGGATCAAGATGCCAGCGCCATCGCCCATCAGTTTGTCAGCACCTACTGCGCCGCGATGGTCAAGGTTTTCAAGAATCTTCAATCCCTGGGCCACGATGGCATGGCTTTTTTCGCCCCGGATGTGCGCAACAAAACCCACTCCGCAGGCATCGTGCTCCTGCGATGGATCGTAAAGACCGTGTTGTTGCAATTGGGCTTTTTCGGCAGCGGTGCTCATGGCGCATTCCTCATTCAGGATTCACAGGGTTAGCGAGGATACTGCAGAGCAACAAAAATGCCAAGAAAATTAAATGGGGTCAGATTCTAATTTCAACCATCGCATTTTCTTCGGTGTTAAAAAGGGGACATATCAAAAATTATAGCGGATCAAACTTAATTCTTGAGGGCTACGGGCCCTTTTTATCTCAAGACTGCTTTCCAGCGGGCCTTCCGGCCAGCGATTTGCTGACCCGCCTCGCAGTATGCTTTTGTAAATCCGCCACAAATCCGGGCTCTCCCAGCGCCCAGCCCTTGAGTGCAGACTCGGTCAAGTCCTGTTTTTGCTGATCAGTGATCCCCCGTTGAACCAGCTCGACATAGGCAGCTTCGCGTGCGAACGGCGTATTGCCCAGTGACCAGACCAGGGGGTGCGGGGTGACGAGCCGGTCGGTGCGCAGACCGACGTAATGGCCATGGCTGGACCAGACATAGTCGCGCGGGTGCGCCACCATGCCGGCGCGCACCGGGTTGAGGTCGATGTAGGCCATGCAGGCGAGCAGATAGGTGTCGGACTGCACCAGGGTGGACTTGTAGCGCCCTTCCCAAAGCGTCCCGCTGCGCCCTTGGGCGTCGTTGAACCAGCGCACATAGCGGCGCCCCACGGCCTGCATCACATTGGGGATTCCGTCGGGGCTGTCTGGCGTGGCCAGCAAATGAAAGTGGTTCCCCATCAGCACATAGGCATGCACAGCCACGCCGAATTTGGCCGCGTTTTCCGTCAAAAGGGCCAACAAAGATTGATAGTCACCCGGGCTGGCAAAGATCGGCTGGCGGTTGTTGCCGCGCTGGATGATGTGGTGCGGATACCCTGGAACGGTCAATCGGGGCAGGCGGGCCATGGTGTTGCGGAGGGTACCGCATCATGATAATTGGAATCTGACCCCGATTGTATGACCCATTTCAGACAAAGCGGCTCGGCTGCGCGACGATCAGCTTGGCCAGTTCGTCGAGCAGTTCGCTGTTGATCGCCGAAGCCGTGTAGGTCACCGTTGCAACCTCGAAACCATTGGCATTGGCCAGCCGAAAGGCCAGACTAGCCTTGTCGTGATCGGGCGTCACAGACAGGTTACCCCGGGACTCCGTCAGATACTCAAACCGGATGGCGAGCAGGCTGTTTTTCTCCGGGTGCCGAATTTCCTTGCGTTCATGCGCCACAGAGCCAAACGCCAGCCGGGATTCCACACGCTGCAGGTCGGGTGGAAAGTTCACCTCCACCTTGCCCCCCACCGGGTTGCCAATGCTTGGAACGATGCGCCAACCCATGGCAATGTAATCAACCACTTCGGTGTTGCGCAGCATTTTGCGACGTGAGTCCACCCGGAAATCAACCAGTTTCATTGCCGGCCAGGGCGTCTTGCCATCGAGCGTGAATCGCGGCCCGGGCGGCGCAATGACATTGAGTTGCCTGGCCAGATCATCGACGTAGTGCCACACCGTCTTGCAGGCCAATTCGGTCTTGCGGGTGTTTTCTTGCAGATTGATCTGCGCGTTGCTTTGCTGACTTTGCAGCGCATCGGCTTGGCTCTTGAGCTGATTCAAAAAGCTCATGGCAACTCCAGAGGAAGGTTCTTGATAATCGGATTGGCCGGAAGCATACCCTAGAGTTCCGCAATCCCTCAACCGGGCGCAACGCGCCGGCAAAGCACCCAGGCCATGCCAAGCCCGAGCAGGGAGCAGGTAACCGTGAACCACCAGGTGCTGTGCCAGTCGCCCCGCTGGGCGGCAAGCCAGGCCACCAGAGGCGGGCCTCCGAGCTGGCCTAGAGATGACCATTGCTGCATCCAGCCCACGGTGGTAGACACGGTCGTCAGCGAAGGCGCGACCCGCACGGCCACTGCAAACAAAGTACCCGGTATCAGGCCCCCCACTGCCGAGAATATGCAGGCGCACAACAGCTGCGCGAGAGGCCCTCCCAACCACGCCCCCAACCCTGCGTAGACAAGCACGGAGCTGACGCCCATGGTGGCAAAGCCCGTGAACATCAGCGTTTGCGCCCGCAGACCCCTGTGCAACATCTGGCCCGAGGCCATATTGCCCAGCATGTTGCAGCCCGCCACCAATGCCGTGAGCAATCCTGCGCGGCCAGCGGCAATCCCTGCGTCCGCATAGATCGTTGGCAGGAACCCGACAACGGCAAGCCATTGCCCAGAGTAAACCGCAAAGCATCCGGCAGCCAGCCAGGGCCCGCCGTTGCTCAGCGTCTGGTGCAGGCGCTGCGGCCAATTCGAGATCGTTGGTGCCGCTTTTCCCGCCCGGCGGTCATCGGGAACGACAAGCCAGACACCGAAGGCCAGAGCGGCAGCGAGGGCCGCCAATGCCAGCCACCAGGCGCGCCAACCCAGTGCGCCAACAGCCCAGGGCCCCAACGCGAGGGCCAAGGCGGTTCCGGTTGGCATATAGATGCCCCATAAGCCAAGGCTGCGACTGAGTTGCCGCACTGGAACAAGGCTCCGGATCAGGCTCGGCGCGGGCAGCACGGTCAACAACAGCCCCAGCCCCTCCAGGCCGCGCAACACGAGCATCACCGCAGCGCTGTGCGCTCCTGCACCCAGTGCGCTGGCAAGGGCAAGAATGGCAAGACCACTGACCATGGTGCGGCGCAAACCAAAGCCATCGGCCAGCAGGCCCACTGCCAGCCCGAGGGCCATGCCCGCGAATTGCACCAGCGAAAGCAGGAAGCCCGATTCGAGCAGATCAAGGCCCAGGGCTGCGCGCAGCACAGGCAATGCAGTCGGGAGCTTGCCCACATGCATCGCGGCAGTAACACCCGCAAGAATCACCACATGGGCGGGCTGCAGCTTCATGGCGCGAAGACACGCCGCCCGGTCAGGCGTTCGTGCTCGCGGGCGGCGAAGCGGTCCGTCATGCCTGCAAGGTAGTCCGCCACGGCATGCTCGGGGGACAAACCGTTAACTGCGGGGCGCAGTGCGGAGCCCATCAATTCAGGTCGCTCAACATAGCAGGCAAACAGCTCGCGCACGATCTGCCGCGCGCTTTGGGTGGTGGCCATCACTTCCGGGTGGCGATATAAATTTTGTAGCAGAAAGCGCTTGAGTGAGGCGGACTCCAGGCCCATCTGTTCGCTGAAGCCAACCAAGGGGGGGTGCTCGTGGACCCCTTGGGCTGTCAGCGGGCCTGCGCCCTGCAGGCGCACGGATGTCGCATGGATCACGTCATGCACCATGCTGCTCAGCACGCGCCGGATGGTCTCGTAAAGCAGACGGCGCTCCTGCCCGTGCCCCGCAAGTTGGGGGTATTCCTGCAAGGCCTGTTCAAAGAACCGGTTGAAGAGGGACACACCGCGAACCTGTTCCAGCGTGATCAGACCGGAGCGCACACCGTCGTCGATATCGTGAGCGTTGTAGGCGATCTCGTCAGCCAGACTGCATAGCTGCGCTTCCAAGCTTGGCTGCGCTCCGTCAAGAAAGCGACGACCAACGCCGCCCGCCTCACGCTGCTCCAGCGCCAGGGCGTTGCGCCGGGAGCAATGCTTCAAGATTCCCTCGCGGGTTTCAAAACAGAGGTTTAGGCCGGGATGCGCGGGATAGCGCTGCTCCAGTTCGTCCACGACCCGCAGGCTTTGAAGGTTGTGTTCGAAGCCCCCATGCCCGCGCATGCAATCGTTGAGCTCATCCTGGCCGGCATGCCCAAAGGGCGTGTGCCCCAGGTCATGCGCCAGCGCGATGGCCTCGACCAGGTCTTCGTTGAGGTCCAGCGCACGCGCGATGGACCGGCCCAACTGCGCCACTTCCAGCGAGTGCGTCATGCGGGTGCGGAACAGGTCACCTTCGTGGTTCAGGAAGACCTGGGTTTTGTAGACCAGGCGCCGGAACGCACTGGAGTGCACGATGCGATCCCGATCCCGCTGGAATTCGCCACGAAACTCCGGCGACGGCGCAGCGCTTGCATCCGCGCGCGAACCCCCGCTCAGCGGGTACTTGCGCCCGCGGCTTTGCGCCGGATCGCTGGCGTAACTAGCCAGCATTGCAGCATGTCGCCAACACTTCGCGCACGGTGGCGTCCGGCACCGCGCGCACGCCCGCCCGGCCAGGAGACTCAATCACCACGAAGCGCATCTCACCACCTTCAGCCTTTTTGTCTACACGCATGTGGTGGAGGTATTCATCGGCACCCAGGTTGGGTCCGACCACGGGCAGGCCGGCCCGCTCAATCAGCCGCGTCAATCGCTCCACAAAAGCCGCATCCACCAGGCCCAGGCGCCGTGAAAGCTCGGCCGCCATGACCATGCCACAGCCCACCGCTTCACCATGCAGCCAGACGCCAAAGCCCAACCCCGCTTCAATCGCATGGCCAAAGGTATGCCCAAAATTCAGGATGGCCCGCAGGCCCGATTCGCGCTCGTCCTGCCCCACCACAGAAGCCTTGATTTCGCAGGAGCGCTTCACGGCGAACGCCAGCACCTCCGGATCACGGGCAGCGAGCGGTTCGATGTGGGCCTCGATCCAGTCGAAAAAGAGCATGTCGGCAATCGGGCCGTATTTGATGACCTCGGCCAGGCCTGCGCTCATTTCGCGCGCCGGCAGGGTTTGCAGCGTGTCCAGGTCGGCCAGCACCATGAGCGGCTGGTAAAACGCACCCACCATGTTCTTTCCCATCGGGTGGTTGATTGCGGTTTTGCCGCCCACCGAAGAATCCACTTGGGCAAGCAAGGTCGTCGGAACCTGCACGAAGGGCACACTGCGCATATAGCAGGCCGCCGCAAAACCGGTCATGTCGCCCACGACCCCGCCGCCCAAGGCAAAGAGCACAGTCTTGCGGTCGCACCCGTTGGACAGCAGCGCATCAAAAATGGCTTGCAGGTTGTTCCAGTCCTTGTGGGCCTCGCCGTCCGGAAGATTCAGCTCCAGAATGCGCCCGAAATGGGGCAAAAGCGCAGCACGCAGCCTGGCTCCATAGATCGGATGCACGGTCGTGTTCGAGACGACCAATGCGCTGGCGGCTCGGGGCAGTTTACTCCAGGTCTGTGGCTGATCCAGCAGGCCGCTGCCAATCACGATGGGGTAGCTGCGCTCGGCCAGAGCGATGTTGACGACGGTTTCAGGTGCATGCGGTATCGACATACCCCCGAGTGTAGAGGCTATGAATTGGGTGCCGGCACGGCCCCGGAATCGGCCACAGCCGAAGGCGAGACGCCTGCGAGCTCCAGCTGCATGATGATCATGTTCACTAGGGTGGCCACTGAAGGGCGGCCAGTTTCAATCACAAAATGCGCCGTCTCACGGTAGAGCGGGTCGCGCACGGTGAAGAGATCGCGCAGGCGGGTGAGCGGGTTGCCCACTTGAAGCAAGGGGCGATTCTGGTCGTGGCGCAGGCGGCGAAAGACTTCCTCGGGATTGGAGCGCAGATACACCACCTGGCCCCGCGTACGCAAGTGCTCGCGGTTGTGCGGCCGGAGCACGGCCCCGCCGCCGGTGGACAGGACCCCGGAGTGGGTGCGCGTCAGGTCATCGATGACCTGTTGCTCGACGTCGCGGAAGGTTTCTTCGCCCTCGCGCTCAAAAAACTCGCGGATCGAGCAGCCTATACGCTGCTCAATCGCAGGGTCCGAATCTACAAAACCGATATTAAGCCTGCGCGCGAGTTGACGTCCAACGGTGGTTTTTCCGGAGCCCGGGAGGCCGACAAGTGCGATCAATGATGAGAACGCCTAATTTGGGTTTCCGCAGGTGCCGTAATGACCATAAGGACTATAAACCGCCGCAGGACCAGGCGACTGCGAATTAAAGTCAGCCGAAGAGCCAACGCTAACTAACGTAGCCGACCCAGAATTTTGGTTCCCGGCAACGTTAACAGTAGCGGTTATTCGGTAGACGATCCAAGGGGCTTGCGTTTGGCCATATTGCACACCAACCGCAGCAAGTCCGAGACTGTTGGTAGTTACCGGACTCTGAGTTAACACAATTGGGCCTCCAGGATCCAGAATGCCGTTGCCGTTAAGGTCGAGGTATGAATTCGCCGAAGTCAAAACACTATTTCCAGTCGGATCCTCATTTGCACAGAATACTACCTGCCCAGCAGTGAGGAATGCGCTTATTACTGCAGTAGGAGTTGCAGCGTACGTGGTGCCAGTCCAAGCGAGAATGCCTTTACCATACGAAATTGGATAGACGCCCAGAGATACACTCTGATTAGGCACCCCAACGCCGTTTGAATCAGTCACATTGATAAGAAAGTTCTTCTGATAATAAGCAACCGAAACGCCTCCATTCGTAACGGTCAACGGCGTTATTAGATTATCCGTACTTACTTTCACATTTAGAGCCGTGCCACCCACTGTCATAGCGGCTGTTCCGTAAACAGAGGTTCCATTTACGGTTGCACTGACAATTAGCTGATTGGGTCCAGTTGGCGAAGTGCCTGCGATCAAATTGGCTGTCGCGACACCATTCGAATTCGTCGTTGCGGAAGCTGGGCTCAAGCTTGCACCACCCAACGCACCATTCGGGAAGCCGAAATTGACCTGTTGCCCAGCAACTGGATTGTTGTTGGCATCGCGCACCGAGGCAGTAGCAACAGACTGGTTGGCCGTACTACCCCCCGTATTTAGGCCAATATAGCTCGGAGCCATCTGCAAAATAACATTTGCCGGAGTAACAGATACGAAATTTACAGGTACGGATATCGACTTACCCAAAGCACTCGCCGATATTAGCGCGGGTCCAGCCGCTGTTGAAGATACATTCACTGTGACTTGCCCCGCGCCATTAGTTGTCGCAAAGCCTGGGCTGGCAGTACCTTGAGTGCTCGAAAAAGATACCAATTGCGGCAACGGGCCGTTGTATTGGAATACAACAGGATAGCTTGTTCCGACAGCTATATTTTGATTTGCAGATGGGGAGATTACAACAAATGGCACAGTCGCAACGGCTATGTTCAGACTAGCACTTGTCCCGGCACCACTAATTGTCACGGTGTCATTACCCACATATGTACCGGTGTAAACAATAGTCGCATTGCCTAGGTTATCCGTGGTAACGCTAGAGACTCCGAGATTCCCTAGAGCCGATCCTACAGTCAAAACTTGATTGGCAATTCCGTTTATTCCAGTAGAGTCGACCAATTTTATAGGGATGCTAACGGTACCGTTAGTCGCCATGCTTGACGGTCCAGACACAGACAAACTCGTTCCGGTAACGGCGACGACCACTGCACTGCCGACTCCACCACTCGTAGCTGTGACGGTAATGTTGCGATTCGATCTGAGTGCACCCGGAATGAGGGTAGCAGATGCGCCGCCATTGGAGCCGGTAATACCAACAACGCTTGTCAAAACCCCTGAACTGGCGCCGAAGCTGACAGGCGCTCCTACAATTGCGTTGTTATTGGAATCAGTGACCAGTGCAGTTATGACACTGCTACCGCTCCCGCTTGGAATAGAGAATGAATTGGCAGTGACATTGACTGCGGCAGCAGTAGCTACCGATGAAACTGTCGAGTTGGAAACTGAACTGGTCGTCGTAGTGGTTGAACTGCTCGAACTGGATGTAGAACTATTTGTTCCCACCAAAGGCGTCCCCCCGCTCCCCCCGCCACCCCCACACGCGGCCAAAACCGTTGCGAGAGTTGCCGCAGCCAGAAGTTGAATAATTTTCATGTCTCTGCTTCCCTAAAGCGGAATATTGATTGGTTTGGATTAGCGCGCCGCGGTCCGGTCAGAGACCATCTTGGGCGTGATGAATACGAGGGTCTCGGACTTGTTCACGCTCTTGGCTTTTGTCTTAAACAGGTTGCCAACTACGGGAATGTCGCCAAGCACGGGCACCTGGGCTACAGAATCAGTTTCAGTCAGCGTGAAGATGCCGCCAATGACCACCGTTCCGCCGTTCTCCACCAGGACCTGGGTCTTGATGTGTTTGGTATCAATCGCAAAGCCGGCTGCTGTGGACTGGCCCACCGTGTCCTTGTTGATATCTAGGTCAAGAATGATGTTGCCCTCGGGCGTAATCTGCGGTGTGACGGACAGGCTCAGATTGGCCTTGCGGAACGCGATCGATGTCGCCCCGCTGGAGGTTGCAACCTGGTAGGGGAGTTCCGTGCCCTGCTCGATCAACGCCCGTTGCTGGTCGGCGGTAATCACGCGCGGGCTGGAGACCACACGGCCTGTGGCATCGGCTTCCAGCGCAGAAATCTCCAGATTCAAAAAGCGGTTTGCGGCAGCGCTGAAAATCGACAGCGCAACGGTTGCGGGGTTATAGCCGTTTTGGCCGGCTGCGGGCAGATTCACGAAGTTGCTTGTCGTGTCTACGGTGCCACCCTGGTTGGTCGTGGCAACGGCATTGCTGTAGCTCGTTCCGAAGGCAACACTGTTGCCACCACCGATACTGTAGCCCGGCGTGCCGCCTTGCTGGCCACGCAGGTCCGTTGCACCCAGGCGGATACCGAGCGATTTGCCAAAGCTGTCCGAGGCTTCAACGATTCGCGCCTCGATCAGGACTTGCCGCACGGCAACGTCCAGCTTGGCGATCAGGGCCTGAACCTGTTCAAGCTTGGAGCTGATGTCCGTCACAAAAAGCTGATTGGTGCGCGGCTCGGCAATCACGCTGCCGCGCACGGACAAAATACGGGCGTTGTTTAGTGCGGTTCCGCCAATGCCGTTGCTGGTCAACTGAACGGCAATATCGGCAGCCTTGGTGTAGTTGAGTTGGAACGCCTGGGTCCGCACGGGCTCGAGGCTCTGGATGGCATTGCGCGACTCCAGGTCGATTTTTTCCTTGCTGGCTATTTCATCCTTCGGGGCAATCCAGAGCACATTGCCGCTCTTGCGCATGCCCAGGCCCTTGGCCTGCAAGATGATGTCCAGCGCCTGATCCCAGGGAACATCCTTGAGCCGAAGGGTCACCGCGCCGGTAACCGAGTCGGAAGTCACCACGTTGAAGTTGGTGAAATCAGCGATCACCTGAAGCAGGGAGCGAACCTCGATGTTCTGGAAATTGAGCGAGAGTTTTTCGCCGTTATATCCCACGCCCTGGGTGAGTTTGGAAGCGTCCACCTTTTGCGATCGGATTTCCAGAACGAACTGGTTGTCGCTCTGGTAGGCGCTGTGTTCCCACAGGCCCTTGGATTCGATGACCATGCGCACGCGGTCACCGACCTGGAACGTGGTAACCGTCTGGACGGGCGAGCCGAAATCGGATACGTCCAGCTTGCGACGCAAGCCCTCCGGCAGGGAGGTGCGCAGAAACTCGACAACGAGGTTCTGGCCCTGCTGGCGGATATCAACGCCCACCTGGTTGTTGGCCAGATCGACGACGACCTTCCCGCTGGCGTCATTGCCGCGGCGGAAATCAATATCCTTCAGCGGCAGGGTTTCGCGGTTTCGGCTTTCCGCAAATACAGCTGGCGCGGTAGACGGGGGTGCCACGCTAGTGGATGCCTGCGTGGCAGCCAGCGGGGCCAGCGTGATCAAAAGGGACTTGCCCTGAATCTCGGCCGAGTAGGAAGTCGATTGTTTGAGATTGAGCACGAGGCGGGTACGCTCCCCCGCCTGAACCACATTGGCCGACTTGATATTGCCCTGGTTGATTTCCAGAGCGTTGCGGCCGGTGTTATTGCCAACCCCGGGGAAATCAAGTGCAATGCGGGCGGGGGACTGGATAATGAAGCCTGCGGGAACGGCCGTCAGGGCTTGGGTCAGGTCTATGCGAACTACCTCGACTCCACCCTGAATGGAAGCGGCCACCGCCTCAATCGCATTTTGGGCGTTGGCCCAGCCAGCCTGCGCCAATAGGCCCAACGCAAGCAAACCAGTCCTCAATAAACGACTATGGAGCCATGGGTGCTTGTTCATTTTGACCTCTCTTGAAGCTGCAAAGTTGCGACGCGTTCAATCCACTCGCCAGCCGCATCCTGGACGATTTCGCGCAATGCAACTTCGGTTTCTGAAATTTTGGTAATCCGGCCATAGTTTTGCCCCAGATAACTTCCGATCTTGACCTGATAAAGCAGGTTGTCTATGCGCACCAGCGCAACAGGCTGGGTGCTTTGCATGAGGCTGCCGACCATGACCATGCTGTCCAGCGGATAGGCTTCCAGAGGCTCCTTGCGGCGGTTCAGCTCGGGTGCGACCAGGGCGGCGTTGGAAGTCGCCTGGTTGTTGGAGTCGCGCTTGAGTGCCTGCGCCAGCTTCTGGCTGCTGAATGGCTCCACAAGCCCTTCCTGCGTATAGGCCTTGGGCGTAAATTTCTTCGGCTCGGGAATCGGGTCCACCTTGGGCTTGGTGAGATTGCGCTGCTCGGTCATCCAGGCTTGCAGCTCCTCCTGATCAGAGCCAGAGCAGCCAGACACCAACAATCCCGCCGACATGACGGCCATGAGAAGAACCATGACGCGGCGAATCATTTCTTGGCCCCTGGCGCTGCCTTGCGCTGGGCCGATACTTCGTCGGGGTCGAGGTAGCGGAAGGTCTTGGCGGTTGCATCCATGGCAAGCGTGCCGTCTTTCACCGGAGTAATACTCAAGTTATTTAGCGTAACGATACGCGAGAGGTTGGCAATATCGGAGGCGAACGCACCGATGTCGTGGTAACGGCCCGTCACGCGCAGGGCGATTGGCAGCTCCGCGTAGTATTCCTTGACGCTCACCGAACCTGGGCGAAACGATTCAAATTGGAGGCTACGGCCAAGGCCGGCCTGGTTGATGTCCGACAGCAGGGCATCCATTTCAGCCTTGCTGGGCAATTGCTTTTCGAGCTGTGTCACGTATTGCTGTACCTGTTCGCGCTGCTTTCGCAGCGCATCCAGATTGACCGCCTGGGAGAGCTTTTTCTTGTAGTCCTCGCGCAGTGTGACTTCCTTGGCCTGCTCTGCTTTCAGGTCATCATCCGAGCCGGAAAGCCACAGGAACCAGAGCGCGACAACAACCGCGAGCGTGACCGCTAGGCATAGCGCATAGCGCGGCAGAGCAGGCCAGGAGGACGGGTCGTTGGGGTTGAGCCCCTTGAATTGCGACTGCAGTTTTTCCTGGATGGCTGCGAAATCGACATTGAGTTTGGGAACGGTAGCCATGCTTTTGATATCCGTTCAGACGTTCTTGCCACTGGCGGCAGCTGCGGGAGCCGAAGCGGCAGGGCTGGCCGCGACTGCAGCACTGGCACCCTGGGCAGGCTTGGCAACCTCGCTAGCACGACGCAAGCCAACGCGAATGGTGAAATTGGACACCCGGCGCTGGTCCCGCGCGGTCAAGGAAACACTGCTCGCCACGATTTCACCGAGCTCGGGTTTTGTCAGCCAGGGGCTGTTGTTGGCCAGATTGCGCAACAACTCCGACACCCGCTCATTGGACTGGGCCACGCCAGCCAGCTGGACGGTTTGATTTTCCTGCCGCAAGCTGTTGATGTAGACCCCGTCAGGTAATTGCTTGGCGATTTCTTCGAGCAAGTAGACGGGCAGATTGCGATCTGCCTGCAAATCTTCGACCGCCTGCTGTCTCGCCCGCAGGGCCGCAATCTCCGATTGCAATCCGGCGATATCCTTGATCTGGCCTTCCAGCCGCTTGATCTCGGAGTCAAGGTAAGTGTTTTTCGCCTGCTGGCTGGATATCTGGGTCTGGTACCAGGTGAAAATACCCCCGACCAGGATGCCGCCGACCAAGGCAGCCAAGCCCAGGGAAGCGTAAAAATTGTCCCGCCTGCGCTTGCGCGCAGCTTCGCGGTGGGGCAGCAGATTGATAAGGATCACTGCAGGAACCTCCGCATCGCCAGACCGCAGGAGGTCAGGTACGACGCAGCCTCACGGCGCATCTTTTTCTCACGTACGGCATCGCCGATCTCCATGCCCTCGAAGGGATTGATCAAGGTACAGGCAAAGGATGTTTGCGCCGTGACGGCTTCGGTCAGGCCTGGCAGCGCAGACGAACCGCCAGCGAGCATGACGTAGTCCACCTTGTTGTGTGGCGTGCTCGTAAAGAAGAACTGCAACGCACGCGCAATTTCCTGCGCCATGCTGTCGACAAACGGGCGCAATATGCCGGACGCGTAGTCATCGGGCAACTCGCCGCTGCGCTTCTTGGTTTCCGCCTCTTCCGGCGAAAAACCGTATTGCCGCACGATGAGCTGGGTCAGCTGGGCACCGCCGAAAGCCTGATCGCGGTCATAGAGCACCTCGTCGTTGCGGATCACCTGCATGCTGGTCGTCAGGGCACCGACTTCAAACAGCGCCACGATGGTGTCCAGGCCTTTATTGGGCAAGGCCTCAATCAGGCGCCCGGTCGCCAGGCGAGAGGCATAGGACTCCACATCGATCACCACCGGTTTGAGACCTGCTGCCTCGGCCAGACCCTGGCGATCCTGCACCTTTTCGCGCCGGGAAGCAGCGATCAGCACCTCGATGTCGCCCACGGAGGTCGAGCTGGGCCCGACCACACAAAAGTCAAGACTTACCTCGTCCAGCGAGAAGGGGATGTACTGGTTGGCCTCGGACTCCACCTGGATTTCCAGCTCCTGGTCGGACATGCCGCCGGGCAAAATGATCTTCTTGGTGATCACTGCCGATGCGGGCAGGGCCATCGCCACATTCTTCGTGCGGGTGCCGCTTTTCTTGACCAGGCGCCGCAAGGCCTCCGCCACTTCGTCAAATTTCTCTACATTTCCGTCGGTAATCCAGCCCTTTTCGAGCGGCTCAATGGCGCAACGCTCCAGCACCAACTCTCCCGCCTTGTTGTGCGCGAGCTCCACCAGCTTTACGCTGGACGAACTGATGTCCACACCCAGCAGCGGTGCGGACTTACGACCAAAAAGCGATCCCAGAGAGAGCAAAGGGTTCCCCTAAAATGACACACTCCCAACTTGGGCGGAGCGCGGACAGAACTTAAAGAAGTTGGTTCAATCCTATCAGTAAGTTACTGTTGCCGCAAAGGTTTTTCCAACTTCAGACCTGCCGCAGCGTTGCCAAAAGCCGACGATTCCTGGGCTCCAGGGGTGGTTGCAGGCCTCGGATAAAGCAGGAAAATACCCTGTTACGCTCCTTTTCACGCCACCGGGAAGAAATTCCAGGATTCCAATTTTTATAATGGCTGCGCGAGTTTACGATTGCCCACATGCCCTCAGATCCCCCGAATTCCCGCCCGACACCCCAAACGCCCGGGCCAGGGGGCTTAAGTTCCAGGCGGCGGGACGTCCCATCCTTGCTGATCCGGTGCCTGCTCTGGCTGCTTGGCCTTGGGGCAGCGGCCATCCTTTGCGTCATGCTCGCCGTGGGTCTGACCATGGCGGTGGCCTACCCGAACCTGCCCGACATTTCGGATTTGCTCGACTATCGACCAAAACTGCCCCTGCGGGTCTATTCGGCAGACGGCGCATTGATTGGGGAGTTTGGAGAGGAGCGACGCAGCCTGACGGCCATCAAGGACATCCCGGATGTCATGAAAAACGCCGTCCTGGCTATTGAAGATGCACGCTTTTTCTCGCATGGCGGAGTGGATTACAAAGGCATGCTGCGGGCAACCCTTGCCAATATGGGCCGTTTCAAGAGCCAAGGCGCTTCAACCATCACGATGCAGGTTGCACGCAACGTGTACCTTTCGGCTGAAAAAAGCTACACCCGCAAGATCTACGAGATTCTGTTGACCTTCAAGCTGGAACACCTGCTGACCAAGGACCAGATTCTTGAGATCTACATGAACCAGATTTTTCTGGGGAACCGGTCCTACGGCTTTGCTGCCGCGTCCGAAGCCTATTTCGGCAAGCCGCTCAAGGACGTCAGCATCGCCGAAGCGGCCATGCTGGCCGGTCTGCCCAAGGCTCCGTCCGCCTACAACCCGATCAACAATCCCAAGCGGGCCCGCAGCCGCCAGCTCTACATCATCGAGCGCATGCAGGAAAACGGCTTCATCACGGCGGCCCAAGCAGAGGCGGCCAAGGCCGAAGAAGTCAAGGTCAAGACCGGGCCCGATGAGTCCCGGGTGCATGCCGAATATGTCGCCGAGATGGTGCGCCAGCTGGTAGTTGCGCAATACGGGGACGACGCCTACACGCGGGGTCTCAATGTCTACACCACTGTGCAATCGAACGAGCAGATTGCCGCGTACCGCGCACTGCGCAAAGGCATCATGGACTATGAGCGCCGCCAGATCTACCGCGGCCCCGAAAAGTTTGTCGACCTGCCGCCCAACGATGCCGACGCAGACGACGCCATCGATGACGCCCTGGTCGAACACCCGGACAATGGCGACGTGATGTCGGCCGTTGTGTTGGACGCCAACCCCAAGAAGATCACGGCGGTGCGCCAGAACAGCGAAACGGTGGAGATCACCGGCGAAGGCTTGCGCCCCGCGCAATCCGGGCTGTCCGACAAGGCGCCGCCCAACATCAAGATACGGCGCGGCGCAGTCATCCGGGTCGTCAAGACGCCCAAGAACACCTGGGAAATCACCCAACTGCCCGAGGTCGAAGGCGCATTTGTGTCGATGGAGCCGCGCACCGGCAACATCCGGGCCCTGGTCGGGGGCTTCGATTATGAAAAGAACAAATTCAACCACGTGATCCAGGCCTGGCGCCAGCCCGGCTCCAGTTTCAAGCCCTTCATCTACTCGGCAGCCCTCGAAAAAGGCTTTGGTCCGGCCACCATCGTCAACGATGCGCCACTGTTTTTTGACGCCGGCGTCACCGGTGGCCAGCCCTGGGAGCCCAAGAATTACGACGGCAAATTCGAAGGCCCGATGCCCCTGCATACCGCGCTCGACAAGTCCAAGAACATGGTATCGATCCGCATCCTCCAGTCAATTGGCGCCCCTTATGCGCAGGACTGGATCACGCGCTTTGGCTTCGACGCCGACAAGCACCCGCCCTACCTGACCATGGCCCTGGGCGCTGGCTCGGTGACCCCCATGCAGATGGCGTCGGCCTACTCGGTCTTTGCCAATGGCGGCTACCGGCTCAACCCGACGCTGGTCACCCGCATCACAGACCAAAAAGGCAAGGTGCTGGCCGAGACGACGCCCCAGGTGCTGGGCGAACCCCTGCGTGTCATTGACGCGCGCAATGCGTTCATGATGAGCCGCCTGTTGCAGGAGGTGGCCCGGGTGGGCACGGCGGCCCGGACCCAAGCTGCGCTCAAACGCCCCGACATCTACGGCAAAACCGGCACCACCAACGATTCCATCGACACCTGGTTTGCCGGCTACCAGCCCTCGATTGCCGGCATTGTCTGGATCGGCTACGACTCGCCGCGTTCGCTGGGCGACCGCGAAACGGGCGGTGGCCTGAGCCTGCCGGTGTGGGTGACTTACATGGAGACAGCCCTCAAAGGCGTCCCCGTGGCCGAGATCCAGCCGCCTGAGGGCGTGCTCAACATTGGCGGGGAGTGGTATTACGACGAATTCGCCAAGGGCGCGGGCGTGAGCAGTCTCGGCCTGGATGACAAGGCACCGGCAGCGCCTGCCGGTACAGGCGGCGCGGGCCCGGGGCCAGCTGCGGCCCCCCCAGTCCAGGCGCTGCCCCCGGCCGACGAGAAGAAAAAAATCCTGGATCTGTTCAAGAACTGAACTGGCCGCTTGCAAAGGCAAAACGGCCATTTCGCGCTATTAAATTTGTAGCGTTTTCCCTGGACCGATTGAGCCACTGTGGTCGGATCAGGCCGGGGGACATTCGCGGAGCTACCCACCCCGGCCTTCGCGGCCTGCACCATCAGGATGCAGGAGCTGCAAACTCCAGCACCCATCCCGCCTGCTCACTAGCATAGCGCGACAAATTGGCAAAAAACTCGCCATTGCCCTTGGTATCCCGCCATGCATTGCTATCAAATTTATAGTGGTAGCCACCCGATTTGGCTGCCATCCAGACTTCGTGCAGGGGCTTTTGCAGGTTGACGATGATCTGGCTGCGGTTGGCAAAGGTGAGCGTAACCATACCACCCACGCGCTGGTTGTCGATATCGGCGTCGGTCGTGTCGTTGATGCGGTCACAGCCTGCTTCGATGGCGGCGAGCAGTCGCTCGGCGCGGTCCATGAACTCTGGGTCGGTCATTACAATTGCCCGTGATGGTGAACTTCAAACAAATTCTATTGTGCGCCTGCCTTGCATGCTCCCTGTGCGGGTGTGGTCAAAAAGGCCTGCTCTACATGCCCACCGACCCCTCCGCCGCCGGGCGCGCCAGCCTGACCCAGAGCCTCGTACCCCAACTACCCGCATCGGCCCCTGCGCCCGAAGCCTCCAGCCCTGCCAAACCATGAGTACAGCCCCCCATCCCCTGTTGCCCGGCCAGCCGCAAGTGGCCTATGTCAACGGGCAATTGCAGCTCGAGGGCCTAGCCTTGCAGGCGCTCGCCCACGAACATGGCACGCCGCTCTTCGTCTATTCCAAGGGCTCCATGTTGGACGCCCTGGCCGCTTACCAACGCGGATTTGCCGGACGTGAGGTGCAGATTTGTTATGCCATGAAGGCCAATTCCAACCTGGCGATCCTGCAGGTGTTCGCGCAGGCGGGCTGCGGCTTCGACATTGTTTCCGGCGGCGAACTCGAACGTGTGCTTGTCGCTGGTGGTGCGCCTGCAAAGATCATTTTTTCGGGTGTGGGCAAGAGCCGAGCCGAAATGCGCCGCGCGCTTGATGTGGGCATCGGCTGCTTCAACGTCGAAAGCGAAGCCGAATTAGAAGTGCTCAGCGCCGTAGCCGTGGCGGCGGACAAGGTCGCCAAGGTCAGCATCCGCGTCAACCCCAACGTGGACCCCAAGACCCACCCCTATATATCCACCGGACTCAAGGGCAACAAATTCGGGGTCGCCCAGGAGCGCACCCTCGCCGCTTACCAGCGCGCGGCGAGTTTGCCGGGCCTGCAGGTGGCGGGAATTGACTGCCACATCGGCTCGCAGATCACGGAGCCCGGCCCCTACCTCGACGCCATGGACAAGTTGCTCGACCTGGTCGCCAGCATCGAGGCCGCGGGTATCCCGATTGAGCACATCGACTTTGGCGGCGGACTGGGCAT
>Ga0007834_1000210_pt1 | contig 20020 bp, 18 predicted proteins | sample CryBogCBE06Nov07_FD_71233 | JGI IMG/M metagenome (GOLD analysis project Ga0007834, IMG submission 71233) | Freshwater microbial communities from Crystal Bog, Wisconsin, USA - CBE06Nov07 | ecosystem: Environmental > Aquatic > Freshwater > Lake | place: Crystal Bog, Wisconsin, USA | collected...
GATTGGCTGCCCGCAGCCTCATTGGCTGATGATGCCGAGAAACCGGCCCCCACGGCCAGTCCCTGCATCACGCCCGCGCCGATATTGGCCCAGCCCAGCGCCACCAGCTCACGGTTGACGCGCGTGCTGTCCTCATGCAGCAAGGCCAGCGAGCGGATGGAGCCCCATGATTCCGCAAAAATAATCAGAAACAGCGGCGGTGCCAGTTCGGCCAGTTTCAGCCAGTCACTCCAACTCAGCAGGGGCAGGGCAGGGTGAATCACCTGCCAGTCAAACCTGCCGACGGTGTCCACCCCCTGCGCGGAAAGTGACAGCAGCGCGGAAAGGCCAATGCCATAGATCATCACCAGCAAGGCCGCAGGCAGATTGCGAACCTGTTTCAGGAGAATGATGAGACCCAAAGCACTGAGGCCGGTGCATAAAGAGGCCATGTGCCACTGTTGAATCTGCAACATACATTGCAGCAGAATGCGGGCGGGCATACCGCTGATGTGGCCAAGCCCCAATAGGGTTGGTAATTGTTTGATGACGATGGTCAGCCCCAGCCCAAAGGCAAAGCCGCGCAGCACAGGCCGGGAGACGAAGGACGACAGGCTGCCCATGCGCGCCAGACCGGCGAGCACAAACAACCCGCCGCAGATCAGAACCAGCGCCGCTATGGCAATGAGTTTTTGCTCCGGACCTTCAAAGCCCAGTGAAGCGGCGGCGGCGGCCAGAATGGCGGCGGCAGAGGAGGTGGGGGCAACAATGGCAAAGCGGCTGTTGCCCAGCACACCATAAATCAGCAAGCCGCACAAAGCCGCAACAATCCCATGCGCTGCCGGCACGCCGGCAATCGCGGCATAGACGACCGATTCGGGAAGCAAAACCCCGGCAACCGAAATCCCGGCAAGAAAATCCCTGCGGCTCAACTTCATTCTGCATCCTGATTTTTCATTTGTGTCGATTAATTCTGAATCATGTCGTTTTATCTTGGCGGGGGCAATCTTATTTGCGAATGAAGAGGGGTGAGTCTGGTTTTTTGAGTCTCCGCTTCGGCTTATCAACACAAAACCTGAGTAAAATTCATGATGGCATCGCCTTCCGCTGCTTCGCTCTGGCAGAGGCCCAATCTTGTCCGCTTTCTGACGGTGCGTGTGCTGATGGCTTTTGCCGCGCAAATGCAGGATGTGGCCATTGGCTGGCATGTCTATTCGCAAACCGGCAGTGCCATGAGCCTGGGTCTGGTCGGGCTGGCGCAGTTTCTGCCGCTTCTGCTGTTTGTCGGGCTGGCGGGTGATCTGGCGGACAGGCAGGACCGTCGGCTGATCAGTGTGGTTTGCAACATCGCGCAGATGGTTTGTTCGGTGGCCTTGTTTGTTTTTGCTTATCTTGCGGATTTTGGTATCTGGCCGGTTTATCTGTGCCTGCTGGGGCTGGGGTCGGCCCGTGCCTTCAGTGCGCCGGCCATGTCAGCGATTTTGCCCAATCTGGTTGATAAAACCGAGTTTTCGCGGGCTGTGGCGGTCAGTTCGTCCGCATTTCAGATTGCCACGATTATCGGCCCGGCGGCAGGTGGCTTGCTCTATGCGCTGATCGGCAATGCGACATTTCTGGTTTCGGCGGCCTTTTTTGGCGGGGCGGCGCTGACGGTCGCGGCTCTGCCTAAAATTATTGCTGCCGCGAGTGAGGCGCATCTGACCACGATGCAGCGTGTTTTTGCCGGTGCGCGCTATGTGTTCAGCAATAAAATTGTGTTGGGTGCGCTGTCGCTGGATTTATTTGCTGTTTTGCTGGGCGGTGTCACGGCGCTTTTGCCGATTTATGCCCATGATATTTTAAATGTGGGGCCGGGCGGGCTTGGCTTTTTGCGCGGGTGTCCGGCCATTGGCGCGGCGATGATGGGCCTGTGTCTGGCCTATATTCCGCTGAAACGGCGTGTGGGCGCGCTGATGTTTATCTGTGTGGCGGGCTATGGTGTGGCCACCGTCACCTTTGCGCTCTCCACCTCGCTCATCCTTTCCGCCGGTGCAATGATCGCCCTGGGCGTGTTTGATATGGTGAGCGTGGTCGTGCGTCAGACCCTGGTGCAGATTGCCACGCCGGATGCCATGCGCGGGCGGGTCACGGCCATTAATTTCGTGTTTATCGGTGCCTCAAACCAGCTGGGCGAATTTGAATCAGGATTTGCCGCGCATTTCTTTGGCGCCGTGCCCGCCGCATTGCTGGGCGGGGTTGGCACATTGTTTATTGTGGCGATCTGGGCATGGCTGTTTCCGCAACTGCGCAAGGCCGACCGCTTTGAGGGGTGAGGCTTGTGCCCATTTCAGACATTTCAATTTTACTTTTCTGTTTTGCAGCTATTTTGAGATGATTTTCCGCATGAAATCATTAAATCTTTCTGGGCGGATTTTCCCTGTTGCTGCATTTGCGCGGATACGCTATCAACACCTGTGCCTGCACCCGTAGCTCAGCTGGATAGAGCGCTGCCCTCCGAAGGCAGAGGCCAGGGGTTCGAATCCCTTCGGGTGCGCCAGTACTTCAAAATATCATTGAAAAGATTAGGCTTTTTTGGTAATTTCCCAAACTGAAATGAGCGTTTGGGAATTGCTGTTCTGGTTTTGGGCGGTTTTTAACGCCTTCGCTCCGGCGACCTGCCAGCAAAGCTTGATCGACTCGGGCTCTCTTTCTTCTACGCCCTTGACTTTTTCTCTCGTTTGTTCTTACTTTGTTCATATAATCAAAGCGAGAGCCACCGAGCCATGACAATGCGCAGGGGCGAATTATTAAAGGCGCGAATTGACCGTGAGTTTCCGTTTCAGGTCGGCTATCCGGAGGCAATTCGGGTGGATCACGGCAGCGGGTTCATCTCCTGCGGCCTCGACTTATGGGCCTATGTCAAGGCGTTGTGCTCGACTTCTCCCGGCCGGGCAAGTCGCCGACACCAGCTTCATCGAAAACTCAACGGCAAGTCGGGCCGAGTGCCTGAGACCCCCATTGGTTCATGAGCCTTGATGACGCAGGGATAAAAATGAAGGAATGGCGTAGAGACTAGAATGAAGATTGTCCATGTAGCGCCATCGTAAATAAGCCCCCGATATTGCTGATGAAGGCGTCAGGGGCATCCGGCTCACCCTGATCGTTCGTCCCCGGAAAATCCCCTCCCGGGCGGCCCAAAATCGGGGAGCAGGTCAATTCTGGATAACCAAAATTGTTTTAGAAACCATAATCAACCGGCATTGATGCTGTATGAAGGGCTAAATCATTATATTGACACGCATGGCAATATCTGAAAATATACTGAAAATGACAGCGCTAACATAAATTCTTCAGAGTGTTTTCAGAAATATTCCGCAAAAGGGCATAGGACTGCGAATTGAACAACAAAACCTGACAGCGCTGATTAAGAAAAATACGCTGATTTTTAATGGGATGGATAACGCGGGGATAAGATTGAAATGTCATTATCGGAACGCCAATCACACGCGCCTGACACAAATGCTGAATCACACTTATTGCGTCGTGTGGGCTATTTGTTCAAATTGCGGGAGATGAATGTTTTTATTGCTTTGATTGCTGTGGGGTTCTTGATCAGCCTTTTCACCCCCTATTTTCTCACCACAAATAATTTGATGGGCGTTTTTCGTTCATTTTCAATGACTGCGATTATGAGCATAGGCATGGTTATGGTGATCATTACGGGCGGCATTGATCTGTCCGTGGGGTCAGCCATGGGGCTGTCGTCTCTGATCACGGCGCTGTGTTTTCAGTTGGGTTTACCTGCACCTGTGTGCATTCTGGCTGGTCTGTCGGTCGGATTGATTTTTGGTGCAGTCAATGGACTGTTGATCACCCTGATTGGCCTGCCGCCCTTCATAGCCACGCTTGGCACTTTGAGCATTGGTCGCGGCCTGATGTATATTATTACGCATGGCGTGCCGCTTACGCCTGACACGCCGGATTCATTTGCCATTTTAGGGCAGGGATATCTGGGCCTGGTGCCGGTTCCTGTTGTGATAATGGTCATTATGATGATCTGTTTTTCAATTTTAATGACAAAAACGCGGTTTGGCCGGCATGTTTATGCCACGGGCGGCAATGAGGTTGCAGCGCGTCTGAGCGGTGTGAAAACGAACCGTGTAAAACTTATTGTTTACATAAACTCAGGTGCCATAGCTGCATTGGCCGGGGTGATAAGTTTTTCACGCTATCTCTCTGCGGAACCTGCCTCAGGCTTTGGGGCGGAGCTGGATGTTATTGCCGCTGCGGCTATCGGAGGTGCCAGCTTGTCTGGCGGCATCGGCAGTGTTGGCGGCGCCGTTATTGGCGCAGCATTGGCCGGAATTATCGCCAATGGCGTCGTTCTTATGAACATCAATACTTATGCGCAACAGGCCATCACAGGTGCTGTTATTCTGATTGCAGTAAGTATGGATGTTTTGCGCACAAATAACAGGAGGTCTTAACTCAAAAGGAAATGGGCATCTATTATTGAATATCAAAAAAACCAATCAGGAAACGTTTAAACTTTGGGAAGGTATCAACATGAGCTATTTTAACAATTCTTTACGCGCCGCAATGTTAGCGCTGCCATTGTTCGTATCCGTCAATGCAATGGCCAAAGACGCCAAGGATATCGTCATTGCTGTTATTCCGAAGGTGGCAGTGCCTTTCTTTGATGATTGCAATACGGGTGCAGCCAATGCGGCAAAGGCATTGGGTGTTCAGTATCAATGGGTTGTTCCGCAGAACACACAGGGCTCAACCCAGGTCAAGATCATGGAAGATCTCATCGCCAAGAAGGTTGACGGCATTGCGATTTCCGTCAATGAGCCTAAATCCGTTGAAGGGGTTATCAAGCAGGCTGTTGCCGCCGGAATCAAGGTTTTGACCTTTGACAGCGACAGCGCCAACAGTGGCCGCAGCATGTATATTGGCACCATCAACAAGGCTGCCGGTGCGACAATGGGCGAGTCCATGGGCAAGGCGCTCGGTGGCAAGGGCGAGGTCGCTATTGTGACGGGTCAGCTTGGCGCCTCAAACCTGAACGAGCGTATTGACGGTATCAAATCGGCTCTGGCCAAATATCCTGATATCAAGATTGTGGCCACCGAAGGCACCGAAGACGATCTCGCAAAGGCAGTGTCTGTTGACGAGGCACTGTTCCGCGGTCATCCGGATCTGAAGGGCATTTTTGGCGTCAGTCAGGTGGGTGGACCTTCCGTGGCCAAGGTTATGGCAACCAAGGAATTCGGCGACAAGAAAAACGCTGTGAAGGTGTTCGCATTTGACGATCTCCCGGACACTGTTAAGGGTGTGAAGGAAGGCTTCATTTCCGGCATTATGGTTCAGCGCCCTGTGACCATGGGCAAGCTGGCGGTTGAACATCTGGTGGCGCAGATCAATGGCACCGAAACCGCACCAAAAGACGTTGATACCGGTGTGACCGTTGTCGATGCCTCGAACCTTGGCAGCTATACCAAGTAAGCATCGCGGTTCTTTTTTAAATTGCAGCCGGAGCGGATTTTCCGCTCCGGCATTTCTCGAAAGCCGATGGGTCTGTGCCATGCCTTTTCTCGAAATGACGAATATTTCCAAGACCTATCCGGGTGTGAAAGCGCTGGATCAGGTTGGTTTGTCGGTTCGGTTGGGTGAGGTTCATGCCATAGCCGGAGAAAATGGCGCAGGCAAAAGCACGCTGATGAAAATCATGACCGGCGTGACAAAATCCGACGCGGGTGGAGTAATCTTGATTGACAATGTGCCAACCCTGATCCGTGACCCGGTTCATGCGCGCTTGCTGGGCATCAATATCATCCATCAGGAATTGTCGATGGTGGAGAATCTGACTGTTGCCGAAAATATCTTTCTGGCGCGCGAGCCGCTGGGCAGCTTTGGCTTTATCGCCGCCAAGCAAATGAATGACAGTGCGCGCAAGGTTCTTGCCGAGCTTGACATTAATATTGATCCGAAAACGCCGATGTCGAAGCTGAGCATTGGCCAGAAACAGATGATCGAGATCGCACGGGCGATTTCCTATGAGTCCAAAATCATCATTATGGATGAACCAACGGCCTCCTTAAGCCATCATGAATCCACCACGCTGCTGCGGGTGATCAAGAAATTGCGAGATCAGAATATCGGCATTGTCTATATCACGCATCGCCTGGAAGAAATTTTCCAGATTGCCGATCACATCACGGTCCTGCGCGATGGCAAGACCGTGGATTCGCGCCCCATTGCCAGGATGACCCGCGATATTCTGGTGCATAAGATGGTCGATCGTGAGTTAACGGCATTTTTTGGCGAACATAAATCCCATGCCACCCGCGACGTTCTCATGTCGGTGCGCGGCCTCTCCATGAAACACGCTGTGCCGCATCAGGCGCAGGTGAGGGACGTGAATTTCGATGTGCATAAAGGTGAGGTGCTCGGCTTTTTCGGATTGATTGGCGCTGGTCGCACCGAGATCATGGAGATGATTTTCGGACTGCGTCCCTATACCGGCAGCATTGAAATTGATGGCAAGCCTGTCGAGATGAAAAATCCCTCAACCGCGATTGAAAATGGTTTGGGTTTTGTCACCGAAGACCGCAAAGGGCAGGGTCTTGTGCTGGGCATGTCGGTGCGTGAAAATTTCAGCCTGACGCATCTGGCGGAGTATTGTTCGTTTGACTTTGTCAATCGAGGGCGGGAAACAGCGCAATGCGACAGGTTTGTGCGAGAACTTGGCATCAAAACACCAGATAATGAGCAAAAGGTTGTCAACCTGAGCGGTGGCAATCAGCAGAAGGTTGTAATCGCCAAATGGGTGGCGCGTCGGCCGCGTATTCTGATTGTGGACGAACCAACGCGCGGTATTGATATTGGCGCCAAAGCCGAGGTTCATGCCTTGCTCTCAAACCTTGCTGAACAGGGCCTGTCGATCATTGTTATTTCATCGGATTTGCCGGAAGTTTTGGCGGTTAGTGACCGTGTTCTGGTGATAAAGGCGGGGCAAATTGCCGGCGAGCTCAGCCGTGCCGATGCAACGCAGGAGCGTGTTATGCTGGCCGCGACCGGCTAGCGCTTTTTAAACAGAGTTTTAGATCAATAAGGAGATCAATCTTGACCAAACGTATTATATTTACAGGCGGCACAGGCAAAGCCGGACGCCACGCTGTCCCGCATTTGCTGTCAAAAGGCTATTCCATCCTCAATGTGGATCTGAAGCCGCTCAATCTGCCCGGCGTGAATACGCTGATTGCGGATTTGACCGACAGCGGTCAGGCCTTCAACGCCTTGACCACGCATTTCGGATTTGAAGGCTTTGAGGAAGGCCGGGTGCCGCAGGCGCCGGATGCCGTGGTGCATTTTGCCGCCATTCCGCGCGTATTGATCGAGCCGGACAATAAGACCTACGCAGCCAATGTTATGAGCACCTATAATGTCATCGAAGCGGCCATGAAGCTCGGTGTCCGCAAGGTGATTATTGCCTCATCCGAGACCACCTATGGCGTTTGCTTTGCCGAAGGGGACCGCGATTATCATGCCTTCCCGCTTGAGGAGGATTATGATTCTGACCCGATGGATTCTTATGGCCTGTCCAAGGTTGTGAACGAGAAAACCGCGCGGGCGTTTGCCATGCGTTATGGTGCCGATATTTATGCGCTGCGCATCGGCAATGTGATTGAACCGCATGAATATGGCCCTTTTGCCGATTATGTTGCCAATCCGATGATGCGCAAGCGCAATGCCTGGAGCTATATTGATGCGCGCGATCTGGGCGAGATCGTCCATTTGTGCATCGAAAAGGATGGGCTTGGCTATCAGGTCTTCAATGCCGTCAATGATACCATCACGGCTGACCTGCCGACCAAAGAATTTTTGGCCAAATATGCGCCAAACACACCGGTAACACGCGAGATGGGTGAATTTGAAGCGCCATTGTCAAACCGCAAAATCCGCGAGGTTCTTGGCTTCAAGGAGCAGCATTATTGGCGCAATTACCTGCCGAAATAAGGTGGGACTGAAACGAGGAAAGCGCCCGCTTCAAGCGGGCGTTTTTTTATCTGTAAAATTTAAATTTTATAGGCTTCAAACCAACTCAGGCCGTTGAGTGTGCCATGGGCAGGGCGATATTCGCAGCCGACAAAGCCTTTATAATTCAAAGCATCAAGATGCCGGAAAATTCGCGCGTCATCCAGTTCGCCCGTGAGCGGTTCGTGCCTTTTGGGCACAGCCGCAATCTGGATATGGCCGATGATCGGCATCAGCGCCTCAAGACTCATCATCACATCGCCATGAATGATCTGGCGATGGTAGATGTCATATTGCAGCCGCAGATTGGGCAGGGCCATCTCGCGGATAAGGTTTGCGGCAAAGTTGAAGTCATTGAGGAAATAGCCCGGCATATCGCGGGCGTTGATCGGCTCAATCAGGATATGAATGCCCAGCGGTGCTGCGGCGGCGCAGGCAAATGCGAGCGCCTCCCTATAGGCCTGGACGGCACGTTCGTCTGATTTTTCGGCAATACCACTCATCACATGCAGGCAGGGCACCTGCGTCGCTTTGGCATAGATCAGCGCTAGGGCAACAGAGCTGCGGAACTCATCGGCGCGTTCGGGCAGGGCGGCAAGGCCGCGCTCTCCCGCCGCCCAGTCCCCCGGGGGCAGGTTGAACAAAGCCTGCGTCAGGCCATTGTCCTGCAACAGCTTGGCGATCTGCTCAGCCGGATGTTCATAGGGAAATAAGAACTCGACAGCTTTAAACCCGGCCTCTGCGGCGGCTTTGAAGCGGTCAGGAAAGCTCCATTCATTGAACATCATTGTAAGATTGGCGGCAAATTTGGGCATGGGACTAATTTTCTGTGGGCTGTGGCAGGTCAAGGCCGGTTATCTGTGCAATCATCCGCGCGACCGAGGCGTCGTCATCGCCATCCATACCGGCAGCAGCGGTCATCAGGAACATTTGCAATGCGGTTGAGGCAATGTGCAACGGGAATTTTTCCTGCCGGCCCATATCGCTGACAATGCCCAGATCCTTGGTGAAAATGGAAATCGCACTGCGCGGGCTATAGTCGCCCTCCAGAATGTGGGGCACGCGATTTTCGAACATCCATGAATTGCCCGCCGAGGCGGTGATAACCTCGTAAACCTTACCGAGATCCAGCCCGAGCTTGGCGGCAAAGGTCATGGCCTCGCAGGCCGCGGCGATGTGTACGCCGGCCAGAAGCTGATTGACCATTTTAAATGATGCGCCCACACCGGCAGCGTCCCCCAGATTATAGACTTTCCCCGCCAGCAAATCGAGGACGGGTTTGGCCCGTGCAAAGGCGGCTTCAGAGCCCGAGGCCATAAAGGTCAGCTGTCCCAGTGCGGCCTTGGCCGCGCCGCCGCTCATCGGCGCATCAAGGTAAAGCAGCCCCATATCCTCGGCTTTTTTGGCCAGTTCACGCGCATGTTCCGGCGACATTGTTGCGCAGGAGATGATGACGCCGCCACGCCGCATTTGTTTCGCGGCTCCATTTTCTCCGAATAAGATTTTGCGTGTCTGTGCCGCATTGACAACCACCATCAGCAGCACATCACTGTCTGAAGCCGCATCAGCGGCGCTTGTGGCCATGCGCCCACCTGTTTTCGCCAGGGCGGACAGCGCCTGAGGATTTACATCAAACCCGGATATATTCATGCCGCTTCGGGACATACTCTGCGCCATTCCCAAACCCATAGAGCCCAAGCCGATGATCGCGACTTTCAACGCAGTTTCTATTGTCATTATGCCCTTCCACTTTCTCACTTATTATCTTGTCTTATTCCAACACATGGATTTCTTTTTAAACACTTTTATTCATCTGGATAAAAAGAATGAGTATGGATTCATTCCTTTTCAATCATCAGTGTTAGCGCTGTCATTTGGCATAGTCATAATAATTTTTGGCAATGTCAATCTAGTTGTGGCGGTTCTTCCTGCCTTGAATATAAAGAATGAAATTTTCGGACAATCAGCGCATGATTGTTGCCATGGGATGGACCGCATTATTTAAAAGGTGGACTTTGACAATGAAAGAGCGGAGCCGGTTGCCACATCATAAGGCCAAAGTCACCTTGTCTGAAGTGGCCAGACTGGCTGAGGTGAGTGAAATCACTGTATCGAGAATCATGCGCAACAAAGGGCCTATTTCGGACGCGACCAGAGAGCGCGTCTTGGCCGTTGTCAAATTGCTGGGATATGTCCCCAACAGAATTGCCGGGTCTCTGGCATCCGCCACATCGAATATTATCGGAGTGGCCATACCATCCTTGTCAAATATTGTGTTTCCGGAGGTGTTGCGCGGCATTCATGCCGGTTTGAAAGGCACGGATTTTCAGCCCGTGGTGGGTGTGACAGATTATAATATTGAAACGGAAGAAGCGCTTGTGCGCTCCTTAATGGCATGGAAACCGGCGGCCATGATTTTGGCAGGCTTTGACCACACAGACCTGACGCGGCAAATTCTGGTGCAGAGCGGCATTCGTGTGGCCGAATTGATGGATATAGACCCGGAGCCGATTGATCTTGCGGTTGGGCTTTCCCATCGCTGTGCCGGTTATGAATCTGCGCGCTATCTGATCAAGCGCGGCTATCGCAAATTTGGCTATGTCGGCCATAACTGGGCAGATGATAAGCGTGCCAAAATCAGATATGACGGGCTGTGTCAGGCATTGTCTGAAGCTGGACTCAGCATCGTCGCGCATTCGATTGCCGATGGCCCAAGCTCTACACTTGCAGGGCGGGCCATGACAGAAAAGCTGCTGCAAGACAAAGCGCGCGTCGATATAGCTGTCTATTCAAATGATGATATGGCGATTGGCGGCGTGTTTCATTGCTGGAGCGCGGGCATCACGCTGCGCGAAGAATTGGCGATCTTTGGCTTTAACGGTCTGGAACTGGGCAATGCGCTGCCATTGGTTTTGTCCACAGTACGGTCAAATCGGTTTTTGATTGGCAAAATCGCGGTTGAGCGCATTTTGGAAAATCTTTCCTACAGGCCCGGGCGCAGCGTGGTGGATGCTGGCTATGATATTGTGCCCGGCGAGACCGCATAATCATCAAAAAATGATGCTTTCAGATCATTGACAGCGCTAACATTGTCCGTCAAAACTGCATTCAGAACATATTATCCGGCTTTGTTTTGGGGTAAACATGCAGGCAGGTGTTTAAAGATCAGCTTTGCGCTCAACACATGATGTACCAGTGAGGAAATTCCTATGTCGGCAACACAGCAAAAACTTAAAATAGGCTTCATCGGACTTGGCTTTATGGGTCATGGTATGGCAAAAAACATTGTCGATAAAGGCTATGCGCTGACCATTCTGGGGCGGAACAAACGTGCTCCGGTTGAGGATCTGGTCGGGCGCGGTGCGGTTGAGGTGAAAACAGCCCGCGAGGTTGCCGAACATTCCGACATTATTTTTCTGTGTGTCACCGGTTCGCATGAGGTTGAAACGATTTTGCGGGGTGACACTGGGTTAAAGCTCGGGCTTCGTCCCGGCTCCGTCGTTGTTGATTGTTCCACATCAGACCCCAATTCGACACTGGCGCTGGCTGCCGAACTCGCCGCTATGGATGTGGACTATGCGGACGCGCCTCTTGGGCGCACGCCAAAGGAGGCATGGGCCGGCACGCTGGACACGATGGTGGGTGCGAAGGATGAGGTATTCAGCCGGTTAAAGCCGGTTCTGGATACATGGGCCGGAAAAGTTGTGCATATTGGCGGTGTCGGTGATGGCCATAAGATGAAGTTGCTTAACAATTTTCTGTCTCTGGGCTATGCCGCGCTTTATTCCGAGGCGCTCGCGCTGTCCTCCAAGGTGGGCATCTCCCCTGAGCGCTTTGACAGCGTTATCCGTGGCGGCCGCATGGATTGCGGCTTTTATCAGACATTCATGCAATGGACGCTGGATGGAAACCGCGATGCGCATAAATTCACAATATCCAATGCTTACAAAGATTTGCGCTATCTTGAATCCATGGCAGATGCAGCCGGCCTGGTCAATATGATGGGCAATGCGGCCAAAAACAGCTTTGCAGTGGCTGCGGCCCACAGCCCTGAGGATTATGTGCCGATGCTGCCCGATCACATTGCGCGGCTGAATGGTGTCAACACGAAATGACGGACGCGGTTATGTTCGATTTTGGTATGTTTTCGCCCGGTTCTGTTGCTGTTGTTACAGGCGCGGCGTCCGGTATAGGCCTTGCGGCCGCGCATCGTTTTGCCGCGATGGGCTTTAAGGTTGCGCTGGTGGATTTGCCGGGGGACTCTCTCGATCGTGCTTGCCGCCAGCTTGCAGAGGGTGGCAGGCCGGTTATGGCTTTTGGGTGTGATGTCAGCGACCTTGCCCAGGTGCAGGCCATGGCGCAGGCCGTTCAGGCGACATGGGGCGATGTGTCCATAGTGATGAACAATGCCGGCATTCAGCCCGGCAGCACTGTGCTTGATGTGCACAACTGGCATAAAGTTATGGCGGTCAATTTATGGGGCATTATTCACGGCTGCCAGACCTTTGTTCCTGACATGCTCAGGTATGGCAAACCGGGGTTGATTATCAATACAGGTTCAAAGCAGGGCATCACCACGCCCCCCGGCGATCCCGCTTATAATGTCGCCAAGGCTGACGTGAAAGTGTATTCGGAAGCCTTGCAGCACCAGTTACGCAATATGCCAGACTGTGCGCTGTCTGTGCATTTGCTGATTCCGGGCTTTGTGTATACGCCTTTGACAGCCAATGGCCGCGCCGAAAAGCCTGCAGCGGCTTGGACGCCCGATCAGACCATTGATTTTATGATGAAATCTCTAAGTCATGGCGATTTCTATATTCTGTGTCCGGACAATGATGTCTCGCGCGCACTTGATGAAAAGCGCATTGCCTGGGCTGCCGGTGACATTGTGGAAAATCGTCCGCCTTTGTCCCGCTGGCACAAGGATTATGCCGACGCATTTAGCGATTATCTTAAAATATAAATTCTGTAACTCACACAAGGTGTTCGTTCGATGCTTCTGGGATGTATTGCGGATGATTTGACCGGCGCAACGGACTTGTCACTGATGTTGTCCCGTCAAGGGATGCGCACAATTCAAACAACGGGTGTGCCGGGCGTGCCGGTGGACCTGAACGGCGTGGATGCTGTGGTGGTGGCCCTGAAGTCACGCTCAAATCCGGCGCATGAGGCTGTTGCTCAATCGCTTGCCGCCGCAGACTGGCTGCTGACTCATGGCGCACAACGGCTTTTCTTCAAATATTGCTCCACATTTGACTCCACCGCTGAAGGGAATATCGGGCCGGTGACCGAGGCGCTGCTTGAGCGTCTGGGAGAAGACTTTACTATAGCCTGTCCGGCGTTTCCCGCGACAGGGCGGTCGATTTACATGGGCAATCTGTTTGTCAATGGCGTGCCTCTGGCCGAAAGCCCCATGCGTGACCACCCTCTCAATCCGATGCGCGATTCTGATCTGCGCCGGGTTTTGCGGCGTCAGACCCGATGTGAGGTTGGCCATGTCCCATTTGCGGATGTTGATGCTGGCGCTTCAGCAATTATTAAGGCTTTTGAGCGGCAGAGGGCTGCACATCATCCTATTGCAATCGTGGATGCGATCAGTGATGCGCATTTGTTCGAAATTGGCCGGGCGGCAGTGGATTTGCGATTGATAACGGGTGGCTCAGGCGTCGCGATCGGCCTGCCATCAGCCTATGTCGAGGCGGGGTTGCTTGAGCGTCTTCATCCAGCGCCATCCGTGATTCAGGCGCCGCAGGGGCGGGGAGTCATATTGGCGGGGTCTTGTTCTGCCGCAACGCGCGGGCAGGTCAAAGCCGCTATCGAGGCCGGTTTTCCGCATTATCGTATCGACCCTATGAACATTGCTACACCCGGGCAGGCCGTGATGGATGTTCTGGATTGGTTGAAGGTGCAGGATCAGACAGCCATTCCTCTGATTTATTCCAGCGATGACCCGGCACATGTTGGACAGGTTCAGCAAAAGTTGGGGCGTGATGTGGCCGGGCACCTGATTGAAGGCGTGATGGCCGATATTGCCAAAGCTCTGCCGCAGATCGGGTTTTCCCGTATTCTTGTGGCGGGCGGAGAAACATCCGGGGCTGTGATCCATGCCCTTGGCATTAAAATATTGTCCATAGGGCCGGAGATTGATCCCGGCGTGCCGTGGACATTAAGCCATTCAGGGCCAGACTTGGCACTCGCACTTAAATCAGGCAATTTTGGAGCGGTTGATTTCTTTCTGAAGGCATGGAGTTTGTTGCAGTGACACCAGAAAGCAAATTGCGCGAGCAAATATGCCGCTGCGGTGAATCCTTGTTCAATCGTGGGCTGACATTTGGCTCTGCCGGGAATATTTCTGTGCATCTGCCCGATGGCGGCTGGCTTATGACGCCGACCAATGCCTCGCTTGGCGCGCTTGATCCTGCCAGCCTGTCCAAGCTGGATGCAGACGGAACGCATATCGGGGGTGACAAGCCGACGAAAGAGGCCTTTTTGCATCGTGTGATGTATTCCAGCCGGGCAAAATGCGAAGCTGTTGTGCATTTGCATTCCACACATTCTGTCGCTGTGTCCTGCCTTCACGGTCTTGATGAGCATAATTGTTTGCCGCCGCTGACAGCCTATTATGTGATGCGCGTCGGTACACTGCCTCTTATTCCCTACCATCCGCCGGGAGATGAAAATCTGGCGCGCGCTGTTCAGAAGGTGGCGGACAAGCATCATGCGGTTCTGCTGGCCAATCATGGCCCTGTGGTCTCGGGCTCCAGTCTTGAAACCGCACTTTATGCGATTGAGGAACTTGAAGAAACGGCAAAACTGTTCCTGCTTCTGCGCGGTTCGCAGATAAGACCGCTCACGCAGGCTCAGGTTTCCGAATTGGATCAGAAATTTTCCAATGTGACTAAAGTCTGATCAATATTGCGCAGTCGGCCAAAAGCGATTGCCCTGAAATGGACAAGAGCCTAACGGGGTGACCCATGGTGCTGGGCGATGCGCCAGTTTGCATCCTGCCGCACCAGCATCCATGTCACGCGGTAAGGCATGGGCCTATCCCCATCCGCAAAATCAACATGGGCGGCGGTGGCCATCACATCCGGCGATATGGCCACAACATGTGGGGCCGGATAATGCTTGACATGCACTTTTGGCCCACGACCGGCAAAATACTGGCGGATCGCGGCGCGGCCTATAATCAATTCCGGCACAGAGCCAAACAACATGGCATTTTGCACATAAAGACTGGCGTGAGCGTCCAGATCATGTGAATTGAACACCTCAATCCATTTGCTCAGCAATGTCTCCAGTGTCGGGGTGTGGATCTCGATCATAACAGGACTTTCATTCAGGGTGAGGCGGTCAGAAGGTTTTCACGCCATTCACAAACAAGCGAACCGAATAAAGGGATGTGGTGCCGCAAATGAACAAACGGTCTCGTTTTGGCCCGCCAAAGCACACATTGGCCACGACCTCCGGAATCAGCACTTTACCAATCAAAGTTCCGTCAGGATCATAAACATGCACGCCATCCGCGGCAGACGTCCAGATACGCCCTTTGGTATCAAGCCGGAAACCGTCAAACAGACCCGCCGTGCAGTCAGCAAAGACGCGTCCGCCAGACAATTTCCCGGTTTCGGACACGTCAAACACCCGCATATGGGCTGGGTGCTCATCGCCATGCGTTCTGCCTGTATCGACAATATAAAGCAGCTTTTCATCTGGTGAGAAGGCCAGACCATTTGGCTTGACAAAGTCATCACATACAACGCTCAAAGCGCCCGTTTGTCCGTCTACTCTGTAAACATAGGAGGCGCCGATCTCGCTTTCGGCTTTATTGCCCTCATAATCCGAGTCTATGCCGTAGGTCGGGTCGGTAAACCAGATCGAGCCATCGGATTTCACCACAACATCATTGGGACTGTTGAGTCTTTTGCCCTGATAATGATCGGCGATAACCGTGATGCTGCCGTCATGCTCGGTGCGTGTGACGCGCCGCTCGCCATGTTCGCAGGTTACAAGACGGCCCTGCCGGTCAACGGTATTGCCGTTCGAATTGTTGGCGGGCTGGCGAAAAACAGTGACGACACCATTGGTCTCGTCATACCGCAACATGCGGTTGTTGGGCGCGTCAGACCAAATCAGGTAACGGCCGGCGGGAAAATAGGCTGGTCCTTCTGCCCAGTGGCACTCGCCATAGAGCTTGTGCACTTTCGCCGTCATGCAGGGAATGCGTGCGAAACGACGATCAATGATTTCATAATCTGAATTTGACAAAGGCGCGCATCCTTTCAGTTCCGGTTGAAAACAGGGCCTAGCGGCGGCCCTTGTTTCCGTCTCCTGTGACCACAATAACACTGATAATGATCAACCCTGTTGCCAAGAGGCGCACACCGGGACTCACACCGAAGGTGTTGAGCATGGTCAGCAGCAAAACAAGAAACAAAGCGCCGCCCCATATTCCCGGAATATTGGCCTTGCCGCCGGCAACCGATGTTCCGCCAATCACCACAACAGCGATGGAGGCCATCAGATATTCATTGCCGATATCCACATTGGCTCCGCGAAAATATCCGGCCAGCAGCGCTCCATCCAAACCACCCAGCGCACCGCACAAGGCATAAGTGGCAAAGCGGATGGGCTCAACCGTCAGCCCGGCCAAGCGGGCGGCGCGAATATTCTGCCCGATTGCCAGAACAGAGCGTCCATAGACCGTGCGATGCAACACAACCGCTGCGGCGATGGTCAGAAGAACAGTCAGCACTGCGATGACCGGAATTCCAGCATATTGCAGATTGGTAAAATCGGCAAAACCGGGCGGCGGTTTGATCTGCAATCCGCGTCCGAAACTTATGTCGATGGATTGAATAATAAAACTGGCCGAAAGTGTCGCAATGATTGGCGGAATTCGTAAACTGCGGATCAGCCCGTAATTGGCGGTGCCGACACAAAGCCCGCAGGCAAGGGCCGCGAGCAGGCCGGGCGCAACCATGGAATCATCCCCGCCCATGACCTTCATGGCGACAGCACTCGCCAGCCCGATATTGGCCGGCAGCGAAAGATCGACATTGCCGGGCCCCAGCGTGATGACAAAGGTTTGCCCGACACCGACAATGACGGTGAATACCGCGAGCGCAATGGCCGCTGTCAACATGCCGCCTGCGCCATAGCCGCCGGTAAAGATAATCGCGGCCAGCCATACAACCAGCGCGCTCAGAAAAGACCAGATCCATGGGCGCTTCAGGCGGGATAAGACATTGATCGTCATTGGTCGGTGCCCTTCTGGCTGATCAGCACCCGCGCCGCCAGTACGATGATGAGAATAATGCCATTGGCCGCGACCTGCCAGTCGGGCGGAATATGCATGAAGGTCAGCAAAGACGACGCGGCAAGCGCCAGCGTCAGCGCGCCAATGACAGCGCCGATGGGCGAAACACGCCCGCCGACAAATTCCCCGCCACCAAGGATCACACCGGCAATGGATAATAATGTATAGCCATTGCCGATATTGGCATCGGCAGACGTGGTAATGCCGACCAGTGCCATGCCGGACAAAACTCCGAAAATCCCTGTCAGGGTAAACAATGCCACTTTGGCTTTCAGCAAGGACCAGCCGGCGCGTCCAATAGCCACCGCATTGCCGCCGGTGCCACGCAAAATTGCGCCATAGGCTGTCCGCATGAGGATAAAATAGCCCAAAGCCGCGATGATAATGGCTGCGACAATCGGCAATGGCACATAGGGGGGCTTGAAACCCATCACGGATTGGAGCCAGCCGGGCGCTTTACCGCCCGGTTTCGGCAGCAATAAAATCGCCATGCCCTGCCAGACAAAACTCATGCCCAGCGTCACAACAATCGACGGCAGATTGCGCAAATGGATCAAGGCACCCAAAAGAGCATAAATACCTATGCAGCCAAGGAGCATGAGCGCGCCGATCAACGGTTCATCATGAACCCATGTTGCGGTGATACAACAGACAAAGCCGACAAATGTGCCAATGGAGAGGTCAAGCTCGTTGCCGGCAATGACAAACATTTGCGCCACTGTCGCCAGAGCAATCGGAACCGCCAGGCTCAGCATCAGGGTAAAGCCAAAATAGCTTATAGCGCGCGGATTAAGCCATGCTATGGCACCAAGAACCAGCGACAGGGACAAAGCAGGCAACAAGGTGCGCAGCACCCGCCGCAGCCGGACGCCACCATCTCTCTCGATCATACCCGAAGCGGCAGCCATATCAGTGTGTCCCTGCAAAAGAGGATTGAATGATCCGCTCTTCGCTGATGTCCTCGTGGCGCAGGTCGGCGACAATAACGCCGTTGCGGAAGACGTAAACATGATCACAATTTTTCAATTCATCGGTCTCTGTAGTGTACCAGAGGAAGGTGCGGCCATTGCGCGCCTCTTCCTTGATAAGGGCATAAACTTCCAGTTTGGTGCCAAAATCCACACCGCGCATCGGATCATCCATCAAAACCACAACCGCATCCGAAGCCAGAGCCCGCGCGAAAAGTGCTTTTTGCTGGTTGCCACCCGAAAGGGTCAGAATATTATTATCCATATCCGGTGTGCGGATTTTGATCTTGTCACGCCAGAACGCCGCTAAAGCCATTTCAAGTGGTCGCGAGATCAGCAGATTTTTCGATAATCTGGATAAAGAGCGCACGCCAATGTTTTCGGATATGGACCATTGCGGAAAAATGCCGTCGGATTGCCGGTCGCCCGCGACCAGTGCCAATGGCGTGGTGACTTCGATTCCGGACTTTTTGCCATAGGCCGCCGCAAAAATAGCCAGGAGCATATCTGTCTGGCCATGCCCGGCCAAACCTGCCAGACCGATCACCTCACCCTGATGGGCGATGAGGTCCGTGCGGTCAGGCTGTTGGGCTGGCCGCGCGCGAACCGTGACCGGCAAGGCGGCGCGTATGCCCACCCGATCATCGGCCTTGACCGCGTGAGCCTCTTCACCAATGCCGCCCATGGCTGTGATCAGCCTGTTGCGGTCAAAATCCTGCGCATCGCCGCTGACCACAACCTTGCCATCGCGCATAACAATGATCCGGTCGCAATTTCGAAGCACCTCACCCAGAATATGCGAGATGAAAATGCAGCTCAGCCCTTTGGCAACACTGCGACGGACAAAACCCAGCAACTGGCTTGCGGTATGGGCATCCAGCGACGAGGTTGGCTCATCAAGAATCACGAGTTCGGCAGGCCGGTCGGACACGGTAAAGGCGCGGGCTATCTCGACCATCTGCCGCTTGCCGATAGACAGATCCTGAATGCTGTCCGTAGCGCGGATTCCATGATCGGGGAAAATTTCATCCAGTTTGTCAATAATCAGGCGTCCGGCCCGGCTGCGCCAGTTAAACCCGGCGATGGCGGGGTGAAACACCCGTGCATTTTCAGCAACCGTCAGATTAGGACAAAGCGACAATTCCTGAAACACACAGCGCACGCCCAGCGCCTTGGCACGGGCGGGCGAATATTCCGCCTGAGTCTGGCCCCCAATGATAATCTTGCCGGCATTCGGGGAAATCGTCCCTGCCAGAACATGCATCAACGTTGACTTGCCGGCTCCGTTATGGCCGACCAGCCCGACGCATTCCCCCTTGGCGACCTGAAATTGCACGCCGGCAAGAGCACGGACGGCGCCGAATGATTTTTCGACACCGTCCAGATTCACGAGATCGTTTTCGACCGCCATCAATTCAAGTTCCATATTTTCAGTATCGACAGGGTCAAAACCGGCATTACTTGATGTTGGCCTTGATCGCAGCCAGAGCCTCGGCCTGGCTATATTCATGGCTGGCGACGCCACCCTTCACGATGTTGGGCAGTTCTGCTTCAAAATTGTCCTGAGTGAAGGCCAGATACGGAACGAGCATGTCATGCGGGATGTCCTTGCGACCATCCAGAACTTGCTGTGCCACCCAGAATGCCAGCGATGACACGCCCGGAGCGATGGACGCTGACCAGGTCTGGTAGCCATCCTTGGCTTTCTGCTCTTTCCAATATTGCAATTCGTCCT
>Ga0007834_1000211_pt1 | contig 20019 bp, 19 predicted proteins | sample CryBogCBE06Nov07_FD_71233 | JGI IMG/M metagenome (GOLD analysis project Ga0007834, IMG submission 71233) | Freshwater microbial communities from Crystal Bog, Wisconsin, USA - CBE06Nov07 | ecosystem: Environmental > Aquatic > Freshwater > Lake | place: Crystal Bog, Wisconsin, USA | collected...
TGTGCTGAGCGCCGCGCAAGTTGCCAATCGGAGGAACCGGTCGAGGCTTGATCTGACGATCTTGGTCATCCACGAAGGTAATCGTGCTGGTCTGACGAGGCGCAGCACGGGGAACGAACTCGGGCTCGCGCGTCGAGGTGTCCATCACGGGCTCTTCATAGGTGCGTGGCGATGGCGGGGTCGTCGGAAAGCCATTGGGTTCTTCTACTAGCCCCAGAAATGCCAATAGTCCGTGCAGTCTCTCTCGCATACCAAGCTCCTCGCGAATACGTGTCCTTCTATGTTAGGGCACGTTGGCGGTGGGCGTCCGAGGGCCCAGGAGGAGCCGTCCGAGACGTAGTTCGGTGGCCCCGTAGGCGCAGGCCAACTGGTAGTCCTCACTCATCCCCATTGACCGTTCGATCAGGCCCAGGTCGTCCGCCAGGGCCGCAACAGTCGCAAACGCTTGGCGTGCGCCTTCAGGATTAGGCGGAGCCACGGTCATCAGGCCTCGAACGTGCAGCCCAAGTGCCCGCGCCCGTGCGACGAGGTCGCGTACGTCCCTCGGGGATGCCCCGTTTCGCTGTGCGAGTCCCGTGGTGTCGACCTGTACGTCAATCGAACCACCAAAACTGACGTCACTCAGTCTTTCCAGCTCTTTCGTTCGCGAAACGCCACTGATCACGTTGCTCAGCGCCGCAATTCGAGCAATCTTGTTGCTTTGCAGCGCGCCCAAGTAATGCCAGCACGCCCCATCGGGCGACACGGGGACTTTGTCACGCAGCTCGTCGAAGTAGTTCTCCCCGAGGTGCGTCAGTCCGGCCGCCACTGCGGCGTTCGCGACCCCGATACTGAAGGTCTTGGTGACGCACACAATACGAACGCTGGCCGGATCCCGGCCAGCGTTGCGTACTGCGTCATGAACTTCGGCGAGATTACGAGCAATACGCTCGCGCTCGCTAGCGAAGGAAGCTGGGGAGGTCGTCGTCACCGTCGTCGGTACCCAGCAGGTTCTCGTCGCTCGTGGCGGCAAAGATGTCGCTGCGGGGCCCTTCCAGCAATGAGCTCACGGGGCTCGTCGTCGTGGCGGGCTTGGGTGTGGCGACCGTGTCAAAACCGGCGGCAATCACCGTGACACGAACCGCGTCACCGATGGATTCATCGATGACCGAACCGAAGATGATGTTCGCGTCAGCGTGCGCCACGTCGTGAATGATGCTGGCGGCGTCGGTGATTTCGCTGAGGGTAACACCGGGGCCACCCACGATGTTGATCAAGATGCCACGAGCACCCTCGATGGAGGCCTCGAGCAGGGGCGAGGTAATCGCAGCGCGAGCAGCGTTGATAGCGCGGCCTTCGCCCGTCGACATGCCAACACCCATGATGGCGGTACCGGCGTTACGCATGATCGTGTTCACGTCCGCGAAGTCGGTGTTGATCAGACCAGGAACGGTGATGAGGTCGGTGACACCGCGAACGGCGGACAACAACACGTCATCGGCAATCTTGAACGCGTCCATAACGGTCGTTTCGGTCGTCGTCACGGTGCGCAGACGGTCGTTCGGAATAACGATGAGTGTGTCGACCTTTTCGCGCAGGGCCTGGATACCCTTTTCGGCCTGGGTGGCGCGACGCTTTCCTTCGAACGAGAAGGGGCGCGTTACAACACCGATGGTCAAAATACCCATGGCTCGTGCCACGTCGGCAACAACGGGCGCAGCACCCGTACCGGTGCCACCACCCTCACCGGCGGTGATGAACACCATGTCGGTGTCCTTCAACGCTTCTTCGAGTTCGGCGCGGTGGTCTTCGGCAGCCTGGCGGCCAATTTCGGGGTCCGAACCAGCACCCAGTCCACGCGTGATGGAACGACCAATGTCAATCTTGAGGTCGGCTTCGCTAAGGAGCAGTGCCTGGGCGTCCGTATTGGCGGCGATGAACTCAATGTTCTTCAGGCCCGCCGTAATCATGCGGTTGACCGCATTCACACCACCGCCACCAACACCAATGACCTTGATCACCGCGTGGTAGTTACCTTGGTTCAGACTCATATTTCTCCTTGGCTTCAACTTCGACCTATATGCATACTGCTACGAATACTTCGGCAATTGCGGCACCACTGCCGCACGTGCTTAGCAAGGTATTCTAGGGCCACGTCCACCCTTTTTTTGGCCATTACGGGTGAGAAACTGCTAATTCTGTGGGCACCGTAACGTCCACCACGTCGCCTGGGGTCAAGGTGGCATTCTTGATGACTGACGCAATGGCCACGAACTTGGCGGGAAGTTGCGTCGGTGCACCCAAAATGAAGCGCACCGGCGTCGTGAGCGACAAGGAAATCGAGCCGGCTGCCGACTCACGAATGGTGGAAACTTGGGCGGCAAAGGCGCTCGGGAGCTCGCTGGCCACGAGCACGTCCGACGCGGCTGGGCCCGTGAAGGGCCACGAGGTCATCGACCCCGACCACTGCAGCGTCGGCAGATTGGTGGTGGCCGACGTCATGCCGAGGTCAAATCCGTTGGCACCAACCGACACCCATGCGCCGTGCCACCAGGTCACGGCCACGGGAGTGGTTTCGCTCACCGCGATGGCAATGGTGTTCGGCCAGTGCTTCGTCACGGTCGCCGCGGCCACCCATGGGAAGGAGTGCATCTCCTTCGTGAGCTGCGCCGTCGACAAGGTCAGCAGTATCGGGTGCGCGTCGAGACCGAGTTTGGCCGCCACCTCGCTCGACGACTCGTGGGCGTTGCCCGTGACGAGGACGTGCTGGACACGAAAGTACGACTGACGCAAGAGCCATTGACCACCAAATGCGAGGCCGGTCAGGACGAGGCCAACGATCACCGTGATGAGCAGGGGACGACGAACAGACTGCTTCCCAGATTCGTGACGGGGCGAACGGCTCATTTACTTCTCCTCAAATCCAATACAACGAGTTTCGTAGCGCAGGGTGACGCCGCTGTGCGCCGCAACCGCATCACGGACGTACTGCATGAGTGCGTAGATGTCGTTCGCGCTGCCACCCTCGTCAGCGATGATGAAGTTGGCGTGCTTCTCTGACACGCGGGCCGTACCCATACGGAGGCCCTTGCATCCGGCGGCTTCAATCAAGCGACCGGCCGAGTCACCCTCAGGGTTGCGAAAGACGCTGCCGGCGTTGGCTCCGCCAGGCTGATGTGCGCGGCGCCAGGCCACGATGTCACGCAACATTGCCTTGCCTTCTTCGACATCGCCTCGGTGCAGTCGCAGTGTGACGTCGAGCACAATGTCACTCGGTCCAATGGCTGACGTGCGGTACCCGAAGGACAGGTCCGCAGCGTCGAGCTCGCCGATCTCGCCCCGACGCCAGACGCGCGCTGCGGTCACGGCAGCGGCCATGTCGGAGCCGTGACCACCGGCGTTCATGGCGACCGCGCCACCGAAGGTCCCCGGTACCCCGACGGCCCACTCAAAGCCTCGAATACCCTCCGCAACGAGTCGTCGAGCCGCAATCGGGAGATCGAGACCGGCACCAGCGCGCACCATAACGGCATCACCGTCGTCGTGCCAGTGCAACTGTGCAAAGTCGCCACCAAGGTGCACGCCCGTGCGGTCGTGGACGCCATCGGCAACTAGCAGATTGCTCCCATTTCCCACGACCACCAGGTCCTGCGCCGCACGAGGCAGTCGCGACAGGTCGTCGTCGGCGTTGCACTCGATCCAACGAGCGAGGCTCCCGCCGACGCGATACGTCGTTGCGCGAGCGAGCGAGATCGGGTCGAGGGGTAACTGCGCAATGACGTCAGGGATATCCCCCGCGCCCAACACCAGTAACAGGTCACACGAGACATCACGCAGCGCCGAAATGACGTCGGCGAAGGACGGGGTGTAGTGCACCAACAGTCCGTGGGTGCGCAGTACCTCGACGACGTACTCCCCCGTCAGGTTGGTGGGGTTCGCTTCGCCCGACGCGTAGATGTCGGTGACCAGAACGTGCTCAACACCGACGAAGGCGGGGCCAAAGCCAGCGCCAACGTTCAAGGTTCTCGTCACCCGATGGGGCTGGAAAATCGCCACGATGTGCTCGTAGCCACTGTCGCGAGCGCTGCGGATGGTTGCCGCAATCTCACCGGGGAGATGCGCGTAGTCAGCGATAACGTCGGCGCCACGCCACGTCCCGTGACGCTCAAAACGACGCGGTGCGCCGCGAAAGGCGGCCAGTCCGTCCGTGATCGCCGTGACGTCAATCCCGCACTCGAGGGCCAGGACCGCGACGACCGCCGCGTTGGCCACGTTGTGCGCACCCGTCACCTGCAGGGTGACGGCGAACGACGTCGCATCGCCCACCAGCGTGAATGAGGCACCGTCGCGCGTTAGGTTCTCAGCGCTGATGCGCCAGTCACCTTCGTGACGACCGACGCCCACCACGGACCGGACACCCATCGCCGCGACACGGGCCGCGCCCGGGTCATCGGTAAAGACCACAACCGGCCCGGCGGTACGCTCGACGAGCGCGGCGAACGCCGCCTCGAGTGCCTCGAGGGAACCGTAATGATCGAGGTGATCGGCCTCGACGTTCAAGAGGCCGAGGGCCTGTGGCGTAATGGTGGCGAAGGTGCCGTAACTCTCGTCAACTTCCATCACGAGACGCCCCGACGTTCCCGCCACACCATTCGGTCCGAGGCCGCGCACGTCAGCGCCGAGCATGCGACCAACGTCTTCGCCGGCGCTCGCCAGCACGTGCGCCATCATCGAGGTGGCGGTGGTCTTGCCGTGGGTGCCGGTCAGCCCCAGAACAGCAAAGACACCTGAGAGTTCTTCCAAGAGCTCAGCGCGGGAGAGGCAACGTGCGCCCTCGTCAATCGCGGCTCGGCGCTCAACGTGATCAGCTGGAATCGCTGGCGACCACAAGACAACGTCCCGACCGTGGACGAACGAGGCGTCGTGGCCAATGTGGACGTCGACACCTTCATCGCGTAATGCGCGGGTGACGTCGCTCTCGCGAGCGTCACTGCCCGAGACCGTGCATCCCATGCCGAGCAACACGCGGGCCACGGCGCTCATGCCGGCGCCACCGACGCCAATGATGTGTACCCGAGCTCCCGGCGTCAGCATTAACGAGCACTTTCGAGTGCGACACGGGCGATTGCGTGAGCGGCACCTTCGTGGGCCAGCCGACGCGTCGCCGCCGACATCGCCGCGTGGGTCACCGGTGCCAGTATCTGAGACAGGGCGTCAGCGAGCGTCTCTGCGGACACCTGCGCATCGGGAATGAGGACCGCACCACCGCCATCGACAATGGCGCGGGCGTTCACCGTTTGGTGGTCACCGGGTGCTCCGGGCAGTGGTACCAGCACCGCGGGAATTCCGAGTGTGGTGAGTTCGGCGATGGTGGTTGCCCCAGCACGACAGACGGCGACGTCGGCCACGGCCCATAGCTTCGTCATGTCACCAAAGGCTTCAATGCGGTAGTCCAGTTCGCCACACTCGGGCGCCTTCGCACTGATGTCAGCGAAGTCACGTCGGCCGGTCACGTGGATCAACGTAATGTCGCGGCGCGTTGCCCAGGTCGAGGCTACCGAGAGCGTCGCACGATTCACCGAGGTGGCGCCAAGCGAACCCGACATCACGACGACGACGTTTCGTGATGCAGAAATCGGCGGATCAAACGCCTCACGCGCGCGGAGCCGTGCGGACGCCGAGCGGTCGATCGTGGCAATTTCATCACGGACGGGGGCTCCCGTCACCACGGTGCTCGCCTCCGTCTCGCCGAGGGCGACACAGGTGCGTGTGGCGAAGCGAGCGAGCACTCGGTGCGTGGCCGGCGGGGTGGCGTCGAGGTTGACCAACACCAGAGGGCGGCGCCAGCACACCGCCGCGAGTGACGTCGCGAAGGAGGCGTACCCACCAACCGAAATGACGCATCGCGGACGCCAGTACCCCACCTGCACGAAGGCGCGCGCGCAGGCGATGACGAGTCCGGTGACAGCACCGACGGTGATGGCGAGGTCCCGGGGCTGCAATGAACGGCGCACGCCTCGTCCGGGCAGCAGCGTGAGTGCGATGTCGCCCGCGAGGAGGGTGCGCTCTTGCCCTCGACGCGAACCCACGTAGCGCAGTTCGTCACGAGACACACCACCGGCGAGCAACGCTTCAGCAATTGCCTGCATGGGAAAGACGTGGCCGCCAGTCCCGCCGCCGGTGATGACAAAGGGGCGGCTCACGACGATCGCGACCGCATCTGCCGGTTTTGCGGCATCGACCGTGTGGTCGTCTGTGGGCGACCCGAGTGACGGACCTTGCCGGAGAACACGAAGTAGGACTCGGCGTCGTGGCCGAGGAGCAGACGAGGTGAGCGTGCACGCTGGCAGGCGATGTTGTACAGCAGTCCCACGGCACACAGCTCCATCACGAGCGCTGAACCACCGTAGGAGAAGAACGGAAGCGGGACACCGGTAATCGCCCAGAGGCCCACCGTCGAGGCCATGTTGATAATCGCTTCGCCCATAATCCAGGTCGTGATACCCACAGCCATCAGACGGTACGCGTCATTTTCGCAGCGGCGAATGATGTCCGTGGCTACCCACAAGAAGCCCAGGAACAGGGCGATCACCGCGATGGTGCCGAGGAGACCGAGCTCTTCACCCACGATTGAGAAGATGAAGTCCGTGTGGGGGTTCGGCAACAGTCCCCACTTCTCGCGACTCTGCCCATAGCCGAGTCCGGTGATGCCACCGGCACCAATACCCACCAACGACTGGTGGAGTTGGTAGCCGAGCCCCGCGACATCTTGGCTGGGGTGCAAGAACGAGGTGAAGCGGTCGTAGGCGTACGTCTTAATAGAGGCGTAGACGGCGAACATGGTGGCACCCGTCAAGGCGGTCAACACAAATTGAAACAAGGTGATCCCAGCTTCCACCATCATGCACAGCGCAATGAGGGCAACAATGGAGCTCGTACCCAGGTCGTTCTGCAGCACCGCGATAATGCCCAGTCCAGCGAGAACCGGCCACAGCGCGACGATCAATCGCTGCCCGTTGCCCAGAACGCGGTGACGCTGCTGCACAATCGCCGCTACGAGGATGACCACGCCGAGCTTGAAGAACTCGGAGGGCTGGAGCACCAACGACTGGAGTCGAATCCAACGCTTCGCACCGTCGACGCGCGTACCAAAGACCTCCACCGACAACAGCAGACCGAGCAAGGCGAGGCCAATCCACTTCGCCATCGAGAGCAAGCGGTCGAGCTTCATCACCATCATGATGACCATGCCGAACAGACCCACGCCTAGCCAAATGATGTCCATTTTGATAAGCGAGAACGGTGAGCCGCCGACGGCGGCCTCTCCCTCAGTGGCCGAGGCCATCATCATGGTGCCAAAGATCACCATGGTGGCCACGATGCCGAGCAACCACTTGCCGGTTGAGGCGCCGCGAGGAATGGGCTGGAAGAATCCGCGAAGTGTCATCAGATCACCTTTGCAATCGACACGAAGTCGCCGTAGAAGATACCGAGGCCCAGGGCCGACAGCAGTCCCGCCAGAATCCAGAAACGAATGGTGACGGTGGTTTCGGGCCAGCCGCGTAACTCGAAGTGATGGTGAAACGGGGACATTCGGAAGATTCGCTTCCCGAACACTCGGTAGCTGAAGACCTGCAAAATAACCGAGAGTGTTTCGGCCACGAAGAGCCCACCGATGATGGGAAGTAACAGGTCGAGATTCATCAGCAAGCAAATCGCACCGAGTCCGGTGCCAATTGCCAGCGACCCGGTGTCGCCCATGTAGATCCGTGCCGGTGCGGCGTTCCACCAGAGAAAGCCGAGCAGCGCCCCCACCAGCGCCACCGCGACGAGACCCAAGTCCAGCGAGGCGTGGAGGTGGTAAATCGCGAAGTGTCGATACTGCCAGTAGCCAATAATTGCCAGGACGGTGAAGCCAAACGAACCCGAACCGGCCACGAGACCGTCGAGTCCGTCGGTCAGGTTCACTGCGTTTGACGTCGCAATGATGACGAAGATGGCGAGGGCCATCCATCCCAGACTCGTCAGGTTCCAGCCCGGCAGTGTGACGCGCGTAAAGGAGAGGTGCGTCGAAGTGTGCACCCAGTAGATCGAGGCCAGGGCGAAGCCCACCGCAATTACCACCTGGCCTGCGAACTTCCCTCGCTTGTTGAGACCCAGGTTTCGGGCATTTCGGATACCGATCACGTCGTCAAGGAAGCCCAACAGGCCCGAGGCGACAATTACCGCGATCACCAAGATGCCGCTTCGCGTGAAGGGCAGGGTGGTACCCAGGTGGCCACAGTAAAAACCTGCGACCGTGGCGGCCACGATGACCACACCGCCCATGGTGGGCGTTCCCGCCTTCACCTGGTGCGAGGCGGGTCCGTCCTCACGAATGCGCTGACCCATCGAGCGCTGGGTCACGAAGCGAATCCACAACGGCGTCACAAAAATGGCGAATAGGAAGGCAACGCCACCCGATTTCATCAAACTCAGCATGTCAGTGCACCAACATTTCTCGCGCCACCGCGCGGTCATCAAAGGGTAGAACGAGGTCACCGATGGTTTGTGTCACTTCGTGACCTTTTCCGGCGATGAGTACGACATCCGAAGGCTGCGCCACGCCGATGGCCTGGGCAATCGCGGCCCGACGATCGACGACCCGTACGTAGCGATCGGGCGAGAGTTCCGCGACTATCTCGTCGATGATCTGCTCAGGATCTTCGTGACGCGGATTATCGGAGGTGACGATGCACACGTCCGACAGATCGGCACCAACGCGACCCATGACGGGGCGCTTGGCGCGATCACGATCACCGCCACAGCCAACCACGGTGATGATGCGCCCAGTATGCAGCTGGCGAATGGCGCGGAGCAGTCGTTCGAGACCATCGGGCGTATGCGCGTAGTCAACGATGACGACTGGCCCGTCTGACGACACCATTTCGAAACGCCCAGGGACCGGCGAGACGTGGGTCATGGCCGCCGCGATGGCGGCATCGTCGGCGCCGAGCGCGCTCACAATAGACATTGCCACCAACACGTTGTCCACGTTGTAGTCACCAATAAGTGGTGTAGTGACGGCATGCCCACGCCACACGAAGTGGGTCCCGTGGAGGCTTTGCGTGAGCTGTTCGGCGTTGTTGCGGGCCACCGTTGTCACTGGAATAGTGGTCGACGCTGCGAGTTGAGCACCGTAGGGATCATCGACCCAGATAACAGCCCGTGACCCGTACGTGGGTGTGAACAGCAGCGACTTCGCCGCGAAGTACTCCTCCATTGTTCCGTGATAGTCCAGGTGATCATGGGAAAGGTTGGTAAAGGCCACGACGTCAAAATGGGCCCCGAGCACTCGCTCTTGGACCAACGCGTGACTCGACACCTCTAAGGCCACGACCGCGCGTTGTCCGCCAGCCTCTTGCGCAAACTGCTGGAGCGATCGCCACAACTCTGGTGCGGCGGGCGTCGTGCGCACATTGGTCAAGGTGCCCATCGAGGCGCCATACCAACCAATGTGACGTGCAATATCCGCAACCAGCGTGGCCACCGTCGTCTTGCCATTGGTTCCCGTGATACCGACGAGATGCAGGTGCTGTGCGGGTTGCCCCGTGACCGCTGCGCTGGCGTGGCCGAGGGTGGCGCGGAGACGCTGTTCACTGACGGTGATGACGGGAACTGGCGACGTCACTGGCGCAGCGGTCACGACCGCGACCGCGCCATTCGCGACAGCGTCGGCGATGAATCGCTCGCCGTTGGTTTCGAGGCCAGGTAACGCAAAAAACAGCGATCCTGGTTGGCATTCACGCGAGTCGATATCCACGCGCGTCACTTCAACGACGGCGGTCGCAATATCGAGGGTGAGATCGTCAAAGATGTCGCCGAGCTGCATCAGGTGATCTCCGAGCCGTAGCCAGGCGAACCCGGCAGTGGCTTCTGGTGTGAGCCATCCGACGGAATATTGAAGTGGTGCAGGGCGTAACTCATGACCTGCTGGAAGACCGGAGCCGCAACCGAACCTCCGAAGATGGTGGTCTGGGGACGTTCGACGACCACCAACATTGAAAAAATGGGGTTATTTGCGGGTGCGAAACCAACGAAACTGGCGTTGTACTCCCCCGTCAACAGTCGGTCGGCGTGAGGATCGGGAATACTCGCCGTTCCGGTCTTGCCGGCAACTTGGTAGCCAGGAATGATGGCATTGGTACCCGTACCCACCAGCACGACCTGTTGCAACATGTGATTCATTTCCTGCGCGACGGCCACCGACAGGGCGCGACGCTCGACGCTCGGCGCGGTGGCGACCACGCTTCCGTTGGGCTCGACGTAGCCACGAAGCAACTTGGGCTCGACGAAGACACCGTTATTCGCGATCGCGTTGTAGGAGTCCAATACTTGAATGGCGGGGACGGCGTCGACCTGCCCAATGGGCAGTGAGACCTCGTCAGAGGTGTACCAGTTCGCCGCGTTCACCAACAGGCCGGCGGTCTCACCAGGAAAGTTCACATTGGTCAATTGACCGAATCCGAGACGCTCCACTTGGGCCAAAATGCGATTCTCGCCGGCGCGCAAACCGATTTCGTACGTACCGATGTTCGAGGATTGGGCCAGAACCTGGGTGGCCGACAAGTGTTCGAGACCGTGATTTTCGGCATCGTGAAATTCGCGCCCACCCACTCGGACGCTGCCGGGAATTGCGAACACCGTCTGGGGTGTCACCACGCCAGCCTGAAGTGCGGCCGAGAAGGTCACAATTTTGAACATCGAGCCTGGCTCGTAGGCCTGGGTGAAGGGCAGGTTATTCAGTGTTTGATCGATACCCGGTACGCCAACGGACTGACCCCACGACGGGATGGGACCAAGGGCACCGGGGTTCGTTGCGGTGTTCACCAACGACACGTCGGCCAGGATCTCGCCGGTCTTGACGTCCATCACCACCGCTTGCGCCGAGATGCCGTTGACATTGTGCAGCTCGGTGGCGAGATCACGCTCTGCCACGAACTGGAGGGCGTTGTCAAGGGTGAGTTCGAGACCAACACCGGGCGTCGACTTCTTCACAATTTCGGTATAGGTGTTGGGCAAACTAACGCCCGACTGTGCCACGTAGGCGCGTTCCAGTCCCTGTTGACCGGCCAACAGGCTTTGATAGCCGTACTCGAGACCCGTTGTGCCCACGTTGGTTGAGTTGGTGCGACCCAACACCGACTGCGCCAGCGTGCCGTTCGGGTAGGAACGCGACTCGGAGTTCTCGACAACGATGCCCGGGAAGTAGGCCTTCGAGATGGTGTTGCCGTTCTGCACATTCAAGTTCGGGTTCAAAATCACGTACCCGTTGTGTTCCGAGAGCAGCGCGGTCAACTTGCCAACGGGTACTTGTACGAGTCCCGACAGCGACTTGGCCTCACCGGCTGGGTCCTTGATCTGAAAGTCGTCCGCAATAACCAGCGACGTTGGCTCCGACACCGCCAGTACGTGGCCGTAACGGTCGTAGATACCTCCGCGCAATGGCGTAATTGGAATTTCTTGACGTACCTGCGCGAGGGACTTTGTGGCGTACGCCGAGTGCTCCAAGATTTGGAGCGTGCCTAAGCGAAGCACGATAGCGAGCAGGGCAACCAAGAAGAGGCCGTGCATACAGAAGATACGACGCATTGGTCGTTCTGCTGATGGTGGTCGCTGTGAGCCGGCGCGGGCGTGGGTCGAAGTGTTGTGAGGGCTCACCGCATCGTCCTTGGCGTGACCGGTGCGTAACCATTGAACTTCGGTAGCGGCAAGGTCGCACCAAGCGACGTTGAGGGAATTTGCATCAACGTCTGAGGTTCAACGAGGTGCAGTGTTGATGCCTGACTGGCGATGACGCCGGGGGCCGACAGATTGGTGTACGAACCCACCTGCTCGGCGTACGACGATTGTGCGGTTGCCAGCTGGTTCTGCAAGTTGTAGAGCTCCACCTGACGGCCACCACTGGTGAGGTTGCCGTACAGCACGGCGGCGAGGGCGAACCCCAGAACAATGGCACTCTTGGCCACCGGTGAGATCCGAGGTGTGCGAACTACAACGCGTTCACGACGTGGCGACGTTGGCGCGGTAGTGGACTGCGTGCGGTCACGACGCGTCGGGGTCGTTGTGCGGCGTGGCGCTGGTTCAATGCGGCGAGGCAGGTGAATGATGCTCATGAGGCAACCTTTCGGGCGATGCGTACACGAGCGGATCGTGCACGAGGGTTCTGAGAAATTTCGGCGTCCGACGCCAACTGGGCGCTCGCGCGGTCGACGGTGGCACTCGGGACCGCCCCGCAGACACAGCCCAATTCGTGAGGGCACGTGCAGCCACCAGTAGCCCAGTGGTGAAATGTGCTCTTCACCATGCGATCCTCACCGGAGTGGTACGAAATCACGTAGAGAACGCCGTTGGGGCTCAGCACTTGCAGCGCGCCCGTGAGCCCCCGCTCCAATTGGACCATTTCGTCATTCACCGCAATTCGCAGTGCCTGGAAGACGCGAGTTGCCACGTGCCCCTTACGACGTGCGGCCATCGGCACAACTCGCTCTACCGCCGACGATAACTCGTTCGTCGTCTGTGGCCGTGATGCGAGAACGGATTTGGCAATGGCGAACGCGAAGCGGTCCTCGCCGTTGGCGCGCAGTAACGCCGTAAAGGCGTCGAGGTCAGCCGTCGCAATGTATTCAGCTGCCGTTAGGCCCGTGGTTTGGTCCATGCGCATGTCGAGGGGTGCGTCAGCGCGGAAAGAAAAACCGCGTTCGCCGTTGTCTAACTGGAACGACGAGACACCGAGGTCCATGAGGACACCGACAATCGGCGCACCATTGATCCACGATGCCGAGTCCGCCACGACCTCGGCAATGTCCGCGAATGTTGCCGAGCAAATCAGAAACCGACCAGCGAAGGGTGCCAGCACTTTGGTGGCCTGGGCGCGAGCATCGGGGTCGCGGTCAATTCCAAGGACGCGAAGGTGAGGGTTGGCAGCCAAGAGCAACGCGCTGTGCCCGCCGCCGCCCAACGTGGCGTCGATGACGACGCCCTCGCCTACCGACGCCAACACATCAACAACCTCGCGGCCCATTACCGGGGTGTGGTACTCGGTGGGTGCACCGTGGATGGCGTGGGACGTAGTGCTCTGGCACTCCGCACGAACATTGGTCGACCAACGAGTGGCCAGCGTGCTCATCGAACGCGGGCGAAAGAGCGAATAGGTGGCGCTCACAAGAGATCCTTCGCCATGGTTTGTTCTGCCGGCGCCTGGATCTCGGCGGCAAACGTTGCCGGATTCCAGAACGTGACGGCGTTGCCGTAGCCGACAACCATGACCTCATCGGTCAGGTTGGCGTGTTCCAGCAGGTTCTTCGGCACCACGAAACGGCCCTGACGATCTACTTCCACCTGGAAGGTCATGGCGTGAAAGAACTGACTCGCCCGCCGCGCTTCTGAACCGTGGGTGTCACTGGCCCGCTCCAGCTCGGCACACTTGAGATCAAAACTGGCCTCGTCACGCAGCGCCAAGGAGGTCATGGCATCAGGTGATAGGTAGCCACCGAGCTGAAAGCCGCTGCGGAATTTCGCGGGCAAAATCAACCGAGACTTGGCATCGAGCGTGTGCATGTAGTTGCCGACAAATCGACTCACCATCGCCCTCCAAACGTCTCAATGCGCCCCACTTCGTGGCACTACGACACACTATCACTCCCTTTTGTGACACTTTCAAATCAAAACAGGCCTTTTTTGTGAATTTTTCTGGTAGGCGGACGTGACGGGTCCCGGCCCAGAAAACGGGAAAAGCCGATCAGGCGAGGAGGTAAAGCTGACGAACCGTCACGGGCTGGCTAGCCGCCCGGAGGTGTAAAAGAACCTGATCGCCATCAATATCGAGGCTCGTCAGAGTGTGGTGGTCGAGCGCGTCAACGAGTGCCGTTGAACCTGGCAACAACGCCGCTGCGAGCGCCGTGGACGGTGCCTCGTGGAGGACGGTCGACAAAAACATGCCTTCACGAACTCGCCATTGGGTAACACCGACCACCTTACGATCGTGGCGGAACAGTTCACCTGGCCCTCGCCCCGTGAAGCAGGCCACGCGAGTGGCGGGGTCATCGATGACCGCGCCACGATGCATTTCGGTGTCACACGACACCGACGACAGCGCCTGCTGCCACCACTGACCGACCAGGTAGGAACACTCGTGAACATCCACGTGCCAACGTTCGTCGTCACGTGGGATCCACCAGTCAACCCACACGTCGTCAGGTTGCAACAGCACGGCTCCCCCGCCGCCACGCCGACGTCGAATGCCTAACCCCTCAGCGGACTGCAGCACGGAGCGTGGTTGGCTCCCTCCGAGCACCACCGTCGGGGCCGAGACGCGAACGATGAACATTGAGGGCTCGGACAACTGACGCAGAACGTCGTAGTCGTAGAGCTCCTCTACCTCGTCGCTCACGAGGCCAGTGGGAGAAACGGCGCCCACAGCGGGTCGGGATCGGAGAGGTAGCGCCACCGCCACCACGGACCTTCGGGCACGCGCGGCTCAAACTGGAGTCGCCAGCCAATTTCTTCGAGCAGTCGATCGCCCTTTTGCATGTTGTGGCGCCGACAGGCTGCCACGACGTTGGTCCACTCATGACGGCCACCCCGACTGCGCGGGATGACGTGATCAATCGTGTCGGCATGATCCAAGCAGTAGGCGCACTTGTACCCGTCACGCAGCATCAGTGAGCGACGGGTGAGTGGTGGTGTGCGTACTTTTGTGGGTAGCTTCACCATGTTGTGGAGGCGAACGATTGAGGGAATCGAAACTTCCATCGAGCTGGATCGGCACACTTCGGGTTCCTCGGGCGTCGCTATTGGTTCGGCCCGACCGGCCAGCAAGAGGACGACGGCGCGACGCTCGCTCACGAGTTGCAACGGTTCAAACGTTGCGTTGAGGAGAAGGACGCGCCCCACGGAACCAACCTACCGCCCACTTCGTTGTCGGCGTGACCATATGGCCGCTTCAACAATGAGCCGCGGGGCAATTTCTCCCGAGGTGCCCGCTACGGTCTGCATGCGAAACGCCCAGTAGTCGGGGTCGGGCACGGGAAGGAATGGTGACCTTCGCCACCATTGGGTACGACGCAAGGGCCAGGCCGCCGCAAGCAGCGGCCACGCCGTCGAGGGGTGACGAAAGACATACGCCACCAACCCCTTTGGAACGTATCGCCTCATCCGAGTGCCTGACTGGCCAAGATTGCTGCACCCAGAATTGGGCCGTCGGCTCCGAGACCGGTGGGAGCTATCTGCAGCTCGGCGCTGTAGTGCATAGTGGCGTACGTCCGAGCCACTCGGTTGGCCTCGACAAAGAAGTCATCGCCGTAGCCCAAGGCCACCGACCCACCAATAAACCACTGCGGACAGTCGAGCACGCTCGCCATGGTGCCGATAGCTTGACCAACGTACCCAGCCACCTCCCAGCGAACTGCCATCGGCGCGTCAGCTGGTGATGCGCCAACCTGCTTGGCAATCGCCCAACCCGACGCATGGGCTTCAAGGCATCCGGTCGCCCCACAGGAACAGGGATTACCGCCCGGCACAACGCAGATGTGACCGAGGTGCCCAGCGTTGCCTGTTGCACCATCGAGGAGCGATCCGTCCATGACCAACGCACCGCCCACCCCCGTCGAAACCACCATCGATCCGTAGTTGACGACACCTCGAGCGGCACCGAAGAGCCCTTCCGCTAACGCCAACGCGCGAACATCACCGTCAAGTTCCACTGGTAGCGCCATGTCGGCTACTAGCCGATCGAACAATGGAAAGTCCCGCCACTGCGGAATGTTGAGCGGTGAGACCCAGCCTTCGATTTTGGACATGGGGCCGGCGCAGGCGACGCCGAGCGCGACAACGTCGTGGTGAGCGCGAACGTCGGCCAGCGCGCCCACGATGGCCTCATAAAGATCCGTGGGGTGCTCCGCTACCGCAATACGCGCCTTATTCAGAATGCCTCCCGTCGGGGAAACCACCGCTACGTCAGCCTTGGTCGCACCAATGTCGAGGGCGAGAAATGCGTGGGCTGTCGTCGGCACACTCATCGTGGTCGTTGTCGGAGCTTTCCCACCCAGTCACGGAGGCTCTTCATTTTGCCGTCAACGCGACTGGCGTCATCACCACTGCCAGGGCGCATGATGTCTCGCCACGAAGCCTTCCCCATTCGGCGTACGTTTCGCTCGGCGATGACCGCGGATGCGAACATCACCGCGACGCCTGCTATACCGAGATAGAGGTTGCTGGCGAAGCAGGTGACGAGGATGATGAGGCCCACCACGAAGCCAACCACCGACCATCGAATTTGGCGGAGTGAGTGCGAGTAGACGTTCGTGTCGCGAACGTTTTTGGCGAAGCGAGGGTCCTGCTTCGACAGCGACTCCTCAAGTTCTGCCAATATTTTCTGTTCGTGGTCAGACAGCGGCATCAGAACTCCTTCAACCCCTCCATCGTACCGTGCAGAGGGCCGTTTCGCCCCTAGAACTCGTAGCTGCCCTCGGTGGGCGACATTGGGACTTCGTCACTGACGTGCATGGTCGATCGGAGCTTTACTTCGGGAAGTGTCAGCGCCAACAAGAAGGCGATGACGCCGACGGGAATTGCCCAGTAGTAAATGGTGCTGATACTGAGCGACAACGCCTTCACGAAGACCAGCAAGACGTTCACGGGTAGGTGTCGGAACTCGGCCGGGGTCATGCTGGAGAACGACGGGATAGGACCCGACAGATGCAAGGCGCTGAGACCGGCGTGCAACTTCTTGGGTAATTCGTTCGAGAAGAACGCGCCGAATACGGCAGTACCGAACGATCCGCCAATGGAACGGAAGAAAGTGTTCCCGGCCGTGGCTGCCCCCACTTCAGACATGTCGACGGAGTTCTGCACCGCGGTAATCAAAATCTGCATCACCATGCCGAGCCCGGTGCCCAAGATGAACATGAACAACGCCACGAGATACGACGAGGTCGACACGCCAATCGTCCCCAGCAGCCCCAATCCAACGGTCATAATGGCCGTGCCCGCAATGGGGAATGGACGATACTTTCGCCCCTTCGCGACGAGCTGCCCCACGATGATTGATGCGGCAATGAGTCCCAGCATCATGGGGAGCAGGCGCATGCCAGAGTTGGTCGGCGTTGCCCCACGTACGTCCTGGAAGTAAAGGGGCAAAAACGTCAGTGCGCCGAACATGGCAAATCCCACGACGAAGGCAATTGCTGACGCCGACGTGAAGACCTTGTTGCGGAAGAGTCGCGGGGCCAGCACGGGTTCGGCGGCCCGGCCTTCGACCTTGAAGAAAATGATGGTCAGCACGACGCCGGCGACGGCGAGACCAATCGACTGCTTCGACGCCCAAGCCCATGACGAACCACCCAGTGAGGTGAACAAAATGAGGGCTGACGCTGCGGCGCTGAGCAACAAGAATCCGGCGTAGTCGATCTGGTGCTTGACGCGGTTTCCAGCGTCGGGCAAGGCGACGGCTGTGACCACGAGGGCGATCAGCCCGAAGGGGACGTTGACGAAGAAGATCCATCGCCAGCTCCAGTATTCAACAATGAATCCTCCCAAGAGCGGTCCAAGCACCGTTGCCGCACCGAATACTGCACCGAACAGTCCCGAGTAGCGACCACGCTCCGTCGGTGGCACAACGTCGGCGATGACTGCTTGGGCGCCGACCATGAGACCGCCGCCGCCCAGTCCCTGCAGCGCACGGAAGAAAATGAGCGAGGTCATAGAGTGCGCCATGCCGCACAACATCGAGCCAACCAGGAAGAGCGCAATGGCGCCCTGGAAGTAAATCTTGCGACCATGGAGGTCGCCCATTTTGCCCCACATAGGCGTTGAGACCGTGGAGGCGAGTAAGTACGCCACCACAACCCAACTGAGGTGGCTCGACCCGTGCAGGTCCCCAACAATCGTGGGGAGTGCCGTCGAGACGATGGTGCCATCGAGTGCAGCGAGCAGCATGCCCAGCATGAGGGCACTAAGAATCCACAGCAATTCGCGCTTGCTGACGAGGGAAGGTGTCGTAGTCATAGAACGTCCTTGGTCTATTTGGGTTCCATCAGCCTAATTGGAATAAGTGATTTTCTTGCGGTCTAGTCTGGGCAACGTGAGTCGCGACCCGTCGTCAGTGCGTCAGATTGTGACGAGTGATGCGCTCAGTGCGCTCGCGCTGTGCGTCGGCGTCGTCATCGCACTGGTGTGGTCGGCCGGCTCCTGGTCGAGCTACCACGAGACCGTCACCGCCAGCGTTCATGGTGTCACCGTCTCGAGTGCCGTGCTCAATGGGCTCCTCACCGTGTTCTTTGTTGCGGTCGGACTCGAAATGTCCCGGGAGGTGGCCAACGGCACGCTTCGCGGTGCACACGCAATTGCCCCGACCGCTGCGGCACTCGGCGGCGTTCTTGGCACCGTGGCATTCTCGCTCCTCTGCGCACTCATCGCCGGTATTCCCGCTATGGCGCACGGCTGGGGCGTCTGCATGGCCACCGACGTGGCGTTCGTGGTCGGAGCGTTTGGGCTCATCGGGCATCGGCTTCCACGCGAGATTCGACTGTTCGTCCTGGCACTCGCCGTCATTGACGACATCATCTCGCTCGTCGTCCTCGGCGTCTCGGGCGTAACGCACCCCCATGGGATCGCTCTCGTGGTGGCGCTGCTGGTGGTCTGCACAGCAATAGCTCTGCGTCGCCGCACGAACATCCTCGTCACGCTCGTGCTCCTCATCGTGATGTGGACCGCTTTCGCAGCAGCGGGTATTGAGCCCGCACTCGCCGGTGTGGTCACCGGAACGTTTGCCGGATCCTCGCCGAGCTTCGATCGACTGGAGTCCCTATCTTGGCGCCTCACCAACGTGGCAATTCTCCCCCTCTTTGCTCTCTGCGCCTGCGGTATGCAGTGGTCGCATCTGCGCGTCACCGCGCCGGAAATCGCACTTTTCGCCGCCATCGTGGTAACCAGAATTCTTGGAAAGACGATCGGCATTACAGGCGCTATTGCCGTGGCCCGTCGACTGGGGGTCGAGGTGCCTCACTCGCTGCGTTCGTGGCGGACGCTAGGAGTCGGGGCACTCTGTGCGGTCGGCTTCACTGTTCCACTGCTGTTCGCCCGGAGTGACTTTGGTGGCATGAGCACTACCTACAGCGTCGTGGTGCTGGGTCTCCTCGTGGCCACGCTGCTCGGCGGCGCAATCGGCGCGGGACTACTGCGTCTTACGACAGTGGTAAGCCAATCGGACAGCTGACCCCGGTGCCACCGAGACCGCAGTAGCCGTTGGGGTTGGCAATCAAGTACTGCTGGTGGTACTCCTCGGCCCAGTAGAAGGGGCCCGCCGGTGCAATCTCAGTCGTGATGTCGCCAAAACCTTGTGCGTGCAGACGCTCCTGGTACGCCGCGAGCACCTCACGAGCAACGCTCTCTTGTGCAGCGTCGACCACGTAGATAGCGCTGCGGTACTGCGTGCCAATGTCGCCACCCTGTCGATACCCCTGGGTCGGGTCGTGACTTTCAAAGAACAGACCCACGAGTGCCCGATACGAGACCACGGTGGGGTCAAAGATCACCTTGACGACTTCCGCGTGGCCCGTGAGTCCAGTGCACGTTTCTTGATACGTGGGATTTGGGGTGAAGCCACCTTGGTACCCCACGACGGTGTTTCGCACACCGTTTGTTTGAAAGAACTTGCGCTCCGCACCCCAAAAACACCCCAGGGCGAAATAGGCCGTGACCGAACCCTCTGGTTCATAGTCGAGAGCGCACCCGAGTGCCAGGTGTGGGCGGTCGACGGTCAGTGGTGTGTCGCGACCGGGGAGGGCGTTTTCGGGAAGAACCATGGTGACAGGAGAGCGCATAAAGCCAGATTATTGGTCACCTGTCAAGGTCGTACGCTATGTAGATGGCACTTCCAATGACGAGCGATCGCGTACTCGATTCTCTTCGCCGCCACGGCCGCCGCATTACCGGCCCCAAGCGCGCAGTCGTCGACGTCCTCGTCCAATCGGAGGGACACCTGAGTGCCGAAGACGTGGC
>Ga0007834_1000212_pt1 | contig 20007 bp, 22 predicted proteins | sample CryBogCBE06Nov07_FD_71233 | JGI IMG/M metagenome (GOLD analysis project Ga0007834, IMG submission 71233) | Freshwater microbial communities from Crystal Bog, Wisconsin, USA - CBE06Nov07 | ecosystem: Environmental > Aquatic > Freshwater > Lake | place: Crystal Bog, Wisconsin, USA | collected...
CAGCGACGGGGCTAATGTCGTCCATCTGCCAATCATAGAAAATGTGGAGCTAAATGGATAGCCCTTCAGATTCTCCAGTAGCAAGGCCGATGGTCCATTGAGTTTCGAGTCGCTCCTGTAAAAGGAGCACAAGCTGCTTCTTGAGTTTGATGGGGCAGTTGACTCGTTTGAAGAACAGCCAGTCCGCGTTCCAGTGCCGGGAGTCCGCCAGGGCTATGTCCCGGATCTACTGGTCAATTTCCGCACACCTACCCGGAGCGACATTCACGACAACCCGCCACAGAAGCGCTCCTGAGCCGGTTGCATTCAGAAGCGAGACTTCTTGAGCCATCCGAGAGCCTGCCTGGCCCCGTTCACCGTGCTGACAATGCTACTGATTATCCGTGCAGGGCTGCTGTCCGACGATTTGAGCCTCGCTCGCCCATTGAAGCCTCAGTTATCTACAAAAATATGTTACTTGACCCATATTTTTTCTTTTAATCATCATTTTTATGCTATTTGTGCATCTTGCATGCTCTTGTTAAAATACTCATAATCTACATATAGATAGTCATTGACCGTATTTCTTTACACAATCACTATTTTTATGAGTTTTGAAAGGAATATCCATTGTCCATTGTTCAAACGATTGATGAACTGCAGGCCGAACTGGGCAAGAACCTGCGTGCGCTGCGCATTGACCGCAATCTCGACCAACGCGTGGTCGCTGAGCGCGCGGGGATTAGCGTGGGTGCGCTGTCCAACCTGGAAGCCGGCCGCGGGGCCACCCTGCGAACCCTGATCTCGGTATTGCGCGTGCTCGGCCGCCAAGACTGGCTCAACACCATAGCCCCCATTGCGACCATCAACCCCCTTGCGATGACCGCGCAGGCCCGGCCCCGTCAGCGCGCCAGCTTCCAGCCGAAGGTGAGGTCCTAGCGTGGCCACCAGAAAACCCAAAACCGCGGCAGCCCCGCGCCGTCGCTATACCCACGTCCAACGGGTCGAAGTCCAGCTGTGGGGCCAGACCATCGGGGCGGTTGCCATGGACCCGCACTACGGCTTCTACGTGTTCCGCTACACCCCTGCATTTTGCGCGACGGGCATTGAGCCGTCCCCGCTGCACATGCGCGCAGATCCGGACCGCTCCTACCTGTTCACTGACCTGCCGGTGGAGACCTACAAGCGCCTGCCGGCCATGCTCAGTGACGCCTTGCCCGATGATTTCGGCAACGCCCTGACCAACCGCTGGATGGCCGATCGCGGCGTAACCGCCGCCGAGGTGACCTCACTGGATCGTCTGGCCTACATGGGCAATCGCGCCATGGGCGCCCTGCAGTTCAAGCCCACCAAGGGCCCGGCTGCGGAGAAGGCCTCCGTCCTCGAAATGAGCCAGCTGGTGGCCCAGGCCCGCCAAGCGGTCAAAGGCACGCTGGAAGACGACGACCAAGCCCAGCAGCCCATGCGCAACATCATCGAGGTGGGCACCTCTGCCGGTGGCGCGCGCGCCAAGGCTGTGATCGCCTGGAACCCCGCGACAAACCAGATCCTCTCCGGCCAAGTGGATGCGCCGGAGGGGTTCACCCAGTGGCTGCTCAAGTTCGACGGCATGGGGCAGGACAACGAACTGGGGACCAGCCAGGACTACGGGCGCATCGAATACGCCTATTCCCTGATGGCCAAGGCGGCCGGTATCGAGATGACTGAGTGTCGTTTGCTCGAGGAAAACAGCCGGGCCCACTTCATGACACAGCGTTTTGACCGCGGCGAAGTCGGCGTGCGCCACCACATGCAGACCCTGTGCGCAATGGACCATCTGGACTACAAGAAGCGTGGTGCCAACTCCTACGCCCAACTGTTCTCAGTCGTGTCCAGGCTGGGCCTTCCCTACGAGCAGATGGAAGAGGCGTATCGCCGGATGGTGTTCAATGTAATGGCGCGCAACTGCGACGACCACGCCAAGAACTTCAGTTTCCGCCTGCGCCAAGGCGCGGCTTGGGAGCTGGCACCGGCCTATGACGTGACCTTCGCCCACAACCCCAAGGGAGAGTGGACCGCCCAGCACCTCATGTCCGTCAACGGCAAGTTCAAGGGCTTCGTCCTCGATGATCTGCTGCTGGAGGCACAAGGCATTGCCCTTGGAACCGCGCGGCGGGTGATTGACCGGGTTCGTGCCGCGGTCAGCGACTGGCCGAAATTCGCCAAGGAAGCGGGCGTGGCCAACACGCAAGCCAAGATCATTCAAGAGCAGCACATTGACCTGTGATTTCCGGCACCGCGCGCTGCACCGCGAACCTCGCCCAGTAGTGCGCCGCAGCGATGGCGCTTGCCATTCGTTACTCTGGGTGGGGTGCAGCTCAAACTTTTCGCCCTGGCAAACATCTACATGAGCCGATGGCTGTTGCTGGCACAGGTGCACCCGTAAGGGCTCACCGACGCGCACCTGATCGCGCCAAATATCGCCCACCCGCATCGTCGGCAGCAGGCCGATCGACACCCAAACCCTCTTCTGATCAACTGCCGCGGCTCTGGCGGCGACCTGTTTCAGGCGCTCCATTGCGCTGGTTGCGGGAACGTGTGGCACTACTGGCGATAGGTTCACAAAGACCGACGGTTGCTTATATCTGGCCCTGCGATCGACGTATGAAAGGTCGCCAAACCAGTCGATGCGCCAGGAAGTCGATCCTGGGGGCAAGGTCGCAATGCGAACTAGATCGTTGTTTTCATTAGAGTTTTTGGTGTTTTCAGTATTCTCAAGTGAACTGAATTTACTCATTAACTTCTAAAGTTTCTCAGACTCTGCTGGTGGGTGAAAAAACCAATCGGTACGCCAAAAACCGGGACCTCTTGGGAGGGCGATAATTATCAATAAGCTATTGTTTTTATTGAGATATTTTGAATTTTCGGTTGGATTTTTTGATTGTTAATTCTCATTTTCTTCAAACATATTCTCATTTTCTTATGACTTTTCTCACTTACTTATGGTTGCTGACAGGTGACATCAGCACGCCATGTGCCTGTTGATCCGCGTGGTAACTGGATCTGACCATCGCGCCGACCGCTGCATGGCTGAAGCCCATCCTATAGGCTTCGGCCTCGAACATTTTGAACGTGTCAGGGTGGACGTAGCGTTTGACACTGAGGTGGGCATTCGATGGCGCCAAGTACTGGCCGATGGTCAGCATGTCGATGCCATGCGCGCGCATGTCGCGCATAACAGTCAGGATCTCCTCGTCTGTCTCGCCCAGGCCGACCATCAGGCCGCTCTTGGTAGGCACGTCCGGGTGCAGTGCCTTGAATTTTTTGAGCAGATTCAGACTGAATGCATAGTCCGAGCCGGGGCGTGCTTCCTTGTAAAGGCGGGGGATGGTCTCCAGGTTGTGGTTCATCACGTCCGGTGGAGCAGCCTTGAGGATTTCCAGCGCGCGGTCGTCGCGGCCGCGGAAGTCCGGCACCAGCACCTCGATCGTGGTCTTGGGCGAGAGCTCGCGAGTCATGCGGATGCACTCCACAAAGTGGCTGGCACCACCGTCGCGCAGGTCGTCGCGGTCCACGCTGGTGATGACCACATAGCTGAGTTTCAAGGCTGCGATTGTGTTGGCCAGGTTGGTCGGCTCGTTCACGTCGAGCGGGTCCGGCCGGCCGTGGCCCACGTCGCAAAACGGGCAGCGACGCGTGCACTTGTCACCCATGATCATGAAGGTTGCCGTGCCCTTGCCGAAGCACTCGCCAATATTGGGACAGCTGGCCTCTTCACAGACCGTCACCAGCTTGTTTGCGCGGAGGATGTCTTTGATTTCATAGAAGCGTGTGGTCGGTGATCCCGCCTTGACGCGAATCCATTCCGGTTTCTTGAGCGAGGGCCCGGCTTCCACTTTGACCGGGATGCGGCTGAGCTTGGCGCCAGCTTTCTGCTTGGCCAGCGGGTTGTAGTCGCCCTGGCTTTGTGCTTCGCGCACGACGGGGGAGGTGCCAACATGGGAGGTGCTCATGCCGCCATTTTCGCCGATTGCAGTGGGTCGGCATTCCCGGCTCGCGCCAAAGCCCTTCAGGGTGCGAGGTAGGCGGCGAGCTTTTGCGCCAGGACCTCGGCCGCCTCGCCCCAAGAAGCCGCGACCCCCAGACTGGCCAGATCCACGGTTTTCAGGCCAGCATAGCCACAGGGATTGATGCGCCCGAAGGGCTCCAGGTCCATCGCCACATTGAGCGCCACGCCGTGGTAAGTGCAGTGTCGGCTGACCTTGATGCCCAACGCCGCAACCTTGCCGAAATCGGGGTCGGAACCCAATTGCTGTGATGTGAAATTCTCGGGCAGGCGAGCGTGGCTAGCAGGGGCGTCCAGCCGCACATAGATACCCGGCGCGCCCCGCACGCGGTGCCCCGTCACACCAAAATGGGCCAGGGTCTTGATGATCGCCTCTTCGATGCGGAACACATATTCCTTGACGTAATAGCCCGCGCGCCGCAGGTCGAGCAGCGGGTAGGCCACAAGCTGGCCTGGCCCGTGGTATGTGACCTGGCCGCCCCGGTCGGTCTGCACCACAGGGATGCCGCCAGGCTGCAGAAGGTGATCGACTTTGCCTGCCAACCCCTGCGTATAGACGCTGGCGTGCTCACAAATCCATAGCGCATCGGGGGTGTCGGTGCCTCGCGCGGCGGTGAAGGCCTGCATGGCGGCGTAGGTGGCGGCGTAATCGGCGCGGCCCAAAAACTGCAGGTTCATGGGTGGACTCCTGCGCTGCCCCAGTCCACGCACCAATCGACGCGAGCTCGCCCTTGCGCAATCAGTCGGGCGTTGGGCTCATCGGTCTGCTCAATCCAGGTCCGTGCCTCAGCGGGGGTGCGGCCAAATTGCTCGTGGCGGGCCTGCAGGCGTTGGCGGCGCAACGTGTCGTCGGTGTCGATGTACCAGGTCTGATCGAGCAAGGCGGCCACGGCACGCCACGGCCCCTGATCCAGCAGCAGGTAGTTGCCCTCGACAACGACCAGCGGCACCCCGGGCACGATGGCTATGGCATTGGCGATGGGCTCTTCGATGCTGCGCTCGTAGCTGGGGGCGTAAATGGTTTCTTCGCTGTTCCTCGATTGCGCACGCACGCGCAGGATCAACGCTGCAAAGCCGGCAGCGTCGAAGGTGTCGGGTGCCCCTTTGCGCTGGCGGCGGCCCAGGCGGGCCAGCTGGGTATTGGCCAGATGAAACCCGTCCATGGGCAGCACCTGTGCCAATCCGGGAAGGGCGGCGCACAGTGCGGCGGCGAGGGTGGACTTGCCAGTGCCGGGTGGGCCCACCAGGCCCAGTACATGCCGCCCGCCTCCGGCAACCAGGGCGCGCGCACGCCGGACAGCCTCCTCGGGCGCCGGGATCGGGGCGGACGCTGCGGGATTCGGGGCCACCTTACAGTGCCATCTTCACCATCGGGTGAGTGGAGAGCGTACGGTATAGCTCGTCCAGCTGCTCGCGGCTGGTGGCGGTGATGATGAGGGTGATGCCCAGGTAGTTGCCACCCTTGCTTTCACGCAGTTCGACCGTGCTGGCGTCAAAGTCGGGGTCGAATTGCTTTGCGATTTGCGTCATGGCATGGACAAAGCCGTCTACCCGCGCGCCCATTACCTTGATGGGAAAACGCGAGGGGTACTCGACCAGGCTCTGGTCCCTGGGGATCTCGGGCGGGATTTCCATTGGCGGCATCGTGATCAGGCGCGCGCCTTCGCATCGGCATAGCCCGCCTGCAGCGCCGCGCACACCGGGCCAGGCTTGCCCGCCAGTGCACCATGGCCTACGGGCTTGTCATCCAGCGTCGTGATGGCCAGCACTTCCTTGGTGGCCGAACTCAGCAGCAGTTCGTCGGCTGCCAGCACCTCGGCGCGCGCGATGCGCCGCAGCTCAAAGGGGATGCCCTGGGCGCGGCAGATTTCCTCGATCAGTCCGTAGCGGATGCCTTCGAGCACCAGGTTGTCCCGGGGCGGGCCAAACACCTTGCCGCCCTGGACCAGCCAGACGTTGCTGGCAGCCGCTTCGCTCAGGTAGTCGCCGCGGAACATGACGGTTTCCAGCGCGCCGGCGTCAAAGCTGATCTGGCGGGCGAACACGGCACCGAGCAGGCTTGTGGATTTGATGTGGGCTTTCTCCCAGCGGAAATCCTCGGCCGTTACGCAGGCAACCCCCTGTGCACGCTGCTCGGGGCTGGGCGGCTTCATCGGGTTGCACATGACGAAGACCGTCGGGGTGATGCCCTGTGTCATCACATGGTCGCGCATGGCCACGCCACGGGTCACTTGGATATAGATCAGGAAATCGCCGGGTTTGGAGGCATTTGGCCCGGGAATCTTTGCCAAATCTACGTGAGCAGCTAGCAATTTTGTAGCAATTTCCGCCCATTCGACATGGGTGTGTGGGTTGGCAATGCGCAGTTCAGCCAGGGACCGGTCCAGGCGCGCCATATGCTGTGCCATGCGGAAGGGTTTGCCGCCATAGACGGGGATGACTTCATACACGCCGTCGCCAAAAATGAAACCGCGATCGAGCACGCTGACCTTGGCCTCGGCCAGCGGGGAGTAGTGGCCGTTGAGGTAGCAGGGAGTGGTGGGCAGGGAGGCTTGCATGGCGGGATTATCGGGGGTGGGAGTTGGTGGCTACTGAACCAGAACCACGGCTGCAATGGCAAGCCAGGCCAGCGCGAAGTTGATTTTCACCAGCAGCGCAATCTGCCCGATGCGCCGCCCGCCCTCGGGCCAGTCGGCGGCCAGCACCGCCAGCTTGAGGCGGCGGAAAGGCGCTAAGTAGATGTGGGCAAAGAGCGCCATCATCAAAAGGCCGATACCCATCATCCAGTGCCAGCCAAGGGGTGCCGCATGCATGCCGATCGTACCCAACATATAAGGGCCAGTGGCGGCCAGCGCCGCGATGCTTAGCCACACCACGACGAAAAACCGGCTGAGCACGGCGCACATCAGGGGCAGCCTGGCCGGCGGTTGCAGCTGCGCATGGGCCACCGGGCGAAGGGCCAGGAGCACAAAACCCATGCCGCCGACCCACAGGATGGCGGCGACCAGATGCAAAAGTTTGGCGAAGGCGAGCATGGAGACTCCAGAAGTGCGCCCATTGTGGCCTGTGCATCAAAACATCAAGAAATGGAAAGGCGCGTAAAGATCGCTCGGGTTTTTACTTATAATGGGAGGCTTTGTGCAGTTTTGGGGCCCGAGTCGGGTGCGTAACCTGGGCGTAATTTGCGATGTCTATCATTCCGCCCTCTCTTGAAGCTGCAGACGAAGAGCCAGAATTCAAGCCGCTGACCGCCGATGAGGCGCGCCGGCTGCGCGAAAAAAATCCACCGCTATCCCCTTGGCGGGTGATTGCATGGCAAGTCTTTGTGGGCGCGCTGGCGGCTTTGCTGGCGTGGGCGCTGACCGGCAGATCGCCGGTGGCTTGGTCGGTGGGGTGGGGGGCGTTGGCAGTGGTGGTTCCTGGTGCATTGTTTGCGCGGGGGCTGGCCAGTCCAACGGCAAAAACCAATGCGGGCACTGCGGTGTTTGCATTTTTTTTGTGGGAAATGGTCAAGTTGGCCTTGACAGTGGCGATGTTGTTCGCTGCGCCAAGGCTGGTGAGTGCGCTGAGTTGGCCTGCATTGCTGGCCGGATTGGTCCTCACCATGAAGGTGTACTGGGTGGTGCTTGTGTATCGCCCGAAACGTAAAGTTGATTGATAAGGTTCTAGACATGTCTGCTGAAACCGCTGCCGAACACGGCCCAACGGCCACAGAGTACATCGTTCATCATCTGACGCATCTGAGAAGTCACGAGATGAAGGGCGTGGTGGACTTCACCGCTTTCAATCTCGATTCGATTTTCTGGTCCGTGTTTCTGGGCGTTGTCGGCTCTTTCGTCTTGTGGCGTGCCGCCAAAAAGGCTTCCTCGGGTGTGCCGGGCCGCTTCCAGGCAGCTGTCGAGATGCTGGTCGAATTTGTCGATACCCAGGCCAAGGGCATCGTGCACAACGCCAATAGCCGCAAGATGGTGAGCCCGCTGGCGTTGACCGTCTTTGTCTGGATTTTCCTGATGAATGCGATGGACTTCCTGCCCGTCGATCTGCTGCCTTTGGTGGGCGAAAAGGGCGTGGGGCTGGAGCATTTGCGCGTGGTGCCCACGGCGGATCTGTCGATCACCCTGGGCATGAGCATTTCGGTGCTGCTGGTCTGCATCTTCTACAACATCAAGATCAAGGGCCTGGGCCACTGGATCCATGAGCTGTTTACCGCTCCTTTCGGCAACCACTGGGCCCTGTATATCCCGAACTTCCTGTTCCAGATGATCGAGTTCGTTGCCAAGACGGTCTCCCACGGGATGCGGCTGTTCGGCAACATGTACGCCGGTGAAATTGTCTTCATGCTGATCGCCCTGCTGGGCAGCACGCTGGCCCTGAGCGTGTCCGGCATCGCCCTGCCTATCCTGCACGTCGTGCTGGGTGCCGGCTGGTCCATCTTCCACATCCTGATCGTCGGCCTGCAGGCCTTCGTGTTCATGATGCTGACCCTCGTGTATGTGGGGCAAGCCCACGACGCGCACTGATTTCGATTTTTGTTTTCCCTTAACCTTAACTATTCACTAACAGGAGCTTCAACATGGAACACGTACTTGGCTTTGTCGCATTGGCAGCTGGCTTGATCATCGGTCTGGGCGCTATCGGCGCTTGTATCGGCATCGGCATCATGGGCAGCAAATACCTCGAAGCCGCAGCCCGTCAGCCCGAACTCATGAACGAGCTGCAAGGCAAGATGTTCGTGTTGGCCGGCCTGATCGACGCGTCTTTCCTGATCGGCGTCGGTATCGCGATGATGTTCGCGTTTGCCAACCCCTTCGTGCTGAAGTAATTCAAGCCCGCCCGTCCATCAACTGACTGAAAGGGTGTTGCTGTGAGCATCAATGCAACCCTGTTCGTCCAGGCCATCGTTTTTGCGATTCTGGTTTGGTTCACGATGAAATTCGTGTGGCCGCCCATCGCCAATGCGCTGGACGAACGTGCCAAAAAAGTCGCCGACGGCCTGGCCGCTGCCGACAAGGCCAAGAGCGAGCTGTCTGCTGCCAACCAGCGTGTGGAGGCCGAACTGGCCACTTCGCGCGCCGAAACCGCGCAGCGTCTGGCAGAAGCCGAACGCCGTGGCCAGGCCATCGTGGAAGAAGCCAAGGCACGCGCCACCGAGGAAGCCAACAAGATCGTCGCCGCTGCCAAACTTGAGGCTGATCAGCAGACCGTTAAAGCGCGTGAAACCCTGCGCGAGCAGGTCGCGGCACTGGCCGTCAAGGGCGCCGAGCAAATCCTGCGCAAGGAAGTCAATGCCGGTGTGCATGCCGACTTGCTCAACCGCCTCAAGACCGAGCTCTAAGGACTGCCATGGCCGAACTCGCCACCATCGCGCGCCCTTACGCTGAAGCGCTGTTCAAGTCATCCACTGCCGATCTTGCATCGGCTGCTGTCTGGCTCGACGAGCTGGCAGCCATTGCCGAAAATCCGCAACTGCTGCAGTTTGCCGAAAACCCCAAGGTGGGTGCAGAGCAGGTATTTAGTGTGATGTCGGGCGTGGCCAAAACCGCCTTGCCCGCGCAGGCCCAGAACTTTCTGCACACGGTTATTGAAAACGGCCGCCTGGCGGCACTGCCCGAGATTGCTGCCCAGTTTCGCGCCCTGAAGAATGCGCAAAGCGGTTCGTCGGATGCAGTGGTACACAGCGCATTTCCCATTGAGGGTGCCGCGTTGGCAGACCTTGCCTCCACGCTGGAAAAGCGTTTTGGCCGCAAGCTCAATGTGTCGGTCGTGCTGGAGCCTGCTTTGATCGGCGGCGTGCGCGTGGTGGTCGGTGACGAAGTGCTGGACACATCGGTCAAGGCCCGGTTAGAACAAATGAAAGTGGCCCTTACGGCCTGAGGACAATCCAAATGCAACTCAATCCCGCAGAAATTTCCGAGCTGATCAAGAGCCGAATTGAAGGCCTTGTCGGCAGCGCCGACATTCGCAATCAGGGCACCGTTGTCTCGGTGACCGATGGCATCTGCCGTGTGCACGGCCTGTCCGATGTCATGCAGGGCGAAATGCTCGAGTTCCCCACTACCAAGGACGGGCAGCCGACCTACGGCCTGGCCCTGAACCTCGAGCGCGACTCGGTCGGCGCCGTGATTCTGGGCGAGTACGAGCATATTTCCGAAGGCGACACCGTCAAGTGCACGGGCCGCATCCTGGAAGTGCCCGTCGGCCCCGAGCTGATTGGCCGTGTGGTCAACGCCCTGGGGCAACCGATTGACGGCAAGGGTCCAATCAATGCCAAGATGACCGACGTGATCGAAAAGGTGGCGCCGGGCGTGATTGCACGCAAATCGGTGGACCAGCCCATGCAGACAGGCCTGAAGTCGATTGACTCCATGGTGCCGGTCGGTCGCGGACAACGCGAGTTGATCATCGGTGACCGCCAGACCGGCAAGACGGCTGTGGCGATTGACGCGATCATCAACCAGAAGGGTCAGAACATGACCTGCGTGTATGTCGCGATCGGTCAAAAAGCCTCGTCCATCAAGAACGTTGTGCGCGCTCTCGAGCAGGCAGGTGCCATGGCCTACACCATCGTGGTGGCCGCTTCTGCTTCCGAGTCCGCTGCCATGCAGTATGTCAGCGCCTACTCCGGCTGCACAATGGGTGAATACTTCCGCGACCGTGGTCAGGATGCGCTGATTGTGTATGACGACCTGTCCAAGCAGGCCGTGGCCTACCGCCAGGTTTCCCTCCTGCTGCGCCGCCCACCGGGTCGCGAAGCCTATCCTGGCGACGTGTTCTATCTCCACAGCCGCCTGCTGGAGCGCGCCGCGCGCGTGAATGCTGAATATGTTGAGGCCTTCACCAAGGGTGAAGTCAAGGGCAAGACGGGCTCGCTGACTGCGTTGCCAATCATTGAAACCCAGGCCGGCGACGTTTCCGCTTTTGTGCCGACCAACGTGATCTCGATCACTGATGGTCAGATTTTCCTGGAAACCAGCCTATTCAACGCCGGCATCCGCCCCGCCATCAACGCGGGTATCTCGGTTTCGCGTGTGGGTTCTTCGGCCCAGACCAAGGTGATCAAGGGCCAATCCGGTGGTATCCGTACTGACCTCGCCCAGTACCGCGAACTGGCGGCCTTCGCCCAGTTTGCGTCAGACCTCGACGAATCCACGCGCAAGCAACTCGATCGTGGTGCCCGGGTGACCGAACTTCTGAAGCAAGCCCAATACAGCCCCTTGCCGATCAGCCTGATGGGCGCCAGCCTGTTTGCGGTCAACAAGGGCTTCATGGACGATGTGGATGTGAAGAAGATTTTGCCCTTCGAACACGGCCTGCATGCCTATCTGAAGGACAAGCATTCCGCCCTTCTGGCAAAGATCGAAGAGAGCAAGGCTCTGGACAAGGACGCCGAGGCCGAACTGATGGCCGCGGTTGCCGCGTTCAAGAAGACCTTTGCTTGATCAACCTGACCCACTAGGAGCCCCGCATGGCATCAGGCAAGGAGCTACGGACCAAGATCAAATCGGTGGAAAACACCAAGAAGATCACCAAGGCCATGGAAATGATCTCGGTCTCCAAGATGCGCAAGGCGCAGGAGCGCATGCGCGCGGCCCGTCCCTATAGCGAGAAAATCCGTAATATCGCGACCAATCTTGGTCAGGCCAATCCGGAGTATGTGCATACCTTCATGAAGTCCAATGACGGCAAGGCTGTCGGCTTCATTGTGGTGACGACAGACAAGGGATTGTGTGGCGGACTCAACACCAATTTGCTGCGCGCCGTGACAGGTAAGCTGCGCGAGACGCAGGCGGCTGGCAAAACCGCCCAAGCGGTGGCCATCGGCATCAAGGGGCTGGGATTTTTGAACCGTGTCGGTGCCAAGGTGGTGTCCCACCTGACCCATCTGGGCGACAAGCCCCACCTGGACAAGCTGATCGGTCCCGTCAAGGTATTGCTGGACGCCTATACCCGGGGCGAGGTGAGCGCCGTCTACCTTTGCTACAACAAGTTTGTCAGCACCATGAGCCAGGTGCCCACGGTTGACCAGCTCCTGCCCTTGTCGTCTGCCAAGATGGAAGCCGAGACCAAGGCCAGTGGCACGCACCACGGCTGGGACTACATCTACGAACCGGATGCCCAGACGGTCATCGACGAATTGCTGGTCCGTTATGCAGAGGCACTGGTTTACCAGGCGCTTGCGGAAAACATGGCGTCCGAGCATGCAGCGCGCATGGTGGCCATGAAAGCAGCAACCGACAACGCAGGCAATGTGATCGGTGAACTCAAGCTGGTTTACAACAAAACCCGCCAGGCGGCCATCACCAAAGAGCTGTCCGAAATCGTTTCGGGCGCAGCGGCCATCAGCGGCTAATCGAATTCAAATTTATCGGAGCTAAAAAATGCAAGCCCAAGGCAAAATTGTTCAATGTATCGGTGCCGTGGTGGACGTCGAGTTTCCCCGCGACCAGATGCCGCATATTTATGACGCCCTCAAGATGGAAGGCTCGGCCCTGACGTTGGAAGTGCAACAGCAGCTCGGCGACGGAATCGTCCGCACTATTGCCTTGGGCTCGTCCGACGGCCTGCGCCGCGGTCTGATGGTGACCAATACAGGTCTGCCAATCACCGTGCCCGTGGGCAAGGCAACCTTGGGTCGCATCATGGACGTGCTGGGCTCGCCCATCGACGAGCGTGGCCCGGTTAGCCAGGAGCTGACGGCCTCCATTCACCGCAAGGCCCCGGCCTATGACGAACTCAGCCCCTCGCAGGAATTGCTGGAAACCGGTATCAAGGTGATTGACTTGGTATGTCCGTTCGCCAAGGGCGGCAAGGTGGGTCTGTTCGGCGGCGCCGGTGTGGGCAAGACCGTGAACATGATGGAACTCATCAACAACATCGCCAAGGCGCACAGCGGCCTGTCCGTGTTTGCCGGCGTGGGTGAGCGTACCCGTGAGGGCAATGACTTCTATCACGAGATGGCCGACTCCGGCGTTGTGAACCTGGAAAAGCTCGAAGACTCCAAGGTGGCAATGGTCTACGGCCAGATGAACGAGCCCCCGGGCAACCGGCTGCGCGTGGCCCTGACCGGCCTGACCATCGCCGAGTCCTTCCGCGACGAAGGCAAGGACGTGCTGTTCTTCGTGGACAACATTTACCGCTACACGTTGGCCGGCACCGAAGTGTCCGCGCTGCTTGGCCGGATGCCCTCCGCTGTGGGCTACCAGCCTACTCTAGCCGAAGAAATGGGCCGGCTGCAGGAGCGTATTACCTCCACCAAGGTTGGTTCCATCACCTCGATCCAGGCCGTCTACGTGCCTGCCGATGACTTGACCGACCCCTCGCCCGCCACCACCTTTGCCCACCTGGATTCCACCGTCGTGCTCTCGCGTGACATTGCATCCCTGGGTATCTACCCCGCGGTCGACCCCTTGGACTCGACCAGCCGCCAGCTCGATCCGCTGGTCGTTGGTGCAGACCACTACGAAACCGCCCGTGCCGTGCAAGGCACCCTGCAACGCTACCGCGAACTGCGCGACATCATTGCCATCATGGGCATGGACGACCTGGCTCCTGAAGACAAGCTGGCCGTGGCACGTGCCCGCAAGATCCAGCGCTTCCTGTCCCAGCCCTTCCACGTGGCCGAAGTGTTTACCGGCAGCCCCGGAAAATATGTGCCCCTGGCTGAAACCATCCGTGGCTTCAAGATGATTGTTTCCGGCGAGTGCGACCATTTGCCCGAACAGGCTTTCTACATGGTGGGCACCATCGACGAAGCCTTCGAGAAAGCCAAAAAGGTCTGATGATGGCAACCATCCACGTCGATGTTGTCAGCGCCGAAGAGTCGATCTTCTCCGGTGAGGCCAAATTCGTGGCCTTGCCTGGTGAAGCCGGCGAATTGGGCATCTACCCGCGCCACACTCCGCTGATTACGCGCATCAAGCCCGGATCCGTGCGGATTGAAAAGGCCGACGGCACCGAAGAGTTCATCTTTGTCGCCGGCGGCATTCTCGAAGTGCAGCCCGATTGCGTGACTGTGCTTTCGGATACAGCCATCCGCGGCAAGGACCTGGACGAAGAAAAATCCAACGCGTCCAAGGCCGCCGCCGAAGAAGCATTGCGCAATGCCAAGGATGAGATCGACATGGCCCGTGCGCAGTCCGAGCTGGCCGTGATGGCAGCGCAGTTGGCGGCTTTGCGCAAGTTCCGTCAAAAGCGATAGCAAGCATCCCGACTGCGTAGGGTTTTGCCAGAAAGCCGCCTTCAGGCGGCTTTTTTCTTTGGCATAGCTGCAGGCTTAAAATGGAACCATGGCATCCAACAGGCCCACTTTTGCCAGCGACTCCCAGGAAATTGCCGCCGAGCTACTGATCACGCCTTCCGCGCTCGTGGAGTTGAGCAAGGCGGATGCAGCGCAGGTTGTCCAGTACATGCAACCAAAGCGGATCAAGGAAGGTGTCGTTTTTATCCAGGAAGGTGAAAAGGCACTGACCAGCTACATGATGCTGGTCATCCGCGGCGATGTTTCTGTGGAAACCCTTGTTCCCGGTGACAAGACGGGCATGGTTGTCTCGGTTATCGGCCCTGGCAGCCTCATCGGAGAGATGGGCGTTCTCGATGGGGCCCCACGATCGGCTACCTGTACGGCGGCCACCGATCTGGCCGTGGCTGTACTGACCCGTGCAGCCCTCCTTCGGCTCATCCAGGAGCGGCCGCTGACTGCAGCCAGGCTGATGCTGGCGGTCTCCAAAAGGCTGTCAGACAAGCTGCGCGAAACCAACCAGAAGCTCAGGATGTACGCCAAGATCAATACGGCGCTCCAGCAGGAAATCAATGCCATCATGAACAGTAGACGCAACTCCAAAGGCTGACCCTTGACCGAGAATCCGCTTCCTGAAAATCTGCCACTGCCTGCAACCGGCTCGGCAGCGCCTTCCGCCCGCTGGCGCATGGCCGGACGGATCGTACTGGGGCTGGTACTTCTCGCCGCTTGCCTGAATTTTTTCCTCTCGCCTGCGGAGTGGAGGGAGCCCGCCAACAGCTATGCCGTAGCCGGCGGGCAAACCTTTGCGGGTGCCTTTGACGCCGCTGCGCGGGAAAAATACGAGCTCCAGCGCATTGGTGGCACGCAAGCGGTCTTGACGGTGGAACTGCATGAATGGCTGCTCTCGCTGTGGCACGGCAGGCGCCTCTCCTACACCTTGGTGGTGTCTTCTCTGCTGCTGGCCTGGCTGTGTTTTCACGTTGCCGGCCTGGTAGAGACCGACCACGACAACCCGGGTTAGCAGCCCGCTCAAGTTCCTTGAAGGAGCAGGTCGACGCGGCCTTGCAAAGCTGCTGGGGAAACCGTTTCGCCGGCCAATGACGGACCAACCTTCAATGCCACCCGACTGAACAGCCCACGCCGGAACGGCCGCACCATGGCAGTTCCCTGCTCGACCCGGCTGAAGAACGAGCCCCACAGGTTGAGCAACGCCATGGGGATGACGGGCGCGGGCTGGCGTTCAAGGATCTTCATGATGCCCCCCTTAAACTCCTGCAGCTTGCCATCACGCGTGATGCCCCCTTCGGGGAAGATGCCCAGCAAGTCGCCGTCCTTGAGCACCTGTGCGGCGCGTTCAACCGCCCGGGCGTAGGTCGCCGGATCTTCCTTCTGTGGCGCGATCGGAATCGCCTTCGCGAGCTTGAACAGCCAGCCCAGCACGGGCACCTGAAATATGCGGTGATCCATCACGAAAACGATCGGCCGGGGGCTGGCGGCCATCAGCAGGATGGCATCGACAAAGCTGACATGGTTGCAAACCACAATGGCGGCACCGCTGGTCGGGATGTTTTCATCGCCAGTGATCTTGAAGCGGTAAATCAGGCGTGACAACAACCAGGCGACAAAGCGCAGCAGGTACTCCGGAACAATCAGGAAGATGTAGGTCGCAACCAGCGCATTGGCCACACCAACAAACAGGAAGATCTGCGGTACGGTGAATTTGGCGGCAAGCAGCGCGCCAGCGATCACCGAGCTGGCGATCATGAACAGTGCGTTGAGGATATTGTTGGCCGCGATGATGCGTGCACGGTGGGTGGGAACACTGCGCAACTGGATGAGCGCATACATGGGGACACTGTAGAGCCCGGCAAACAGGCTCAGCAGGAACAAATCCACCATCACGCGCCAATGCGCATGCTGGGCCAGGAACACACCCAGACCCATGACCCCCGATGCGGGCATGCCGCGCGAGGAGAAGTAGAGGTCGATGGCAAAAACGCTCATGCCAATCGCGCCCAGCGGCACCAGGCCAATTTCAACATGCCGTTTGGAAAGCACTTCGCACATCAGCGAACCGACTCCAATGCCAATCGAAAAAACCACGAGCAGAAGCGACGCCACATTGGCATCCCCATGCAGGACCTCTTTGGCAAAGCTGGGGAACTGGCTCAAAAATACGGCACCGAAAAACCACATCCAGCTGATGCCCAGCAGGGAGCGGAACACGACCAGATTGCCGTGTGCCAGCTTCAGGTTGGCCCAGGTCTCGGTGAAAGGGTTCCAGTTGATCTTCAGGCCGGGGTCCGTTGCAGGCGCAGCGGGAATAAACTGCGCGACCGCGCGCCCCAGCAGTGCCAGAACAACACAGGCAATGGCAACGTCCCGGTGCCCGGTCTCTGGGATCGCAACAATGATGCCGCCAACCACATTGCCCAGCAGGAGGGCAACAAAGGTCCCCATTTCGACCATGCCATTGCCACCGGTCAGCTCGCGCTCGCTGAGCACCTGGGGCAGATAGGCAAACTTGACCGGGCCAAACAGAGTGGAATGCAGGCCCATCAGAAAGGTGCACAGCAGCAGGGCGGCCGCGCTGCCCGCCAGAAAGCCATAGGCCGCAATCAGCATGATGAGGACTTCCAGATTCTTGACAAAGCGGATCATCACCGTCTTGTCGAGCTTGTCTGTGAGCTGACCCGATGTGGCCGAGAACAGCAAAAAGGGCAGGATGAACAGCGCCCCGATGATCAGGCCCGCCATGGAGGGCGGCATCCAGTCCAAACTGAGTTGGTAGGTCACCATGACCGTAAACGCAAACTTGAAGAGGTTGTCGTTGGCCGCTCCGGAAAACTGCGTCCAGAAAAACGGTGCAAAGCGCCGCTGTTTCAAGAGCGCGAACTGGTTGGGGTGTTCGTGGGTTGCCGTGTCAGGAAGGGTGCTCATGTCAAACGCCTCGCCAAATGTTGATTCAATGGATTGCTGGGAGATTGTGCCGAAAGTATGTTGCAGTGGGCTGTCGGGTTTGCGCAATTTTCGAACCGGGATAAAATTTCGAGCACTTCAGTATCAAAATTCAATACTTCATGAGCTCCTCCATTGATCTGATCAATGCCCTCAAAGCCGAACTCAAGGCCGCTGGCATGACCTATGCGCAACTCGCACCCAAGATGGGTCTGGTGGAGTCCAGCGTGAAGCGGTTGTTTTCCAGTGGCGACATGCCCCTGTCGTACGTGGACGCCATCTGCCGCGCTCTCAAGCTCGATTTCGCCGACCTGGCGCGCCGCGTGGCCGATGCGCAGCCCCTGCGCAGCGAACTCTCACAGGAACAGGAGCGCCAGGTGGTGGCCGACAAAAAGCTTTTGCTTGTTGCCATTTGCGTCATGAGCCAATGGACCGTCGAGCAGATGACGGACACCTACCGGCTGACCGAAGCAGAGGTCATCCGGAACATGGCCAAGCTCGACCGCATCGGCATCATTGAATTGCGCCCGCTCAACCGCTACCGCATCAAACTGGCCAAAACTTTCCGTTGGCGGCCGCACGGTCCGGTCATGAATTTTTTCCGGGAAGAGGCCGTGCTCGACTATTTCTCTGGAGGCTTTGATGGAGAAGGTGAGCAGATCACCCTCGTTCATGGCTCGATCAGCAAAGCCCTGGCCCCAGTCTTTGCCGAGCGCCTGCAGAGGTTGGGCCAGGACTTTGCCCAACAGCATCTGGCCGACCAGAAGCTCAAGCGCGACCAGCTCGAAGGCTACACCCTGTTGCTCACCATGCGCAGCTGGGAATTCGCGGCCTTTGCCCGCTTGCGGCGCTGAGCGTTTTCCGAACCGGAACGTGGTGGTAGGCTTGATCCATGCGCACTGAAACCCGTCTCCACCAGATCGTCATCGTGGGCGGTGGGGCCGCCGGCCTGGAACTCGCCACGGCATTGGGCGACAAGCTGGGCGCCAGGCGCGGACGCAAGGCCCGCGCCCATGTCGTACTGGTGGACCAGACCCGCACCCATATCTGGAAGCCCAAACTGCATGAAATCGCGGCAGGCAGCATGGACATGGGCGTCCATGAAGTCGACTTGCTGGCCCAGGCCCATTGGCACGGATTCACCAGTTGCCTCGGTGCCTTGACCGGCCTTGACCGCGCCAACCGCGAAATCAGCATTGCGCCCTACGTCGACGAGGAGGGACAACGCGTCACGCCAGCGCGGCGGATTCCGTACGACACCCTGGTCATTGCAGTGGGAAGCCAGAGCAACGACTTTGGAACCCCGGGAGTCGCGCAACACGCCCTCAAGCTCGAAACCGCCGGCGATGCAAGGCGATTTCACCGCCGCATGCTCAGCGCTTTTATTCGCGCCAATACACAAACGGAGCCGCTGCGGCCCGAGCAGCTGCACGTGGCCATCATCGGGGTGGGAGCGACCGGCGTGGAACTGTCGGCCGAATTGCACCGCAGTACCCGTGAAGTGGTGGCCTACGGGCTCGATCAGCTTAATGCCGAGAAAGACATTTGCGTCAATCTCATCGAGGCTGCGCCCCGCATCCTGCCGGCCCTGCCCGAGCGACTGTCGGACGCGACCGAAGACCTGCTCACCAAGCTCGGGGTCGTTGTGCATGCCGATGCCAGGGTGGCGCAGGTCATGGCCGATGGCGTGCGCCTGGTCGATGGCCGGGTGATCGCGGCCGAACTGGTGGTGTGGGCCGCCGGCGTGAAAGCGCCGGATTTCCTGAAGGAGCTCGATGGGCTGGAGGTCAACCGCATCAACCAGCTGCTGGTTCACCCGAACCTGCAAACGACGCTGGACAGCAACATCTTTGCCATGGGGGACTGTGCGGCCTGCCCCTGGCCGGACGCCAGCTCCGACAAGCCGCGTTTTGTCCCGCCGCGCGCCCAGGCCGCACACCAGCAAGCTTCTCACCTCGCGCGGCAAATCCGGCGGCATATTGCGGGCAAACCACTCAAGACATACCGCTACCGGGACTTCGGCTCCCTGGTGTCCCTGGGTGGATACAGCACGGTCGGCAACATGATGGGCGGGCTGATCGGAGGCAGCCTGTTCATCGAGGGCGTATTTGCCCGCCTGATGTACCGTCGCTCTACAAGATGCACGAATACGCACTGCACGGCTTTGCCAAAATGGCATTGGACACCCTGGCGCGCTTCATTACCCGCCGTACCGAGCCCCGGGTCAAGCTGCATTGACGGCTGGCGCCGGTCTGCATGTCAGTCTTGCGGGTCGTCCCTGTCTGCGCCTGGCGTCGTGAACACTGTGAGCACGCCGGTATAGCCATAGATATGGTGGCGGGCGATTTCTCCGCCCGCAAAGAAACCGGTGAGGGGCACGTCGCCCAATGCCCGTCGCACGACCTGCAGTTCTGCACTGGGCGCGCCAAAATGCGGCCCGCCGCGGCCCGAGCAACTCACGTAGACCGCACCGGCAATCCGGCGTCCGGGATGGGGCGTCGCGTCCGCATCGCGGCTGGTGAGGGCCGAGGCCATCTCCATTGCCATCTCCGCAGGCTCCAGCTCTTCGCGGATTTCCGCGCAAATGCGCACGAGGTCGGTGCGCGCCGTTGCGGCATTGCGCTGGCAAAAGGCCAGGCGCATGCCCGGCTCAACCAGTTCGGCGATCGCCACGCCCTGCCGGGCCGGATCCAGGCCCACGATATGGCGCACGCGCACATCCGAACCGAACTGGCCGGTCTTGCTGATGCTTGCCCCGGTAGCGTCCTGTGCGGCGTCGGACAAG
>Ga0007834_1000213_pt1 | contig 19887 bp, 11 predicted proteins | sample CryBogCBE06Nov07_FD_71233 | JGI IMG/M metagenome (GOLD analysis project Ga0007834, IMG submission 71233) | Freshwater microbial communities from Crystal Bog, Wisconsin, USA - CBE06Nov07 | ecosystem: Environmental > Aquatic > Freshwater > Lake | place: Crystal Bog, Wisconsin, USA | collected...
CTAAGTTGTAGTTGTTGGTCTGGACAGTGAAGTAGGAAATGTCCTGGTTGCCAATCGCCTGAAAACCCCATACAGTCATTTGAATTCCTAGCTCCTTTGGCTGGACAATAGAGGTTGTATTGATAGGAATTTAAAAATGCTTGTGGAACAATTTTAATCAAATGCTGATATTCCTTATAAGTATCTATCATAACACCCTGTTCATAGAGATTGTTGTTTCGATATTCCGGTAATTTACGTAAAATCATATCAATATATGCGCGGCCTTCCATGGAATTTCTAACCAAAAAACTGTCAGCGTTCAAATTGTTGAAATCAGTTGCTATAACAAAATGGCTTTCTGAATAACAAAAATTAGTCAGTGGAATTAGAAAATTTGTAATCAGTGTGTCACAACCAGCCCAATATATCCAGTCATGCCGTCCCAATTCCATTACTCGTTTAATTAAGACAATTTTTTCAAAACCAATTGGAATCGCAGGATCAAATCCACTGGTTTTTAAAAAAGCTTCATATCCCCATTTTTCACAATAAAGCTTCTTATTTTGATTCCAAGTAATGTCTGCCATGACTTGATAATTGTGATCATGCAGACTTGTTACTGCTATTTTCATTTTTTCCACCGATCCAAATGTTGTTTCATTGGAGCAAATTCTTCCAATTCCTGTATACTGCGATTATAACTATCTCGCTCCCAAGACCAATTAGTATTCATTGCTAGATAGTGACCAAATCCAATTTCAGCAGTCTGCATATGAGGTCCAGTTGTCCTATGCAACAACCATTGATAGTTCATATTTCGTTGAGGTATCAACATCCATTTTTGACCAATGCCTCGATGTGAATGATTGGATGTATGCCAATAGTTGTCAAAACGTCGATATTTTGGATTAATAGATTTGGCAATGGTTCTGAGTCGACTGTCTACTGGTTCTATCCAAGTTCCAGTATAGCACCAAACAGAATTAGCACTGGTTTTGGAATAATTGCATATTTCAGCCAGTGACATTTTTGTAGTATAAAGCAATTCATCAGTGTCAGCATTGATTACTAATTCTGCAGAATGCAAATAACGATATTTTGCATGCTCCAACATGACATATTGAGCAAAATCAGAATCCCAAGGCAAATAATTTCCTGCTTGATCACCATCTTGCCATTCACCCCCTCCCATCACACCAAACGGATAGGGCCAATCAACTACTCGAATTGTGATATCTGGTCTAGCTATACGTTGTTCTAACTCAGCTGAAGAATATATTGTGCTATTATTGTTATACAATAGTAGTCCATCAATACTATGTACCACATAATGATAATCTATCCATTGTTGCAACCATTCAACAGGATGATCTTTGGAAATAGTCACTATAGTTTTTTTACCAACAAAATCTGCTTGGCTGGAATTAACTGGAATTGTTATTATTCGTGAAAAATCAGTAACTAATTCAATAGACTGTAAAAAAGAATTTACATTAACTACCGTAATGCATACTCGATCCATTTCATGGAAAACATGAGTTAATTTTTCAAATTTAGTTTTTTGTGAATCTGGATAATAGACAAAATTACAGTGTTTATCAATATAGTCCTTGGTGTCATAAAGGGGTGGGCCAATCAACAAAATGGTGTTTTGATTGATCTGCACTGCATCATACCAAAGTGTATCCCAATCATAGAGTTCATTAAAGCTCAATACACGGAGTTCAATTGGACGTGGCGTGTTTCGTTTTATTGTCCAATAATCAGGATATTTTATTTTTGTGCAGTTTTCCATTTGTTTTCCAAAATTTGTAAGTGACTGTGATACCAAGCTTCATTTTGTATTCCGGTGTGCCAGTCATTTGTTTGATTTAATCTAAATTTGGCCATTGTCCTATGATTAAAAAGTTCCTGGCCCTGTCTATCACGCTGGACCATAATAGATCCACCCGACCATTTTTTATAGGGATTGGGATTACCTTTCATAAAAGGGCCCCATTCAATCATGCCATATGGAACATCACCAATTTGAAAGTTGAGCTGATTAAAACTGCGACCGCGTCTTAAATGAAGGTGTTGCCAAGCCATTCTCCAACATTCTTTGTCACCACCCCAATTAAAATATACTTGGTTACGATCTGCATAACATTTCATTAGTTGCAATTCTTGCCAACATTTGGTTTTATTGATAAGAAACTGACCACTGTCAAATAATTCTGAATCATTTGGAGCTACATTAAATACTCGCCAGAAATCACTGGTCCAACAATAGTCATTTGCTTGATCAGTTGACATCAAGTCTCTCCAGAACAAACTGCCTTTGGTTTGATATTCGGGATCATCAAACAAAAAATCAGGATTCCTAATTGGTATACTATCGTTATCTAACCAAAGTACTTGCTCATAATCTGTTGATTCAAGAACTGCATAAATTTTACATGCCCAACCCTTGGAGTGTCCATACCGATCTACAAAATTTTTAATGTCGTTTTTTAGTTGCCTAATTTCAATTTGAGTTGATATTTCAGATAGAAAGGCAATTTGTTGTTCAGTTAATTCACCAACTCGATAATAAACTAGAATTGGCAAACTGGTTTGTAATCTGATCAATTCTGTTAATAATATACAACAGCCAGCAAATTCCTGATCATAACATGTTGTGACTATACATCGTTCTTTTTCAAATGTTGCTGGAAGAATAGCCCCATTAATATATTCACATTGTTGTTTCAACAGCTCATTCAAATCAACCTGCATATTTTGCCTCGAAGTAGGCTTTTAATTCAGGTACTCTGTCATATTGATGAACAATGGGATAGAAACGATCTGAAGTGGTTCTAACTTCACCATTGACAAATTTTGGTTCTGATGTCAATAAGTGATTTCTAAAGTTTACTATTTTTACAGGATCCATGGTCGTTCCCAATTGAGCAGCCCATCCTTCATCTGAAGATGCAAATCTAGTAATTGTTCGCCATTGTTTTTGACTTAAAAGTAGGTTAAGTGCTGCTTGGTCGGGATTATGAATCGGACTACTTTGTGACAATTGCCAAATATTTAGAAACAAGTCTTTCATATATTCTGCTTTACCTGCCAACACACCACAATTCCAAATTTGATTATGTTGGATGAATCTCCAATAGTAGGGGAAACTTTTTTGCATATTGTCTGCTCCCCAGGGCTCATGTTGGTAAGCCAAGCTTTCACCAGAGACCAGCACATGTTCTCGTTCCAAATTCATATGAGTGTTTAACCAACCACTGGGATCAGATTGAAAGACAACATCTCGTACATCAGTAGTGATAACATATCGATAATTGGATAGATCAATTGAATTCAAATATTCCCACATATGAAAGAATCTTTGAACTACGATGTGAAATTGATAGGGATAAGTAAATTGATTTGTTGTGGGATTTTTATCAAATGTGATAACATCAAATCCCGATTTCAATAATTGTTCAACTGGATCTGCTGGACTATTATAGACTATCATCAGTTTTTTACCAGCGAACCCAGACTGATTTAAACTGTTTACCCAATATTGTATTTGTTGCCAGTTATATCCGGTATAGCAACCGATTACGAGATCTTGCTTCATAATTTATTCTATAAAAAGAGTTGACTTGATGTCAAAATTGTTTTATGGATATGAAAATTATTTTTGGTGATCTGATGACCGAAGAAGAACAGATTAAGTTAGTTTCAACAGGACCTAGCATGAATATCGACATGCTTTATGATAAAGGAATCATCCCGAGCATTGCGGTGCAACGGGCGGCAATAGAAGCATCTCCTAACGCATTTCGCTGGATACGCGATCCTTCTATAGAAATTCAATTATTTGCAGTGAAGAAAGATGGTATGTTGATTCACTACATTGTTAATCCACTAACATATATAAATTCCGAACCAATCATACCTAGTCTAATGATTCAATATGCCGCTGTGCGACAAGACCTGGATGCGATATTTTCAATTCCCGAAGACATTATAGATCCTGGTGTCAAAACCTATTGGGAAAAAGAAAGGCAACTCAGGCAGTCTGGATCCTAATAGTATATTCAATTGCCAATTGCCTGTTCAGTGTTTTTGCAACTGGTGAAAATACAACATGTGTTAACAGTCTTCCTGTGTTTGCGCCATTGCTGCTATATGCCTTCAATCCCAATTCATTAAAAACATAGTCGCCAGACAAGTTGGTATTCGTATCAAATGCTTCCTGTCCAGTTGGTTCAGATTGTCCCAATTGACAATTCACAACAATATCGGTATAAGTTGTTCCTGCTGTATGGGCAACAGTAATAAAGTTTTTCGTTGGGTCAACATTCAATGCACTCAAATCATTGACATTCTTATAATAGGTTTGATTATAAAGCTGAGCAGTTTGGCCCACTGTGTTTGGTGGTAAGTATATAATGGTTCCAGTCCCACTTACTGTTGCTGCGCCATTACCAAACACCATTTCTTGAATCCAGCCATCGGGACGATTAGCTAATGTCCTAGCCATACTGATACTAAAATTTTCATAGTTGATAGCATTGTGTTTATCAACTAATATTTCATCAGTGTTGACATCACGAATTAACACATGTCCCTGTATAGCAGTATCAATAAAATTTATCATTCTGTGTCCTAAAATCTTTGTTTCATTACAATTTCACCAGTTTCAACATCTCGTATTACGATATTGCCAAATATGACAATGGCAGATGTATCATCAGGTTCAGTGTGTTCTTCTGTTGTTTCATATTTATCTTCCGAATCAGTCGCTTTCATAATTGCTCCTATTGTTTCTCAAAAATACAGCCTGTGATGAATTGCTTCTTTGTAGACCAAATGGGGTAGGTTCCCATTCATAATTTGGCAATATCAATTGATTGACGCCTGCATCAACCACCATTTCTCCAGCTGGATGGCTCAATCCGGAAACAGAATTGTCTGCAATTTGAGTGACAATTTTAATATTGTGTTGGCCCCAATCAGGAGCATTTACGAATTCCACATATTCAACTCCACTGACAGTCACAAAATTAAAATCAATACCCGGTTGTTTTAGTAGATCATCTACGAATATTGCGGGTATTTGATCAGTTATGGTTTGACCCAAGGCAAACAGTGTATCAGTAGTATTACCACTATAGAATTGGCAATCATAGTCAACGGTCGGCGCGCCGGTGGTTCCGTTTCTATTTCTTTTGATATTTAATAGGAATCCTCGATTTGTATAATCCGTGCTGGGTTCTGGTCGCACGTCCCAGAATTCAACCAATTCATTACCTATCCAACATTGGCCGGGTTTTCCCAATACAGGAAGAGTTAGAACTGTGATATCTGCAATTTCAACAGTTGAACTACTGACAAAAACGTTTGACAAGGTAGCAGTTTTGTTGGTTGCTGACAAGACTTGTGATACTATTTTCTCATAATTATTAGTTGCTTGTCTCCAACCAATCGCTGGCGCTGCGGGAGGCAATCTATTATAAGTTACTATCACAGTATCATTTATATTTTGTTGTCCGTTCAACAACAGTTGTTTTCCTATTAGTCTATAATCAGTGATTGGTGATAATAACACACCATTTAGCCAGACCATTAGAGCAGTTTCATCCCAAGGTTGGCAAGCTAATTCATATGAATTGGTTCCAGTTCCTGTCCAATGTTGAGTAATGAATCCAATCTGAGAATCTTCTTTCCAAGTCTTGACTAGATATTGATCTCCAGAATTCACATGTTGTAATTCCAGCAAGCCAAAGCTGGTTATTTGGTAATTATAAGTTGATCCCAAATCAATACTTACTATGGTAAGCACATGTCCTGAACTTGGAGCAATAGTAAATTCAATGTTTTTACCAACTTGATTATAATTTGAAACCAATTTACCAGAAATATATACACCCGTTATGGTACTGTTTCTAGCGGTAAAAACAGTTTGTATGCCGTCAGTAAAATATGTTTCCATTGGTGGTGGGGTGACTCTCAGGCCATTTTTCATAACCAATAGGCTGTGATAAACTGGTAGATTAGATCCCGGCTGTTGCTCCAATGAATAGAATTCAATTGAATTTGTTGCAACAAATGCAGTATCAGTTATTTGACTGAATTGATCGGAATCAAATACCACAATTGAAACAAAACTGCCAGCAGTGGGGACGGTGCTTAGTGTCACAACGTTATTCGACACTACAAAACTATAAATTTCTATGCCATCAACTGTGACTTGTAGTTGATTTGCAGTGGGATTAGTTGTCAATTGCCAAGCATGAGTGACGCCATCTGCCACAATGTGCTTTTCTGATATGATACGTGAACGTAGACCAATAAATGTTGCACCTGAACCAGTGCCACTAGTAGACAATTGAATCAATTGATTTGGAGGTTCAATATATAATCCAGTATCAAGTACTTGACATTCTTTTATTTGCCAATCAGGATGTATAACCACTCCTGATCCAGTACCAGTTGTGACATATGATGTGATGACCGGCAATTGGATATAATCACCTGGAGATATAATTTCTACTTGAGTCACATTACCGTGTACTCCTGCGGCAGTTACTTTTAAACTGATGCCAGTAGTAATTGTTTCACCAGAATTTTCAATTAATAAATCTCCAATTTTATATCCTGTGCCACCAAATGCTACACTAACTGATCCAGCTTGCATTCGAGTTATTTGAATTTCAGTTGGTCTAATTTGAATACCACCACCAATAGTAATTGTATCTCCAATTTGATAATTTGTGCCAGACGTCTGAGCATATATTTCAGTAAATCCAGCACCAGACCCACCATTACCAAATGCAATAATGGCCAATTTACCGGTGTTTAGTTTGTGGGTCAAAACCAGTTGACTGGTTTCAAAATTTACCACATAATCATTTGTTGCTCCATATTGTAACATTGTGCCATTATGGAACACCAACACGGCTGCTGTATTTTGTGGTCTAAAAGGCAGTTTAAATTGATCAGTTGAACCATCAAGATCAACATAATCAGAATATATTGGACAAGCACCAGGCGCAGCAATTTGATAACAATCAATATTTACAGCATTGAGTACTTTGCAGGGAAACAATTCTTCGGGATGATTTGAATCTGTAATGGGTTGAACCAATCCAGATCCATCATAAATTGTATCACTGTCATTTGTGAGCGCTGGTTCAAAAGTTGTTCCAGCAAAAAGCACATATATGTTTGGTTTATTTGATGCCTGGGGCGCCGTGTTGAATACCAATTGATTGGCCAACCAATTAATAAAGAATGTAGCGTCTGTACCAGTACCAGTTAGACTAATTGCTGCCCATTCTGTTACATAGGTAAGCTCTTTGACTGATCCAGCATTTGTTATATCAACTGCCTGTATTGCACCCATTGAATCAACTTGAGTTACTTCAATTTCAATAGCTATTGGTCCAGTAACGCCAGCAACTGTCAATTTATCACCTAAGGTATAACCAGATCCTGCGTCAACAATTGTTATTGCAGATGCTGATGCAGGGATTATCCAATCAGTTATGTATTCTTTTAATTGACCATCAGCCCAGACCACAGTCTTGGTAATATCCTGAGGCGAATAACTCAAACCAAATATTTTTTGTGTTCCAGTACCATAAAATATATTGTATATCGGAGGAACACCTGCTTGAATTGCCAAATCAATATAAGCATCAATATCCTGTTGTGTAGCATCCCAACCAAATTGATCCCAGGGTGCAACAGACCAACCGGTTTCATAGTTAAGCGGAGTTTGATCCAATACTGTACCACGATAAGCCACTCCGCTTATAAGAGTGGGATCGTCTTTGGGAATTTGTGTGGGCGTTGGACTATAAAATTCTGCAATTCGAGTAGCTGCACCACCTGAAATTGCTGATACTCTATCGAAAACCAATTGTGTTTCAATATTTCGAATCAAGCTTGGATTCGACACATAATTTTGTTGCCACCCATCATATTGTTTACTTATCACACTGGCATTGGAATCAAAAGGAATCAATTTAGAATCTAATACCGGACGATCAAAATCCAGAGTTGAAATGATTGCAGTATCCATTGCAGTTCTACCACTAGCAAATTCACGTATTTTTGCACGATAGGGTTTTGATTCATTTATAAAATTCAATATACTGTCTGTTAAATCAACAGAATACAATTGGCTGGTATCAAATGGTAAATTAAATCCAGACAAAACAATAAAACTTGTTTTGAAAGCCCAATCCACAAATGTTTGCTCTGTCAAAATATAATTCAACATTGCAAAAAATAATGTATTGAGTTCATTTGTGCCCGGAGTTGCTAGTATAGAATTAACTACACCGTCAAATATATAAGACAATTCAATATCCGGAGTAACATCAAATCCACCAGAATCCCAAGGCAATTCATCCCAGCCAACATAATTTATATCAATAGCTATTGACCCGGCTTGCTGCGCAACCAAATCCCATCCCACACCATTGTATTCATAATATTGCCACAGTCCTGTTCCATCATTTAAAACTTTCGTTATATTTCCAACACTGGCAACATTGTCAGTTAAATTACTAACCGAGTTAACCACGAAATCTGCAATGATAGAAGAGTCTTTACCCGTTGCATACCAGTCAATCAAATTCCAATAATTGGCAGTGTTATATGCTTGTTGCTGTACAAGAAGCCAACTTGACGTTAATGATTGCCATTCATAAATGGTCCATAAATTATTTGTTATGGGGTCTTGATCAACCAACACTCGATCACCATCAAGTAGACTCTTTTGAATAGGCAAATTATTGCGTTCAGTAATATTTGCCACGTGATAATTCCATTGAGCATTATCAATAGACTCGGCTGCATTAAAATAGTCTTTCCATCCCACAATGTCAGGATTTGTTATCAATGGCAGTGGTTGTGCTGCAATTAATTTATTCACTACACTTATCCAGGTTGCAACGGCTGATAATCTATTCTTAAACATGGTTTGTCTTGGACGAATTTTTATACCAAGCTTCACCAAGTCATTCAAATTATTATCAGGTACTTGATTTCCCAATTTATCGAAACCAACCAAACTGTCTCTCAATTTGTTCCAAAGCAAAGCTGGTATAGCAGAATATGGATCTGATTCACGAACCAGTTGCCACTGTTTGTAATTGTTCGCTGAATTATAGCTGGTAGCATAATTAATTTGTAGAAATACGTCAGTATTAGACAAATGACCAGAGATATTAGAAACTAAAAACGATTTGTCACTTATTATTGCATACCAAGACAATCCGACTGAGTTGGGGTTTTGGATAATGGTTGAAATTTCTTTTGTGGTTAATGAGCGGCTGACGTTCATTGGACTCATTGTACTATTCTTTACCCAGAAATAATACCATGTTTGTGTGTTTCCAGTTGAGTCAGTTTCTGAAATTTCCGTCCAGCTTGGAGAATCCGGATTTAAAATTTCACCATCTGGTATGTAAGTAATACCAGAATCCACGAATTGAGTGGAATTAGCAACAAAATTTGCCCAACCAATTGGCGAAACTGGACTTCTTATCCACTCATATATATCCAGTGTTGTACCAGGTACCAATTTACCCCAATTGGACCATTTGAAACTATCATCACCAGCAGTATAATCAACCCATCTAGTAGCAGAGAGATTCCACCAAACTGATCCCACTTGTTCTGAACCCCAGACTGATTGAGCTCCGGTTGTTCCGGATTGTGTTTGCCCATATATGGCAGGGTCATATTCAGTTTTATACGTTATTTCTCGATCAGCAATTCCAGGTATGATTCCACTTATGGGATCCCAATAAACCAAAGTTTGTATTAAATTCAAAGTTGATTTATCAAACAGTTTGGCTTGTTCAATAAGTGATGCATCAGGTTTGAGCTGCTGTTTTCTAACAGATACCCAGCCCGAATAGGTATATACAAACATTTGATTTCCGAATGCGGTTTGGTCAACCCAACACATGTCATTTATTTGCCAACCAACCGGTGGTGAGTAACTGTCTCTTTGACCAATAGTAGAGAATCGAACGGGCACATAAATTCCCACGGTACCACCAATTCCTGGTCCATTTGAAGAAAACATTATATCAACAGTTGTATCTGTTGTAGATTCTACTATAAATGTGGAATTAAGAGTCGACACATTGGCAACATTTGATACTACTATTTGATCTCCAGCCGATATGCCATGCGCTCCATCGAATAACAGAGTTGTAGTCGTATTAGAACCCGAAAGTGTATTGGTTTGTTCAGTTGCAATTAGATTTGCAGATGGAGAAACCAACTGCCATACTTGCCATTGATTAGCAGAATCAAATATTTGCCAAACTCGATCTTGGAGTTGAATGGCTTTATTTTCCAATATTAAACTTTGGCTAAGATTCAATAGATCAAGTGAATTCAAAACAGTATATTGTACATCTGATGATCTTACTGGACCAGCTGTCATAGTGTCACTTGATCTTGCTGACAACCCGGTTCTCAGAGGGAATATTCCTGCTGTGGATAATACATCTGGTTTGGTAATAATCCTAGGATCAGCAATTGACATGTTTATCGCAGCATTATCCAACTGTTGATAATCTGAATTAGCAGTAATTGTAATCATTTGAGGATTTGATTGAAAATCCTGTTCATTTAGTAGAATGTCAATTGACTGGTTTATGGCAGTGTCTCCAAAATCACCGATCCTAAATGCCCATTCTTCATAATAGTTGAAATTTTCTGCTGCTGGAATAACATTCGTATTTCTCAACAATTTGTCAATAACCGATTGTGTTCCTTTTTGTCGAATAAATCCTTGATAGAATTGGAACTCCACACTGTCCTCAAGCAGCAAATTTTGTAGATAATCACGTTTTTGATATCCAATCAAATGTTTGCTTAAGTTTGAAATCTGTGAATTGTTTACTGCTGCAAGTTCAGTTGTTTGTTGTTTAACAACCCCGGATGTATCAGTTGCATCAGGTAGTTGATTCACAACAGTTGGTTGTTCAATGTTAAAATAGCGACGAACATCATCCACGGTTTTTTCAAAATTTGGGACCATTTGCCAAGTATTGGTTGCAGTGTCTTGTGTTAAGAAATAACCAGGTGCATCCAACCGTCCAGTCCATCCATTGGTTCTATATGCCATGATTTTGATACGTGGTTGTGCCAAATTATAAAGTGGTGCATAAACTACGTCTTGGAAACTTGTTGTATTATCAAATAATACAGCATGTTCCAATGTGGTAACAAACAATCGCAAGCCATATATGGCTTGGCTATTTGTAGGGCGAACAATCAGTTCGCCATCTTCTCGCAATACTTCTAAATTTTGGCTCTCAATGTTTTCGCCTTCTTTGCTGAGTACTGGATATGTGCCACTGACAATACCATTAATAAATTGTATATTACCAAATGATTGTTTAAATTTAGCTTGTGTTGCAAATGGACTTAATGCAATTGTCATACCATTTGCCCAATTACCTTGACTCCAAAACAAAAAGTCAGTGGCTTTCTGGCGCCAATTGTTTATTTGATTTTGATCGGTTAGTGAATCAAATACCCAGCCCTGTGATTCCAAATAACGCCCATAACTGATTATAAAATCAAAAACTGATTGCTGGTCTGGAAATATGGTTCCATAAGAAACAGTTTTAACAAAGTTTTTGCCACGAGTATATTCAAACGCCGTTTGATTTCCTATTGCAATTCTATTTTTGGGACCATTTTTATCACTGGGAATTATGGTAAAGCTCAATGACAAACTGTCATATCCCAAGACTTGCCAGCCTGAGGCAACCTGTTTTATTATTATGCCACCATAAAAAAATTCACCTATGCTATTGCTTTTATAGAGATAGCAATTTACATTTTCACTGGGAATGATTTGAGATTGATAACCAACCTGTCCAAAGCTATCAACCAATGCTCTGATAGAAGTTGTATTAACATAGCCAGCAAATTTATGTCCCAATTTAACAGTTGCGCCTCTTAGCAATGCACCCAAGTATTGACTTACAGATAAATTTTTAGAAACCAAGTATTCTGATATCCAATGTTGTATTCCACCACTTCCATAATATGTCAGATTGGTTTCATTTGGAATAACAATATCTAACCCAACGATGCTGGGATTTTCGCGATGAAAATAAAAATCCAAGCTTGATCGTCTTTGGTTGGTATCTACATAATAATACTCTGAATTAGTATTTTCTATTCGAAGTGTATCCCAATTATATTCAATAAAGCTAGCTGGTTTTAATAGATAAGTTGTTTGTGCAACAACAAAATCTGATTCAATACTTTTTCTCCAAACTGTTTCAATAGGAGACCCATCTCCAAAATTCCAATCAGCCGCAGCATCAAATTCACTGGGCAAACCGGCAACACACCCTGCTGCCAAAGGCGGCAATAAATTTCCCTGTGCATCAACAGGAATACAATCCATTAGACCCGGCCGAGCCCAATTTGTATCTATGCCTGCTCTAGCACCCTGTCTAATACGGCCTGCTTGAAGATCTTTCCATAAAAATTGATTGCCAGATGTCCATGGAGCAGGACCATATTCACTATCCCACCAAACAGGCTTTTGACTGAACCCCAGCATTTCCCAGGGATGCGTATGTGGTCTATCAGTGTCGTAGAACCATTCAAAGATGCCTCTCCAATTACCTGGAACATATCTATTCTGTTGATCTCTACAAGTTCTGTAATTATAAGTCCAGGGAGCAGTCGCTTTAAATGTGGTATTTGCTTTGAAATCTAATTGGTTTTGAATTGTCCATTTATCGAATAGTGGCCTTTGAACGTTCAATATTTCTGCACGGTTGTATTCAGTAGTTCTCCACTTTCCTGGCCGCAAAGTCTTTAAATCAACCAATGGCAATCTATCAATTGATCTATAATCATCTGGCAAATTATTATATAATTTTAATTCAAATGATAGCCAAACCACAGCAATTGGATGAGTTAATAATACTGGATCGCCGGTTTCGGTTAGTGAATTCGCAATTGTTCCCAAACATTTTCCAGAAGAATCCACTAGTGCAATTTGCGCGCCTGACACTGTTTCTATATATAATTGTGGTGTTCCATATGATGAATCCCAAAAAACACGAGGTTTGTAGACTCGAGTGATTCCCAACCTGGCAGCATTGGGTGGTATCCAAGTTGGAGAACTACTGGATTTCCAACAATAATCACCAGGGTTACCTTCGAATCCAGAATTAGCCCAAGCAAAACTAGCAGACTTACCAACGTTTATTTTCTTTAATGCTTGTGATATCCAAATATCAGCTGATTGTGATGTACCATATCCCTGTTTTTCTGATAAATCAAAAAGTGCGTTTATGAATTTATTATAAAATCGAGCATATTCTCTTTGTGCAAATTGCTGAGTTAACATGGGATCAACCAGTGATTCACTTACACCAGTAATATTGTTCAATGACGTACTGTTAAGCATCATCAATTTCAACATTGGTGCTCTATGTTGTAAAATACTTAATCCCAGTGATCTATCACGCACAGTATCTCTATAAGAATTGGTCCCCAATGCAGTACCAGTTAAACCAAATTGATTGCCTATTATTTCCAGAAAATGTCCAAGAAAATTACTTTTGCTTACAATAGTAATTTCTTCATTATTTGGATTTGCAGTCAAATTAACTGGTAGTTCATAATATCCTGTTAATAGAGGAGGTGTAGTTGGACTCCAGGTTTTGATTTGAATTCTATCACCAACCTGTGTGTCACAATATACAATGTTTCCATCCACCGTGAAATCTTGATTCAGGACCAATTGACTTGATATCTTATTGCGTATCCTAGTTAGAAACACTGCTGGTAAACCAGTTGAATTTAACGCGGGTGCTTGATCCACGACGAATGAATTCATGGTTTCTGTAACATTGAATTGATTGACAATATATTGGCGACTTGCGGTTGGTGCTTTATACCAACCATTAGTCAATTGCTCTGTGGCATCTGCAATCTTAGCATACTGATATCCCACATAATTGGTTATAGTGTTGTTAAATACCCATGTTGGTTTTTGTGTAACAAGATAATTTTCAAATTGAAAATCTCCAAATTGATCCAGTGCAGTTGGAAATCCCAATACTGTATCAACAGCAAATGCAGTTGATTGTTTATACCCAAATATTGCATTGCCCTGGAAATTGCTGCCTGGATAGACACTGACATCGTCTAATGCGTTGCCGACGGCATCAAATATTTTAAATAGTGGCGACACATTATTTTGTTTTTGCTGTGCTTTTATCCAATTTGATCCATTGAACCAGTACTGAGTATTGGCAGTTCCTGTTGTTTCCCCCAATGTAACATATACACTATCGCCTGTGACAGGTGCACCTGAAGCGGACTGTCCATTTGTAACCAATACAGGAGTAATCACTCCAGTATCCCTCATGCCTGTAATTTTATAAATTCGATTGTTGACTTCCGGATCCAAATCAGCCGTTACCAGAACTAGTTGGTCATCTGCTAAATCTATACCATTTAATTTAAATGCTGTTTTTCCAGAAACAGTTGATAAAAAGTCTGTAGACGTTTGATCAACCAGTGTTACAGCACCTCGACCAAAACTGCCATGATTATATAAAACTAGATTCCTATCAAATTCAATAATTGGACGTTGTGCTTTTACCAAGCTTTCATCCAATAGTTGTGCTCCACTTAATGCAATCACATCACGGTGATACCAATAGTTTGTTACACCCCAACGATTTTGATCACGTCCTGCACGCTCAATAGTAACATAATTGGGAATGTAATTGGCACTATCACCATCCCAGCCACTGGTATCCCAACCAACGGTGTCCCAAGACGCATTGTTTAGTCCCGAGGGTAGATATAATATAATTGATCTACCAACATTCTCAATTGTAAATTCTTGATTGATTATTTTAGTATCAACGTCTTGTGAAAAACGAATTCTCAGTCCAGAAGAAAACTTCAAATCACCGTTAATTTCAACTCCAGTTGATTCAATTCTATATGCGCCCGAATAAGTAAATTGCCTTTGGCCTTGTATATCACCAAATGCATCGGTTGTGTCAAGCAGCGTTATGGTCCCTGGGCCTTGCGGTAACCAAAAATATTGATTGTAGTTTATCAGCTTGTCCAAATTGATAGGCGGCGACCACGAATAATATTCTTGCGAGAACAATCGGCTGTGATTTGAGACATTTGCTCCTTGATAACGCAATTGGTTGATCAAATCATCATAGAACAAAATATTGTTTACCTTGCCTGATATTACATCTACTGATGCCGCAGCAACAGACAGTTGATAGTCAACACGCGTTTTATTGGGTTCACCAATATAAAAATCTTGATCAGGATTCCAATAGCTGGGAGTTGATCCCACATAGGCATTCAAAAATTCCACATCTTCTGGTTGAAATAAATGGTCAACTGTTGCAGAAAACTGTTTGGATAAAGTCGTTGTTTGATTATACTCGGGAAGTAATTTTATTGTTTTTCTATTAGGCATTTGTGAACCCCAAGGTACTTTCTGTTAATCCAGTTACGATTTGTACGTCAGACACTCTAGCACAACTTATAAATATCTCATCTGGATTGCATGTTATTTCAAACAAGTCTCCAAATTTAGACTGTGCATTGACTGGAGATATAACAATAGATCCAACCACCGTAGCCAAATTAATATGGATGTATGCTGCTAATTCTGTAAAGAAAAAGCTCTGTCCAAAATCCCAATTTGATAATTGGAAATATTGGTTGATTTGTGCAATCACCAAACTTTTTACTTCATTGTCACTAACTGTGGTACCACCAGCTTTCACAACCAGGAATTTTACTTGATATGCAGAATCAGCTTGACTACCAAACAATAACTTATATTTTACTGGATGCCATATTATTGTATCTGTCATCATTTTAAATGAATCAAAATAACTAAACGTTGATCGAATTTCTTCTGAAGTCGGAACTTGTGGTTGACTTGTTGCTGCACCATTTGTTGAAATCCAATTTCTCAAAGCAGTATCATAACTAGAAGTTAAGACATACATGTCGATTATATTCATTATCGCTGGATTGATTCTTTGATCATTAGGAGCCCAGTGACGCCATTGATATATTATATTGTTTCTTCCCCGTCTAACCTTCAAATCACTAGTCACATCTACTAGACTTCCAGATTGATATTGGTATGCTGCTCCAGTTGATATTACATAGGCATATTCTCCTTCTGTCCAGAGTGGATCTGTGGATGCGGGGATTTGAGTAGGCAATTGATATTGTCTATTAGTAGTAATCGTAATGGGATTATAGTATTGATAGCCATCAGTAGACAAATATCTAATCCAAAAAAGCAATTGTCCAGTGCCATTTAGAACAAGTTGTTTGTATTCAAAAGGATTATCCGGAATTCCCAATTGTTGAGAATCCCAAAATGTCACTCTAACTGCTCGGGATTCTGCATATCCATCTGGATAAATTTCTTGGTCTTTTATTTGCCAATAATAATCTGAAGACAACGTTCCAGCAGAGTTGTTTGATATGTCTTGATTGATCTTCAACATGTTAATATAATCTATTTTTGCAAGTCCTGTGTTGACATCTATTATTTTTTCACCTGAACTAAAATAGAAACGCACATCAGCAACACTTTCGAAAATATATCTTTGACTTCTGATTAAAACTGTCCAAGCATTATTGGAGTAAGTCAATTTTAATAGCCAGCTAGCATCTGAATTTGATCCATTTTTATTGCCTGCATTTGTCAAATCAAATGTAGTTGAAGTAGATAGATTGGCGTTTGAAATCACTCGCCAAGTTTGTGTCAAATAATCATACCTGATACCAAATGTTGATCGTGCATCCAGAGCCGCAGCAATTGCCGTAACTTCATCAGTTGAAAAACTGGTTGACCATGGTGCAAAGACCAAGCTGGGTTTAATACCAGAAACAACATTTTGGTTCAATGTTATTGCACCAATACCACTGCTGGTAATTCCGGTTTTAGCCAATCCAGCACCAGAACCTACTACTGAAACAATGGCGGCCCAACTCAGATCTTCAAATTGTATCAACGCCCCTGGTGCACAAACAGCTACTCCTGTGCCAGGATATCCAGATTGAGAACCTACTGCGACTGCAGGGCTACCCAATCCACCGGATAACAATGCGCCGGAACAACTGGAATTTCCTGGCACAACAGTTTGCCATGTTAAATTTGAAATATCCAAGCTAGGGAAATTTGCATAATAAAAATCTCTCAATTCTATGGCGGCAGCTTTGTGAGTGCCTGCACCAGTAATTATGGGTAATATAGAATTCAACACAATGGTAGAAGATGTCTGAGAAGTAATATCAGAAAGTACCACTTGATTTTGATCTTGCTCGGCATATAATATACCATCATCACTGAAAATATTTGTATTTTGATAGCTGCCCGTTGGATCATTAATATCAATATTTCGACTGTGGCCAGCATAGGTGCGATTAATACCAGATATTTTTAGTGCTTGGTTACTTAAAAGTGGATACAAGTTATAGTCTTGTGCATTTACCATTCGATCTTGTGAATAATATACTTGGCTGGCATTTAATTGAATTTGATCATTTGTTTCGCCAGTCTGTGCATTTGCCACAGTATATTGTAGACTAGCAGTAAATGCTAAACTATAGGTATTGTTTAATTGATCAGCATAATTGAATGTGAATTTCAAACCATTTAATTCATTTGGTCGAATCTGATAACTCAAACCATTGCTAGTTCTATACCAAACACGAATATAACCAGTTGGAACATTTCCGAAATTACCATCCGCAAATCGAACACTTATTTGATCAACTCCATTTGAATCTCGTGTAATAACACTAAAAATGTTTCTTTCATTTTTATTTAGACTATTATAAATTACATTGTATCCATTAACACTTGGTACTGGTTTCCATTTAATGGTAACCAATCCAGATGTATCAATAGTTTGAACAAAAACATCTGTTTGGTTTACATTATCAACATTTATATCAATTACTCGGTTGGCAATTGGCAAGTCTATTTTGTAGTCTGAATAACCAATTGATCCCTGTTTGAACATTAGAAAAAATCCAGTATTGGCCGATCCATAACCATTGCCGTCAGCCTGATATATTAGATTCCAAGCATTCATGGGATCTGGATCCAGTTCAGAAAAATACCCAGTTGATCCCAACATGTTTGCGGTTGCATCAGAGAAAGTGGGATTCACCAGTTCAAAATTCATATTATTTCCACCTACTGAAGCAGTGAATGGAATGGTACTAGTTGGTATTATAGTATTGTTGAGTTGATATATATCAGTTGTGATACCATTTACTGTGCCAGTTTTAGAAGGATTACCAAAAACATTGTTTGAATCAAGGCTGGCATTCAATACTAAAATAAATTGTTCCCACCAATCAGGATTGTTTTGATCATTCCACTGTATGACAATATTTTTTAAATTGGTTCCATTTGAATCAAATATGTCTTGGTTGGCTACTACTTGAGTAATTTTTAATAATCCTGTGGCTGGAATACAACGTTGTGGTTGATAACTCAACATTCTAGCTAGTCGAAAAATAGATTCTCGACGTTGTGCTGTATCCATGAAATTTTCACGAGTGTTCAAATCATTTCTAAATGCTAGACTGGTTCCCAGATAGCTAAGCAAGTCAATCAAAATTACCAATTCTTGACTTTCTATCCAATCATTAAAATCTTCAGGATAATTCAATCGTATATAATCAATCATTGCTGATCTGATTGTTGTGAAATCATAGGAAGCAAAATTAACTGAAGTAAAGCTTTGGTAAATATTCTGCCACGCTTCTGCTGCAAATAATTGTGTTTGTCTTTGTTGTTGGCTTACCGTCATTGAAATTCCTAATTTGATAGAGATCGTTTGTCAAAGTCAATTGAAAATGAATCAACAACATCAAATGGCACATATAATAAATCCATTTGAACTTGAATACCATATTCATATTGAGTAACTACTGTATTCAGAAGTTTAACTCGACTATCTGATGCTATGATTTGTTCACAACTTGAAGTTATTTGATCTTTGATATATTCATCAAATGGCTCAAATAACAAATCCCATCCTACAAACCCCCAGTTTGGCATCATAATGCGCTCGCCTTTGCGAGTCATAAAATGACAATAGAGATCGCGATTGACTAAATCAATGTCAGTCCATCGAGTTTGCTTGGTCGTAGTATTGTTAGTACTAAATCCAACAAATAGTCCAGTTGTTTTAAGTGTTGTCATTACATTTATTTATGTTGTGTAATTAACTGCTGAGATAAATATATCAAATGGATAATCCTTTTCCCTATGAAGCGAAATTATCTGGTTATCATGATGTCAATCGAGTATGTCATGACATGGGATTGGTCTATTTGAAAGATTACATCTATCGCAGTTCTATCGAATTTGGTAGTCGAGATTGGACAATTACCATTAATTTCAGAGAAATTTCAGATTTGGTATTGTTTAAGATTACGATATAATCTATAAATATTCATATGACAACCAAGCCATTCCTAGATCTCGAAAACCTCTCAATTTATCTGAAAAAAACTAGTATTGAAGCCATAAAAGCTGCTATGGGTGAACTGGATTATGTTATAGATCGTGATTACTGGATATACACTGATCAATTTCTTGGATTCAAGCAATTCAGAATCAAATGTAGAAACAATACAATATTCAATAAAATATCAAAAGTGAACTACTGTTGCTCTAAAGAGCAACAGTTTCCTTCCAGCGAAGGAATTGATTCCTGCTTCTGCGCTACATAACTAGACCAATCACGTGTTTGATCCCCGTCAGAGATAGCTCCACAGGCGTAAATTTCCGCAGTTCCTGCGGTATTTGTCTCTTGAATCCCAAATTGAAGTATATTT